>CABDZU010000180.1_pt1 | contig 68163 bp, 65 predicted proteins | sample 3421901 | NCBI WGS metagenome assembly CABDZU01 (sample SAMEA5534340, study PRJEB31848) | metagenome | biome: tundra; feature: field; material: soil | place: USA | collected 2013-05 | depth 0.45 m
AGCTGGTGGCTGAGGTCTTCCCCGGCGTACCGGTCACCCGCGAACTCGGTGAGCACGACACGTTGCTGTCGATCGACAAAGCCCGCCGCGTGCTCGGATACCACCCGCAGCACTCCTGGCGTAGGCGCTAAAGGCGGAGCCTGAGTGCTTGGTCGAGGTCGGTGCAGAGATCTTCGACAGCCTCGAGCCCGACCGAGATCCGCAGCAGTCCTGGGTTCGGACGGGCCTCGGCGGCTACCGGCCGGTGGGTCAGCGAAGCTGGATGCTCGATCAGGGTTTCGGTGCCACCGAGCGAAACCGCATGGGTGACGAGCTTGCAGGCATTGGCCATCGCGGCCGCGGCCGGATAGCCGCCGACCATCTCGAGTGCCATCACCGAGCCGGGGCCGGCCATCTGACGGCCCACGATGTTGTCCGGGTCGCACCCGGGCAGCCCGGGAAAGTGCACGGTGTCCACCGACGGGTGGGTGGCGAGCCACTCGGCAATCTGCTGGGCGCTTGCTTGCTGAGCGCGCACCCGCACCGGCAGCGTCTGCAGCCCGCGGTGCAACAGGTAGCCGGCGAGCGGATGGAGAATGCCGCCGGTGACGGCTCGCACCTGTCGTATCCTCGAGGCCCATTCCGGACCCGCGGCGACAACGCCGGCCATCACATCTCCATGGCCGCCGATGAACTTGGTGGCGCTGTGTAGAACCAGGGCTGCACCATGGCGCATCGGTTGCTGCAGGACGGGGGTGGCAAAGGTGTTGTCGACTAGCACCGGGACATCGCCGGCCTGCGCACAGACGTCGTCCAGGTCCAGCAGTTCCAGGGTGGGATTTGCCGGTGTCTCGACCACCACCAGACCCGTGTCGGGTCGCAGGGCATGCTCGATCTCCTTCGGACCAACCCAGGTGACCTCCACGCCGAGCAGACCGTTGTCCAGCAGGTGGTCGGTGCCTCCATAGACCGGACGGACCGCCACAACATGCCGCTTGCCCGAGGCGCTCAGGGCGAGCAGACATGCGGTCAACGCCGCCATGCCCGAGGCGAAGGAGACCGCCTCTTCGCTGTTCTCAAGCTCGGCCAGGGCGTCCTCGAACCGGGCGACCGTGGGGTTCCACAGCCGGCCATAGACATGGCTTCCGCCAGGGGTCGGTCGCCCACCTGTGGCGAGAGCCTCGTAAGCGTCGCCGCCGGACTCGACGTCGGCCAGCGGGTTGGTGGTGGACAGGTCAATCGAAGGCACGTGGACGCCCAGACCCGCAAGGTCACGTCGGCCGGCATGCACTGCACGAGTCTCGAGGGCGTTCATGAGGCCTCCTGAAGGTTCACTGATTGTCCACAGTTTCGAGACTTCACCAGCCAACAAGCAAGTAGTTCGCATTAAATTCGTCCTTGGTGGCACCCTGGCATCATCTATTCCGCACAACCCTGCTGGAGGCGAGCCCGATGAACAACGTTCGACGACCCGTACTCGATGGGATTGACCACGCGATCCTGAGGCTTCTCGCGGCGGATGGCCGAATGCCCAACCTCGCGCTTGCATCCGCGGTGGGGATCGCCGCGTCAACCTGTCTCGGGCGGGTCCGTGCTCTGCGCGAAAGTGGCGTCATTCGCGGCTATCACGCTGACATCGACCTGACCGCTGTCGGCTTGCCCATCCAGGCCATCATTGCTGTCCGCATGCAGGCACATCACCGCGACCAGATCCAAGCGTTCGTCACCGTTGCCCCTCACCTGCCGGGCGTGGTCGAGGTATTCCACGTCGCAGGAGGGACGGACTACTTGTTGCACGTCGCGACCGCTGACACGACCGGATTGCACGACTTCATTCTCGAGTACTTTGCCGCGAGCCCGGCCATCCAGCATGCCGAGACGAGCCTGGTCTTCCGGCATCTGCGTGGCACCAACGTGCTACCCGCAGACTGATCAGGAGCCAGGGTCAGCAGCGGCGGGCCTTTGGCCGGTTCTCCTGGCAACTCCTGACTACGGCCAGTGGTCACTGATGGTGGAGGGCCTCCACCATCTCGATCGTGTCGGCTTCGGTTGCTGTCTTGTCCGGCCGGTACCGGACCACCCGCGCGAAGCGCAGTGCCAGACCGGCTGGATAGCGAGGTGAGGCCTGTACGCCGTCGAAGGCGATCTCCACCACCACCTCCGGGCGCAGCTCAAGGACGTAACCGTCGGTGGGCCCGACCGCGTGCCGGGGCAGCTCGGCGCTCTGCCAGCGCAGCATCTCGTCGGTGAGCCCCTTGAAGGTCTTGCCGAGCATGACGAACCCACCTTGCGGGCCGAATCGCCCTGCTGGGTCCCGTGCGCCCAGGTGGAGGTTGCTCAACCATCCTCTGCGGCGGCCGTTGCCGCGTTCGACAGCCACGATCACCAGGTCGAGGGTATGAACGGGCTTGACCTTGATCCAGCCGACACCGCGGCGCCCCATCTGGTAGGTCGCGTCGTCCGCCTTGATCACCACGCCCTCATGGCCTCGTGCCACGGCGTCGGCGGCAAATGCCGTGGCCGCATCGACCTGGGCAGCCTCGGCGACGTCATCGACCCGCAGTCGCGGCGTCAGATGGGAGAGGGGTACAGCATCTTCCAGGACACTCCGCCGGAGGCTGGCAGGCTGGTCGATGAGATCGGATCCGTCCAGGTGCAGGACGTCGAACAGGAAGGCGGTGAGCGGGGTACGTGCGCGAGCGACGGTGGGGTCAACACGGCTGGCGGTACGAGAACCGGTCTCCTGAAACTGCTTTGGTCGGCCGTCGGAGTGCAAGGCTATGAGCTCGCCGTCGAAGATCGCGCTCTTGACCGGCAGTGTCGAGATCAGCTCGACCACCTCGGGAACACGATCGGTGATGTCGTACAGGGACCGTGTCAGGACGCGGACGTCGTTGCCCTGTCTGTGGATCTGGGCTCTGATGCCGTCCAGCTTCCACTCCACGCCGGCCGGCCCAGACTTGGCCAGGGCTTCGGCCACGCTCTTGGCTGAGCTGGCCAGCATCGGGCTGACGCCCTGGCCAACCGTCAGGTGGAAGAGGTTGAGCGCCGCCGGACCGTCCAGCAGAAGGCTCTGGGCGACAACAGGAAGGTCGCCCCGGGCGGCCACGGCGCGGCGTACATCCTCAAGAGCGACACCACCGGCTTCGGCAACTGCCGTCATAACCACCGACTCCAGCACTCCCTGGCGCAGTCCACCCCGCAGGAGACCCAGGACAAGAAGTCGTTCCTGCGCGTTCAGTCTCTTGACCAGGCCCAGAAACAAGTCGGCGCGCACGCGCGAGGAGCCGGCGCCGGCCAGCTCGCTGGCCTGCTGCATCACGGCGTCGAACTCCGACACCGTCACATGTCCAGCATCCACGACGCTCCCGTCGGGTGCTGGCGGGAACTCGGAAGACGACTCGGACCACGATGACAGCTCGATGCCGGTGCGGCGCTGACGCAGCGAGCCGGAGAGATAGCATGTGGCCAAACCCACTTCGTCGGCAGTGGACGTGCCCTCGACAACCTGCATAACGCCCTGTCGCAGCAGGTCGGCGATGAGCGACACTTTGGCAAGGCGCGAACTGGTTCCGGACAACTGTTTCGAGGTGCGTGCGACATCGGCCAGAAGCATGATCCAATGTTGGCAGGCAAGTCCGACAGCCAACAGGAGGACGCTCATGGAGATTCTTGGGACGAACGACGGTCCGATGGCCGGCCCAGCCACACCCATGATCGAGCGACTGATGGACGTCGGAATCGACGGCAGAGGTCCGTTCAGATCGGCACAAAGCGTGGCTGACTTTGCGCTCGCCGAGCACCGCGAGGTTGAGCCGGCGATCGATGCGATGGTCCGGTCACACCTGAGGCTCGCGGCCGCGAATGGATTCGTTACTGGACTGGGTGGCTTCGTCGCCATTCCGATCGCCTTGCCCGCCAACATCCTGGGCTTCTACTTGGTCGCGACGCGGTTGGTCGCCGTCATCGCCTCGAGCCGTGGTCATGACATCGGCCAGCCCGAGGTGCGCTCAGCGATCCTGCTCGCTCTGGTCGGGGCCGACGCTGACGACCTGCTTGCGAAGGCAAGTGAGGCCGGCGCCGGGAAGCTGGTCAACCTGGTTGCCCAACGGCTGCCCGGCCCGGTGCTGATGGCGGTCCGAAAAGGCGTCATGTTCCGCCTGCTCGCCCGGGTCGGCAAGAAGTCGTTTTCGCGTTTCGGGCGGGTCGTGCCCGTGGCTGGAGGGCTCGTGGGCGCCGGTCTGGACAGCTACCTACTCAAGCGGATCGCCGACCACGCGCGTCTCGAGTTCCCTTGGAAACCGGGATCGGATTCCTGAGGGACCCAAGGACTTTGAGAAGGGAGTAGGCATGGCTGCCGCCAAGTCGGTTCGTTGGGGAGCATTTCTTTCACTGGCCAACGCTTTCCGCACGGCAACCCGCCTGAGCACCCCGGGCGTAGGAGCTCGCCTGACCTCACTTCCTCGGCTGGTCAGGGCAACTATCCGGGGCGAGTATGCGGGGACGTCCCGCCTGCGCCCACTTCTCATCGCGGGAGCTCTGTTGTACCTCATCTCGCCCATTGATCTGGTTCCGGTTGTGTTCCTGCCCCTCATCGGACTAGGTGGCGACGCCATGATCATCAGTTGGATCGCCGCGTCGCTGATCAATGAGACCGAGTCGTTCCTGCGCTGGGAAAGCGATCGTGAGCGCATCTTGCGTGGATACGTCGTCCATTGAGCTCCTCGACCTGACCGAGCGCACGGTCCTGGTCTGAACGCAGGCATTGGTGCACAAGGGTGAGGTTTTTCGTCCCCTCTCCACAGTCAGACGCGACGGCATGTCGCCACGGCCGGGCGGGCTCCAGAGTCGACCCATGACCACAACAATCCACCTCAGCGGACCCGCCGACGTCCTTACCGTGTTGCCCTATCAGCTGGGTTTCCACCCGCATGACTGCCTCGTGGCCGTGAGCCTTCACGGCCACCGCAGCGCCCGAATGGGGCTGGTACAGCGCATTGACCTCCCGCCACCGGAGCATATTGGTGACGCCGTCGCCGCGATGATTGCGCCACTTCGACAGGACAGCCCCACAGCCGTGCTGCTCATCGGCTTTGAAGAACGCGAGAGTGAGAGCCGCGCGATGCTGGACGAGATGGCGGATGCATGCCGAGCTCATGGCGTCGAGGTCGCTGACCGGATGGTCGTGCGAGGCGGGCGCTGGTTCGACCTGGACTGCAAGCAGAGCTGTTGCCCCTCCGAGGGTCTTCCGCTGCCGGCGCCGAGCGCGGTTCCCGCAGTCGCGGAGTTCGTCGGTCGTGAGATCTGCCCCCTGCCCGACCGCTCGGCGCTGGCCGATCTGCTGGAGCCGAGCAGGCCGCTGCTGAGTGGTGCAGTGCTACGTCTGGCGGACGAGTGGTTACAGCTGCGACTGGAGGCGACCGGCGCCGGGGCGGCTGGGATCGGCACACCGGAGACGGTCCTCCATGGATGTCGTACGAGCGAGCTTGCCGTGTGGAGTTTGGTCCTGTGCGACAGAGACGATGCTGAGCCGATCCTGGCTCTGCCTCCGGAGGATCTGGCCATGCTCGCGGTGTCGCTGACCGACGTGGATCTGCGGGACGGGCTGATCGCGTGGCTGTGCCCCGGCACGTTGCCCCAGGACTTGATCGACCCCAGCCTGTTCGTCCAGATGAGCAGGGCGCTGCCCGAGCCGACGTGGCTCGGTGGGGACGTGGGGGACATGGCGCACGTCATCGGCGGGCAGCGTGTCGAGCGGAGGCTGTGCGAACTTGGCGCTTCGCTGCCGGACGCCTGGGCGGTGTCAGCCCTGACTGTGCTCGCATCGTTCGCCTGGTGGCGCGGAGATGGTGCTCTGACGCGAGTCGCGCTGGATCGTGCGCTCAGGATCGACCCGCATTATCGCCTGGCTCAGCTGCTCGAGCGGATGGTGGACCTGGCTATCCGGCCCGAACGAGCATCCGCCTGACCGCCCGCTCGCCGTTCGCGGCTGTTCACGAGATGGACAAAGACTCCCGATCAGGGGGCCCGTTCCGTATACTCGATTCCAGGTCATGAGTCCCAGCGACAAGCCCTGGCTTGCTGGGCGGCAACCCTCCTCCGCGGTGGGGTGCCCCGGGTGATGACCCGGCCCGCTCGAACAAGAGCGGGCAAGCGCGGGCCCTGACCATCACGGCGGGCCCAGACCCTTCTGGAGTTTATCGTGACCGTTACCTCAGAACGACATCGAGTGCGAGCAGCCAAGCCTTCGACCCGGACCCAGATCAAGCCTGACGACGAGTCAGACTCCTGGTCGACCGGAGCCTGGCGCGAGGGGTCCCCGCAAGGGTCGCGGCACCATGTGGACATCGGTAGCCTTCAGTTCGAAGCTGGCGGAGCCCTCCCGCAGGTGCGTATCGCCTATGAGACGTGGGGGACCCTCAACCCGGCGTGTGACAACGCGATCATGGTTGAGCATGCCCTGACCGGTGATAGTCATGTCTCGGGTCCAGCAGGTGCAGGACATCCGACAGCAGGGTGGTGGGACGGCCTGATTGGTCCGGGTTGCCCGCTGGACACTGATCACTGGTTCGTCGTAGCGAGCAACGTCATCGGCGGTTGCCAGGGCACCACCGGCCCGTCGTCCCAGGCACCTGACGGGCGTCCGTGGGGGAGCAGGTTCCCGTTCGTGACCGTTCGTGACCAGGTTGCCGCTGAGGCCGCTCTGGCGGACCGGCTGGGGATCTCTGTCTGGGCGGCAGTCCTCGGAGGCTCGATGGGTGGCATGCGGGCGCTGGAGTGGGCAGTGACCTACCCCGAACGCGTTCGCCGATGTATCGTGCTGGGCTGTTCGGCGTACGCGTCTGCCGAACAGATCGCGTGGTGCCAGCCCCAGCTGCTCGCTATCCGCCAGGACCCCGACTTTGCCGGTGGTGACTACTACGATCGCCCGCGGGGTCCCGAGCTCGGGCTTGGCCTGGCCCGCCGGATCGCGCATGTGACGTACCGCAGCGAGCCCGAGCTGAACACCCGCTTCGGCCGTACGGCCCAGGGCGACGAGCAGCCTTTGGGCGGGGGTGGCCGCTATGCGGTGGAGAGCTACCTCGATCATCATGCGGAGACGCTCGCTGCCCGGTTCGACGCCAACTCCTACGTGGTCCTCACCGAGTCGATGAACTCCCACGATGTCGGTCGCGGGCGTGGAGGCGTGCAGGCGGCGCTGGAACGTGTGACGGCCGATCTTGTTGTCGTGGCCATCGACTCCGACAGGCTCTACCCGCCCCGGTTGTCCCACGAGATCTCGCAGGCCAGAGCCTGCTCAGGTCCCGCTCATGTCATCACTTCGGATCACGGTCACGATGGTTTCCTCATCGAGATTGAGCAGGTCGGCCAGATCGTGCGTGAATCGTTGTCTCGGACTCTCGAGGACTGAGAACCATAAGCTCGTTAATCCGATAGCGTTGCCACGCGTGGCAGTGTCGCCGCGGCGTGGTGAACAAGGAGGTTCTAGGTGTCCGTTGTTGTGGGTTACGTGCCGACCAAGGAAGGTCGCGCTGCATTGCGCCGTGCCTCTGAGGAATCTCTTTTGCGGCGCACCAAACTGATTGTGATCAACTCCAGCCGTGGGGGTAAGGACTTCGACGCCGATGAAGCCCGCCGGTTCGAGGCTGAGCTCCTCTCTGTTCAGAACCACCTCGACGAGGCCGGAGTCGAGCACGAGGTCCGCCAACTTGTCCGCGGCAACGAACCCTCGCAGGACCTGATCGAGGTGGCGAGCGAAGTCAACGCGGACTTCATCGTGATCGGCCTGCGCCGACGCACTCCGGTCGGCAAGCTGATCCTGGGGTCCAATGCCCAACGCATCCTGCTTGACGCCTCCTGCCCGGTGCTCGCCGTCAAGGCCAGTGTCAACGACTGACATGTAGCGGCCGTCTCGTCACGCGTCAGGTGGACGCCGCGTCCGGATTCTTGCGCGGCCCTTTCTTGGTTGTGGGATGAGGATGTGCGCCCTGCGCGGTGCCTTGGCTGCGCGTGATCTTCCCGGTTTGGGGAAGGGTTTGAGTTCGCCGGGCGTTGTCCTGCTAGACATGCAATTTCCTCAAGATGCAATCAGTTGTGCTCACTCGCCATGTGCGTCTGCCTGCCCCAATGGTGGGGCGGCTGCGGGCTGGCAACGCACATACTGGGGTTTGTCACCGCGATGGGGCCGCGCACATGAGCACCGCATAGAGGCCAATAGAGCACCTTATCGGGGCGCCGACGCGCTAGCATGTCATTAGACGTTTTACAATGGTCACTAGCACGACCGGGAACCCCTCCTGCCGGACCCGGTCGCCGCGAACTCCTCCCGCCCAATCATTGGTCACCGTTCACGCTTCTGCGCCGGTGACTGGTCCACGCGTTGCAACGGCCTCGCGACGAAAGGTAGTCGGTGTCGACTGTGTCTAACGTTTCATCCCTGTCTGCAGTAGTTCCACCCACCAAAGTGCCAGCCGAGTTCGCCCACCCCGCCCTTCAGGAACTTGTGCGGATCGGGAAGACCCACGGTTCGGTCGACAGCGAGCAGTTGCGGGTTGCGTTGGTGCAGGCCGAGATTAGCCCGAAGCGGATGAAGGTCGTGCTTCGTTCGCTGGACCATCAGGGGATCCATGTGACCCTGGACGCCGCGACTGCACACCGGGCTGTCGCCGCGACCCCTTCTCGTGCCACGGCCACCGCCACTGCGAGGAAGAAGACCGCGACGAAGAAGCCGAAGGCTGCGGCCAAGCCCGTGGCCAAGACAGTCGAGACTGTCGCGGCCAAAAAGACTGCGGCGAAGAAGGCCGCAGCCAAGCCGGCAACGGAACCCGATGGGGCCAAAGCATCCACCTCCAAGACCGCTAAGACCGTTCATTCGCGCACAACCAAAGCGGCTGCCGCTGCTGAGCCAGAAGTAGAGGCACCCAAGGCGCGCACGAGGAAGGCCGCGGCGAAGACGACGGCCGCGAAGAGGACGGCGGCCAGCAAGGACGGCGAGATCGACGCCGACAACCCGGTGGCTGTCGGCGCGGTCAAAGGAACAGACGTCAAGACCGATAGCAACGGGGGCAAGGTCAAGGCGGGCGAGGAGGAGAGCGAAGCTGCTGGTTTTGTCATCCGTGACGATGACGAAGATGATGCGCCTGCCCAGCAGGTCGTCACCGCCGGCGCGACAGCTGACCCGGTCAAGGACTACCTCAAGCAGATCGGCAAGGTTGCCCTGCTCAACGCCGAGCAGGAAGTCGAGCTTGCCAAGCGCATCGAGGCCGGTCTCTTCGGTGAGGAGAAGCTCAACGCTGGCGGCAAGATCGACATGAAGTTGAAGCGCGAGTTGTGGTGGATCTCCCAGGACGGGAAGAATGCCAAGAACCACCTGCTTGAGGCCAACCTGCGACTCGTGGTCTCGCTGGCCAAGCGCTACACCGGCCGCGGCATGCTCTTCCTCGACCTGATCCAGGAGGGCAATCTCGGTCTGATCCGTGCGGTCGAGAAGTTCGACTACACCAAGGGTTTCAAATTCTCGACCTACGCCACATGGTGGATTCGTCAGGCGATCACCCGTGCCATGGCGGATCAGGCACGCACCATTCGTATCCCCGTGCACATGGTCGAGGTCATCAACAAGCTTGCGCGCGTGCAGCGCCAGATGCTGCAGGACCTTGGACGTGAACCGACTCCTGAGGAGCTCGCCAAGGAGCTTGACATGACCCCCGAGAAGGTCGTGGAGGTCCAGAAGTATGGTCGTGAGCCGATCTCCCTGCACACGCCCCTTGGCGAGGACGGTGACAGCGAGTTCGGTGACCTCATCGAGGACTCCGAGGCCGTCGTGCCTGCCGATGCTGTGTCCTTCACGTTGCTGCAGGAGCAACTGCACTCCGTACTGGATACCCTTTCCGAGCGTGAGGCCGGCGTGGTCTCGATGCGTTTCGGGCTGGCCGATGGCCAGCCCAAGACCCTCGACGAGATAGGCAAGGTCTATGGCGTGACGCGTGAGCGGATCCGTCAGATCGAGTCCAAGACGATGAGCAAGTTGCGTCACCCGTCACGTTCGCAGGTGCTGCGCGACTATCTGGACTGAGCTGCAGTCGCCTAGTTCGGCGTTTCCGTAGGTCAGAGGCCCTTCAGGACCGGACAAGATGACGGAGTAATCGAGCACAGCGATGGTTCCTTCACATCCATGGTCAAGTCGGTCAAGTGCGGGATGACAACCTCTGGTGGGTCCCTTCCCTCCAAGCTCAGGGCGAGTTCTGTGCTGCCAATCTCTCTGTCACCAACCCTGGCACGCGGGGATGGCGCAACTCTTTGACGCTCTTGAGGTCAAAGGGTTCATCGCTGGTAGCAAGCATGAGGCGGACTCAGGTGCGTCGGCAATGGCCAATCCCAACACCGACACCCTCCTGACCAGCATCAACCCAGGCAACTCCTTCAAGGCAATCGTGCTGATCGATGTCCCGGTCGGTAAGCAGTTGGACACCGTGGAGCTGCACAATCCCTCTTCTCCACAGGTACCTCGGTCTTCGTCAAGTAAGTCCAGGGCGTCGCAAAGGGCCCCGGCTCTGTGTTCGAGGGTTCGGGGCGGTCGTCATACATCGGGTCAGACCTCGCCTCGTACAACGTGAGTCACGCAGCCTCCCTTTGGAGCAGGTGTCACCGACAACGATGTCCTGCTTGGTCACCGCGGCCACATGGATATCACGCACCAATCCCCCGCCGTGGTGATGGCCTCTGCCGCAGCCTCCTCCCAGGAGGAAGAACTCGTCCTGATCACATCGATCACCCGTTACACGCTCATGACGACCTCTCATCGCTCTGGGTGGTCTTCCAATGGTGGTGTAACTAAGCCAGCCGGATCTCGTTGTACTACCAGAGTGGCCCAGAATGAGCTGTGAAATGGGCGAGTTGGCCTTGCTACGAGCAAGCAACTGTCCCCCCACGGAGAGTCTCACTGGGCCGAGTGCGAGCACGATTCTGCATAGTTCCGCTCTGGTGCCATATATGGCCTTGCGGTGGCAGATCAATGGACGCCGCCAACCCGGTGATCAGCGTGGAGACCAAGAAGAAAGAGCTGGTCGGCGCCTACAAGAACGGCGGCCGAGAATGGTCACCAGCCGGGAACCGGCCAGTGCAAGGTGCACGACTTCATCGATCCCGACCTGGACAAATCCAGATCCTCGGGGTCTGCGACGTTGCCGCCAACACCGGCTGGGTCGCCGTGATGGACTGGAACATCGATATGTACACCAACCGAAATACCCTCTGGTGGAAGTACTTCGGTTGGTGTACTTACTGCTCCTTCTGGCAGTCGCAAGGTTGTGGGTCTGCTCGGCGGCAAGAAGAGGGGCACCGCACCGCAGGCGGGTGCACAGACGGGGCAGTTTGAGGTATGGGTTCCGCGGAGTGCGCGCGGCGTGGAGGCGGTCGGCGAGTTCTATCATCAGCGCGAGTTTCGGGCACTGTTCCCCAAAGGCCACAACGACCGTAGCGTCGAGTTGAAGCTGCCGGTCCGGATCGTTCACAGTCTGCGCAACGGCCACGATTCCAATGCTGTCGAGATTCTGGGTTTCGTCAGTCAGTCACGCGCACGCCTTCAGCACGAACACCCGACCAGCCTTCGCAGCAGCCAGTGCTTCGTCCAGTGTGACCACCCGCACCACGCCCGTATCCAAGTCGCGGGGCCGCTCGGGCACGGCCCCGCCGGTGTCCTCGATGGATGAGTTACTGCTCTTCACAATCAGTCTCCAGTCATGCCCTACAAGCCAAACCCCGAAGCCCGGGGTGTCTCACATAAGGCTGACAGAGAGGGTCATCAACGAGCAAGGATCGCAACGAAGTCTCGCGATGACGGCTGGAGGTATCGGTAGGGGTTGGCTTGCTCGTCCTTGGTGAGCATGTGCGGCACGGCTACGCCCTGGCTTGGATGGGTGTAGGTGATGAAGTTGGTCCACTGCGGGTTGATGTCGAGTTCCATGGCGCGCACGGCCCCGGCGTCATGCACGATATTGGCCAGGGTCTTCGCCGACAATGAGGGGCCAACGGCGAACACGAGCGCGCCGTCCTTTCGGATTCCCACCGCTGAGCGCCACACATAGGTGAGGTTGCCGAGAGTCGCCCCCCACGATGTGGTGTCCACCTCGGGAGTGATGCTGCCGTGGTCGACCAACAGAGTCAGGTTCTGGCGGACAGCAGCCATGTCAGGGCGTGGGGTGGCCGTGTTCCACTTGACCACATCGACGTGGCCATCCTTGTAGAGCACCATTGACGCTGCGCCGCGGCGTAGTGGCATGGCGGTGGTGTTGTCCTGCCAATAGCCGCCTTGGGCGGCGGGCATGAGGAAGCCCGAGTTGAACGTCGCGAGCAAGCTGTTCCGCTGCCGTTCGGGCACTTGAGAGGGCTCGGACCAGCCCGAACCGCCAGGCGCGGCGTCGCCAGGATGCAGGACCATCTTGACCAGCTTCTGGTTGATCCAGGCCACTCCGACCCGATCGCTGGTGAACTGTGCGTCCGGACGCAGGAACGCCGCCCGGATCGCCGTTTGGCCGTGGAGACTGACCAACGTCTCCCAGAAGCCCTCGTAGGGCAGAGCTGGCTGGGCTTGGGGTGGTATCGCGTTGGGAGGAGCCAGGTAGCTCGACGGTGTGGGCCTGGTGGGGTGGCTCGATCCTGGTCGGGACGGCGAGACGCTTGGGATCCCGCCGGGGGGTCTTCCGCCGACCTTGGGAGGGCTGGCCTTGTACTGGGCATCGCTGATCACCCAACCCAGCCCGTGGAACCGGGCCCACTCAGCCAGGCGCACAGCAGTACCGCCAGTCCCTGAAGCCGTCAGAGCACCACCGATCGACCAGGTGAGCCAAAGGAGCAGCAGTCCCAGCAGCACGCCCGCCCGGCGCAGCCAGAAATGACGCCGACTCGCCCCGTGCCCTGCAGGCCGCGAAGGTCGCCGACGCTTTTCGGAGTCTTCGATTCTCAAGTCGATTCTGCCATCAATTGAACATTCCCTCTCGATGTCCTGAAATGGCTACAAGAGGCGCCAGGAACGCATCTGCCAGTGCACAGGATATGCGACGACGACTGTGCCCACAGCGTAGATGCAGGCACCGTGCTCGAGCTTTTGGCTCGATACAGACGGCAGTCTGTGCCTTGGACACCTTCAACGCCTTCGTTGCATCCTCCGGGTTCGAGAACTCCTTCACAGCGAGCTCTCCGGGGACACCACCGGCTTCGAAAGGGCAATGTTCTGAGTGCAATAACGCTTGACGAGGCTACGGAGAGGGCGTTCTGTGGTGGCCCGACGGGACGACTGGCACGAGGTCCCGCCGCTACGCACGACAGCAGCGCCAGCGTAAGGATCGCTGTCGCACACCACTGAGATGTGAGGCGGGCGCCGTGCGAGAATGTCGTGCGGCGTGGATGTCGAGGACCTCGGTGATGAAGCCCTGCAGTGGCTCCTGCGTCGTTCGGGCGTTTCGGAAGTGACCGGGTCACGAGCACCAGCTACTGAACCCGGTTATGTGAGGCCGAAGGCGGCGGGGACGACCCCGACACAGGTCCCCAGCACGACAAGGAAGATCCCAACAAGCTGCAGCGGAATGGTTTCTGTTGACGGGTGCGCTGTGCGCGCTTGAAGAACCACGTCTGACTGGTGGAGCAAGGTCTGCACCTGATCAACATAGGCCTTGAGGTCGGCATCGCCCTTGGCTGAGTGCGCCGCCTCGGCGCCGATCTTTTGGTGAAGGAACTTGACCGCCCGGCGCAAGTACGCGATCTGGGCGTTTAGGGAGTCCGTCTCGGCAAGGGCTGTCCACCTTCGAGCAGGTTGGCCAACACTGACGGGGACGACGCCGGTCGTGGCGTGAATCTTGTCGGCGCGCTTACGTCTCAGCGCGAGTGACGTCTGGGCGAAAACGACCGTGGCGCATCCGGCCCCGGCGAGGGTGAGGATGAGACTAAGCATCGTGACGATGAGAGTTTCATTGTCTGATCCTCCCATTACGCACCCGTCGAGGTGCCGACCGTGCGGCGCACGGCGGCACAAGCGCCCGCCTCGACAAGGCGGGCGCTGTCGGGTGCCGTCAGTTGTTGGCGCGCTGCTGCTCGATCAGCTGCTCCTGATAGTCGAGGAGTTCTTGCAGGCTGTCTGGGTCCATCTGCTCGGAAATGGCCATGATCTCGGCGTCGATGCTCATCCCGTCGCCCCCGTGATCAATTGATCCCTAGCCCGTGCCGCGATGGCCGCAAGGAAACACGCGAGCATGACCGGCTGTGAGGCTGTTGATGCCAGCCGTTCGAGCCCATCGACATCCTCTGACCCTTCCCAGGACTGGACCTCGGCGGTCATGTTCTCTGCCAGGTGCCGATGGAAGACCCTGACATCGTTGTCGCTCATACAGCCGCTTCATTGCGCTCGGTGGCCAGCGACCCCACAGAGGCGCGCCATGAGGTGGCTGCTTCCGCCTCGACCTCGGACCAGGAGTTGCACCCTGCCAACTGTTCGGTGGTGCGCTCCCGTTCCCCATCTGCGACTGGGAGCGGAGGTCGCCACGCCACATGAACGTGCTCGGTGACGCTCATTTCGACTGGTGGCTTGTCCGGGAAATTGGTGCTCACAACTGGTTCTCCTTCGGTTAGGCGAACTCGGCTCAGTCCTCGGTCGGCGCTCCCAACGCCCGCTGGCGTCGTTGTACTTGTTTAGACCCTGACCGGAACCGCCCGGCAGGCAAGGGGTATATCGGCTCCGCTTTGGATCCGAAGGCGTGCAGCGATTCGTGTGGCAAGGCCGCAGACTCCGCTGCCGTTCGTCAGCGTTCCCGACAGTCGAATCGTTGGTAACGCTCAGGATTCGGTCATTGGAGAACACGGCGAGAACAAGCCATCGAGGTCTGGGGTCCAGGGGTCGCCGGTTAGGACCAAGGCATTCCGGCCGGGACAATCAGCAGGTCAGAGGAAGAACCAGGTCATGTCGCTGCGTGGTTGTACGGAGTCTCAGGAGAGGGTCGGGTTACGGCCGCCTATGCTTACTCCAGTCGACCACGGCGTAGACCAGCGGAACGAGGTCAACGCCAAGGAGGCAGGTGGATGAACCAGAACGACAGAGTGGACAAACGGTCTGGTCCGCGACCGAGAGTGCGTTGAGGGCGTGGTCTCAGCCCAAGATGTTTCCGTGTACGGCGCTCGTGACCTGCACGTCTGTCGCGCTTATGGGCACAGCTCAAGGACGTTCCTGGTGCGCGACTCGTTGGGCTGACATCCAGCAAGTGGCCACGCGTCTTAGTGCGTGTGTCGAGTTCAGAAGGCGCATCTCCAAGTCAAACAAGAGGGACTGAAATGCTGAGTGGTTCGTTGACGGTCGGTACCGACGGCGCGTGCTTGGGCAACCCCGGGCCATCCGGCTGGGCGTGGGTGGACGAGCACGGTAGTTATCACTCGTCGGGGCAAGCCAACGGCACCAACAACATTGCCGAGCTGCGGGCTGTGCTTGACGCACTGAATGACCACACCGATGTCGCTCATCTCATCATCCAGATCGACTCGACATACGCCCGGGACTGCTCTACAACATGGCGTGCCGGCTGGCAGCGCAACGGGATGCGCAACTCCAAACGTCAGCCGGTGGCGAATGCCGGGATCGTCGAGGCCATCTGGGCCGCACTGGACAGTCGCGCGGGCACCGTGGAGTTCGTCAAGGTTCCTGGACACGACCCCCATAACCAGTACCCGCTGAACACGGCTGCCGACATCATCGCCAACGCCGCAGCCGAGAAGGCATCAACCGGTTTGCCAGCCGAGACGATGTCGACCATCGATCTGGCCAGCATCAAGCCGCGCCTGACGTCGTTCGGCAAGTGGTGACTCCTCCGACGTCGGCCGGTCGAAACAGCGACGTTTCTGTCCATTTCCACCCAGAATGTCTGAGCCCACGACTCTCCTGAGGTCCTAGGTTCCGCTCGTCAGCTGCTCGCGGTTCGAATGTGCGTCAGTGAGGAATGGCACCCATGGTCGCGGAGTTCAATCTGTCCTTCGCTCTTGAGCGGGGTGTGGAGCGTAGATGAGTCTGGGTCGACATGCCGTTTGTCGTTCACGGACCACCGCGAGGTCACGAGCATGAATGACCCTGCGACAGTGCTTTCGGCTCAACGATGAGATCGTCGCAACGCGGGCCGTGGAGGAGACTCTGCGCCCAACAGTGCTGAGATCGATCAAGGCAGGATTGGGCAGCCGTTCCTGTTGCGTGACGCCACAGCCAACTCCCACCTACCCGAGACACCTCGCCTCGCGAACACGATCGGATGGTCGTGGCTGGCAGTCCTGCTCAAAGCCCGACAGCCTTTCTGGCCGTCATTGAGTACGGTGGGTAAAGGTCCATGCCGGTGGGGCCGTTCAGGAATCCTATGCCGCTGCCAGCGACTTTGGTGTGACCGTATTGCCACATGATGAAGTTGGTGCGGGGGTCCACAACCATGAGGCGGTGGTTGCCCCTGTCGCCCACCAAGATGTCGCCGTTTGGCAGGGCGATCGCCATCGACGGCTTGTTCAGGGATGCATCTCCAGTCGGGGCGTAGCGCCACAACACGCGTCCCGTTTGATCGAATGTCAGGACCTGGCCCGGGAGGTCCTGATCGACAGTCAGGTATTGGTCAGGAGCGACTTCAGAGGTTCCGTAGATGAAGGAGACGTTGGGCACCTGCACGCTCCACGCGATCTTCCCCGCGACGGTCATCTCACTGACCCAGTGGCCGTTGCCCTCGGTGACCACGAAGTTGCCGTTGGCCATCGGAAAGAGGCCGCTGGGATCGCCGAAGGTCTGCGGCGGGTTGTGCACGCACGTTCCGGTTTGGCCCAGTTGTCCACTGGTCGCGTGGCCGCCCGCGGGGATCATGATGATCCTGCAGTTCGCGGCGTCGGGGACCAGCAGATCACGGGAAGGCAGCATCAGCGCGCCGTCAGGGCCGTTCAACTGGTTGGGTCCTGACCCCGGGGCGTCGGCTTTGCCATAGGTATAGACGATCTTGTGGGTAGCGATGTCGATGACGGACAGGACGCTGTGGTCCTCGGAGGCAGTGAGGACCTGCTTGCCGTCCGGGCTGAACCACGCGACTTCGGGGGACTTGAAGGTTTGCCCTGCAGCCAGGTCTCCGGGGCGGGGGAACTGCCACATATTCCGGCCGTTGGGGTCAATAATCAGTACCCGGTTGCCACCTCCGTCTGCGATCAGGAGGGGCCCTGGCAGCACGGAGGGGTCCGAACCGGGGGCGAGCCAGCCCGCACCGGAGGCGGTGAGCGCGTTGGGCCCACTGGCGGAGGTTGGTGCCCCCGGTTGGGGTACGCTCGTTGCGGTCTTGGCCAGTTTCGGCCAGTGCGATGCCACCCCGCCGGCCTTTGCTGGCGGCTTCGCAGGATTACCGGCCGCAGTCATGAGCCACCAGGATCCGAGGCCGACACCAGCAATAAGCGCGACGAGTAGCGCCCGTATGACCCGCCAGTGCTTACGTAGTTCCGGCGATGGTGCTAGTCGGTGCTGACCGCTCATGATGTTCCTCCAGCTTGGGCACGGACCTGGATGACTGTGTCCACAGGCCTGGGACTTTCGCCGCCCACCAGGTAAGCGATACCGCCAACCACTACGACACCAAAGTCGGACCGGGCGGCTGGTAGGTGTCCAGCGGCGGTGAAACTCAGGTTTGCGGGGTTGAAGCGCATCACTCTGTCTGTCGCCCTAGCACCCATGCGCCCGCCGGCGACGAAGATATTGCCCCCCAGCGTGAAGGCGCCGGCGTGGGCCAGTGGGCTCGGTAGATGTCCGACGACGCTTCCACGGCCGGTTCTCAGGTCGATCCGTTGAACGTCGGTGACCTGCCTCCCAGCGTGCTCGCCGCCGAAGAGCCAAATCGACGCGCCGCCGGCCGCGACAGCTGGGTAGCGCACGGATACTGGCAGAGCGCCCACGACGTCAAATGTCCTGCCATCCCGGGTCCGCAGAATTGTGGTCGATCCCTGGGCGCCGTCGAACCCACCCAGGACATACCCCGCTGCGCCATCGCTGACCGCGACGAGGTCAGCGCGTGGTTGCGGCAGGTGGCTGATCACCCGTGGGGAAGATCCTGGCGTCACGTCCTGGACCGCACTCGTCACCGCCGTCGATCCACCACCGAAAATCAGATACCGGCCGTTCACCATGGCGCCTGCAGCATCATGTACCGGGACGGGCAACTGTCCTGTCGGGCTCACCGCGCCGCTGTGAAGATCGACTCGCAGGATTGCCTGCGTTGTGGTGTCGGCGGCGGTCAGGCCACCTATCACAAGCAGCCCTTCACTCGCTGCGAATACGGTCGGGCGCGACACCGCTTCCGGAAGTGTGAACGGTGCCATCGAGGACCTGACTGCAACCACCTTCGTACGACCAGGTGAGGTCACAGACGGTCCGGTCGGGGGTGGTGATGACTGCGACCGGGCCGGGGCTGGGACGGTTGGCGCGGAGCAGCTGGCTACCAGCAGTGCCACGGCCGCAACGGCATACGCTGGGCTGAACAGTCGCGTGGCTGGATTCCGACGGCGGATTTGAGGCCGATTGGAGTCAGGCGCCACGTCGATCTCTCCTCGTCCTATCAGCCCTCGGGGTGCTCGCCATGGTCATTGCCGTGCTCAGCCTATGCCACGAAATGGTCCGGTCCGACCGCACCGACCTCCCGTCCGGCTGTTGGGTGTCCAGGTATGGCCGAGGTTCTGAAGAACGTACAGCCCTATTTGCGACGGGTTCGCTTGCCCCGAACAAGCTCAAAACACTGTGATCTCGAGTGCAGGTCCTGGACTATATTTGCCCCGCTTCCGGCTAGCGTTCCACGTAGCAGTCCATCGGAAGAGCGCGACCAACCAGTGGAGGAATCTCATGAAGCCTCGACCACGTGTCGAGATCGCTGTTGCGGCCGGTGTCCTCTCAGCGCTGTTTCTCTCGGCGTGCAGTGGTAACTCGGCCAGCCCATCTGTCTCAGCGTCGTCGCGGGCTGCATCGCCGCAAGGGTCCTCGCGCCCGGCTACGCCGTCTACGACGTCAGCCGCACTCACCAGCGCTGGCGCGCTCGCTCAGCTACACCCGCTTACCGGACCTTTTCTGGCCCACGGGTCGGACCCGACCGTCCTTCCCGCGCCGGTCATCGTGGCGGACGAAGACAACAACCGCCTCGTGATCATCGACCCGCAGGGTCGGACGCTATGGGAGTTCCCCCGGCCCGGGGATCTCAGGCCCGGCCAGACCTTCTTACTTCCTGACGATGTGTTCTTCACCCCGGATGGCAAGCAGATCATCGCCACGCAGGAAGAGGACCAGGTGGTCAGCATCATCGATATCGCCACCCGTCACATCGTCTATCGGTATGGCTCTCCTGGGCGGGCCGGCTCGGGAGTGGGGCACCTGTCGAACCCGGACGACGCGATGCTCCTGCCCGATGGCCGGCTGCTGATTCCTGACATCCGCAACTGCCGAGTGCTCTTCGTCCGCCCGGGCGCATCCAAACCCTCGGCACAGCTGGGCACCACCGGATCCTGCTATCACCAGCCGCCGGCTCACTTCGGCAGCCCCAACGGGGTCTTTCCGATGCGCGACGGACGCTACCTAGTCACCGAGATCAACGGGGACTGGGTCGACGCCATGAGCCTGAACGGTTCCGTCGCATGGAGCACCCACCCTCCAGGGGTTGCCTACCCCTCGGACACCAACGAGATCTCTGCCGGCCGCTATCTCACCGTGGATTTCAGCACTCCGGGCCAGATCGTCATCTTCAACAGAAACGGCAAGGCGTTGTGGAGGTATCGCCCAACGGGCGCCGCACAGCTCAGCCGAACCTCACTCGCGTTGCCGCTACCCAACGGCGACGTCTTCGCCACCGACGACGCCGACCACCGCATCATCGTGGTCGATCCCCGGACCAACCGGGTCGTCTGGCAGTACGGCCACAAAGGCACGCCTGGCAAAGCGCCCGGGTACCTGGCCAACCCCGACGGGATGGACCTGTTACCACCCAATGCACTCTGGTCTATCACGGCACATTGACGGCTCCTGTGACTGATCCGTGGGTGCTTGGAGCGTGCCCTGAGGCGCAACATGCCGTTCCATTTTCGGTTCTGGGCTCAGTCCAAGGTCTGGAACGCTTGAGCGGAGAACGGCGTGCGCGATCTCAGCTTAGGAATGCCGTGTTGGGCGTCGAGAGGACGGTGTTCGAGTTATTGGAGTATGACCAGGAGCAGGATCTGTTGGTGGCTCGGGTGCGGCCCACGAGGCGTGCGCGGGGTCGTTGCGGTCTGTGCCGGCGGCCTTGTCCAGGCTATGACGGTGGCGATGGTCGGTGGCGGGCGTAGGACCTGGGCACGGTCAAGGCGGTGTTGGAGGCCGAGGCTCCCCGGGTGTCCTGCAGACGGCATGAGGTGGTGGTTGCCGCTGCGGGCTGGGCTCGTCATGGTGCCGGGCACGCGTACGCCTTCGATGACACCGTGGTCTGTTGCCGGTGCGCTGCTTCTAAGAGCGCGGTGCGTGAGTTGATGCGGGTCGCCTGGCGCACGGTCAAGCGGGGCAACCGGTATTTGACGGCGGTGGTCGACGACGACTCACGCTGGTTGATCTGGGCCGCGTCGGGGCGGGACAAGGCCTGGACAAGGCCACTCTGGGCATGTTCTTCGACGAGTTGGGGCCGGATCGTCGAACCGACCAATACGAAGATCCGCGTCCTGACCCGAGTCGCGTTCGGCTTCCCCAAACCCGAAGCCCTCATCGCCCTGGCCATGCTCGCCCTCGGGGGCTACTGCCCACCACTACCCGGCCGAGCGACCACGAAATGACCCACAGGTCGAGCAGAGGAGCCACATTGACCCGCGATACCCGCCATGGGCCACTGCATCCAAGGGCTAGCAGCATCCGAGGGGGTCTGCACTGAAGGCCCGTTCCTGTTGGAACGGGCCTTCGGGTGTGGTGACGTGTCAGAGGTGTCAGACGTGTTTGGTGTTGCGGTAGTAGTTGCGCCAGATCAGCCGGTGGAGGGGAATCCAGCGGGGGATCGAACGTAGCCCGGGGATGAACGGCAGGAACATGAGTAGGAGGGTGAGTAGCATCATCATGCCCCAGACCTGCGCGTCGGCATTGTCCGAGCTCTTGAAGGGGTCAATCTGGTACCAGAACGTGTAGAGCCACATCCAGGGCTGGCCGGGAGCGTTGCCTACCTCGTTCATCATGCCCCATTGGTCTCCGCCGAGGTTCTGCGCGCGTGCCAGGCCCTCGAGGTAGGTCCCGTCGGTGAGCAGGAGTAGTGACTGGGTCTGGTCGCCTCCGTAGAAGTTGCCCGAGGAGGTGAGTGCGCCCTCGAGCCCGCCGGACTTGGCCAGCCCCAGGAACGCGGTTGACAGTGCGGGTACGGGGCCGTAGTCACCCTTGGCGACTTTTGCTGGATCGCCGCCGGCTCCTGTTGCTGGCGTGCCGTCGGCGGCGGGGGCGCCGATGGCGTCGACGTAGGCTTTTGCCCATTTGGTCTGTTGGTCGGCGGGCGCTGCTTTCCACGTCGTGAGCGCGGAGGGGAGTTCGGGATTGTCGCTGAGGTTGCTCAGGGGGCGCAGGACCAGGCTGGAGGAGTCCACGGGAAGGCGTACTCCTGCCCACTTCTGCAGGGACAGTGGTCCGAGTTTCTGGCCGTCGCTGTTGGTGTTGTAGGGGCCCCCGTACCCGGCGCTGGTGGTGGTGCCGGCGAGTTCTCCGGCCGCTGTGGTGATGACGTCGCCTGGAGCGGCGTTGGCCCACCCTGACATGGTGATTGCCTTGTCGTCGGGTGAGGAGAAGATCAGGGCCAAGCCGCCGGCCAGGACAAGGACGACGACCAGGGCGATGACGAACTCTTTGGCCAGGTCATAGGGGCGGGTCGGGAAGTCATGTGAGTCCGGGGTGCGGTCACGACTCATAACTCAGCCCTCCAGTTTTGCATCGAGGGGAGGCACGACGCCATGGCGCCGGACCAAGATGATGTGCATCAGCGTCAGGGCGCCCACCCCGAGTGGCAGCAGTACTACGTGCCACATCAGCATCTGCCCGGGGTTGAGCACGTTGAAGAAGGCACCGGCGCCGATGGAGTTCAAGCCGTCCTTGGCCTGGCCACCGATCCACTGCGAGTCGAAGTTGGACTGTGACAGGAATCCGGTGAACGACGTACCGATCGAGATACCGAAGAGCATCACGCCGCTGATCCACGTCAGGGTGCGTTTGCCGCGCCAGGCTGCCATCCAGAACTTGCCCCACAGATGGACCACCATGAACCCGAAGGTCATCTCCACGCTCCACAGGTGGACCGAGTTGGTGAAGTGACCCAGCGACGAGGCGTGCCACCACGCCGAGCCGCCCATCGACAGGACGAAACCTGAGACGATCACGACCACCAGGGACGTCAGAGTCAGTACCCCGAAGACGTAGATCCACGAAGCGACGTAGACCGGTTGCCGGTCGGGAAGCGCCTGCCCCGGGGGGACGAGCCCTTCGAGCCGGCCGCGAAGCTTGTTGGTCCAGTTCTTTGGGTCAGTCGCCTCGTCCGGGTTCACCTCGCCGGCGCGGGTCGTCATCGACTGCGCCCTTCTTCGTCCCGCTGTTCGTCATGGCCGGTCGGGAAGGGCACGACCAGGGCGAGGATGAACAGCAGGACCATCACGACAATGATCGTGAGGTTGGTCACCGAGATCTGGATGACCCACCAATTGACGTATCGCCCGGGGGCCCCCGCCACAACGCTTAAGCCACTCATCACAGGTACCTGTTTTCGTGTGGTGAACGGGTCTTGACGACGCCGTTGAGAACGGTCTCAAGGTAGCGCGTCGAGCGGGTTGCAGGGGTGGTACCGAGGCTGGAGTCGTGATTGTTGTGCAAATGTTTTAGTGGTCTTTGGGCGAAATGCGCGGCCGTGGTCTGCTGTTGGTCCTTCGTTGGCGCACACGGGCGCTCACATCGCGCAGGGGAGTCCGGATCAGCCAGGTGAGATGGGCTCTCCCGGAGCGCAGCTGGGTGATGCCGCTGCTGGGCCACAAGGCTGCCCGCAGGCGGTACCGGCCAGCCCGGGTTGCCGCGGCTGCTCTGAGTACCTGCCGGGCATCCGCGAAGAAGCCCTCCTCCGGGTGCGGAGAGGGCACCGCATAGCGCGAGCTCTCCACCGTCTGCACAACCCGGCCAAGAGCCTGGGATGCAGCATCCTCGAGCAACGCCTCGCGGTCGTAGTAGGCGCGCAGCTGCCGGGGGGTATGACTTGGCGCGGGCGCGATGCCAAGATCGCCCAGTGATGACGTCAGGTGCTCCCACTCGACCTCTACCCGCTGAGCGTCAGTATGGGCTTTGGTGAGGTTGCGCCGACGACGCCACAGTGCGGCCGTGGGCACGACCAGGGATCCGAGCAGCCCGATCAGAACTCCGAGCAGGACCGACCCCCACCCGTGAGTGAGCCAGCGCAGTGCGGAGGTCGGGCTCAGTCCGACCTTTGGACTGGCGCCGCCGCTCGTTGATGGAGCGCCCAGATCCTTGCGAGCTGGGGCGCCATGGGCCGGCGCCGTCGCAGTGCTCAAGGGGCGACTGCTGACGGCAGTACCGGGCGACGTCCCGGGGATGGCGTAAGCCGGGGGTGATCCACGCGAGGGTGTGGGTTCAAAACGGGTCCAACCAACGCCGTCGAGATAAAGCTCGGGCCAGGCGTGAGCGTCGGCTGCGACGACCGTCCAGACGCCCTTGGCCTCGGTCCCGGGCAGGAAGCCGATGTCCATTCGCGCCGGTATGCCGGCAGCCCGCGACATCATCACCATGGCCGTCGCGAACTGCACGCAGTAGCCCTGCTTGGTGACCAGGAAGTTCGTCAGAGCGTCATAACCGGCATTGTTACCGAAGCGGTTCTTCGCCGGTGGAGCCAAAGTCAGGGAGTAGGTGAAACCTCCGTCGGCGCGCAGGTACTGCTGGATGGCCATGGCCTTGTCATAGGCCGAACTCTTGCCGGCGGTGAGTTGCTGGGTCAGCGCAGTGACCCTCCCGACATACGGTCCGTCCAGCCTCAGGTCCAGATCGAAGAGGTATCGGTCCAGGTCACTCAACGAGGGGGCGCTGCGCAACATCGTCGTGGTGGGGTCCAGCTGCCAGTAGGAGACCGCGTAGGAGTCGGGACGCTGGGCGACCTTGATGCTCTGGGTCTCATAGTCGGATCCCCACGCGATCCCCCCCAGGTCGGCGCCGATCAAAGGGTACGGCGCAGCCAGGAAGGGATCCTCGAGCAGGTTGCGGCGGACGTGCATGACGAAGGCTCTCCTCGTGACCTCTGGCGAGAGCCCCGTGGGTTCGGGGACTTTGGGGTTCGCGGACAGGTCAGGTTTGCCCGAGCTCGACCGCCAGGGCCTGCCCCAGGGGAGCCACAAGCCCGGCTCGGGCCGGTAGGCGGATCCGAGCGCAACTCGCAGCGGAGGCGGCGAGGTGTCGGCGGTCGTGTACTGCAGCACCGGAGCCTGGCTACGGCTCTTGAGGTCCTGGGAAAGGTCGATGCTCTGCGAGAAGCCCACCCCCAGGGAACTGTTGCCGTTGCCTGAGGAGCTGCGGCCGAGACCGGACACCAGGAAGGTCGGGGGAGGGTGGGGCAGTACAACCGGCACAGCCACCGCAGCCATCAGCGCCACGGCACCTACCGTCCGCGCCATCGAGGAGTGTTCATAGACGCCCTTGGATGGCAGGTTCTGTGCCACTGGCGTGTGGGCCACCGGTTCAGTCGTGCCCCACCTGCGCAGGATGGTGCTATCTGCTTTGGCGACCATGATGAGCCACATGGCGGCAACCGCAAGGAAGAAGAAGACCGGCAGTGTGGAACCCCGGTTGGCGACGACCGCCAGAAACACGGTCAGCAGCGGCAGGCCCGCGAGCGAAGGAGATCGGCGGGTGACGGCGAGGTAGTCCACAGTCAGGGCAACCAGGCCCAAAGCGCACCCAACCACGAATATCAGCCCTGGCGTGGTGGGCGCCGGCGCGGTAAACCTCTGCGCAGTGGCGACGGACTCCCGGATGAGCCCGTCCGCGAATCTCAGCGTCTCCAGCGTCGGCAGACCGTGCCAGAGATGACCTCGGCCATAGATCGTGCCCGCGGCGAGGACCGAACACGCCAGCTGCACCATCAGGACCTGCCAGCCACGCAGAGCCAGCGACCTGGCGCCGAAGCCACTGAGAGCAATCACCGCGAGGAGCATGAGGGTCCCGCGCAGCCAGGTCGGCTCAGCCAGCAAGGTGGAGATCGGCCAGGCGGCTGTCAGCGTGGCGATCGCGGCCAGGGCGGAGTCGACGCCACTGCCCGCGTGAACCTTCATCGCCCGGACCCGACCCTGACCGCGCTACGGGCGGAGATGATGCTCCATGCTTGCTCGACCGTCATGTCTGAGCCCACCACGCACGTGCTCCATCCGGTGGCGGTGACCATGGCTGCCATGGCCAGCGTGCGCTCCGTCGGTACTTCGGGTCGAGGTCGGGTAAAACTGGCGGTGTCGAGGATCATCATCAAACCGGTCCCTTCAGGCTGGCGCAGGGCTGCTGTCCTTCTCAGCGTCGCATCGTCGTGGTCGCATACGATCGCGATCACCAGGCCACCGGTCGAGGTCGAGGTCTGTGCCCAGCGCAGCACCTCATTGAACTGTTGGGATGCGCCGAGCTGGGCCATCGCCAGCCAGGTCAGCGCATCGTCGATCGCGACGATCTGCGTTGCCAGGCCTTCGGCAGTGGTCTCGCTGCTCGCCAGGTGGAGGGTGTAATCGTGCTCGGCCAGGTGCGCTGCGACGGAAGCTGCTGCGGTGACTGCCCATTCAAAGGACCCCATGGCACCCGCGCCTTGGTGTCCGGCCGCGCGAGAGTCCAGGACAATGACAGCGCGACGCCTGGCCGGGTGATCTTCCTGACGCACCATCAGCTCGGATCGATGTGCTGTGGCGGGCCAGTGGATACGGCGCAGGTCATCGCCGTCGCGGTAGCTCCGGACGGCCACATCGTCCTCGCCGTGCAGAGCGACCATGTGGGGGATCGTGCCTTCGGTGCCGATACCGTTCGCGCGGGGGTGCCGACGACCGAGTACCTCGATGCGAGGCAGGACCAGAATGTTAGTGGAGCCGGGCAGCAAAGTGGTGATGGTGGCCAGACCGTACGCGTCACCTTTGCGCAACGTCAGGGGGCCGAGTCGGTATCGTCCGCGGACCTCGGAGCGGATCTGGTAGTCCACCTCACGGATGTCCCCCGGCTCCATGGCTGACAGCACGAAACGCGGTCGATCGCGTATCAGGTAATGGACCTGCTCCTCTGCGAGCTGAAGCTGGGTGCGTCTGCCCGAGTTGTTCTGCAGGACGATGGCGACTCTCGCGGTCTGGTCGACTACGAGCCGGGCTGGGTGAATGGTGCGGGTGACCACGACGTTGTTGTTGTTGCGCCTGGCGCGCAGGTCGGCCAGCAGAGGCAACGCCGACAGGAGTACTCCGACCCGGGTGATGTCGGTGAACCCGAGCAACAGACCGCCGACGAGCAACGTCAGGCCGGCTGCCAGGAATGCACGGCCGCGGGTGGTGAGTACGCCCCCGATTCGGGTCCCCGTCTGGGTCATGTCTGGATCATGTCTGGGTCACGAGGTCCTGGACCTTGCCGTTCAGTGCGCTGCGGACGGAATGGGTACTCGCCCGACGATGTCGTGGATGACATCGGCGCTGGTGCGTCGGGCCACCTGCGTCTCACCGGCCGGGATGAGGCGATGGGTCAGTACGGGCTCAACCAGCGCCTGAACATCATCGGGTAGGACATGGTCACGTCCTGCCAGGGCGGCATAACCCCTGGCCGCCCTAAGGAGGTGCAGGCTGGCGCGCGGGGAAGCGCCCAGCCGCAGTGCCGTGGTGGTGCGTGTTGCCGTGGTGAGGTCAACGATGTACTGCTTGATGGCCGGGCTGGCGTACAGCGTTCGAACGATCTCGATGAGCTTGGCGACGGTCTCGCCGTCGGTCACTGGTGTCAACTCCTGGAGCGGGAACGCGCCGCCGTGGCTGTCAAGGACCGCGACCTCGGCCGCGGCGGAGGGGTATCCCATCGAGATACGCGCCATGAAGCGGTCGCGCTGAGCCTCCGGTAAAGGGTACGTGCCCTCCATCTCGATCGGGTTCTGAGTGGCCATCACGATGAAGGGTTTGTGCAGCCGGTAAGTCTCCCCGTCGACCGTCACCTGGCCCTCTTCCATGCATTCGAGAAGTGCCGCCTGCGTTTTGGGAGAGGCGCGGTTGATCTCGTCACCGACCACGACGTTGGCGAAGATCGCCCCCGGCCGGAACTCGAAGTCGCGCAGGTCCTGGTTGAAGACGCTGACCCCGGTGATGTCGCTGGGCAACAGGTCGGGGGTGAACTGCACGCGGCGCACCGAGCAGTCGATGGACTTTGCCAAAGCCTTGGCCAGCATGGTCTTGCCGACCCCGGGGACGTCCTCGATCAGCAGATGTCCTTCGGCCAGCAGGACAGTGATCGCAGTGTCTATCACGTCGGATTTGCCCTCGATCACGGTCGCCATGGCCAGGCGCATCTTGCTCGTCACATCGGTCACCAGTTCGAGTCCGGCCCGATCGATTCCGGAATCTGGCATGACCTGATCCTGCACGAGTCCTTCGTGTGGGGTGCCGATCACGTTCACAGTTCCTCCCGGTCTTTCCTCGATCTTGCACCACTTTCACTCCATCCGTCACCGGTGTCCGTGAGAACAGCCTCTGCGGGATTCACACTCCACCTTCCGGTTGCCGCGTTGACATGGGCAAACAGGTTGTTGAACAGCAGATTGTCGCTCATATTGCGTTGACCGTGGTGCAAAGTGGAGTAACGTGGAGCGTGGTGGAGATCAGCAGTTGTCAGTGATCCAACAGGGTCATCTAGGGGAGGGAGAGTGCTGTGTTCCTTGGTACGCACACCCCCCGACTCGACGATAAGGGTCGTCTCTTCCTGCCCGCCAAGTTTCGTGAACGTCTGGCCAGTGGTCTGGTGGTCACCCGGGGTCAGGAGCGGTGCCTTTATGTCTTCCCGATGGACGAGTTCGTCCGGGTGGCCGAGACCATGCGTAACGCACCTGTGACGAGCAAAGCGGTTCGCGACTATCTGCGCGTGTTCCTGTCTGGTGCCTCGGATGAGATCCCCGACAAACAAGGCAGGGTGACGGTCCCGTCGACGCTGCGCGAGTATGCCGGGCTCAATCGCGACTGCACCGTCATCGGTGCCGGATCGCGCGTGGAGCTGTGGGACACGACCGCTTGGAACACCTACCTCGCCAGCACCGAGCAAGCTTTTGCCGACCAGGCCGAGGAGGTGATTCCCGGACTTCTGTGACTCGCGCAGCGGCGACCAGCCGACCCCTGAGGTCAGGTCTCCACCCGCTTCGCGTCCCGACCTCACTTCCCCGTTGTCGGGCCGCACCCAGTTGAAGCGGTTGGAGACCTGAAGCCAGGGACCGGAGGGTACGACGGAACCTCACGACACGGAACCTCACGACACAGAACGTCACGACGAAGAACGTCAACGACGCAGGACTTCACCACACAGAAGTTCAACCAAACAGAAGCACGAGGCCCCTCAAGACACGAGAGAAAGACGAAACGATGATTGCTCGCCGGACGGTCGGGGATCTCCACGTCCCTGTCCTGCGCGATCGCATCGTCGAGTTGCTCTCGCCTGCCTTGCAGGAGCCAGGCGCGGTCATGGTGGATGCCACCTTGGGGATGGGCGGCCACACCGAGTCGATCCTTGGGGCATGCCCGGGGGCCCGCGTCGTGGGCATCGACCGCGACCACGAAGCGCTGAGTCTGTCCGGCGAGCGGCTGGCTCGCTTCGGTGACCGCTTCACACCCGTTCATGCGGTGTATGACGATCTACCGCAGATCCTTGTCGACTGCGGGATCTCAGCGCGGTTATCGGTGTCCGCAGTGCTGCTTGACCTCGGGGTGTCCTCGCTGCAGCTCGACGAGGAGCAGCGTGGGTTCGCTTACCGTCATGACGCCCCGCTGGACATGCGGATGGACCAGGACAGCGGCATCACCGCAGCCCACGTCCTGAACACCTATGACCAGGCCGATCTCGAGCGCATCCTGCGCGATTACGGCGAAGAGCGATTCGCCAAACGCGTCGCCTCGGCCATCGTGCGAGAGCGCGCCCGGCAACCCTTCACCAACTCGGCGCGGCTGGTCGAGCTCCTTCGTTCGGCCATACCTGCCGCTTCACAGAAGAGCGGAGGACACCCGGCCAAACGCACTTTCCAGGCGTTGCGGATAGAGGTCAACGGTGAGCTCGAAGCGCTCAAGACCGCGCTCCCTGCGGCCGTGGACGCACTTGCTGTGGGCGGCCGTATCGCCGTACTGAGCTACCACTCACTTGAGGACCGCCTCACCAAGCAGACGCTGTCCGCCGGTGCTCACAGCGGCACCCCCGTGGGCCTGCCGGTCGAACTTCCTGAGCTCGCGCCATATCTGCGCCTGCTCACCCGCGGAGCCGAGGAGCCGGCTCCCGCAGAAGTCAGTATCAATCCGCGCGCAGCTTCGGCCCGGCTGCGGGCAGCCGAACGTATCCGGGTCACGAAAGGACACCTCGCATGAGTCAGATGACCTCCACAGCGCGAGTCGGCGCACGAGCCCTGAACCGGCCGACCACTGAGACGCCCAGGCTCCGCGTGGTCACAGGGGCACCTCTTCGACGCGGCGGTGCCGCGTTCGTCATCATCTGCGCGACTCTGCTGGCCAGCGGACTGATCGGACTCTTGCTGCTCAACACCGCTCTGGCTCAAGGCTCCTTCACGCTGCACGATCTGCGGACCACCTCCGATCAGCTGACTGACGCCCAAGGCGCTCTCAGCCAGTCCCTGGATGCGTCGAAGTCCCCAGCGAACCTCGCGAAGAAGGCGGCCGACATGGGGATGGTGCCGGCGGAGTCCGCAGCCTTCCTGCGACTCTCCGACGGCAAAGTCATCGGCGTGGCGAAGCAGGCGTCCCCAGGGCCCGGACTTACCGTGGTTGGGACGACAGCGGCGCCAGCCCCGGCTGTGCCCAAGACGGTCAAAGCAGCACCAGCCCCGGCGGTAGCCACGCCGGTCAACACTGCACCAGCACCAGCAGCGAAGCGGGCCAAGCCAGCATCAGCTGCAGCGACGGCGGCCAAGCCAGCAAAGAGGTGAGCGTGAAGCAGACCAGAGGCCGAAACTCCGGGGGATCGGGCGATGCCCGCCCTACCCGAGGTTCGGCATCTGGTGCTGCGTCAGGCAAGCCGGCTCGTCGGGGTTCGGGCGCAGGCAGCGCTGCCCGACCTGCACGGCCGTCGACAGTCTCCGGGACCCGCAAACCAGCACGCCGCAAGTCCCAGGCGTCTCAGAAGGCAGGCGGTGGCTCTCCTCGTCGCCCGGGTCGCCCGCCTTCGCGGCCGGCTCGTATCGGTGTGCATCCAGAACGTCGCGTCCGATCTCTGCTGCTAACCGGGCTCTTCATCCTCAGTCTGTTCGGCGCGCAGCTCTTCCGGCTGCAGGCCCTTGACTCATCGGCGGTGGCCAGTGCAGCCCTCAAGAGCCGCCTGAGCATCGTGGCGGTGCCGGCACTTCGTGGCGACATCACTGCGTCCAATGGCGATGTGTTGGCTACCAGCATCGAACGTCGTAACGTCACAGCGGACCAGACCGCGGTGACGTCGTACCGGAAGAAGGTCAACGGTGTCAGTGTCACGCTCGGAGTTGCGGGGGCGGCTGCCGACCTTGCGCCGATCCTGGGTCAGCCCCCAGCCCAGCTGTCCGCGACGCTGACAGGCTCTCGACGGTTTGTGTACGTCGCCAAGGACGTCTCCATGTCTGACTGGAGCAAGGTACGGGCCCTGGGGATCCCGGGTATCTATAGTGAGGCGACATCGAAGCGCTCCTATCCGACCTCTTCGGCGGCAGCCTCACTGGTTGGCTGGGTGGGCGCTGACGGGTCACCGGGCGGCGGTCTCGAGCTCTTGTTTAACAAGCAGCTACAGGGCAAGCCGGGCGAGTCGACCTATGAACAGTCCAGGGACGGCCGGATGATCACCACCGGTGAGCAGCAGATCACTCCTGCGGTTCCGGGCCTCGACATTCGGTTGACGATCGACAGCGATCTGCAATGGTTCGCGCAGAACGCCATTGCCCAGAAGGTCAACGAGACGCAGGCGCTGTCAGGGACGGTCGTGGTGATGAACGTCAAGACGGGCCAGCTGGCGGCTGTCGCGTCCTACCCGACCTTCGACCCGAACAATATCGCCAAGGCCACCGGCAACCTCAACAACAACGCCTTCGGGGAGGCGTTCGAACCAGGATCGACAGCCAAGGTCATGACGGCGGCGGCAGCTCTGCAGGAGGGCGTCGCGACGCCGGCGACTCCCGTGTTGGTTCCCGACCGGCTGCCCCGAGCAGACCAGTCGTTCCGGGACGCCGAGGAGCACGGCCTGGAGAACCTGACGTTCGCCGGCGTGATCGCCCAGTCGAGCAACATCGGCACCATGATGGTCGGTGAGAAGGTCCCACCAGCGACTCTGGAGAAGTACTTCCGCGGCTTCGGAGTCGGGCAGCCGTCCGGAATCCATTTTCCCGGCGAGACGCAGGGTATCTTTGCCAGGTCCCAGAACTGGAGCGGCTCTCAGCGGTACACGGTCATGTACGGCCAGGGACTGTCGCTCAACGCCATCCAGGTGGCCGGGGTCTTTCAGACCATCGCCAACGGGGGGGTGCGAGTGCCACCGAGCCTGGTGGCCAGTACCCAGAACGCGGACGGCACTTCGACGCAGACGCCGCCCACCACGCCGGTGCGGGTGATTTCTACATCGACTGCCACGACGCTGAGCCAGATGCTCGAGTTCGTCGTCGGTGACAACGGCACCGCTGTGAAGGCGACGATCCCCGGCTACCGTGTCGCAGGCAAGACCGGGACGGCTGACCGGGTAGGTGCCAGCGGTCGTTACTCCGGCCACACCGCGTCATTCATCGGCTTTGCCCCTGCGGACAAGCCTGAGTTCGTCGTCGCTGTGATCCTGCAGAACCCGATCAACGGCATCTACGGCGGAGCGGTGGCCGCTCCGGTGTTCAAGGACGTGATGACCTATGCGCTCCAGGAGTTCGGGATTCCGCCGACAGACACGCCGCCGCCGGTCATGAAGCTCAAGATCGAGAACGCGCCGATCTCTGCGGACAAGGCGGCGACAGCCCTGCAGCCGCAGTCGGGTCTCCAGCCCCCCACGTCCGCCCGGTAAAGTCACGCCCGTGGTGCACTCGTGAACGCGACTCCGCGTCCCCTATCCCCGCACGCCATCAGTTTGCCGTCCGTGGCTGAGTGTGCCGGTGTTGCGCGGACCCCCGACGGAATCATCGATTCTCGCGTCGTTGTGACTGGAGTGACCCTGGACTCGCGCGCCATCCGGCCCGGAGACCTCTATGCGGCTCTGCCGGGCGCCAATGTGCACGGTGCTCGGTTCGTTGGGGCGGCTGTCGGCCTCGGTGCGGTTGCCGTGCTGACCGATCCGGCCGGAGCGGCACTGCTCGCGCTCGCGGAGATCACGGTGCCTGTTCTGGTGGTTCCAGATCCCCGGGCTGTCCTGGGCGTCGTTGCGGCATTGATCTACGGCCGCCCCAGCGAAGCGCTGACCATGCTGGGGATCACGGGCACGAACGGCAAGACGACGACGGCCTACCTGGTTGACTCGGCACTGCGCGCCCTCGGGCGCATGACCGGGCTGATCGGCACGGTCGAGACACGCATCGGCGATGACCGCATCAAGAGCATCCGCACCACGCCCGAGTCCGCGGACCTGCATGCCCTGTTCGCAGTGATGCTCGAGGCCGGTGTGGACACCTGCACGATGGAGGTGTCCAGTCATGCGCTGACCTTGCATCGCGTCGATGGCGTTCGCTACGACGTGGCCGCCTTCACCAACCTGTCGCAGGATCATCTGGACTTCCATGGGTCGATGGAGGACTACTTCCTGGCAAAGGCGTCACTGTTCACTCCGGACAGAGCCGTCCGTGCGGTGGTGTGCGTGGACGACGAATGGGGCCAGCGTCTCGCCCGGGAGTCCGGGGTTCCTGTGATGACGATCTCGTCGCGCCCGGACGTCACGGCTGACTGGCAGATCCGGACGACAGGGCCAGGTGAGTCTGCCTTCGAACTCGTGGGTCAGGGCCAGCACCTGTCGCTGCGGTCGGCGTTGCCCGGAGACTTCAACCGAGTCAACACAGGGGTGGCTGCACTGGTGCTCCTGGCCGCAGGCCACCGGGTCGACTCCATCGAGGCAGCCCTGGCCGCCGATCCGCACGTGCCCGGGCGGATGGAGAGAGTCGAAGTGGCAGGCAGGCAGGGCGCTGACCAGAGCCATATGCCGCTTGCAGTCGTCGACTTCGCTCACACTCCCAGCGCCGTAGCCGCAGCATTGAAAGCACTGCGACACGACACTGCCGGGGCGCTGGTCGTTGTGCTGGGCGCCGGGGGCGACCGGGATGCGGGCAAGCGATCGGCCATGGGCGCGGCGGCCGCGGCACATGCGGACGTCGTCATCGTCACTGATGACAACCCCCGGTCCGAGGATCCGGCGACAATCCGCGCGGCGGTCATGGGCGGAGCGCTGGCGCGGGAATCGTCCATCCCGTCGGTCCCGGGGCGGATACGCGAGATCGGGGACCGCGCTGCAGCCATTCGCGACGCCGTTGCCAGTGCTGGCGTGGGTGACACCGTTGTGGTCCTTGGCAAGGGTCACGAGAGCGGCCAGGAGATTGCCGGCGTGGTCGCCCCCTTCGACGACCGAGCGCAGTTGCGAGCAGCATTGATGGAGACCACAGCACCTGGGCAGAGACCGTCACCAATGCAGACCACCGTGGGCCACCCCGTGACAGATGCCAACAGAGGCGAGGCCCGGTGATTCCCCTCCGGCTCAGCGAGATCGCCAAAATCACCGGCGGCCAGGTCTTTGACGCTGTCAGCGCAAGCGATGGCCCTGGAGCGGACCCCCTGGTGGACGGACCCGTGGTCACCGATTCGCGGGAAGCCGCTCGTGGCAGCCTCTACATCGCCCGCATCGGTGAGGACCTGGACGGCCACCAGTTCGTGGCGGCAGCCCGTTCCCAGGGCGCCGTCGCCGCACTCACCTCAAGGCCGGTCCCTGAGCTCCCTTCGGTTGTCGTTCGGGATGTCCAGGCGGCGTTCGTCTCACTAGCCCAGGCTCTGGTTGAGCGCAGTGCCAAGACGGTCGTCATCGGCATCACCGGGTCCTCGGGCAAGACCGGGACAAAGGACCTGCTGTGGTCGGTGCTGCAGCGCCACGGCGAGACGGTCGCCAATGTCGGTTCCCTCAACTCCGAGGTCGGCGTCCCGCTGACCGTCTGCCGGATCACTCCCAGCACGGCCTACCTGGTGCTCGAGATGGGTTCGCGGGGGATGGGCGATATTGACTACCTCACCCGGATAGCGCAGCCTCAGATCGGGGTTGTCCTGAACGTGGGGACCGCTCACGTGGGTGAGTTCGGTTCGCGTGAGATCATCGGAAAGGCCAAGGCCGAGCTCGTACAGGCTTTGCCTGCAACGGGATTCGCCGTCCTCAATACGGACGACCCGGTCGTGTGGGGTATGGCCGGTCAGACCCGGGCGCATGTCATAGGCGTGGGGGAGTCGGCCCAGGCGAGCGTCCGGGCAGTGGGCATCGTTCTGGACGCACAGGGCCGTGCGTCCTTCACCTTGGTCGCCGAACAGGGAACCGCGCCAGTTGTCCTCAAGTTCCACGGAAAGCACCATGTCGGCAACGCCCTGGCTGTCGCGGCTGTCGCACTAGCCGTCGGCATGCCGCTGGGCGACGTCGCCACGGCGCTGGGGGATGCACGTCCGCTGAGTCGATGGCGCATGGAGGTCCACGATCGGGCCGATGGTGTCACGATCGTCAATGACGCCTACAACGCCAACCCGGACTCGATGCGCGCAGCGCTCCAGGCCCTGGCGGCCATGGGTCACGGCCGGCGGACCTGGGCCGTGCTGGGCGAGATGCTTGAGCTGGGGCCAGAGTCCGTCACCGAGCACGATGCCTTGGGTCGACTGGCCGTGCGCCTTGGCGTCTCGCGGGTTGTCGCCGTGGGTCCGGGGGCCCAGCCGATCCACAATGGAGCCCGTGACGAGGGCCCGAGTGGCTCAAACAGCGCGATCGGCGAGGGGTCGACCTGGGTCCCGGACGCCGACGCCGCCCATGAGCTGCTCAGGCAACACCTTGCCCCCGGTGACGTGGTGCTGGTCAAGTCCAGCCGTGACGCGGGACTGCGGTGGCTCGGGGATCGACTGGTGCAGGACACCGGATCGGAGGTCCCTTCGTGAAGGCCGTGCTGCTGGCGGGACTCATCTCCCTCGTAGTGTCGTTGCTCGGCACCCCCTTGTTCATCAAGTTCCTGGTCGGCCGGAGCTATGGCCAGTTCATCCGCGACGACGGACCGACCTCACACCACACCAAGCGTGGCACCCCCACTATGGGTGGTGCGCTCATCATCGCGGCCTCGCTGGTGGCCTACGGCGGCGCGCACCTGTTCACCCTGACGCCGCTGACCGTGAGCGGGATCCTGGTGCTCTTCCTGATGACCGGACTGGGGATCGTCGGCTTCCTGGACGACTACATCAAGATCTCCAAACAGCGCAGTCTGGGGTTGCGCACCAAGCAGAAGCTGGCTGGACAGACCCTGGTGGCGGTGGTCTTCGCTTTCCTGGCCCTGCAGTTCCCCAACAGCCGGTTCCGCACTGCTGCGGTGCCGTTTGTGTCTTTTGTCCGCGACACGAACGTCAACTTCGCCTTCGCCGGCACAGGACTCGGAGTGATCCTGTTCGTGCTCTGGGCCAACCTGATGATCGCCGGCACCAGCAACGGCGTGAATCTCACCGACGGCCTGGACGGGCTGGCGACCGGCACGAGCGTGATGGTATTCGGCTCCTACGTGCTTATCGCCATCTGGCAGTTCAACCAGAACTGTCAGAGCAACCCGGGCGTCAACTGCTATGAGGTCCGCGACCCGCACGACCTGGCGGTGGTGGCTGCCGCTCTCATGGGCTCATGCTTCGGGTTCCTGTGGTGGAATGCCTCCCCGGCCAAGATCTTCATGGGCGACACGGGTTCGCTGGCCCTAGGCGGTGCCATGGCCGGGCTGGCCATCACCACCCGCACGGAGCTGCTCGTTGTCATTCTCGGCGGTCTGTTCGTCATCATCACCCTTTCGGTGATTATCCAGGTTGGTTCCTTCAAGATGACAGGCAAGCGCGTGTTCAGAATGGCTCCCCTCCAGCACCACTTCGAGCTCGCGGGCTGGGACGAGATCACCATCGTCATCAGGTTCTGGATCATTGCCGGGCTGTTCGTTGCGGTGGGGTTGGGTGTCTTCTACGCGGAGTGGGTTGTCGGATCAGGGTGAGCCAACAGTGAAGAGTCCTGAGGATTTCGACCCAAGCTACGAACCGCGCCAGGGGTCGCGTGACCTCACCCATCGTGACGCCGACTGGTCAGCGTTGCGGATCCTGGTCACCGGGCTAGGTGTGAGCGGGTTCGCGGCGGCAGATGCGCTTTCGGAGCGCGGTGCCATCGTTACCGCGGTGAGTTCCGACGCCACGCCCGCCATCGAAGAACGCGCACGGATTCTGGAGATCCTGGATGTGGATGTGCATCTGGGGCCCGAGCACTTGCTCGACGTGCCCGAGGGCACAGAGCTGGTGGTGACCTCACCGGGTTTCCGTCCCGACCACCCCCTGCTTCTCGGCGCGGCCGCACGCGGCATCCCGGTCTGGGGTGAGGTCGAGCTTGCATGGCGTATGCGAGCGCAGTCCGGCGCGGCTCCCTGGATCACGATCACCGGCACCAATGGCAAGACGACGACGGTCAAGATGCTCGGCTGCATCCTGCGCGCGGCCGGACTTCGGGCGACGAGTGCCGGGAACGTGGGCACGCCACTGCTCGAAGCTGTTCTGCACCCCGATCCGTATGACGTCCTGGCTGTCGAGCTGTCCAGCTTCCAGCTGCACTGGCAGAGGTCCATTGAACCGGTGGCCTCGGTCTGCCTGAACTTCGCGCCAGACCATGTCGACTGGCATGGATCCATGGAGGAGTACCGCCTGGCCAAGGCCAAGGTCTACGCGGGAACCAAGGTCGCCTGCGTCTACAACGCGCAAGACCCGGCCACCGAGCAGATGGTCAGGGATGCCGACGTCGTGGAGGGGTGTCGAGCCATCGGTTTCACCCTCGGCCTTCCGGGTCCGTCCATGGTGGGGATGGTTGACGATGTACTGGCCGACAGGGCGTTCGTCGAGCAGCGCAAGACCTCAGCCGCGGAGCTGGCCACGTTGGCAGACCTGCAGGGAGACTCCCCGTCGGTGGCACCGCACAATGTGGCCAATGCCCTGGCAGCGGCGGCACTGGCACGCGCGTACGGTGTCGGTCCGCTGTCTGTGCGTGACGGCCTGCGCGCCTTCGTCCCCGACCCCCACCGGATCGCCGAAGTGGCAACCGTTGACGGTGTGCGCTACATCGACGATTCCAAGGCCACCAACCCTCACGCGGCCGGCGCCTCTCTGGCCGCTTTCGAGAACGTCGTGTGGATCGCTGGGGGTTTGCTCAAGGGCGCTGACGTCGACGGGCTGGTCCAATCGGTTGCCGACCGACTCCGTGGTGTCGTCCTGATTGGGGCCGACCGCCAGCAGATCGCCATGGCCCTGATGCGACACGCACCAGATGTCCCCGTGGTCGACGTGCCGGACACGGACACTGGAGTCATGGATCTCGTGGTGGCTCGTGCTGGCGACCTGGCACAGCCCGGCGACGTGGTCCTGCTCGCACCTGCTGCAGCGTCGATGGACATGTTCGCCAACTATGGTGAGCGTGGCGACGCCTTCGCCGAGGCGGTGCAGCGCCGTGCGGGTCGACACGAAGGGCCCAACGCGCTGTGAGCACCACTTCGCGATGGCCCGGCCCTTCAGCCGTCTCCGGAGGCACGGACCGCTCGTCTGGAGTGGCTGGTTCGTCTAGCTGGCGCAGGGGGCCGCCGTGGTTTGAACGCCTCGAGTCCCCGGTCACCACCTACTACCTGCTGCTCAGCGCGACCACAATGCTGGTCATCATCGGTCTGGTCATGGTCCTTTCCGCCTCCAGCGTGACGTCCTTTCAGGACACCAACTCGTCCTTCACGGTCTTCTTCAACCAGCTGCGCTACGCGGTCGTTGGCGTCATTGGCGCATTGGTGGCCACCCGGTTCTCGGTGAGCACCTGGAAGCGGTTGTCCGTGCCACTACTGGCGGCCGCCATCTCCCTTCAGGCCCTGGTCTTCGTGCCGAGCCTGGGCGTCAGGGTCAACGGCAACCGCAACTGGATCCATATCGCCGGTCAGCAGGTTCAGCCTTCTGAGTTCGCCAAGATCGCGCTGGTCCTGTTTGGCGCCACAGTGCTTGCCAAGAAACGGCGCAACCTGGGCAAGTTCATGCATGTGGCGGTGCCACTGGTGTTCCCGGCCGGCGGCCTGCTGCTGCTGCTCGTGCTCGGCGGTGGCGACCTCGGCACCGGTCTGGTTCTCCTGGCCATCCTCGCCGGGATGCTCTTCGTAGCCGGCGTCCCAGCACGGATGTTTTTCATGGCCGGAGTGGGCTCGGCGGCGCTGGCCGCAACCTTGGCGCTGACCAGCGCTAACCGGATGGGCCGGATTCACTCGTGGCTGGCCGGGTGCACAGACCCCAACAAGTGCTTTCAGACGATCCACGGCCAATACGCCCTGGCTGACGGAGGCTGGTGGGGAGTGGGGCTGGGCGCCAGCAGGGAGAAATGGTCGTGGCTCCCTGAGGCTCACAACGATTTCATCTTCGCCATCATCGGTGAGGAGCTGGGTCTGCCAGGCACCTTGATGATCATTGCTCTCTTTGGCCTGCTGGCCTATGCGTGCTACCGGTTGGTCCTGCGCAGCGACGACTTCTTCGTCCGTGTCGCCACCGCTGGGGTGATGGTCTGGATCCTCGCCCAAGCGGCCATCAACATAGGCTCGGTGATCGGGCTGTTGCCGGTCATCGGCGTTCCGCTGCCCTTAGTCTCTAGTGGAGGGTCAGCCTTGATGGCAACGTTGTTCGCCTTGGGGATGTTGCTGTCGTTCGCCCGAAACGAGCCGGGTTGTCGCGAGGCCCTTGCCGCGAGGCCGGGCGTTGTGCGCCGCTCGCTCGCAGTCATGCCAACGCGCCGTGGTCGCAGATCATGATCGTTCGCCCGGGACTGTCCTCGGTGCTCCTGGCCGGCGGCGGTTCGGCTGGTCACGTGTCGCCGCTGCTGGCTCTCGCTGACTGTCTGCGTCGCAGGGACCCCGACCTTCGCGTGACGGCTCTGGGCACCCAGAAGGGTCTCGAACAGCGGTTGGTACCGGCTCGGGGATACGACCTGCGGTCCATTCCGAAGGTGGCCTTCCCCCGTCGGCCAGGAGGTGCGCTCGTGCGACTGCCCGGCGCGCTGAAGGCAGCGGTCGATGCGGCCGGGGCTGTTCTTGACGAGACTCGGCCTGACGTCGTGGTGGGTTTTGGCGGGTACGTGTCGACACCGGCCTATCTGGCTGCACGCAAGCGGGGCATCCCCATCGTCGTGCACGAACAGAACGCCCGCCCGGGTCTGGCGAACCGCTTGGGTGCGCGCATGACGCCCTACGTGGCCACGACATTTGCCTCTACATCGTTGCCGCACGCCAGGGCCCTTGGCATGCCGTTGCGCCGAGAGATCGCCACGCTGGACCGGACGGCCAACCGCGCGCAGGGGTTGGCGCATTTCGGGCTCGACGACCACCGTCCGACACTGCTCATCACCGGGGGGTCTCTGGGTGCGCAGCGGTTGAACGCGGCGTTTGCGTCACGGGTCGATTCCCTGCGTGCACACGGCATACAGGTGCTGCACATCAGTGGACTGGGCAAGGAATTCGCGCACGACTCGAGCGTGGCCGGGCCGCCGTATGTTGTTGCTGGTTATGTCGATCGGATGGACCTGGCCTATGCCGCAGCCGACGTCGTGGTTGCCCGCGCCGGGGCGAATACGGTCTGCGAGCTGACCGCGGTCGGGCTGCCGGCGGTCTATGTCCCGTTGCCGATCGGCAACGGCGAGCAGCGGTTGAATGCCACCGACGTCATCGCTGCCGGTGGCGGCATCCTGGTCGACGACTCAGACGTGACGCCCCAGTGGGTCGACCACATACTCGTGCCGCTGTTGACGGACGGGCGGCGGATTGCCGACATGGCAGATGCCGCGGCCGCCATGGGGGAGCGTGCGGCGGATGAACGGTTGGCCGATCTGGTTGCGATTGCTGCGGAATCGCGGGGTGCCCGATGAGTTCCTCGACACCCGAGGACGTCCCATCGCCCACGACACCCTCCCCGTACGTCTATGCCGCCAACGGGTCGAACCCCCGTTTCGACTTCACCGCCGAGGTCCCCGCCGCCAGCAGTCTGGGTTCGGTTCATTTCATCGCCATAGGTGGCGCGGGAATGTCGGGCGTAGCTCGCGTGATGTTGGCTCGGGGACTGGCGGTCAGTGGGTCCGATGCCAAGGAGTCCCTCGTCCTCGCGGCTCTGGTCACTGAGGGGGCGCAGGTCCACATCGGCCACGACGCCGCCAACCTCGGCGACGCGGACACCGTCGTCATCTCCTCCGCCATCCGTGAGAACAATGTCGAGCTGCAAGAAGCTCGCTCGCGCGGGCTTCGCGTTATGCACCGATCTCAGGCTCTGGCATCGGTGATGCAAGGGAGGCGGCGGGTCGCGGTCGCTGGCGCCAACGGCAAGACCACCACGACGTCGATGCTGGTGGTCGCACTGCAGCAATGCGGAGTCGACCCGTCGTTCGCGGTCGGCGGTGAGCTTGCCAAACACGGCACCAACGCTCACCACGGCACTGGTGAGATATTTGTGGCCGAGGCCGATGAGAGCGACGGGTCATTCCTCGTGTACCGGCCCGAGGTTGCCATCGTCACGAACGTTCAGCCAGACCACCTTGACTTCTACGGCAGCTTTGTGGAGGTCCAAAAGGCGTACGCCAAGTTCGCAGCCACCGTGCAGCCTGACGGTCTGCTGGTGACATGCGCGGACGACCAGGGCTCTCGCGACCTGTGTGAGGTGGCCAGGGCGGCTGGTACCCGGGTGGTCACCTATGGCTTGGCGTTGGACGCTGACGTGCGGCTCACCGAACTGGGTGGTGTGGGGATGCATGCGAACGCGCAGTTGGTGGGGGCTGGTCAGGACGGAGGCGACCTTGGCCGCCTAGACCTCGGCATACCAGGTCGGCACAACCTACTCAACGGGACCGCCGCGTTCGTGGCCGCCACCGAAGGGCTGGGGCAAGACCCTGAACGAGTACTTAAGGGACTTGCGGGTTTCACAGGTACGCGACGCAGGTTCGAGCCCAAGGGCGAGGCGGGTGGGGTCCGGGTTGTCGACGACTACGCACACAACCCGGGCAAGGTAACGGCAGTCGTTGAGACCGCCCTGGTTCTTGCCGCCCCAGGACGACTGATCGTTGTGTTCCAGCCCCACCTGTACTCACGGACCCGGGATTTCGCGCCAGAGCTGGCGAAGGCGCTGTCGCCGGCGGACGTCGTGATCGTCATGGATGTCTACGCCGCGCGTGAGGACCCGATGCCAGGGGTGAGCGGAGCGCTGATCACCGACCAGCTGGCTGACCCGGCCCACCCCTCTCCGGACCAGAGAGTGCGTTTCGTGCCGTCCTGGTCTGACGTCGCACCTCTTGTCGTACAGATCGCCAGGGCCGGCGATCTTGTGCTGACAGTCGGGGCGGGTGACGTCACCATGATCGGCCCGGAGATCCTCCGTCTGCTCGGCGGCCGTCAGGATGCAAAGGCGGTCGCTCCGGGGCAGGAACCAGGTTGAGCCAGCGCGCCCGTCGAGGCAGGCTTCTCCGTCCCCGTCGGGCGTCCGCCATGCGTTCCTCGGGTCTTCCGTCCTCACAGGCGAGGTTTGACGCTCGTGCTGCCCGGGTTCGTCGCCGCCCCTGGTTGTTGGCGGCTGGGCTTTCTGTCGTTCTCGCCCTGCTGGCCGGGGGGACGTGGCTGGTGGAGTTCAGCCCAGTTCTGGTCACGAAGTCGGTCCGGGTCGAAGGAGTGCCGCCGGGAGACGTCTCCGACATCGTGGGCCGGGCCGCCGTCCCGATGGGCACACCACTGGCGAGGGTCGATACCCGCGCGATCGCCCGCAGGGTGATTCTGATGGCGGCGCTGGCCGAGGTCACGGTGAGCCGTGCATACCCCAGCACGATCCTCATCTCGGCGAGCCTCAGAGTGCCGGTCCTTGCAGTGAAGAACCCTCAAGGTCAAGTGCAGGTTGTGGATTCTCAGGGTGTTGCCTATGCGATAGTGAGCGCGGCACCCAAGGGCGTGCCGTTAATTGACACGGTTGAGAACCCGTCGAGCATGGAGTCTCTGCGCGCCGCGATGACGGTTCTCAGGGCGCTCTCCCCGAGCCAGCGTGCTCAGGTCACCAATGTGACCGTTGTGGGGCCGAACATGGTCACGCTCAAACTGGGCGCGGTCACTGTGGTGTGGGGCGGCGCGTCCGAACCTGAGCTGAAGGTCAAGGTGATGACGGCCCTGCTGAGACAGAAAGACGTCAGGACGGTCGACGTCAGCGCACCGCGCACCCCCGTCATCAGATGAGTCACCGACACGCCGCGCACAGGGTTGATCACGGGGGTCTCAGGCTTTACGGTCATCGTGGACAGGGTTGGATTCGCTATAACCCTATAGTTTACATCCAGATTCAATCGATGCGCGACAAAGCATACGATGCCTTCACAACCCCCACCATTCGAGCAGCGTGATTTCAGGAGAGGCCAACCGACGTGGCAGCACCGCAGAACTACCTAGCCGTTATCAAGGTCGTCGGCATTGGCGGAGGCGGTGTCAATGCGATCAATCGGATGATCGAAGTCGGTCTCAAGGGCGTCGAGTTCATCGCCATCAACACCGACGCCCAAGCCCTCCTGATGAGTGACGCAGACGTCAAGCTCGACGTGGGCCGCGAGCTGACCCGAGGTCTGGGCGCCGGCGCCGACCCCGAGGTGGGAAAGAAGGCCGCCGAGGACCACTCCGAAGAGATCGAAGAGGTTCTCAAGGGCGCTGACATGGTGTTCGTGACAGCTGGAGAGGGAGGTGGCACTGGCACCGGCGGCGCACCCGTCATAGCCAAGATCGCGAAATCCATCGGCGCGCTCACCATCGGAGTCGTCACCCGGCCGTTCACCTTCGAGGGTCGTCGTCGCGCCAATCAGGCTGAGACTGGTATTGCCAGCCTGCGCGAAGAGGTCGACACGCTCATCATCATCCCGAACGATCGACTGCTCTCGATCAGTGACCGCGCGGTCAGCATGCTCGACGCCTTCCGCAGCGCCGACCAGGTCCTGCTCTCCGGTGTCCAGGGCATCACCGACCTGATCACCACCCCCGGCCTGATCAACCTCGACTTCGCTGACGTCAAGGCCGTGATGCAGGGGGCTGGCTCGGCTCTGATGGGCATCGGCTCGGCGCGTGGCGAAGACAGAGCCGTCCAGGCTGCCGAGCTGGCCATCTCCTCGCCGCTGCTCGAGGCCAGCATCGATGGTGCACACGGCGTGCTGTTGTCGATCCAGGGTGGCTCAGACCTGGGGCTGTTCGAGATCAATGAAGCTGCGCGTCTGGTGCAGGAAGCCGCCCACCCCGAGGCCAACATCATCTTCGGTACCGTCATCGATGATGCCCTCGGTGACGAGGTGCGGGTGACTGTCATTGCAGCAGGCTTCGATGGGGGCGGTCCCGTTCGTCGCAACGACGACCGTGCGTTGGGCCAGGTTGCTGGTTCGACCCAGCGCCCGACGATGACCCATGCCCCTGCCCAGCAGCCGCGCGTGGTGCAGCCGACACAGGTCAAGCCTGCGGTCCACCCGGCCCAGACGCCGGTCGGCACTCAGGCGCCGGCAGGTCAGGCTCCTGCCAACGGCGGTCAGTCCCCTGTCGTCCACCCGCAGCCACAGGAACCGGTGCCGGTGCCGGTGGCAGTGGCACGGCCACCGCGCACAGTCACCTTTGACGACAACGACGACCTGGATGTGCCCGACTTCCTGAAGTAGCACTCTGCACCGGGGGAAGGGCAGTCCGGTGCAGAGTCGGGAAGGCGATGTCGGTGCGAGTCTTCATCGCTCCGGCCGCCCTTACGTCACCGCGATGAAGACTCGACTACCGTGACCCCTGTGTTTCATTGGCGTGAGCAGAGCCCGGCGATTGGTGCTTGCGGTCTCGACTGGGGATTCACTTCGACGAGGGGCGGATCGAGCGTCGGGGACTTCGCCAGCCTCAACCTTGGCGGACATGTGGGGGATGATCCCCTCGCGGTCGAGTCCAATCGCAGCCTGGTGGCCAGCTCCCTTGACGTTCAACGAGATCATCTCCTGTTCATGAGCCAGTGTCACGGCTCGGACATTGCGTTTGTGGACGCTCCGTGGCAGGGAGAACCGCCTGGGGTGGACGGCCTCATGACGACCTCGACCGATCTCGCACTGGCGGTTCTTGTCGCTGACTGCACCCCGGTGCTGTTGGTGGACCGTGTCGCCGGCGTCGCCGCAGCTGTCCATGCCGGGCGCCCAGGGATGATGCAGGGAATCGTCGGACGGGCCGTCGATGCGATGACTGATCTGGGCGCTCGGTCGATCAGCGCGGTGGTCGGTCCATCGGTGTGTGGGCGTTGCTACGAGGTGCCCGAGACGATGAGGGCGCAAGCTGCCAGGATCAGTCCCGTTGCGGCTGCCGTTTCCTGGAAGGGAACCCCTGCCATTGACGTCGCCGCCGCAGTGGTCGACCAGCTGCGGGCAAGATCTGTTGCGGTGCAATGGATCCCGGGCTGCAGTCGCGAGTCTGAGGGATTGTTCTCCTATCGTCGCCAGCACCGCACGGGTCGCTTCGCCGGGGTCGTCCGGTTGCTGGAAGCTCACACCGAAGGAGGCGTATGAAGTCCGACCGCGAAACGGCTCGACGCGATGAGCTGTCCGTCAATCTTGACCACGTCCACGAGCGTATTGGATCTGCGTGCAGGGCTGCCGGGCGCTCTACCGACGACATTTCGCTGATCGTCGTCACGAAGTTCTTCCCGGGCTCCGACATCGAGGCACTCTGCCAGCTCGGCGTGACTGACATAGGGGAAAACCGCGATCAGGAAGCGTCGGCCAAGATCGCTGCCCTGCCATCGGAGGTGCGTCAGCGCCTCCGCGTCCATTTCATCGGTCAGCTGCAGTCCAACAAGGTCCCCTCGTTGGCGTCCTATGTCGACACAGTGCATTCGATCGACCGGGACAAGCTGGTCCGGGCCCTCGATCGTGCGGCCACCGCCGCCGGACGTGACATTGGCGCGCTGGTTCAGGTGAGTCTGAGCGGAGACTCGCCTGGACGTGGGCGTGGCGGCATACCGCTGGACGGTGTTGCTGAGCTTGCGAACAGCGTTGCTGCCACGCGACACCTCACTCTTCGCGGACTCATGGCGGTGGCGCCGTTGGGGGTCGACCCGGCCGTGGCGTTCGCGGAGCTCGCCGCTGCGGCACGTCGAGTGCGTTCTGATCACCCCGCGGCCACCTGGATCTCCGCAGGGATGAGCGCCGATCTTGAGGCCGCCGTGACAAACGGTGCGACACACCTGCGTGTCGGCAGCGCAATCCTCGGTTCACGTCCACCGTTTGGGTAGTTTTGAAGGGAGCATTCGTCGAAAGACATGCAGAACTGGATGACAGCAGTGCATGACATCAACTACTCGATGACATGCAGACCGTAGTTAAAGGAGCTCGAGATGGCTGGGGCACTGCGCAAGACCATGGTGTACCTCGGGCTGGCTGAGGACGAGCGGGACGACGGCTATGACTCGTACGATGACTACGACGAGCCGTCTGTCCGTCAGGACCCTCCCAGTCGCCAGGAACGATCCGCCGCGGTGACGCCCCTGCCGTCGCGCACGCCCGTGGCTCGTGTCGTCCGCGATGTGGAAGTCGGTGCGCTGAACCGCATCTCGACGATCCACCCACGAACCTACAACGAAGCGAAGAACATCGGCGAGAGCTTCCGCGAGGGTACACCGGTGATCATGAACCTGACCGATCTGGATGACGCGGACGCCAAGCGCCTGGTGGACTTCGCCGCTGGCCTGGTGTTCGGTCTGCACGGCTCCATCGAGCGGGTCACGAGCAAGGTGTTCCTGCTGTCGCCCGCTCATGTCGAGGTGACAGCCAACGAGGTGGCGCCGCCCAAGGCTGCCTCGCGCGGCTTCTTCAACCAGAGCTGATCGGGCCACTTTCAACACCCGGTGGCTTGATCCACGACAAAGCCAGACATGATGGCGTCGTGATAGCCGCTCTGGTTTTTGTCTTGGACCTGTTCTTTGCTGCTCTCATCTGTCGCCTCGTCCTGGACTGGATCCAGGTGCTGGCCAGGGAGTGGCGACCTCGAGGGCCCGTCCTCTTCATCGCTGAAGGGATCTACACCGTCACCGACCCACCACTGAAGTTCCTGCGACGTCTGATCCCGCCACTGTCGTTGGGGGCGATTCGCCTCGACATGGCGTTCTTGGTGCTGATGCTGGCTGTTTCCTTGGCGGTGAGCTTCCTCCGGTCACTGTGATGCATAGCTCACCGATATGTAGCTGATTTCGGAGCCGTCGTGCACGGATCTGACCTCAGAGGGGTACCCGAATGCGGACTTCGTCATCGTCCGCTATAGGGTGGTGCGGCCCCCCGAACGAATCGACCGAGGTGACTACATGGCGTTCATGCCCGAGGATGTCCTCAACAAGAATTTCACCGCGACTCAGTTCCGTCGTGGCTATGACGAGCATGAGGTCGACGACTTCCTGGATGAGATCGTCGTCGAGCTGCGTCGTCTGACCAGTGAGAACGAAGACCTGAGCAGACAGCTCAAGGCCTGTCAGGACGAAAAGGGCGTCATCCCGTCTGGGGCCAAGGACAAGATCGCGGCCGCCAGAGCGGCTGCCGACCAGGCCGAAAAGGACTCCGCCGCTCGCATAGCCAAGGCGCAGGCCGAGGCCGAGCATGCCGAGTCACAGGCTGCTGACCGGATGAGAGCAGAGAAGGACTCCGGTCTTCGCATTGCCAGGGCAAACGCCGACGCGGAACGAGCGGAGGCGCTGGCGGCCGAGCGTAAGAAGTCAGCAGAGGAATCCGCGAACGAGATCGCCAGGTCCTCCTTTGCTGTCCCTGCCCCAGCCAAGGAGGTACCGCGCAGCGCGGCCAAAGACGACCTGGCCGGCGCAGCCGGCCTGGGCTCAGCGGCTGGCGTGCTTGCTCTCGCGGAGAAGTTGCACGCGGAGTATGTGTCCGAGGGACAGAAGACTCGCGAGCGTCTCATTAGCGAGGGACAGCTACGCCATGACCAGGTCGTTGGGGAGGCCACCGCGAAGCGGGAAGAGCTTCGGTATACCGCTCAGGCCAAGCACGACTCCCTCATCGCCGAGGCAACAGCGCGGCACGAGCAAATGATCACCGAGGCTCGCGAGCGTGCTACCGGAATGGTCGCCGAGGCCCAGCAGAAGAGGGCCGAGGTGCTTCAGACGCTCGGTCACGAGCGCGGCATGCTGCAGCAGAAGATCGATGAGCTACGGACGTTTGAGCGTGACTACCGGAGCCGTCTGAAGTCCCACCTCGAGGCACAGCTGCAGCAGCTGGCGCAGATCGGCGCCAACGAGCCGGCTGGAAACAAATGACGGCAAGCAGCGGCCTGATCAACGGATAAACGGCTGTCCGTTGCGCGCAGCCCAGGTGGGGCTCCGACCGTGGCGGTCGGTGCCCTGATTTGGGTCACCTCCACCGGTTGGTGACTGACTTCGGGGGCTCCACTGGGGGGACTAACCGAAACCAGGGCGGCGTTTCTCCATTGAGAACTTCGCCGGATGGCCTTATCCTCACGCACACATGTACGTGTTGCGTGGGGAAGACGAAGTGCCATCGTGAAGGGGCCGAGCATGGCTGTGAAAAAGGCGACCTCAGGCGCCAAGAGGGGTGTGACGCCGAAGAAGGCTGCGCCGACCAAGGCGGCTGCCAGGATGGCCACGACGAAGGCGAGTGCGACCAAGGTGACGGCAACGAAGGCAAGTGCGACGAAGATGACGGCAACGAAGGCACGTGCGCCGAAGGTGACGGCGACGAAGTCCGCTACCAGGACAAATGCGACGAAGGTGACGGCGACGAAGTCCGCTACCAGGACAAATGCGACGAAGGTGACGGCGACGAAGTCCGCTACCAGGGCAAACGCGACCAAGGCAGCCAAGATGACGGAGGGGTCGAGAGGCCCCGGGGCCAGTCACCCCAGCAGCCCCAATGTTCCGCCGCAGCGTCTGCGGGTCCGCGAGAACGAGAAACCATGGACTGCCAAGGAGCTCGCGACGGTTCGTGCCGAGCTCGAAGCAGACCTAGCCCGCCTTCAGAAAGAGATCTCGGTGGCGGAGTTCGACCTGGCCGGTCTCATGCGCGATATTGGTGATGGCGCAGGCGATGACCCGGCCGACGCCGGCACTGCGACCTTTGAGCGCGAGCAAGAGATCTCGTTGGCCAACAACGCCCGCGAGGTGTTCGAACAGAGCGCGCGAGCGCTCGCGCGGCTCGTTGACGGGAGCTATGGCATCTGTGAGTCCTGCGGCAGCCCGATCGGCAAGAATCGTCTGCTGGCCTTCCCTCGTGCGACGCTATGCTTGACATGCAAATCCAAGCAGGAGCGCCGCTAATCACTTCACCTGGTACGAACGAGAACACGACTGCGCAATCGACACCAAGACGGCTGCTGTATTTGGCTGTGGTCATCGTGGCCGTGCCGGTCTATGTTGCCGACCAGCTGACCAAGGCTTGGGCATCTGCCAACCTGCAGTCTGATCAACCACGTAGCCTGATCGGCTCGATACTTCAGCTGAACCTGACCCATAACTCCGGCGCTGCCTTCTCGATCGGCACCGGAGCGACGTGGATCCTGACCGCGATCGCCTGTTCCGTCGTGGTGTACGTGGTGATCACCGCCCGACGCCTGGGCAGCCGAGGCTGGGCGCTGGCGCTCGGGCTGTTGCTCGCCGGATCGCTGGGTAACCTGACCGACCGCATGTTCCGGGCCCCCGGGCCCGGGCGGGGACAGGTTGTGGACTTCTTGCAGCTGCCGCACTACCCCATCTTCAACATCGCCGACTCGGCCATCGTCAGTGCCGCAGTCCTGATCGCCGTGATGGCCTTCCGCGGCGTCAGCATCGACGGGACCCGCGTCTCCAGCGACCATCCCAAGAACGACGATCCAGGCAACGACGATCCCAGGAACGAGACCACGGCGCAGGGCCCCCAGCACCGGACAGCAACAGATCACGATGTCTGACGTCCGTTCCCTGTCTGTGCCGGACGGTCTCGAAGGAGAACGTGTCGACGCGGCTCTTGCGCGCCTCTTCGGACTGTCCCGTACCAAGGCGGCGGACCTGGCGGCTGCGGGTGCGGTGACCGTCGACCAGCGCCCTGTGGGTAAGTCGGACCGCGTATGCGCAGGTGCGTGGTTGGAGGTGTCGCTGCCAGATCCGCCTGGCCCATCCGGGCTTGCAGTGGTCGCTGAACCCGTGCCGGGGATGGCTGTGATCTATGACGACGACGAGCTGGTGGTGGTCGACAAGCCTGTGGGCGTGGCCGCCCATCCCAGCGTCGGCTGGACCGGCCCCACGGTGATCGGCGGCCTGGCGGCCGCCGGATACCGCATCTCGACATCGGGTGCGGAGGAGCGCCGCGGCGTCGTGCACCGTCTCGATGTCGGGACCAGTGGTCTGATGGTGGTCGCAAAAAGTGAGCACGCCTACGCCATGCTCAAGCGGGCGTTCAAGGAGCGCACGGTGGACAAGACCTACCACGCTCTTGTTCAGGGCCTGCCTGATCCGCTAAACGGCACCATCGATGCTCCGATCGGCCGCCACCCCAACCACGACTACAAGTTCGCTGTGATAGCGAGTGGCAAGGCGAGCGTGACTCACTACCAGGTCCTGGAGGCCTTCCGGTCCGCTTCGCTCGTGGAGGTCCACCTCGAGACCGGGCGTACTCACCAGATCCGGGTTCACTTCTCTGCGCTCCGCCATCCTTGCGTCGGAGACCTGACCTACGGCGCGGACCCGGTGCTGGCCAAGAAGCTGGGCCTGGAACGCCAGTGGCTGCACGCGGTCGGGCTCGGGTTTCAGCACCCCGGCAGCGGCGAGCGGGTCGACTTCGTCAGCCCCTACCCGCAGGATCTGCAGACTGCGCTGGACCGCGTCAGCGGCTAGTCAGCCCTTCCCTGACACGCCCGCGCAGCGGCGGCACGGCATACAAGCAGTGTCCGCCGCCCGGCATAGACTCTGTATCAATGTCTCAGTTGTCCTCTCCCGCAGCGGGTTCACCCGACAAGAGCTTCGTCCACCTGCACGTGCACACCGAGTACTCCATGCTCGATGGTGCTGCCCGGATCGACGAGCTGTTCGAGACCGCCGAGCAGATGGGCATGCCGGCGCTGGCCACGACGGACCATGGTTACATCTTCGGCGCCTATGAGTTCTGGTCCAAGGCCAAGAAGCACGGCATCAAGCCGATCATCGGCCTCGAGGCCTACCTCACGCCGGGCACTCACCGTACGGACAAGACCCGGGTCAAGTTCGGTGATGGCGGACGCGATGACGTCTCAGGTTCGGGTGCGTACACCCACATGACCTTGCTCGCTCGCACAACGGGGGGCATGCACAACCTTTTCCGGATGAGTTCGCTGGCCTCGATGGAGGGCTACTACTTCAAACCACGCATTGACCGTGAGCTGCTGTCGACCTACGGCGAGGGTCTTGTCGGTACCACGGGCTGTGCCGGTGGCGAGATCCAGACCCGGCTGCGTCAGGGTCAGTATCGCGAGGCGGTCGAGGCGGCGGCGGAGTTCCGCGACATCTTCGGTGCGGAGAACTTTTACTGCGAGGTCATGGACCACGGCATCGATATAGAGCGCCAGACCATGAAGGACCTGCTGCGTCTGTCCAAGGATCTCGGCCTTCCGCTGCTAGCGACCAACGACCTCCACTACACGAAGGCCGAAGACGCCAAGGCCCACGCGGCGTTGCTCTGCGTGCAGTCAGGTTCCACCTTGATGGACCCGAACCGGTTCAAGTTCGACGCCGACGAGTTCTACCTCAAGAGCCCCGAGCAGATGCGTCACCTCTGGCGCGAGCTGCCCGAGGCCTGCGACAACACGCTGCTGATCGCGCAGCGTTGCGACGTGGAGTTCACCGAGGGCGAAGGCGCCTACATGCCTCGCTTCCCGTGCCCCGAAGGCGAGAACGAGACCTCCTGGTTCATCAAGGAGGTGGAGCGCGGGCTTCATGTGCGCTACCCGGCTGGGGTCCCGGATGCGGTTCGCACGCAGGCGGAATACGAGACCGAGGTCATCGTCTCCAAGGGTTACCCGGGCTACTTTCTGGTCGTTGCCGACTTCATCGGCTGGGCCAAGAAGAATGGCATCCGGGTCGGCCCTGGTCGTGGTTCTGGAGCAGGCTCCATGTGCGCCTACGTCATGGAGATCACCGACCTCGATCCGCTGAAGCATGGCCTGATCTTTGAGCGCTTCCTCAACCCCGAGCGCGCCTCGATGCCCGACTTCGACATCGACTTCGACGAGCGGCGCCGCGCTGAGGTGATTCACTACGTCACCGAGAAGTACGGCGAGGAACGCGTCGCCCAGATTGTCACCTACGGCACGATCAAGGCCAAGCAGGCGGTCAAGGACGCCTCGCGGGTGATGGGTTTCCCCTTTTCGATGGGTGAAAAGCTCACCAAGGCGATGCCGCCCGCGATCATGGGCAAAGACGTGCCGCTGTCGGGGATCTTCGACCCCCAGCACCAGCGATATGCCGAGGCTGCGGCCTTCCGTCAGGTCCACGACGAGGACCCGCAGGCCCAGGAGGTCGTCAAAGCGGCGTTGGGCCTTGAGGGGCTCAAACGCCAGTGGGGCGTGCACGCCGCGGGTGTCATCATGTCCAGCGAGCCGCTGCTCGACCTGATCCCGATCATGCGCCGCGAGCAGGACGGCCAGATCATCACCCAGTTCGACTACCCCAGCTGCGAGGCGCTCGGTCTGGTCAAGATGGACTTCCTCGGCCTGCGCAACCTGACCATCCTGGACGATGCGTTGATCAACGTCCGAAGCAACCGTGGCGACGAGATCGACCTCGACGAGCTGAGCAAGACCCTGGACGACCCGGCCACCTACGAGCTGCTCGGCCGAGGCGACACCCTGGGGGTCTTCCAGTTCGATGGTGGCCCCATGCGTGCGTTGTTGCGGCTGATGAAGCCCGACAACTTCGAAGACATCTCGGCGGTCGGCGCGCTTTACCGTCCTGGCCCGATGGGCGCCAACTCGCACACCAACTATGCCTTGCGCAAGAACCATCAGCAGGAGATCTCGTATCCGCACGTGGAGCTCGCAAACGCGCTGGAGCCGCTGCTGGGCACCACCTACGGCCTGATCGTCTATCAGGAGCAGGTCATGGAGATTGCCCAGAAACTGGCCGGCTACACGCTGGGCAAGGCCGACCTGCTGCGTCGCGCCATGGGCAAGAAGAAACGCTCGGTGCTGGACGCCGAGTACCTCGGCTTCGAGGAAGGCATGGTGGCCAACGGCTTCAGCCCCGCTGCCATCAAGGCTCTGTGGGACGTCCTGGTCCCCTTTTCGGACTACGCCTTCAACAAGGCGCACAGCGCCGCCTACGGTCTGGTCTCCTACTGGACTGCCTATCTGAAGGCCAACTACCCGGCGGAGTATATGGCCGCCGTGCTGACCAGCGTGCGCGACGACAAGGACAAGTCGGCGCTCTACCTCAACGAGTGCCGTCGCATGGGCATCAAGGTTCTGCCACCGGATGTCAACGAGAGCTCGGCCAACTTCACAGCTGTCGGTACCGATATCCGGTTCGGTCTGGCTGCAATCCGCAACGTGGGCCACAACGTGGTCGAGGCGATCGTGGCCGCACGTCAGGACAAGGGGCGATTCGTCTCGTTCGAGGACTTCGTACGCAAGTCACCGGCGGTCGTGTGCAACAAGCGCACCGTCGAGTCGCTCATCAAGGGCGGCTCCTTTGACTCGTTGCAGCACGCCCGTCAGGGTCTGGTTCGGGTCCACGAGGCCTACATCGACGCTCTCGTGGACGAGAAGAGGCAGGAGGCCATCGGCCAGGACTCGCTCTTCGCCGGCATTGATGATGGTAGCGACGGTGGCAGTGGGACCCCTGGGAGTGGGATCTCACTGCTGGCCATGCCCCCGATTCCGACGATCGAGTGGGACAAGTCGACGCTGCTGGCTTTCGAACGCGAGATGCTCGGCCTCTATGTCTCCGACCACCCCCTGTTCGGTATCGAACACGTCCTGGCCCAACACGCAGACACCTCGATCGCTGCCCTGACCGGTGACGACAGCAAGGCTGACGGGGCCAACGTCACCATCGCCGGGCTGATCACCGGGCTGCAGATTAAGCGCACCAAGAAGGGCGACCTCTGGGCCATCGCCACGGTGGAGGACCTCGATGGCGCGATCGAGTGTCTCTTCTTCCCCTCGGCTTACATGACCGTCTCGACCATGCTCGGCCATGACGTCGTGTGCGTGGTGCGCGGTCGCCTGAACCGCCGGGATGAGACCCCGACCATCTTCGCCCAGGAGCTCACCCTGCCCGACATCAAGGACGGGCCACGGGGGCCCGTGGTCGTGACCCTGCCGCTGGCCAGAGCCACCAACGGCGTGGCGGAGCGGATCAAGCGGGTGCTGAGGGAGCACCCCGGTGTGACCGAGGTCCACATCAAGCTCACCCAGCCCGGGCGCTCCGTGCTCATGCGGCTCGACGACTCGCTGCGGGTCACGGCATCTCCGGCATTGTTCGGTGACCTGAAGGCTCTTCTTGGGCCCGCCTGCCTGACCTGAGCCGGCCGTGCGTGCCAGCAATCCGGGCCGCGGTGTCGGTGGGTGCTCCGGACGAATCGGGTTGTCGGCTACCGTTCCGTTGTGAGCACCGTCAAGCCTGTCGCCACCAAACACATAGAGCACGTCCGTGAGCACCACGGCGACCGGGTCATTGACCGGTTCGAGTGGCTTCGGGACAAGGACGACCCGGAGGTCATTGCGCACCTGCAGGACGAGAATGCCTATGCCGAGGCTCTGACGAGTCATCTCGAGCCGCTGCGAGCGCGGATCTTCGACGAGATCAAGTCCCGGACCCAGGAGACGGACCTGTCGGTACCGGAATCTTATCGGGGCTGGTGGTACTACTCTCGCACTTTCGAGGGCAAGCAGTATCCGGCGCAGTGCCGGGTTCGCAAGGTGAGGGGTCGGGGACGACCGCAGCTCGAGCCGGGGGTCACCCCCGAGGGTGAGCAGCTGTTGTTGGACGGCAACCTCGAGGCGCAGGGGCATGAGTTCTTCTCGCTGGGGGCCTTCGAGGTGAGCACCGACGGGCGCCAGATCGCCTATGCCGTGGATGTTGAGGGTGATGAGCGCTTCGCCCTGCGGGTCAAGGACATCGAGACCGGTGCCGTGATCGACGACGCGGTGACTGCGATCGGCTATGGCGCTGTCTGGTCGCTGGACGGGCAGCACCTCTTCTACACCAGAATGGATGAGTCGTGGCGTCCTCATGAGGTCTGGCGCCACCAGGTCGGCACCCCAGCCCAGGATGACGTCCTGGTGTTCGAGGAGCCTGACGAGCGCTTCTGGATGGGCATCGGGTCCTCGCGCGACGACGCCTGGGTCATCATCCAGGTGGGCTCCAAGCTGACCTCCGAGGTGTGGTTGCTCGACGCGGCGGCGCCCCTGAGCGAGCCTCGGGTAGTGGCGCCGCGTCGTCACGGGGTCGAGTACGACGTCGAGCCGGCGGGGGATCGTCTGCTGATCGTGCACAACGCCAACCATCCCGATTTTGAGTTGGCACAGGCTCCTTTGGACTCAACGCGCCACGAGCAGTGGTCGCCGTTGGCAGAGACGGTGGCCGGGGAGCGCCTGCTCGGTGTCGAATCCTTCGCCTCCCACGCCGTGGTGTCCCTGCGCCGCGACGGACTGACCGCCTTGAGGGTGATGACCCGTGATCAGTCCGTCCTTTCCGGTTTTGGTCCGGCGAATGACCTGGTATTCGACGAGCCCTTGTACTCGGTCGGCACCGGCAACAACCCGGAGTACGAAACCTCGGCGGTGCAGGTCGTGTTCGAGTCGATGGTCACTCCCAAGACCATCTCGGACTACGACATGGTGACCGGTGAGTACACCGTCCTCAAGGCCCAGCCCGTGCTTGGTGGCTATGACCCCGCCGACTACGAGCAGCGACGCGAGTGGGCGACAGCCCCAGATGGGACCCGGGTTCCGATCTCGCTGATCCATCGTCGCGACGTGACTGCGGACGGCACGGCTCCGGGGTTGCTCTATGGCTACGGCGCCTACGAGATCTGCATTGACCCATACTTCTCGGTGGCCCGTCTATCCCTGCTGGATCGGGGATTCGTCTATGCCATAGCCCATGTTCGCGGGGGCGGCGAGATGGGGCGCCAGTGGTACGACTTCGGAAAGATGGAGCACAAGACCAACACCTTCACCGACTTTCTTGCCTGCGCTGACCATCTGGTCAGCTCCGGGTGGGTGGCCCCGGATCGCCTCGTCGCGGAAGGCGGTTCGGCCGGCGGCTTGCTCGTGGGTGCGGTGGCCAACCTCGCACCCGGGCGATTCAGGGCTATTCATGCGGCGGTCCCGTTCGTTGATGCGCTGACCACGATCCTGGACCCGTCGCTGCCACTGACCGTGCCGGAATGGGAGGAGTGGGGCGACCCGCTTCACAACGAGGACGTCTACAGGTACATGAAGAGCTACACGCCGTACGAGAACGTTGCGGCTGTCGACTATCCGGCCATCCTGGCGACCACCAGCCTGAATGACACCCGCGTCTACTTCGTCGAGCCTGCCAAGTGGGTCGCCCGGTTACGTGAGATCGTCACGAGCGACCCGGTGCAACGACCGATTCTGTTCAAGATCGAGATGGTCGCGGGGCACGGCGGCAAGAGTGGCCGGTATGACGCATGGAAGCAGTACGCGTGGGAGCTTGCTTTCCTTATGGATCAGGTGGGCGTCAGCTAGCCGATGTCAGATGGCGGGGCGTGTCTCGCGGGACCGCCAGCTCGCGCTGTGTGGAGGCTTGGGGGCTGTTTTTGCGATACGCGTGCCATGCGCCCTTGCCAGACGTAGACTCGGTGCAAGCATGTGGCGCCCGAACGGTGACGCACGATCCTTCGGTTTCGGTCCCGCGCCGCGGTGAGCTGCCAACCCGGCGGTGCAAACCGAGGGACGCTGAAGTGTATGACCAACCGTTGTTTATTCAGACACTGTCAAGATTTGCCGTGGTTCTGCCGGCGCGCTATGACCTTGAGGCTGCCCTGAGTGAGCTGACGGAGAGCGTTACCGCGGTATTGGGCCTTTCCGGTAGCGGGGTCACCATGGCCGACCAAGCAGGGCGGATGCGTTTCGTGACCGCGGTGAGCCAGGCTTCCGGGGAGCTCGAGCGCAATCAGGAGGAGCAGCAGGCAGGTCCGTGCCGGGATGCCTACGACACCGGTGAGGTGGTCCGGGTGACCGATGTGCGGAAGGAGGCCGCCCGATGGCCGGAGTTCTCGGCCACCGCTACCAGCTTGGCTGTGGCCGGCGTGGCCGGGATCCCGATGCGGCTCGCAGACCAGATCATCGGCGCTCTCAACCTCTACTCTCCCGAGCCGCGGGAGTGGTCGGATGAGGACATCGCCGTGGCCGGGGTGCTGGCCGACGTCGCCACCAGCTATGTGGTCAACGCCTCCAAGCTGCGCCAGCAGGAGCAGCTCAGCGAGCAGCTGCAGGAGGCGTTGGAGACACGGGTCGTCATCGAACAGGCGAAGGGAATCACCGCCCAGCAGCACTCTGTTACCGTCGATCATGCGTACCAGCTGATTCGTAGGCATGCCCGCAACAACAACGCCAGCCTGCGGATCGTAGCCGAGGCGATTGTCGCCGTGGGGCTTCAGGTCTGAGCACTGCGGCTGTGCGGCTGTGCGGCCCGAGCTTGTAGGTCCGTGTGTCACCGGTGTAGCCTCGTGAGCGCTACGTCCCCCCAGACCATGGTGGCGTCGGCTTCTCCTCGTGCTACTCCCGAACATCGGTGGCCCGTGTCCTTCATTGTGGGACCACCGAATCGAGTTCGCCATGGCTCAGCCACCGAGCAATGTGCACGACCTTCCAACAGACCTCCAGACGGGCCTTTACCCCACCCGGTTACCCACTCGCTTCGCCGCTGACCTGCCGTCGGGGCTTCCAGCGAAGTCTGCCGCCCGTCCTGCCACGGGCTGGCAGGTGCGGGCCAGGAAACACGCCATACGCCAGGTCGTGGTCCTGGAGGTCGGCGGCCGGCTCAGTGATGTCGTCGAGGAGCTGGACCGGGCGATCCAGCTGGCCCTGGCCGAAGGGCCTCGAGGCGTGGTCTGCGATCTGTCATCGGTGCTCGAGGACGCCGAGCCGGTCGCGGTTGAGCTTCTCGCGACGGCCGGGCGCCATGTTCGCGACTGGCCCGGGATCCCCGTGGCCGTGGCCTGCCCGGACCCGCAGGTTCGCGAGGCGCTGGAAGCCCACTCTCTGGGTGGTCACCTGATCGTGAGATCGTCGCTGTTCTCGGCGGTGACCGCGGTGCTGGCGACCCCCACCCTGACCGTTGAGCGGCTCCGACTTGCCCCCCACCCGACTGCGCCGCGCGCCTCACGTGAGTTCGTCACTCGCGCCCTGCTGGACTGGCGGCTGGGCCGGGCCATCCCCTTCGCCACCTTGGTGGTCAGCGAGCTCGTGGCCAGTTCGTCAGTGAATGCCGGCACCGAGATTGACGTGTCTGTCGCCTGGAACCTCGGGGCCCTGCGCCTGACCGTCCGAGACCACGGTTGCGTTCTGCCCCGTGAGTGGCATACGGCTCCTGACCTGCACGGACGGGGGCTCATCGTGGTCGCTGGCCTTTCACGCACCTTCGGGGTGATTCCCACCGCTGATGGCGGCAAGGTCGTCTGGGCCGTGCTCGAAGCCCCCCGACCGCGCCCCTCGAGCCGACGAATCCGGTCCCAGCGGGACACACCTACCCACCAGTCTCCCGAGTTTATCGACGGCCGCGGCCTGGGTCAGCTCCCGTTCTGCGCAGGGTCCAGCTCCCGTCCCGCCGAACGAGACCTCAGCGGTTCAGCACTTGGCGGAGATCCCACGTTGGTCAGCTGAGGGAGCTCATCAACGAGTGCAAGACCCCGGCGCCGCCGAGGCTGGCAATATCGAGCACTTCGACCGCTGAGTCGGTCACCAATGCACATCCCGCGGGTGTCGCGACCGAGCCACTGGGCTCACTTGGTGGCCATCCCCCCGGCAGCGGCCATCGCGTCCATGGTGTCGCAGATGCCTCCGGATCGGATCGTCATGTCGGACATGTGCACCGACCCACTCGCACTCAAAGCCATCGCTGGGGCCCGTGTCGCCCACTACAACCTCGGTCTTGCCTGGCCTGACCCGCATCAGGACCTGGACAAGATGTTGACCGCCGTCGCCAGGGACGCCTTGACAGCGCCTTCGCCCTCAAGGCAGGAGAGGATTACCTACTCAGTGACTCACGCTGCCAGATGATGAAGACCACTGACGGCACGGTGCAGCCTGCCGGGTCTTGGACCTGTCTTGATGCGGCGGGTAGGTCAGTGAGGCTCGGCCTGAGAGATCATCGTATGACGTTGGGGCTGTGATTGGCGGCTGACCCACCGGCGTTCGGGAGTCGCGGCGCGGTCACTGACCCGAGCTGAAGAATCCGCGCGCCACCAGTTCAACGGTCACTAGGACTGCGATGGCCTGGACCAGCAGCAGGGCGACCAGAACCACCAGCTGGACGGCCGCTGCCTGCAGGGGTGAGGCGCCACCCAGCAGCATCCCGACGAAGGCCCCGGGAAGGGTCACCAGCCCCACGGTCCGGGTCTGGTCCAGGCCTGGGACAAGGGCGAGAGATGCATCCTCACGGGCAATGAGCAGCGCCGAGGCGCGGGGGAGCAGACCGATCGAGAGTGCAGCCTCGTATTCTCCGTGGCGAGTTCGCAGGGCATCGAGGGCGCGCTTGCCGGCCAGGGTCGTCGCTGTCATGGCACCGCCGATCAGGATGCCCACGATCGGCACCACGGCGATTGGCTGGCGCGGGATCAGGCCGCTGAGCATGAGGCCAGTGGCGACGGGGACGGCACCCAGGACGACCGGAGCGGCGGCGAACCACCACCTGTCCTTCCGGCTCGGTTCCCTCTGGTCCGGTCTCTTTGGCCTGGCTCTCTTCGGGTTCAGTCGTTTCCCCGCAGTCAGTGAGGCCACAGACAGCATCAGGATGATGAAACCTAGCGTCAGCCACCACGAACCCAGCACGGCGGCGATCAGCAGGCCGACGACGAAGAGCTGAAGGCACGCTCGCAGCGCCGCCAGAACGTCGTCGCGACCATGTCCTAGGTGTCCCCAGTGGTTGATGACCGCGGCGAGTCCGGCGCAGACGACCACCACGAGGGCCAGGCGTAGCAGCCCGCTCACCCCGTTCACACTGACCAGCCCGCCGGCGGCTGGCGCCAAGGTGAGTATCACGGACCGTATTATGCGCCGGAGGCTGGACATGTGACGGGTCCGCGCACGAATCACCCTAAACTGAGAGGGTGATTTCCTGGATCGATCTGCGTGGTCGTGTTTTCGATGCCCGATCCCTTCGCGAGGTGCTGCCCCGGGCCGAGTTCGACGTCGAAGCGGCACTGTCTGTGGTTCGACCGATCTGTGACGATGTACACCATCGGGGAGCCGAGGCGTTGCGTGACCTGGGGGAGCGCTTCGACGGGGTTCGGCCCACCCGGCTTCGGGTGCCGGCAGAGGTCCTGAAGACGGCTTTGGACGCGCTTGACCCCGACGTGCGCGCGGCCCTCGATGAGACCATTCGACGGGTGCGCATCGTCCACGAGGACCAGCGCCGGAGCGACGTGACCACCCAGGTGGCGCCCGGCGGAACTGTCGTTGAACGTTGGCTGCCGGTCGACAGGGTCGGTCTCTACGTCCCCGGTGGGGTCGCGGTCTACCCCAGCAGCGTCGTCATGAACGTCGTCCCGGCGCAGATCGCCGGCGTGGCCTCGGTCGCGGTCACCAGCCCGCCGCAACGGGACAACACCGGAGTGTTCGCCGGCTACCCCGCCCCGACGATCCTTGCTGCCTGCGAGCTGCTCGGCATCGACGAGGTGTACGCCGTCGGCGGGGCTCAGGCAATCGCCATGTTCGCCTACGGTGCCAGCGAATCGGGCGTCGACGGCACGCCGAACGCTGGTGTCGTGGTCTGTGAACCGGTCACCTTGGTGACTGGTCCGGGCAATATCTACGTCGCGGCCGCCAAGCGCCTGTTGAAGGGGTTGATCGGTATCGACGCGGAGGCCGGACCCACCGAGATCGCGGTCCTGGCCGACGACAGCGCCGATCCCGAGCATGTCGCCGCAGATCTGATCAGTCAGGCCGAGCATGACACTCTCGCGGCGTCGGTGCTCGTCACCGACAGCGAGGACCTCGCTGTGCGCGTCGAAGCTGCGCTGGTCCGCCGCGTGGCCGCGACCAAGCACACCGAGCGGGTCGCTGCTGCGCTTGCCGGTCAGCAGTCCGGTGTCGTTCTGGTCGACGACCTGGAGGCCGGCATCACCGTGGTCAACGCGTACGCCGCGGAGCACCTCGAGATCCAGACCCGCGATGCGCGCGCCGTGGCCGGGCGGATCCGCAACGCCGGGGCGATCTTCGTGGGAGCCTTCGCGCCGGTGAGCCTGGGTGACTACTGCGCCGGCTCCAACCACGTGCTGCCCACCGGCGGATGCGCCTGTCACAGCAGCGGGTTGTCAGTGCAGTCCTTCCTGCGCGGCATTCATGTCGTGGACTACACGCAGGCGGCCCTCGCAGATGTCGCCCACCATGTGGTCACGCTGGCCGGCGCCGAGGACCTCCCCGCCCACGGCGAGGCGATTGTTGCGCGTTTCAGCGACGACGCTCGCCTTACCGAGGCCGCGCCCTCTGGCGATCCGGCGCCCCCCGGAGAGGCGGGCTGATGAGCATGAGCACCTCCCCGAGCGATCTGCTGCGCCCTGATCTTCAGGGACAGACGCCCTATGGCGCCCCTCAGCTGGACGTGGCAGTTGCCCTGAACACCAACGAGAACTCGTACGCCGTGCCCCGGGGTGTCGTCGATGCGATCGTCTCGTCCGTGGCCGATGTGGCATCAGGTCTGAACCGCTACCCGGACCGTGAGTTCGTACGGCTGCGTGAGGACCTGGCTGCATATCTGAGCACGACCTCCGGTGTGGTCGTCACGGCCGAACAGGTCTGGGCGGGCAACGGCTCCAACGAGGTTCTGCTTCACCTCCTGCAGGCGTTCGGCGGCCCCGCAAGGGTCGCGCTCGGCTTCACGCCGGCTTACTCGATGCACCCGATCATCACCAGAACGGTCGGCACCAGATGGGTCGACGGGCGACGCGGGATCGAGGGGGCAGGCGCCTTCGACCTGGATGTCTCGTCTGCCGTGGCACAGGTCAGGCTGCACCAACCAGACATGGTGTTTCTCTGTTCGCCGAACAACCCGACCGGCACGGCGTTGGGGCTGGACGTCATCGAGGCGATCTACGCCGCTGCGCCGCGGGCCATCGTCGTGGTGGACGAGGCCTACGCCGAGTTCGCCCGTCCGGGCACCTGCAGCGCGTTGACCCTGCTGGAGGGCCGCAGGCGGCTCGTGGTGACCCGGACCATGAGCAAGGCGTTCGCGATGGCCGGGGGACGCCTGGGTTACCTGGCGGCCGACGCCGAGGTTACCCAAGCACTGCGGCTGGTCCGTCTGCCGTATCACCTCTCGGCCCCGACACAAGCGATCGCCTGCGCGGCACTGAAGCATGCGGACGGCCTTCTGGCCACGGTCGAGGCCCTCAAGACCCAGCGTGACCGCATCGTGGCCGACCTTGCAGAGATGGGCCTGGACCCCGTGCCCAGCGACGCCAACTTTGTGCTTTTCGGCGGCCTGGCGGACGAGCGGGTCACCTGGCAGGCGTTGCTGGATCGTGGCATCCTGATTCGCGACGTCGGGCTGGCCCACTATCTGCGTGTTACGGCTGGGACGCCCCAGGAGAGCGGGGCATTCCTGGAAGCGATGCGAAGCCTCGCCCCTACCCATCGGCAGGAGCTGTCACCATGACCGAAGAATCCCTGAACCGCGATCGGCACGAAGGTACCCACGTCAAGGCCCGCACCGCGCACGTCACGCGGTCGACGCGGGAGAGCACCGTCGAGGTCGAGCTCAGCCTCGACGGAAGTGGCAGCTCCCAGATCAGCACCGGCGTCCGTTTCTACGATCACATGCTGGCCAGTCTGGCGAAGCACTCGCTGATCGACCTGCGTATCCAGGCCACCGGCGATCTGGACGTCGATGCCCACCACACGGTCGAGGACGTTGCCATCGTGCTTGGTGATGCCTTCAAGCAGGCCCTGGGCGACAAACGCGGCATCTCGCGCTTCGGCGATGCGACGGTTCCCCTTGATGAGGCGCTCGTTCATGCGGTGGTTGACGTGGCTGGCCGTCCCTATTTCGTTCACACCGGTGAGCCCGAAGGCCAGGCCTACGTGGTGATCGGTGGCAACTATGTGGGGTCACTTACTGCTCACGTGCTGCAGAGCTTCGCCCATCACGGCGGCATCGCGCTGCATGTGCGGGTGCTGGCCGGCCGCGACCCTCATCACATAGTCGAGGCACAGTTCAAGGCTGTAGCCCGAGCCTTGCGCGCCGCTGTCGCCCTTGACCCGCAGGTCAATGGCATTCCGAGCGCGAAGGGGAGTCTCTGATCTCGTGAGTGAGCCGGCGCACTCGCCCTGGCAGGGGCGGGGGATGCTTCTCTTGCAGGGCGACCCGGATCCGGTGGCCTCGTGGGCCCGGCGTGGTCTGATGCCTGTGCACGTCGTGCCTCTGCAGGGCTGGACCGCGGTTCTGCCCGCCGGGCCATCGCAAGCGATGCCGCCTTATGACGACACGCTGAAGACGCTTGCCGGGCGCCCCGTCCCCTCGCGTCTACGTTCGGCCATCGGTCTGTTCGCGGTCGACGGCAACGCGGTGATCAGTGCCCACTCTTGCGGATGGCGCGCCACCCAGAAATGGTTCGTGTGGTCCCCCGGGCAGGGTGTGGTGCAGCCTCGGCAGCTGGTGGCCGGGCGGCCCGTTGACCTGATACGCGCCGCAGGCACCTATGAGAGGGGCGCTCGCAGCCTCGTCCGGGACATATTGGTCGATGGTGGCGGCGACGCCCCGGGTCTGCTCGGTGATCTGCTGGATCTGTTGTCCTTGCCGGGGTCGCACCTGCTCGACGGATGTCAAGACCCGCTCACGGTGCCGGGCTCCACCATGGTCGAGCCCGGCGAGCAGCACATCGCCAGGTTCGAAAGGATCATCAGTGACGAGGCCCGGCACCGGGCCGAGCTGGGGGAGAAATAGATGGTCGCCCGCGTGGTGGTCCTGGACTACGGCAGCGGCAACGTCCGGTCGGCGGTCCGCATGCTCGAGCGTGTCGGCGCCAGCGTCGAGCTGAGTTCGGACCATCGCCTGGTTCAGGAGGCTGATGCCCTCTTCGTGCCCGGAGTCGGCAACTTCCACGCCTGTATGCGGGGGCTGCGCGCTGTGGATGCACCTCGGATGATCGACGTCCGGCTCGCGGGGGGCCGACCTGTGATGGGTGTCTGTGTGGGGATGCAGGTGTTGTTCGACGGGTCGACCGAGCTGAGCGTGGACGGCCAGGAACGGGGTCTGGGGCAGTGGCCCGGAGTCGTCGAACGGCTGGTGGCCCCAGTTGTCCCGCACATGGGATGGTCGACTGTGAAGGCCGCAGAAGGCTCCCGGCTTCTTTCCGGAGTCGAGAATGAGCGTTTCTATTTTGTGCACTCCTATGCGGCCCTGAGGTGGGAGCTCGAGCCCGAAGGAAGCATGGCGCAGGTGGCACCCAAGGTCACCTGGTCCGAGCATGGGTCGCCGTTCGTGGCTGTTGTCGAGAACGGCCCGCTGGTGGCCACTCAGTTCCACCCCGAGAAGTCCGGGGACGCGGGTGCCCAGCTGCTGGAGAACTGGGTGGCGACGTTGTGAGGACTGCCGGGCATGCGATCAAGGCCACCGAGGATGACCAACAGCAACAAGGGAGCGCACCAGTGACCTCAGCAGTACGCCTTGAGCTCCTACCGGCCGTCGATGTCTCAGGCGGGCAGGCGGTCCAGCTCGTCCAAGGCGTCGCAGGAAGCGGTGGGCAGTTCGGAGACCCGTGGGAGGCCGCCAGGGCGTGGCAGGACCAGGGAGCCGAGTGGATCCACCTGGTGGACCTCGACGCCGCTTTCGGGCGTGGTTCCAACGCTGAGCTGCTGGCCAGCATCGTCGGTCGCCTCGACATTAAGGTCGAGATGTCCGGTGGAATCCGGGACGCCGAGACGCTGGCGGCCGCGCTGTCGAACGGCTGCCGCCGGGTCAACCTCGGCACGGCGGCGTTGGAGGACCCGGAGTGGACCGCCGCAGCCATTGCCGAGTATGGCGACCGGGTTGCTGTCGGTCTTGATGTTCGCGGCACCACGCTCGCAGCACGCGGCTGGACGAAGCAGGGAGGTGACCTCTGGGAGACCCTCGAGCGTCTCGACAGCGAGGGATGCGCTCGCTATGTCGTCACCGATGTCAACAAGGACGGCATGCTCAAGGGCCCAAACCTCGAGCTGTTGCACGAGGTTTGTGAGCGCACGACCCGTCCGGTGGTCGCCTCCGGCGGGGTGTCGACCCTCGCCGACATTAAGGCGATCCGAGGCCTGGTCACCGCGGGAGTGGAGGGGGCGATCATCGGATCGGCCCTTTACCGGCACGCCTTTACCCTGCCGGATGCCCTCGACGTGGCAGGCCGACCATGACGGCTGCCTCGCCGCTGCGCCGGCTCTACTGCAGTGGTGGTCCGTGGGAGGACGCCTTCGGCTACTCTCGCGCGATCCGCACCGGCGACCGCATCATCGTCTCCGGCTGCACGGCAGTCGTGGACGGCGCCGTCCGACACGCAGGTGACGCTGGCGGGCAGATGGGTGTGGCCATGGAGCATGCGCTCGAAGCCATCACGGCCCTTGGTGGCACCCTGGGTGATGTCATCCAGACTCGCATATACGTGGTCAACAGGTCCGACTGTCAGGCCGTTGGCCGGGTGCATGGTGAGCGGTTCGCCGAGGTGCGTCCGGCGGCGACCATGGTCCTGGTGGCCGGACTCCTGGATGAGGAGATGCTCGTCGAGGTGGAGGCCGAAGCACGGGTCCGTCAGCCTAGCCCTATGATCATCGCGGATGACCGCCGTGAATGACGCAGCGTCACCTCGCAAGGCAGTGCCCCCCGCGAAGGAAGTGCGCCATGATGCATCCGCGACTGACTCGGGTGGGGCGCCTTGGTCCGGTCGTGAGCTGTCGAGCACCGGATTCGACGATGACCTCGGCGCGGCCGACCCCGATCTCCTGGCGGCCCTTGATGGTCCGCAGGACGAGACGGCGTTGATGCGCGCGGTGGCGCATGCCCGGCTGCTCGTCCCCATCGTCGCGGTTCCAGGCGAGGTCGACGACTCAGGTGAGCCGATGGCCGAGAAGTCCACCGACATGGCCGTGGTGATCTTGACCGCGGCCGGCGGCCAGCGCGCGTTCCCTGTCTTCAGTAGCCTGGCCACGCTCTCGGCCTGGGACCCCACCGCGCGTCCGTCCCCGGTCACCAGCTCACGGGCCGCCCAGGGCGCGGTGACCGAGCGTTGCGACGTGATGCTGCTCGACTGTGGTTCGGCTCGTGAGCACGTCTTGCGATCGAGCATGGTGTGGGCCCTGGCGCAGCGCCGTGACTGGCTTCCGGCCCATGCCGACCCCTTTGTGGCTCAGGCCCTTGTGCGAGCCACTGTCGACGAGGAAGACGTGATCGGCTGCGTCGGGCAGGACGAGCCTGCCCAAACAGGCATCCTGCGCGTCGTGCTGAGTCTGCGCCCGGGCCTCGATGCCGGGCGGGTGCAAGCCCTGGCGACGCGTATCGGGGAAAGGATCGCCACCGATGGCGAAGCGCGTGCCCGCATCGACGGTCTGTCGTTCACCATCCGCCGGGCCTGATGTAGCCCACGCATCGCGGCGCGGTGTCACAGCCGCTGTACCGGTGAGGCAGTTCCGAGGCGATTGCGGATCAGAGCCGTATGCCGCGCACTCCGGGGAGTACGCGGCATACGGTTGCGTTCACTCAGCCGATCAGGCGCCGCTGCTGGCTGCGCGGACGTTCGCCTCGATCTGCTTGCCGGTGTCGCCGTCGACGTTCTTCCAGTAGTCGAAGGCCCTCTGGAGTACTTCGCCGCTGACCCCGCCGAGCAGGTGACCCGTCACGTTGTCGACGAACTCGGCGCGTTGCGCGTCGTTCCAGACCTCGCGCACCAGGGTGCCGGCCTGGCCGAAGTCGTCGTCCTGCGAGTGGAGCTCGTAGGCCGAACGCACCATCGGACCATCCGCCTCCCAGCTGTCAGGGCCCGTGATGTCGGAGAAGGGGCGGCCGGTCGAGTTCGGCGCATAGACCGCCTGGCCGCGGGTGTGTGCTCGAAGGTCATCTGGCCGTCGAACATGTAGTTGTTGACGGGCACATGGGGTCGGTTGACCGGCAGTTGGTGCCGATCCGGTTGCGGTGGGCGTCGGCGTAGGCGAACGTCCGGCCCAGCAGCATCTTGTCGGGGGAGAACCCGATGCCCGGCACTGTGTTGCCCGGAGAGAACGCCGCCTGCTCGATCTGGGCGAAGAAGTTGTCCGGGTTCTTGTTCAGGGTCATCGTGCCGACCTTGATCATCGGGCAGTCGCTGTGCGGCCAGATCTTGGTCAGGTCGAAGGGGTTGAAGCGGTAGTCCTTGGCATCGGCGTACGACATGACCTGGACCGACAGCGTCCAACTCGGGAACTTGTTGCGCCCGATCGCCTCGTGCAGGTCTCGGCGGTGGTAGTCGGCGGCCTCACCGGCGATCCGGTTGGCCTCGGCGCCGGTCAGGCCCTCGACGCCCTGGTTGGAGATGAAGTGGTACTTGACCCAGCACTTGTCGCCGGCCTCGTTGATCCACATGTAGGTGTGCGAGCCGTAGCCGTTCCTGTGGCGGAAGCTCTTGGGGATGCCGCGGTCACCCATCAGGTACGTGACCTGGTGTGCTGACTCAGGGTTGAGCGTCCAGAAGTCCCACTGCATCTGGTTGCTGCGCAGACCGGACCCAGGGAGCCTCTTCTGGCTCCGGATGAAGTGGGGGAACTTGATCGCGTCACGGATGAAGAACACCGGGGTGTTGTTGCCGACGAGGCCGTACTTGCCCTCGAAGGTGTAGAACTTCAGCGCGAAACCGCGCGGGTCGCGCCAGGTGTCCGGACTTCCCTGCTCGCCGGCGACGGTCGAGAAGCGCGCCAGCATGTCGGTCTTGGCACCCTTCTGGAACAGCGCAGCCTTGGTGTACTGGCTGAGGTCCTCGGTCACCTCGAGAACGCGAACGCACCCGAACCCTTGGCATGGGGGCTGCGTTCGGGCATTCGCTCGCGGTTGAGTGCGCCATCTGCTCGATGTACTGCACGTCGTGCAGCAGCATCGGGCCGTTGGCACCCAGCGTCAGCGAGTTGCGCTCGCTGACGGATGGCGCCCCGTTGCTCGTCGTCGAACCATTCTGCTCGGTCATGACTCTCCTTTGTCCTTAGGCGGGTTCTCTGGATGGAAATCTGGGGTGTTCTGCTGGCAGCTGGGGCAGATGCCCCAGTAGGTCACTTCGGCTTCGTCGATGATGAACCCATTGGTGTTGCTCGCTTCCATGCACGGGGCCGAGCCGGTTGCGCAGTCGATGTCTGCGACGTCGCCACAGCTACGGCATACGACCTGGTGGTGGTTGTCGCCCACCCGAGCCTCGAAGCGAGCGGGCGAGCCAGCCGGCTCGATCCGGCGGATGAGCTCGGCGTCCGCGAGGGCCCGCAGGACGTCGTAGACGGTCTGTGTGGAGACCGAGCCCAGGCGGGAACGGACTATGGC
>CABDZU010000057.1_pt1 | contig 20998 bp, 20 predicted proteins | sample 3421901 | NCBI WGS metagenome assembly CABDZU01 (sample SAMEA5534340, study PRJEB31848) | metagenome | biome: tundra; feature: field; material: soil | place: USA | collected 2013-05 | depth 0.45 m
TCCGGAACGGTTGCCGCACTCGTCGACACCATGTTCGACCCGACGGTTGGACCGGAAGAGGTGAGCTTCATCCGCGAGCAGTGGAAGGGCAAGCTCATCGTCAAGGGCATCCAGTCGGTCGCCGATGCCCGGCTCGCCGTCGACCTCGGTGCTGACGCCATCATCCTGTCCAACCACGGCGGCCGCCAGCTCGACCGAGCCCCGATCCCGTTCCACCTGCTACCGAGCGTCGTTCGTGAGGTCGGTTCCGAGACCGAAGTTCACCTCGACACCGGCATCATGAACGGGGCTGACATCGTCGCATCTGTAGCAATGGGCGCACGTTTCACGCTCATCGGACGCGCGTACCTCTACGGACTCATGGCCGGCGGTCGCCAAGGGGTCGACCGTACGATTGAGATCCTGTCAAGCGAAATCCGTCGCACGATGAAGCTGCTCGGCGTCTCGACCCTCGACGAACTCGAGCCCGGTCACGTCACTCAGCTCGCCCGTCTGGTGCCGCTGGCTCAGCCGGCAGCGGATGCCGTTGCGGCGGCTCCCGCGCGCGTGGCAACGGCTCGTAAGCCTGCAACTGCCAAAGGCGTGACCGTCGAGGCATCCGTCACCAAGTGAGGTCTCTGGCGACCATCCAGACCCATCACCGATGAACAGGCCGCCCACGACAGTCAATAGGTGCGGTTTTCATACTCCCGCGTTGACTCGCGGGCCCGACTGACGTCCAGACGGACCTTCTCGTCTCGGGCCAACGGGGTTAGCAACGAGCTCGCTCCCCCGAATGCTCGACATGCCCCTAATCCGCTCCGAGGCGAGTTGAGACCAGTCGGATCACTGGACGCCGGCGGACAGCCACGGGCTCTCCAGTGGCAAAGCAACCCCTTCCCTCATGGAAACGGCCACCAGTAGTCAGGCAGGGGCACTATTGGACCGGGAAGAGGTTTCTACAAGGGGTGACACAAAAGGGCCTCGAAGCTGCGTTTCCGCTGCTCAAAGACCCTTTTCGTGATGGTGGGCGGTACTGGATCGACCCAATGACATTCTCGTGTCAGATATGCTCACCGCGCTCAGCAGTCCCCCGCTGAGCATGAATTCAGTCCGCGTATGTCCCCAAGGTTCACCTTAAACCGTGGGCGTTGTCCCGCAATTAGCCGATCAGCCCGACGAGGGCGGGGTGTCGCCATGTTCTTAGGTTGGCCGCATCCCGAACCGTTTCGAGGCGACTAGAAAGCGGGGTAGATGTCGAGTGTCCGGCGCCCCGTGCCGACATAGTTGTCGCCGGTGGAATAGGTCGTGTCATTGATCAGAGGCTTGAATTGGAACGTCTGTCCGGCGGGGATCCGTTCGAGTTGGAACTCCCAGACGTCGGCTGCTGTGTTCCGTGCGTCGATGCCACAGTCCCATCGGAAGGGGTCGGTGTCGCCACGGACGGTGATCCGATTGCCCAGCCCGACGTTGTAGTGAACTCGGATTGACAACAGCCCCGACCGCGCTTTGGTGGGCTTGGCCACTCTGGCGGACGGTGGCGCGGCTCTGGTGGACTCGGGTTGCGCCTTAACTGATCTGACCGCCATGGTTTCCTCCGTTGGTTGTTCGTGTTTCCTGCGGAAAGCCAACTGCCACAAGGGCAAGTTGTCAATGGGTGGAGCGGACTCACGGAAGATGACCGCGTCGCAGGGATCGTTGCCTCGCGCAGAAATGCCCCTTGTCGCGCGGCGGTGGGGGCGGCCTACCGGGGCTGGGCTAACCTGCAACATGAGGCTGGGCCAGTGAGCGACATGAAGCTGACGACGAGGCTGCGCAAGACGGTTACCAAGGCCATGGCGACGCGGTACCGTCAGCAACGCGGGCGGGCAGGACCAAGATTCTGGACGAGTTGTGTGACCTAGGGAGTTGACCTCGTGACAACACCGCTTTGGCGTTGGGGAAGGTCCCCGGAGGCGTCGAATCCGTCTCTCCTGCTTGCCTACCCGCAGCGGTCACGGCACCGAGGTGCGAAAAGTGCTTCGTGTGGGCCGCCACACAGGGCAAGGTGAGGCCACTAATGGCGAACCACGCGTGTCAAGGAATGGACCGCGGTTCACAGCCATCGCGAAGAGCCGTTCAGCAGGCAGCGGCTAGCGGCAGCGCAACGCTGGCCCCGCGAGTCTGGTCCCGGTGTCCTTCTGCGAGGCGCTCGGCCTCCCGGTACGGGAGAAACCCCGAGTCCGATCTACAGTCGTGGCATACGGTTAGCGCGCGGTGTCCAAGAAAGATGACCTCCACCGCGTGCGGATGACAGCACTGCACGCTGACTGCGTGATTGTGGTCGCGCCCGTGCGCCGCCATTGTTGTGCATGCTGCCACCCCGGCCACCTCCACCCGATATGGTTTCTGCTCCACGGTCCACCTCTTCTCGTCGGTTCGAGGGCCGTTCACCGACTCTCTTCATCAGTGCTTAGCGGTCGTCGCCCCAGACAACCCTCAAGACGTCATCCTGACGAAAGCCCTATGACCTGACTTAATATCACTCTGGCACTAGAGTCCTTTCGACTTGGGGCATTTAGAGACAAATGATCCGCGATTAGTCACAAGAAACCACAACGAGTGACCCGACGTGGCTATCCGGTCAAGCACCTTGGGCCCATCAGGACAGGTACTCAAGGTCCGGGGCCACTCTTCGAGTTGCTGCCAGATCCAAGACCCAGCCGAGGGGACCAAGTTCGCCGATCAAGTCGTGCCCTGCTCTGGCCGCGAACTGGAAGCTGTGTCTGCGAGTCCGACGGTCGCCCGTACAGATCATCGCGTCCAACCCAACTGCTTTCGACTCGCCGTTGAGCGGGCAAATGCCCATCTTGTCCCGAGTGTTCTCGTACAGTGGCTTGATCACAGATCGCGTGGGTGTCGCGGTCAACGTGGTCCGGGGCACTGGCCTGGTTGGGGCCGGTCCTGCAGAAACTTCCCCTCGCCGGCACGTATGGGGGTCCGTGCTCGGCGAGGGGAACTAGTTTGGCGGTGCGCGTTTGCGTCGCCGGCCCGTGGGATCTTGGTTGCTTTCGACATCACGGAGTTGGAGTGAAAGCGGCTCAGGGATTCCGAGTTCTTGTCCCGAAGACACCGCCTGCGGGTACTGCCGAATATGCCATGGCAGCCTCATACGTCGGGGCGGGTGGTGCTGGGTCGCGAAGCCGTCAGATGGCTCTCGCTGGAGACAAGCAGGATCCCCCTCAGCGGGGATGGTCGGGCACGGCTGGCTCTCTTGACGGAACCTCATAGTGCCCCGGCACAGATCGCCGGACCTTTCTGGCATTCTCAGCCCCCACAGGATCTTGGCGTTCGAATAGCGGCCAACGTCGCCGCCGACCCTCTCCGCACGTGGTTCCTCGAAGCTGCTGCGTGCACTCCCGAACTACTGTTTCGGTCCAATAGGTTTGCGGTACGGCGTCAGGACCCTGTGCCGACAGCACCTGCCCCGCATCCCGATGCGGGCACTGGTGCGTCTGCATTTTCGGGTCAAAGGACGCGGTGATCCTTCACCCAGGATGCCGCCTCGAGCAGCGCCAGCGCGGCGCCTCGCGCCTGCTCTGGTGTCAGCATCAGGCTCTGCGCTTCGAGCGTGACGACGACACCGGCTTGGGAGTGGAAGCGGGTGCCGATCTGAACGGAGTTATCCCCGCCACCGTCAACGCTCACGATATTGGGCCAGACCGGGCCGTCGTGGCCGTCGGCGTCCCAGTCGCTGACGTGTGGCGAGGTGCACCAATCCGGGCAGGTGGTGATGCTCATGCCGTCGTCGCCTTGGTGGCCAGAGCGTCACGCACCACGGTCAACAGGGCGATAGTGCGCGAAATCGTGACGAGATCACTCTGGCCCCGCGGCGAGTCCACCTGGATCCGGTTCTGGTCCGCGTCGTAGTCAATGTTCAGCGTCGCTAGGACGGCGCCCTCCGCATGACCCTCTGTGAAGATCGAGGAGTCCTCGATCGCCATCGTCAGGTCTCGGCCGGAGCTGTAGTCGATCTCATCGCCATTCTCGGTGACGATCCGCAGACCGATCGCGACACCGCCTACCGCTGGTTCGTACGTAGTAGCGCTCATGATCGGTTGCCCCCTAGTCAGGTGATCGGTCCAGCCCCCAGTCGTGTTTCATACTGGCCCCGGGGCCGCTCTCTGTTTTAGTCTCATCGACGGCCAAACGCCATAGATACGACTAGTCGGTACGGCAATGTTGACGTTGCTGGGCGCTCGATCGTCACCCGCCGCGGGCACTCCTGACCACCGGACTTCGCCCCGATCCTGTTCCGCCTCTTGTCACCGCAGGGTTAGCTGTTGTGGCGTGGCCGGGATTCCGATGCGGCTTGCCCACCAGATGTGTGGTCAACACTTCCGAACTGTGCCTGCCTGAAGAGCTGTGCGAGCCGCCGCAGGAGGCCCGTGAGTCGTGGGTCGTCATCGAGCAGGCTAGGGGGATCACCGCAGACAAGAACACGGTCACGATCGATCAGGCCTACCAGCAGATACGCAGACATGTTCGCAACAACAACGCTGGCCGGCGGATCGTTGCCGAGGCGATCGTCGTTGTGGTGCTTCAGGTCTGAGCTCGGCGGCCATCCGGCCCGAGCGGTTGGCTCCGGAGTCTCTCGGGTGTAACGTCGTGTGTTCTACGTCACCCCCAGACCCTTGGCGGCGTCGACTTATCTCCGTGCTACTCCCGAACCTCGGTGGCCCGTGTCCTTACATTCCAGGACCACCGAATCGAGTCCGCAATGGCGCAGCAACAGAGCAGTCCGCAGGCCCTGCCCACCGAGGAAGACCACCACGTGGTCCAATTCCCAACCCGGCAGGCGGCCTACACCCCGACCGAGCCCGCTGGGCGGTCAGCCGTGCGTCCGGCCGTCCGGTCGCAGGTGCGGGTCAGAAGTTACGTCATACGTCAGGTGGTGGTCGTTGAAGTTGTGGGCCGACTCAGTGACGCCCTCGTCGAGGAACTAGACCTGGCGATCCAGACGGCTCTGGCCGAAAGGTCCCGTGGCGTCGTGTGCGACCTGTCGGCGGTGCTCGAAGGTGCCGCGCCGGGCGCCCTTGAGGTGCTTGCGACGGCAGGTCGGCACGTTCGCGACTGGCCCGGAATCCCCGTGGCCGTGGCCTGCCCGGACCCGCGGGTTCGCGAGGGGCTACGCGCCCACCCCCTGGGCAGTCACCTGATTGTGACCGCGTCATTGCTGCCCGCTATGACCGCGGTGCTGGCGACCCGTACCCTCACGATTGAGCGGCTACACCTGTCCCCGCACCCGACGGCACCGCGCGCGGCTCGGGACTTCGTCACTCGTACGTTGTTGGACTGGCGGTTGAAGCCCGTCATTCCCTTCGCGAGTTTGGTGGTCGGCGAGCTGGTGGCCAGCTCGAGTGTGGACGCCGGCACCGACATTGACCTTTCCGTCGCCTGGAACCTTGGGGCCCTTCGCCTGACCGTTCGAGACCACGGTCCCGCTCTGCGAGGCCAGCAGTCTTCACCCCTGGACCTGCATGGGCGAGGTCTTGCGGTCGTGGCTGGCCTCTCACGCGCGTTCGGGGTCCTGCCCACCGCTGATGGTGGCAAGCTCATCTGGGCCGTGCTCGACGCCCCTCAGCCGCGCCTTTCGACAGGTAACGCGACACGTGACCCCAAACGCGAGCCCGTAAAGGGTGCCAGCATTGCTAAAGCCATCTGAACCGTGCAGGACGCTCGGGCGGCGTCACTTCGTCGCCCAGGTTGCAGGTTACTGACCGGGGAGGCGACGCCAGGCTGAGCTGCGCATGCGGTGCCTCGAATAGCCAACAAGTACCGAGTGCTGTCCGCGCTCGGCTTCCATCGGGTATGAGGCCGTGGGCCCCGTCATTTTGTAGGACAGACCGCGTGAGACCTAGCGGCATCAGAGGGCACTTCGGGCTTGTCTGCAAGTTGGGCACTAGGTTTCCGCGCCGAGAGGAAGCTCGGAACGGCGGCGTCATAGTCCCGTGACGGGCAGTGTGCAGAGTCGCCGCGTAGCTCAGCCTGCGCGACTGGCACGGCCATTTCGGAGTTTCAGCATGCGGCGTTCGTCCTCAGAAAGCCCGCCCCAGACTCCGGTGTCCTGGCAGGACTCCATGGCCCATCTCAAACAGGTCTGGGCCACCTCGCAGCGACAGCAGATGACTTTCGCCTCTTCGATCTGGAGAAGCGCGGGGTGGGTATTCCCGGTCGGGAAGAACAGCTCGGGGTCCCCGTCCAAACAGGCGGCGCCGTCACGCCAGTTCACCGGGATCGCGCTCCTGGAACCGAGGCTCGCTGTCTTGGGAGTGCGTTCGCGCGCATCGTTCGGTGTCACTGTGGTCCTTCGGTCTCACTGAGGTCGTGCAGAAGTCAATGTCAACGTCCCGTACGAGATGAGAACACTAACCGTCGTAGGCGCGTATGCAAAGAGCTTGAGCCCGCCGTCAATGGGAGCCGGCCCGCGCCAACCCTCTCAGTGCCTGGGGCACCGACGTGAGTGGTCAAGAGGGACGGATTCCACGCTTCTGGGTTGATCAGATGACATCTTCCTCGCTGTGAGGCACCCGCCGCGCGCGAGTGTTCGAAGCGATGGCTTCGCGCGCCTCGTCCACTCCCAGAAGCAACAGGACGGCACCGTAAGTACCGAGCTCGGCCACAGTTGCCATGGCAACGACAAGGGCTGCGCCGATCCAGCCTTTGGGTAGAAGCGGTGCCAGGGCTGCTGCGGTTGCGGCAGCTGCGGCAGCCCCAGCCAGTCCGGCGACTGCCATCCGGCTCAGGGCGCCGATCATGGAGTGCTGGCCCCCGCCATCGGCTCCGATGCCGGTGGGGCGTGAGGATCCGAGCCGCCGCCGCACCAGAGTGGTGGTGACCGCGGCACCGACGCAGTTGGCGGCGACGAGGCCGGCGGCCAGTCCGTAGATCCGGACGTGGGCAGGCAGTGTCGCGGATACCGCAACGTCGACCAGAACCATTGCGGCCGAGACAAAGACTTGGACCAGAGCCGGGGTCTTGGTGTCACCGAGGGCATAGAAGGCCCGCGACTGCACTTGGTAGATGCTGAAGGGCAACAGACCGAGGGCGAACACGGCCAGGACGCCACCGATCTGGTCGGCTTGGGCGTACGTGGTCTGGCCGTGTGCGAACAGCGCTACGGCCACGGGCTGGCCGAGCACGACGAGTCCCAGTGCCGCGGGGATCAGGAGCAATGCGCTCAGCCGCAGCCCCTGATCGAGATCATGGCGCATAAGGTCCAGTCGTCCATTCACGGCGTGCCGTGACATGCGCGGGAGCAACGTGGTGATCACCGAGACGGCGACCACTGCATACGGGAGCTGCCAGATGAGGAAGGCAGTGGCGTACTGCGGCAACTGATCGACAGCCGTGGCGAGCCGGGTAAGGACCAGGTACGCGAGTTGGGTGGCTACGACATAGACGAAAGTCCACGCGGCGAGCCGGCCGAGGCGACGTAGCCCCATTCCCCGCAGGTCCAACCGGACGCGCCAGCGGAACCCACTCGCACGCAGCGACGGCAGCAGCGCAGCCGTCATCGCCACCACTCCGAGGGTGGTGCCCACACCGAGGAACACCTGTTGAGAGATCGACAGGCTTGCGGGAGTAGCAGCTTGGGGTCCGGGCACCAACACGAACAGGGCAAGGGTGGCGATGACGACCACGTTGTTGAGCACGGGCGCCCATACCGGGGCGGCGAACTTTCCTCGAGTGTTCAGGACCGCGCTCACCGTGGCGGACAACCCATAGAACAGGATCTGCGGCAGGAAGAACCGCGCCCAGGCCACGGCCAGGTCCAGCTGTGCGGGGTCGGTGGTCGTGGAGTACAAACCCACCAACGACGGCGCGGCCACCATCGCCAGCGCCGTCAGGGCGGTCAGGGCCAAAAGGACCAATGTGAGGAGCCGTTGAACGTAGGCCTCGTCCTGGTCCTTGGCTCGGGCCTGAACCAGGACAGGCACCAGCGTCGAAGCCAGAACCCCGCCGAGCAACAGGTCGTACAGGCTGTTCGGCATCGTGTTGGACACCTCGAACGCCTGTCGCACACCACCGACACCCAACACCGTGCCGAGCATCGCGAGACGCAGGAACCCGGTGACGCGCGAAGCAACCGTCCCGATGGCCATGGTCCGGGTGTCCCGTGCCAGACCGCGCGCGTCTGCAGATGTGACGCTCGAGCGCAGGCCTGGGTTCGGGTCACTCTTGATCTGGTTGATGCGGACAGGCTAGCCGTACTGACCACGAACGTTGCTGACAGGCCGGCCGGACATGGGGCCCCCGAGTGAAGGGTGAAGCTATGTGAGAGCACACCTCTGTACTCTGAGGTCCTCATATCGGACCCAAATGTCCGCGGTGCCCCATGGATCTACCGGTATCGCGCCGGCGGGGCTCAGCACGCATCGCCTACCGAACACCGCTCGCGCGCTCGAGTGTGCACATGGACCTGACTCGGTACCAGGCCTCTGGACCGTCCGGCCACCGACGTCAGACCGAGCGTGTTGCGACGACGATGCCAGCCTCGGAGATGACGTTCTCATAGCGAACGTTGGAGAAGCCGGCGTCCTTGACGGCAGCGACCCACGACTCAGGAGGGCACGAACCGGAGCCGGCCGCTGCCGCTGCCGCTGCGACCAACATTCTTGACCTGTCGCCAGCACCTTGTCGGTCCGTGACGGAGCATCGCCGAAGCCTTCTGCCCTGCCCACCGTTCGTGCACCGGCGCGGACCGGGACGGACCGGCACGGACGCGATCTGACCGCTTCCCCAATGAGAGCGGTATCCGTATGCACTCCGAGCATCCGGCCGGGTCACGGCGGTGCCTTGTTCTGATCGGAACGACTCCTTAGACTCCAGGCACGGCCGCTAACCAGCCGATTCCGATGCTGTTGTTGAGGAGATTGACGTGGCTCTTAAATTTGGTCTGTTGGCCTTGGTCGAAGCCAAGCCTGGAAAAGAGCAAGAGGTCTGGGATTTCCTCAACGGGGGTCGTGACGTTGTGGCCAACGAGCCGGACACCAAGACCTGGTACGCCTTCCGGGTCGATGAAGCCACCTTTGGCATCTTCGACACCTTCGAGACCGAGGAAGGCAGGCAGGCTCATCTGAACGGTGCCATACCTGCGGCCCTTGGCGAGTATGGCCCGAGCCTTCTTGCCAAGGACCCTGACATCCGGTTGATAGAGCTCATCGCCGTGAAGTAAGGGTGAAGTCGACACTCCCGCACGTCAGGACTGGCCCCTAACCGCCTGCCGCCCATCAACACGGGAAGTGCCGGAGCGAGCACGACCCTCTGACCCTCAGCGGCGGTTGTACCAGTCGAATGAGTCACCGTCAGAAGACCCACCGGCCTGAGGTCCGGGCCACTGGCCAACATCGGCTCCACGGCCCCGCCGGCGGCTTGTGCTCACCTTGAGGACTTCTGCTGCAGAATCGCGCGCGGATCGCAGCGGCGCCCGGACAGAGGTCGCGGCGGTCGTCGTGCGTTGCGCGGCTTCCCGCCCGGTTGGGCGACCGAACTCGTCACCCTCCAGGACTTCGGCTTAACCCTCGAGGACCGCCAGGACTATCGGGTCGTCCGCACCCCGCACGAACATGACTTCCACTGGAGCACTAACGTGCGACGATGACCCCCACGCAGCTACGCGCCTTCGCCGCCGTGGTCCGCCGCGGTTCGGTCAAGGAAGCAAGCGTGGATCTCGGCGTCTCGGGTGCCGCGATCTCGTTGCACGTCGCCCAACTCCGCAAGGAGCTCGGAGACCAGTTGTTCGTGCGTACGCCGGCCGGTCTGGCATTCACCCCGGGTGGACTGCGGCTTGCCAGCCGAGCGGCCGAGTTGCTCGGGCTGCAGGACCGCACCATCCTCGAGGTGAGCCAAGCCGGAGCTGGTCGTCGCCTGCTGCGCGTTGCTGCTTCGAACCTGTTCGCCGAACATGCCGCACCAGGACTCATCGAGTTGTTCACCAGCCGAGCCGACGACCTGGACGTCGAGCTGAGCGTCTGCAGCCCGCGCCAGTTCAGCACCTTGCTGCTCACACGTTCCTCGGACGTCGCCATTGGCCCGGTGCCCGCGGACGTCGACCCTTCGCTGGTCTGCACGTCGTTCCTGAAGTATCAAGTCGTCGCGGTTGTTGGGCCAGCCCACCCGCTCGCCGGTGGACACGCTTCCCTGGACCAACTGCGGGCGAACACCTGGCTGCTCGGCCCTGCGGCTGCCGAGGACGTGGGAGTGGTTCCGCAGATGCTGCGCCGCATCCGGGTGCCCGAACACCGCCAGCGGATCTTCCAGAGCGATGCAGCCGCGCTCGAGGAGACAAGGCGCAACAATGGCGTCTGCCTGGCGGTGTCGTTCGTCGTGACCAAAGACGTGTCGACGGGCCAACTGGTGAAACTGGCCGGTCCGGGCCTGCAGAGCGACGCAGTATGGAGCGCGCTGACGCTGCCCCAACCCAGCCCAACGTCCGCCGTCGCCGAGTTGACCCGGTTCGTCACCACTCCACGAGCGACCCAGGCCATGCTGCGCGGGTCGGGCGTCAACGTGAGCCACTTCAAGCCCTCCGTATACGTCACACTGTGGAGTTAGCGCACTGAGCGGCCTAGCTCGGCGACGACGGCGGCGAGTGAACGGAAGTCGTTGGCCGCCAGCAGCTCATCGCAGAACGGCAGCGCCGCAGCCATCGCGCCAACCAGAGGCGCGAAGCCGGGGGCTGCCACCCGCGGATTCATCCAGATCACCCGGTAAGCGCGGCGGTGCAACCGGGCCATTGCGACGGCCATCTGCTGCGGCGGTTCGCTGTCCCAACCATCGGACCCGAGAAGCACGATGCCACCACGCACGGCGTTGCCATGATGAGAGAGCAAGAGTGCGTTCACACTGGCCGCAATCCGGGTCCCACCGAATCGGTCAGTGACCTTGTCAGTCGCCTGCTCAATGGCCTGGGCCGTGGACTTGTGGCGCAGCACGGAAGTCAGTCGCGTCAGTGAGGTCGCAAAGGCGAACGCCTCCCCGCCGGCTACCACCGTGAGTGCTCGCATGAGGTGGAAGTACGCCGCGATCTGGGGCTGCATCGACTGACTGACGTCGCAGAGCATCACGACCTTGCGCGGCTTGGCCACCGGGCGCACCCGCACGAGCTCAATGGGTTCCCATCCCGTGCGACGCGCGCGAGCGATGGTGGGGCGCAAGGCGACGTGTCTGCCCGCCGGGCCAGACGCGCGGCGTCTCGACCGGCGCGTTGGCCAGGTGAGTAGCGCAGCCTCCAGCCACCCTTCGAGCAGCTCCATCTCAGGCTCGCTCAGCTGCTCGAAGGGTAGGTCCGCCAACCCCTCCAACTCGCTCGGTAACCGCTCAGGCACACCGGTGCTGCTGTCGGAGTCCTCCGACGACGCGACCACTGGTGGCAGCGTCACCCAGGGCAAGCCACTGCCCTCGCTCGGATCGCCGGCAGTCTTGGGCACAGACAGGAACGCATCCTCGGGCTTTGGGCTCAGCCCAGGCGCGCGCCGAGCGGGCTCGTTGGTCAAGAAGCCCGCCTGGGCGAACACTGCTTGGAAGACTGCGTCAAACGCGGCGAGCTCGGACTGCTGTCGTACCAACGCAATCCGGGCAGCCCAGTAGAGTCTGGACATCGACTGGGGCGGGCTGGCGACCAGGGCGCGAGTGAAATCCTCGATGCCCGTCAGCCCTACCTGAACGCCGTGTTGTCTCAGCCGGACGGCGAACGCGGTCGCGAACGACGCGCGGTCGACGCCACGCAGCAGCACCGGCGAGGGCCGGGCCTCACCTGACAATGAGGTACACCACCACCGCCACTACCACGACGATGACAACCAGCACCGGTAGGAGGCGCTTGGTCATCGCGCCACCTGCCAGGGCCATGAGATCCAGTGGTTCCTGGGCAGGTGGGACCTCAACCGGACTGGCCGCGGGACCGGGGGCGTGTTGGTCAACCACTGCCGGTTCGCCAACAGGCACCTCGGGCTCAGTGGTGACAACTGGTATCTGCGATGGCGCCGGCGCCGCGAGCTTGGCCTCGAGGCATTCGACGAACTGGCCGAGGAGCTTCTCGGACACATCCTTGATCATGCCCCCGCCCAGCTGCGCGATCTTTCCCGAGATCTTCAGGTCGGTGTCCACGGTCACCACAGTGTGGTCCCCATCGGCTCGCAGCTGGAGGGTGATCATGGCAGAGGCGTTGCCTGATCCCCGCGAGTCCCGCCCCTTGGCGTCGATAACCGCCCGGTGATCCGCGTCGTTCTTTTCCAGGAACTGAGCCGTGCCGGCGTAGTCCGAGATCACAGGCCCTACCTTGATCCGCACCTCACCGCGGTACACGTCACCCTCGACGCCAGTCAGGCGAGCACCCGGAAGGCAAAGGGAGACCCCCTCCAGGTCGGTGAGCACCTCCCAGGCCCGATCGATCGGCACGCTTACAGTGAACTCGTTGTCGATCTTCATGAGGTCCTTTCGGGTTCGGCCGCGACAGAGGGGCTCTGTGCTACTTGGAGGCCGACGAACGCATCGGAGATGGCTATACGATCATCCGGTGTCTTGGCGATCGCACTGAGGGTGCGCACGACCTCGGAGCCCACCAGATCAGCGACACCCAGGGCAGTAAGCGCCGACACCCAGTCAATGGTCTCGGCCATACCTGGCGCCTTGTCGAGGTCCAGTTCCCGGACCCGGCCGATGAAGTCGGTGGCCGAGGTGATCAGTGCGTCGTTTGCGGCGGGCACCGACCTGCGCAGGATCTCGGCGACCCTGGACGGCGCCGGAAATTCGATCCAGTGGTAGAGGCAGCGTCGGCGCAGCGCATCGTGCAGCTCGCGGCTGCGGTTGGAGGTCAGAACCACAATGGGGCGGCGCTCTGCGACGAACGTACCGATTTCGGGGATGGTGATCGAGGCCTCCCCCAGGAACTCGAACAACAGGGCCTCAAACTCGTCGTCCGCGCGGTCGATCTCGTCGATCAGCAGCACCGGCGCCACTGGTCCCACCGCCCGGATTGCCTTGAGGATCGGCCGCTCCTGAAGGAACTCCGCAGTGAACAGATCGGCATCGTCCAGGGTCGTCTGCCGGGACTCCGCGAGTCGGATCGCCAGCAGTTGACGCTGGTAGTTCCACTCGTAGAGCGCCTCGCTGGCAGTCAGGCCCTCGTAGCACTGCAGCCGGACCAGCGGCGCCCCCAGAGCCTGTGCCAGCGCTTTGGCCGCCGTGGTCTTGCCGACGCCAGGCTCACCCTCAAGCAACAGAGGTTGCTCGAGGGCCAGAGCCAGGAAGAGCGCCGTGGCCATCCCTTCGTCGACCAGATAGTCGATCTCGTCCAGACGCCGCCTAACGTCATCCGAGTCGACCATCGGCCCGCGGGTCGCAGCGCTCATGCGTGTGTCTGGGATTGGGCGTGCCTGGGATTCTCGTCCGGTGTTCGGGGCTGGTCGCCGGCCATCAGCACCTCGTAGTCCTGCCAGGTGTCGACGTCCACAGGCACTGCCCCTTCCACGGGTACCTCCCGAACCTCGAACAGGCCGGAGTTCAGCAGCTTCCAGACGGCCTTGTCACCGTGCAGCTGGCTCAGCTCGGCGAACATGTCCCGACGAAACCACATCGGGTGCCCCAAGCCGTTGTCGTAGCGACATACCGCCATCGGCGACCTCGCGTCCGCGGCGAGTCGAGCCACGGCCGAGGCACTGATGCCGGGCTGATCCCCTAACAGCAGCACCAACCCATCCGCACGATCGTCGACCGCGGTCAGGGCAGCGGTTATGGACGAGTGGCATCCCGTCGAGTACTCGGGATTCTCAATGACCTCAACGGCTCCCAGGTCCACCGACGAACGCACCTGCTCGCTGGCCGCACCAAGTGCCACGAGCAGCTGATCGAACTGGCAGGCTCGCGCGGCCGACAACGTAGCGTCCAGCAGAGTGGCCCCCCTGTACGCGAGGAGCTGTTTGGGCTGCCCGAGGCGACGTGAGGCACCGGCGGCCAGGACCAGACCTGTGACGAACAACCTCTACTACCCGCTCTCCGCGTGCGCCGGATGCTCAGCCTGGTAGCGGTCCCGGCAGCCGGTTCCGCAGAACCAGTGGTCACCCTCGGCGTCGATCACGTGCGGTGTGTCCTGGTCGACCACCACGGTCATTCCGCAGATCGGGTCGATAACCTGCACCGGTTGCGCGACAGGCACTGCATTCGCCGCCATGACACCGTCGACTCGGACGGCGCGAACGACCTCGGCCATGATCGACAACGCAATCTCATCAGCTGTGCGGGCACCAATATCGAGCCCAACGGGAGTCCGCACTCGAGCCCGTTCCGCGTGGGTAAGACCCATCTCCTCGAGTACCGCGGCACCTCGAATCCGGCTCGCGACCAAGCCGATGAACGGGACCCCACAGTCAAGGGCAGATCTGATCGATTCGGACTCACCGCGGCCGTGGCTGGCCACGACTACAGCGGTGGCGCCGTTCAGAGGCTGCCCTGGCGGCACCCGCTCGCCGACGAACCCCAGCGGTCCGGCCATCGCCAGCAGCGCGTTCGTTATGGGGGTGTCGCCAACAGCCACCAGCAAGGGCGCGGGCAGTAACGGCTCGAGGAAGATCTCGAGGGCGCCACCGGACAGACACGGGTTCACGACTACGCGAGCGTTCGGAGAGTCAGGGAACGGCTCCTCGCCCTCCGGCAGCACGCGCAGCAGCAAGGTCTGACCATCCGCTAGAGCGGTGAGCGCAGCCGACCGCACAGATCCCTCGGCGCAGTGACCACCGACGAAGCCTTCGATCGTCCCATCGCCCAGGATCACTGCGTCGTCCCCTGGCATGGCCGACGTCGGCTCCTGGGCGCGGACCACAGTCGCGTGAACGAAGGGCACTCGCGCCGTCGTCAGTTCGGCGACGCGTGCGGCCATTCGGTGTGCCATAGAACCTCCCGGGCTCAGAACGAGGGGGTGGGCCGGCCCTGCATGGCGTCCCACACCCGAGAGGGTGTCAGCGGCATGTCGGCGTGCCGAACCCCGAACGGCTTCAGGGCGTCTACGACGGCGTTGACGATGGCCGGCGGCGACCCGACGGTGGCCGACTCGCCCACGCCCTTGGCGCCGATCGGGTGGTGCGGTGACGGGGTGACGGTGAAGCCGGTCTCCCAGTCAGGCACCTCGAGCGCAGTGGGGATCAGGTAGTCCATCAGCGAGGCGCCCAGACAGTTGCCGTCTTCATCGAAGGCAATCATCTCCATCAGCGCCATACCGACCCCGTCAGTGAGGCCGCCGTGCACCTGCCCCTCGATGATCATCGGGTTGATGCGGGTCCCGCAATCATCAACCGCGATGAAGCGACGGACCTTGACCTCGGCGGTGCCTTTGTCGATGTCGACGACGCAGATGTATGCGCCGAACGGATAGGTGAGATTGTCGGGGTTGTAGCAGATCTGCGCCTCCAGACCACCCTCGATGCCTTCGGGCAGGTCAGCTGCGCCGTGCGCCCGCATCGCGATGTCCTGGATCGTGACGGACTTGGAGGGGTCACCCTTGACATTGAACGAGCCCTTCTGCCACTCCAGGTCGGCTACCGACACCTCGAGCATGCCGGAGGCGATGATCCGTGCCTTGTCGCGGACCTTGCGTGCCACCAGGGCTGCGGCTGCACCGGACACCGGCGTCGACCGGCTGCCGTAGGTGCCGAGTCCGAAGGGCGTGTTGTCCGTATCGCCATGCACGACGTCGATGTCGGCCGGAGGGATGCCGATCTCCTCGGCCACGATCTGGGCGAAGGTCGTCTCGTGGCCCTGTCCCTGGGACTGCACCGAGAGCCGCACGACTGCCTTGCCGGTCGGGTGGATGCGAAGCTCGCAACCGTCAGCCATGCCCAGGCCCAGGATGTCCATGTCCTTGCGCGGCCCTGCACCGACCGCCTCGGTGAAGAACGAGACGCCGATGCCCATCAGCTCGCCGCGCTCGCGCTTTTCGGCCTGCTCACGTCGGAGCTCGTCGTAGCCAGCAATCTCCATGGCGAGACGCATCGTCGGCTCGTAGTTGCCTGAGTCGTAGACCCACCCGGTCTTGGTCGTGTAGGGGAACTGTTCGGGCTGGATGAAGTTCTTGATCCGTAGCTGGACCGGGTCCATCTTCAGCTCGTAGGCCAGGCAGTCGACGATGCGCTCGACGAGATAGACGGCTTCGGTGATCCGGAAGGAACAGGCGTAAGCCACACCGCCGGGCGCTTTGTTGGTGTAGACCGCGGTCATCTTGCAGTAAGCGGCCTCGATGTCGTAGCTGCCGGTGAAGACGCCGAAGAATCCCGCCGGGTACTTCACCGGGGCAGCAGTGCCGTTGAAGGCTCCGTGGTCGGCAAGCACGTTGGTGCGGATGGCAAGGATCTTGCCTTCTTTGGTCGCAGCTATCTCGCCGCGCATGATGTAGTCACGGGCAAATCCGGTGCTGATCAGGTTCTCCGACCGGTCCTCCACCCACTTCACCGGCTTGCCGGTGACGATCGACGCCACGATCGCGCAGACATAGCCCGGGTAGATCGGCACCTTGTTGCCGAAACCGCCGCCGAGGTCCGGCGAGACGACGCGTATCTTGTGCTCCGGTATGCCCGCCACGATCGCGTAGAGCGTGCGGTGCGCATGCGGCGCCTGGGTCGTCGAGTACAGCGTCAGCTTGCCGTCGATGCGTTCGAAGTCAGCGACCGCTCCGCAGGTCTCCATCGGCGCAGGGTGCACCCGCGGATAGACAAGGTCCTGGCTGACGACGACGTCGGCGGCCGCGAACACGGCCTCGGTTGCCGCCTCGTCACCCGTCTCCCAGTCGAAGCAGTGGTTGTCGGTCTTGCCCTCCAGATCATCGCGAATCACCGGCGCGGAGGGGTCGAGCGCGTGGCGCGCATCGACCACCGGGTCGAGGATGTCGTACTCGACATCGATCAGCTCAAGCGCGTCGCGAGCGGTGTACCTGTCCTCGGCTACAACGAAGGCGACCTCTTGGCCCTGGAAGCGCACCTTGTCCGTGGCCAGCACGGCCTGTACGTCATTGGACAGCGTCGGCATCCACGCCAGTCCCTGCGCCGCGAGCCCCTCGCCGGTGACGACCGCCTTGACCTTCGGGTGCGCCTCGGCGGCGCTCGTGTCGATGCTGACGATGCGGGCATGCGCCACGGGGGAACGCAGAATCGCCATGTGCAGCATGCCTGGCAGCTGGATGTCGTCGATGTAGTGGCCCTTGCCGCGCAAGAAGCGCGGGTCCTCCTTGCGCAGCATCCGGCCGTGGCCAACCGGCTTCTGGTCGTTGTTCTCGAACACATGGGCGGGACGGTCCTCGACTGTGGTCATGACGCACTTCCGGCGGTGACGACGGCGTCGGAGACTTCGCCCTCAGCGGCTGCTGCAGCCTCGTTGGCGGCCGCCCACTGGATCGATCGCACGATCGTCGCGTAGCCCGTGCACCGGCAGATCTGGCCCGAGATGGCCTCGCGTATCTCACGCTCGCTGGGATCGGGATCTCGGTTGAGCAACGCGCGAGCCGTCATCATCATGCCGGGGGTACAGAAGCCGCACTGCAGACCGTGGCACTCCATGAAGCCCTGCTGCACCGGGTCAAGCTGACCGTTCTGCTCGAGGTCCTCCACGGTGCGGACCTCGTGCCCGCCCGCCATAGCGGCCAGCACCGTGCACGACTTCACGGGTTCGCCGTCCATCCAGACCACGCAGGTGCCGCAGTTGCTCGTGTCGCACCCCCAGTGGGTGCCAGTGAGTCCCAGGTGATCGCGCAGGAAGTGCACCAGCAGCAGCCGTCCCTCGATCTCGCGGACGACCTCTTCGCCATTGACCTTCATCGTCACCTGCATGGTCAGATCTCCTCATTGTGGATGCGCGCTACCGAACGGCGCAGGGCGCGTTTCGTCAGCTCTGCTGCCAGGTGGCGCTTGTACTCGACACTGCCGCGCATGTCCGTGGCCGGTCGGCAGTTCTCGGCGGCGATCGCCCCGGCCTGGTCATAGAGCTCCTCGGACGGCGCCTTACCTCGAAGCGCCTCCGAGATCGCAGGGATGCCTGTCGTGTTCGGCCCCACTGCTGCCAGCCCGACGCGAGCGTCCGAGATCACCGCGCCGTCCATCCAGACGGCGGCACCTGCTGAGACGACGGCCCAGTCGCCGGCTCGGCGCTCGACTTTCTCATAGGCGCTGGCACCGTTGGCCTTGATGGGGATCCGGATCTCGACGAGCATCTCGTCATCGCCCACCGCCGTCTCGTAAGGGCCACGGTGGAACTCCTCCATCGTCACCACGCGCTCGCCTGAGGAACCGCGAATCACGCAGCTCGCACCAAGGGTGGTGCACACGGCAGACAGGTCCTCCGAGGGGTCCGCCTGGCACAGGGATCCACCCAGGGTTCCCCGGTTGCGGACGACAGGATCTGCGATCACCCGCTCGGCGTCGCGAAAGATCGGGAAGGCTGCGGCGAGCCCGTCTGAATCCAGGAGCTCACGGTGGCGGGCCATGGAGCCGATGAGGACCTGGGACGACTCGATGTGGATGTACCCCAGCTCGTCGTGCAGGTCGTTGATGTCGATGAGGTACTCGAGATTGGCCAGCCTGAGCTTCATCATGGGCAACAGGCTGTGCCCACCGGCCACCAGGCGAGAACTGCTGCCCAGCCGCTCCAGAAGACCGATGGCGTGGTCGACGCTCGTGGCCCGCTCGTATTCGAACGGTGCAGGAACCTGCATGCTCAACTCCTCGCTGCTCGGTGCGTCTGGCTGCTCTGTGTCTCGCTGCTGGGGGCGCTCAGAATGCGTCGAGCGCTCAGAATGCGTCGAGCGCTCAGAATGCGAATGGCGGTGCGCTCAGTATGAGAGGGCCATCGTTTGGCGTGTCAAGCCTTACCTAAGGGAACCCTTAGGTCACTCGAGCCGGGCAAGCCTTTCGCTCAGGGGCCTGTTTGACATCCTGTTCACCGTCACCGATGCTGCCTCTCATGGTGGCCTCCGGGCGACCACATCGACATGCCTTGCACACCGCGATCGGGCAGGGCCTTCGGCTGTTGGAAGGAGCGGCCCGTGTCGGGACCCATATGGCTGAACTGGCCCTTCGCGGGCGTTATGGTCATCTTCGCGCTCTACCATGGCGTCCGGCTGGTAACGGCTGGTCAGCGCGGACGGCCCAACGGGTACGACATCGACCTGGCGCATCTGCTGATGTGTACAGCGATGGCCGCGATGCTCGTCATGACCTTCGGTGCCCACCTCGCCACGGCGTGGGCCGTCGTGGTGGGCGTGCCCACGCTATGGTTCATCCTTCGCGCCGTGATGGCGCTGGTCTCAGGCGGCGCGAAGGCGATGATGGCGCCAGTGCAGCAGGTACTCATGTGCGCCGCGATGCTTTTTATGCTGGTTGTCGCGGGTAGGCCCGCTTCGGCACCCTTGTCGACGGCCTCGGGTGGGATGAATATGCCCGGTATGGCCGTCGGTGGCCCGGTAAGTCACGACATGGTCACCTCCACATCGTCGGTGGCCGTGACCTCACTGGTGTTCGTAGGCCTCCTCGGCCTCGTCGCCGCCCTACACGCCCGCCAGCTGAGGGCTGCCGTTACGTCGCACGTCGCGTGGCCGTTGAACAGAAGACCGGACGTGCGCCAACGCTCGGGTGGGCTGCTCCTGGCGCCGGGCCTCAGCCTGGGATCTCAGCTGGCGATGAGCGCCACCATGATCTACATGCTCGTCCTGTTGGCCTAGTTGCGTGTGCTCAGCTTTGGTCTGGCGGTGTGGTGTCCGCGTGTGGGTGGGAGCGGGACTGCGTTCAGGGCAGCGGGTTGGAGCTGGCTGGCCGGCCGCTGTGTGGCTTCGGCGCTAGCGAGTCTCTGATCCTCGCGTATCTGATCTTGATGTTCCTACCGGCTCACCCGCCGATGTAGGACATCTCGATCTTCTTGCGCCCCGCCGCGGAAAGCTCGCCGGTCTGGGCACTACGCAACTCTGAGTAACGATCCGAGCGCTGCGCCCAGATACCGGCCATGACGGTTGAGAGCTGTTCGTCCGAGCAACCGCCACGGATCAGGGCACGCAGGTCATGGCCTTGGGTCGCAAACAGGCACGTGAACAGCTTGCCCTCGGTAGAGACCCGCACCCGCGTACAGGAATGACAGAACGCCCTGGTGACACTGGAGATCACCCCGACCTCGCCGCCACCATCACGGTAACGCCACCGCGCACTCGTCTCGCCACTGTAGTTCGGTGCGACCTCCTCCAGAGGCAGCTGCGCATCGATACGGGCGATGACCTCAGCCGAGGGCACCACCTGTTCCATCTTCCAGCCGTTGGTGCTGCCGACATCCATGAACTCGATGAAACGCAAGATGTACGGCGAACCCTTGAAGTGGCGCGCCATCGCCACGATGTCCTGGTCATTGAGAGCACGCTTGACCACCATGTTGACCTTGATCGGCCCCAGGCCCACCTCATGAGCCACCTCGATGCCCCGCAAAACCTTCGCAACCGGGAAACTCACCCCATTCATCGCCTTGAACGTCGCATCGTCCAGCGAATCAAGGGACACACTCACCCGCTTCAGACCAGCATCCTTCAACGACTGCGCCTTAGCGCCAAGCGCCGAACCATTGGTAGTCAACGCAATATCGACATCGCGACCATCAGGGGTCCTGAGCGCGGCAAGCATACCCACCAGATCCTCAAGACCATGGCGCAGCAACGGCTCACCACCGGTCAGACGGATCTTCTGCACCCCGTGTGCCACAGCGATCCTGGCGACCCGGGTTATCTCCTCAAAAGTCAGCAGCTCATCGCGGGCCATGAACGCGAAGTCCTTACCGAAGACCTCCTTCGGCATGCAATACACACAGCGGAAGTTACACCGATCCGTGACCGAGATCCGCAGATCCCGCAGCGGACGGTCCCGGGTATCAACCACCGACTGGGAACCACCGTCCAAAAACGGGCCCGTGCCGATGTGGGGCGGGATACTCACGATCATCACCTCCTGGATCTGTCCTGGGCTGC
>CABDZU010000091.1_pt1 | contig 19392 bp, 18 predicted proteins | sample 3421901 | NCBI WGS metagenome assembly CABDZU01 (sample SAMEA5534340, study PRJEB31848) | metagenome | biome: tundra; feature: field; material: soil | place: USA | collected 2013-05 | depth 0.45 m
AGGCATCAAGATCTCCGACAAAGAGATGAAAACCCTTGAGCAGCATCAGATCCGACGCGACCAATTCCATGGAGAGTGGAACTACACGTTGCTCCCCCACCCCGAGGACGACACACCCACACAAACCTAAATAATTTAGCGGCAAGCTCTAAGTGGTATTGGGGTTAGTCCTGCTCAACACCGGCGCGCTGCCGATCGGCGTCTCCTCGATTCTTCGACTCCTCGGAGTTTCCGCCTTCGTAGCGGAGTTGGTGATGCTCCGGCGCCGTCGTTCCTCGGGCGACGTGACCCCCCCGCAGGAAGGCCGCCGGTTCGGACGGTGCTACTGGCTCGGCGTGGCGGTGGAAGTCGTAGCCGTCGCGATCGGGATGGCCCTTCTCAACGAGGCCCTGCACGCTGCGAAAGCCGGGGTTGCGTGGATGTCATTCGTGGTAGCGGTGCACTTCCTCGGTCTCGATGCCGTCAGCCGTGCAGGCATCCGTGTGGACCCGTTTCGTTACAGGGCGAGGATGGCGCTAGACGCGTCGCAGCGCGAGAACCGGGATCGTGCGGACGCCGGCCGTCTTCTTCGCATACTCCGCGAAGCCGGTGTAGCGGCTCGACTGCTTTTCGTAGATGCGGTCACGTTCCTGACCCGCGAGCTCGCTCACGCGCACTGGGTAGGTTTCCGTCCCCACCTCCACGTGGCCCAGGCCTGCGGACTTGAGGTTGTAGTACCAGTCAGGATGGGTGGGGGCGCCGGCCTTTGACGCGAAGACATAGATGGTCCTGGGCTCACCGTCGTCAGCCAGGTACATCATCGGACTCACGTACTCGCGGCCACTCTTGCGTCCCCGGTGATGCACCAGCGTGATGGGCGCGCCCTCAAACGCGCCGCCCACCCGGCCCTCGTTCGCCCGAAACTCGGCGATGGTCTTGGCGTTCCAGTCGTTCATCTCGGTCACGTCGTGCTCCGTCCCGAACCTCTCACTGCCTTGAACCTGTCATGCTGGTTCAACGCAGAGCCGGCGTCAGTGCTTCCGACGGCGGTCATGAACCTGACACCCGCGTGGCAGGGTTGGGCTCATGCAGCCGCGTGAACCAGCCCACCACGTCAGCCCCCGCGCCGTCGCCTACTGGACGTTGCGGGCGGTGCCGTTTTGGATCTTGGTGCTGGCCGGGGAGCTGTTCTGGTTGTGGAGCTCCCGGGATCGCACCGGTGTGCAATTTGCTGTCCTCAGCCTGACGGTCCTATTCGCGGCGGTGCACCTCATCGTCATGCCTCGTTGGCGCTATCGCGTTCATCGTTGGGAGGTCACGGCCACGGCTGTCTACACCCAGTCCGGCTGGCTGACTCAGGAGCGACGGATCGCTCCCATCTCGCGGGTCCAGACCGTCGACACCGAGCGCGGGCCCCTGGAGCAGCTGTTCAGCCTCGCGAACGTCACGGTTACCACGGCGTCCGCGGCCGGTCCGTTGCGTATCCACGGGCTTGACAGGGCCACGGCCGAGGGCGTGGTCTCAGAGCTCACCGAGGTCACCAGCCACAGCCAGGGCGACGCGACGTGAGCGTGCCCGGTGTTGGGCAGAACCCATCCTGGCGCCGGCTGAGCGCCCGGATGCTGCTCGTCCACCCCGTCCGTGAACTGGGCCAATTCCTGCCGGCCCTGGTTGGCCTGGTTCTGGCAGGTCGTGCGATGGGCAACGGACAGCTGTGGTGGCTGGGTCCTCTGGGTGTCGTCGGGGTCATCACTTTGAGTGTGCTGCGCTGGGTGACCACGCGATACCGCATCACGTCTGAGCAGGTTCAGCTGCGCACAGGTCTGCTGCAACGCAAGACCATCTCCACCCCAGCAGATCGGGTCCGCAGCGTCCACGTCACCGCCTCAGCACTGCACCGGCTCCTGGGTCTGGCGAAGGTGGAGATCGGCACCGGCAGTCACGAGGCGGGAAGTGGGCTGTCACTGGACTCGCTCCGGGTCGTGGAGGCCGCAGGATTGCGTGCCGAGCTGCTGCATCGCAGCGCTGTGGCGTCCTCGGACACGCCGGGCACCGTGGCGTTCAGAGCCGCACCTGCCGCCGGAGCGGCTACGTCGGGGGAACACGAAATTGCGCTGGACCATGACACTGCGCTGGACCATGACACCGAGCTGGCGCGGATGGACCCCCGGTGGGTGCGGTTCGCGCCGTTCACCATGTCCGGGGTTCTGGGTGCCGTGGCGATCTTCGGTATCGGGTCGAGACTCTTCGACCAGCTGGGCGTCTCCGCCGGTGATGTGGGACCGATCAGGGGTGGTCTTAGCTACTTTGAGCGAAACCCGATCTGGCTGGACGTCATACAGGGGGTGGCCGTGCTCGTCGTCTTCGTGACGGTGCTGTCCATCGGCGGCTACGCCTTGTCCTACTGGGGCTTTCGCCTCACGAGGCATCCGCACGGCAGCCTCCATATCACCCGAGGACTGCTGACCACGAGAGCCACGAGCATCGAGGAACGACGACTGAGAGGGGTCGAGCTCGCGGAGCCGCTGCTCTTGCGGGCCGTCCACGCAGCGCGGCTGAGTGGTATTGCGACGGGTCTAAAGCCCAGGGCCGGTGCCGACGGCGGCAGTTCGATGTTGTTGCCCCCTGCACCGCGTGCTGTTGCGCACGAGCTTGCTGCTCAGATCTTGCGGGACCCTGCTCCGGTGGATGTGGCGCTCATCGCCCATGGCCCGGCGGCTCGGCGTCGTCGTTTCACTCGGGCACTGTTGGCTGCGTTGGTTCTCATCCTTGCGGCCGGTGTCGCCATCTCTTCGGGTGTTTCGCAGTGGCTCGTTCTTCCGGCCGTCTTGACAGTCCCGGCGGCGGCAATGCTCGCGGCGGATCGCTACCATTCCCTGGGACACGCGATCGCCGGAGGATACCTTGTCACCCGCGCGGGCTCGCTCTATCGGCGTCGTGATGTGCTCGAGTGCGACGGCATCATCGGCTGGAACGTGCGTCAGTCATTCTTCCAGCGGCGTGCTGGACTGGCGACCCTCACGGCAACCACGGCTGCAGGCAGGCAGCGGTACGCCGTCTCGGATGTGCCGCTGTCCCTGGCTATGTCGCTCGCAAGCCGTGCGTTGCCGGGACTTGTGGACGACTTCCTTCTCCCAGACAACCCTGTTCGTGAACCATTCGACTCCGATTGAGGTACAGACGGAGTCGAATGGTTCACAAGGTCGGGTCAGAGAATGTGCAGCATGCTCTTCCAGCCGCGCCGACCTGCTTGCCGCCGGCGAGTCCGGTGCCGTGCCGTTTGTAGTCGCTGGTGGTTGTGCCGGCCCGACCCTTGGTCATTGGCAACGAGGCCTGAGTGTGGTCCAAAGCCTGTATGGAGGGCTTCTCGTCCATGCACAGCACACGGCTTTCTCCGGCGGGTTCAAGTAGAGCCCGACAACGTCGATGAGCTTCTCCTCAAAGGCCGGGTCGCCCGAGAGTCTGAACGTCTTGACCAGGTGCGGCTTGAGGCCGCGCCCGGACCAGATCCGCTGAACCGTGGCCGGACTGACCCCGACCGCCTTGGCCATTGACCGGCTGCTCCAATGCGCTTCACCGGAAGGCTTTTCGTGCTGTGTCAGGCGGACGATCTCCTCGAGATTGGCCGCCGAGATCCCCGGCTTGCGACCACGCCCCGCACGCACCTGGCCGAACTTGGACAGCCCCTCGTCAGCGAACCTGCCCCGCCACGAGCCGGCCGTGACCGGGGTAACCCCAACCGCCGCGGCGATCTTGGCGTTGGCCACACCGTCGACGGCCATCAACAACACCTTGGCCCGTTTCACCTCACGATGTGCCGCTGCCAAGGACCGGGCCGGCACCGTCAACGCCTCGCGCTGACCAGCAGACATGACCAACGGGGCTGTAGTCTTGTTCATGCGAACAGCCAGCCAAAACACGGCTACGCATTGTGGAGACACGCCACTAGATCTCGCGGATGGCTCGCGCAGGGTTCCCCACGGCCAGGACGTTCGCAGCAAGGTCCCTAGTGACCACAGCACCCGCGCCCACCACCGCGTTCTCACCAATCGTCACGCCAGGACACACGATGGCGCCACCGCCCAGCCAGACGTTGTTTCCTATGCTGATCGGCTTGCCAGCCTCAAGCTTGTTGCGTCGCGGCTCGGGCTCGACGGGGTGAATCGGCGTCAACAACTGGACATTCGGACCAATCTGTACGTCGTGGCCGATCGTGATCTCAGCAACATCGAGGGCGACCAGACCAAAGTTCGCGAATGTGCGCGCACCCACCTGGATATGCACGCCGTAGTCGACGTACAACGGCGGGCGAACGACGGTGTGCTCCCCCAACGACCCGAGCAAGTCGCCGAGGACCTCTCGTGCCGCGGTGGGATCGGTCTTCCACATCTCGGCGTATCGTTCGGCGAGCTTCTGCGCCCGCTGCATCAGCGCACGGAGTTCTTCGTCATCAGGGGTGTACCAGTCACCGGCCAGCATCCGCTCGCGCTGGCTCCGTGGCTCTTCGCTCATGCGCACAAACGTACACAACGAACCAGGCCATGACGTCTGACTGACACTATGACCAGCATGGAAACCGGGAAGAGGCCAAGCGCCTTGATCGCGCGGTACACGACCGATGCCGGCGAGTACCTGGACCACGTTGGCGTGTTCCTCCGACGGCGGCCGGTCGAACACAGTGTGCTGCTCAGCACCGTAGCAACCCGCCTCCGCAAGGAGGCCTCCGAGGCAGGGTCAAACCTGTGGCTGTGGGTGGAGGACGACGTAGAGGCGGTCGCCACCGCACAACACACCCCTCCGCACGGGGTATACCTGTCCACCGGTCCGGCCGAGGCGATGCGCGCGCTCGCACGGATCCTGTGGCGGCTACGCCCTGGCCTGGTTGGGGTGGCGGGTCCGGACAGCGCGCCGCAGGAGTTCGCGACCGAATGGCTGGCCCGCGGTGGCCCACAGGCCAGGCCCACCATGCGGCTGGGCTTGTATGCCGCAGATGAGGTCAGCATTCCGCCCGGCGTCGCCGGTCGGCTTCGAATGGCCATCCACGACGATGCACCGCTGCTGCGGGGATGGGTAAGAGAGTTGATCGCTGAGGCTGGCTTGACGTCCACCGGAAACGACGAGATCGGGCCGCGTATCGACACTGGGCTGTTGGCCGTCTGGGAGGCCGACGGGGCTGTGGTATCGATGGCCGCAGTCACCGTCGCGCAAGGCGGGGTCAGCCGGGTCCAACTCGTCTACACCCCTCCGGAGAACCGCAAGCGTGGGTATGCGAGTGCCTGCGTCGCATCACTGACCGCCCGTGAGCTCGCCACGCCAGGACGGACCTGCATGCTGAACACGGACCTTGCCAACCCCACGTCAAACGGCATCTACCAGGCGATCGGCTACCGCCGCGTTGGAGAAGCAGAGGAGCTCAGGTTCGACCCCCCGAACCCAAGCCGGGGTTGACGCCACAGAATGGCCACGTCAGCCTGTTCTGAAGCGGACCGTTCCCTCAAGCGCCTCGTGCTATTCGACCTCGACAAGACGCTGGTCGACCATGAGGGCGCGGCAACGGAAGGTGTCGAGCAGTGGCTGGAGCCCAAAGGTTGGGCAGACGCAGGGACCATCGCGAGCCTCGTCTCGGACTGGGCAGCCATCGCAGAGCGGCACTTGCCGCCATGCCTGGCATGAAGGACGTCGTTTCAGGTAAGCGCCGGCTACGGCTGCAGGGCCGATAGGTATCCAGGGCTGGAAACAGCTCAGCTTGTGTGCCCGGTGTTGCTGTCCGGGCGAACGGAGTCGCGCAGTGGACCCGCCAGCCATTGATCGACCTCCCGTTGGCGCCGTAGCCGCACGACGCTGAGATCCTCTCGTGAGGTGACAGCGGCCGCCACCCTCTGGGCGTTTTCGTGACGTGTCCGCCAGGCCCAACGAACGATGTGGTCACGGTCCGTGAAAAAGGTCGACAGCGGCGGTTCGAGGTTGCCGTTCCAGAGGGCCGTCCTGGTGAGTCGGCGCTGCGCAGTGCGCCCAACGACGCGTCGCATCACAACTGAGCGCGGCAGGTCGAGCCAAACCAGCAGGTCCGCACGCCGCAGGAGCAATGGCCTCGCCTTGCCGTACTGCCATTCGGTCACCCACGTTGGCTGAGCAGCGAAGGCAGCCACGTCGTGCATGAAACTGTCGCGCGGAGTCCAGTTGGGCCCGTGGTACAGAGCATCAATCTCCGTATGCGGTACGCCCACCGTGGTGGCGATCCGTCGGGCGAGCGTCGTCTTGCCCGAGCCGGATGTGCCCGCGACGAGGATTCGCTGGGGGGCGGAGTGCAGAGGCTCCTGGGCTGTCAGCACCCAGCCACGCTAGCCGAACAACTCGGTCTCGTTGGATACCAACGCGCCCTGGCTTCACACGCCTGCCCGCGAAAGGCGAGCACCCGCCAGTGCGTCCCGAAGCCGCCCGATTGCCAGGGGACCGACACTGTGCAACCGGGAAAGGTCGGACTCGGCTACCTCCACGAACTGCGTCAGCCGCGTGAAGCCCGCCCGTGCAAGGGCTCTCTGCGCCGGCTCAGACAGCTTGGGAAGGTCAGACGGAATCGAGTCCCAGCTACTGGACCGTGTCGGATGTGAGTCGGTCATCATCGAATTGCCTACGATCGCTTCCGGACGCATCCGAGGCTAGCGCTTGACGTCACGGCTGGGCCAAGCTGGCCTAGCATCATTGTCATGGTGTTCACCGAGACCGAGATCCTCTATCTGGCCAGCCAGCGTCTGGGCCGTCTCGCCACTGTCCAACCCAACGGAACCCTCCAAGTCAGCCCGGTGGGATTCTCTTACAACCCTGCTGCCGCAACGATTGACATCAACGGATACAACTTGGCCAAGAGCCAGAAGTTTCGCAACATCGCTGACAATGGTCGCGCTGCCTTCGTCGTCGATGACCTCGTCTCAGTCCAACCGTGGCGCGTGAGATGTATCGAGATCCGCGGCGTGGCAGAGGCACTCACCACCGAGAGCAGCGCGCTCATCCGGCTCCATCCTAAGCGGATCATCTCCTTCGGCATCGACGAGCCAGACACCGAAGCGCACAGCCTGACGTCCAACAATCGAGACGTCAAGTGAGCCGAAAGACGCTCATAGTGGTGTTGAGCGCTGTTGTGTTGAGGCGGGCGAAAGCATGCGGCGCATGACAACTCGGGTGCGCGACCGGCGTATGACCTCGGTGAAGCCCGCCCGCTCATACAGGGATCGCGACCCGAAGAACATGAAGTCATCATGGCTGCGCTCTGGTTTGTCGACCGGATATGCCTCCAGGATCCGGACCCCACGCTCTCTCGCGTAACGGACTGCCGCGTCCAGGAGCCGATGTTGAACGCCCTGACCACGGTGACGCCTGGCGACGTACGTGCACACGACAGACCACACTCGGCTGTCGTCGACCGGCTTCATGATCCGCGAGCGCTGCAGCTTGGGGTAGTCCTCGCGTGGGCCGAGGCTGATCCACCCGGCCGGGACCCCGTCCACGTGCCCCACGAGGCCAGGAACGACGCCGTTGTCGACCAGCTCGCACAGTTGCTTCTTGTTGTCCGCGCCAGCTTGGCTGTTGACCAGAACCTTTCCGCTCTTTCGGTAGTACATGCACCAGCAGCCACGGACGATCGAACCGCCCGGCAGGTCGAACAGTGCCTCGAGATCCGCCCAGGTCCGCGGTGTCAGCGGCCGGGACTCAAACGAATACCCCATGACAGCCAAGGTAGTACGGGCACGGCCTACTGGAACCGCGCCGGATCCCCCATTCCGACCCTCACGACCTCCGGGTACCCCTCGGACCAGTCCACGATCGTGGTGAGCTCCTTGCTGCACTCGCCGGCGTCCACCACAGCGTCGATCATATGGCCGAGCTCGTCCTGGATCTGCCAACCGTCGGTCATCGGCTCCTCGGCGTCAGGGAGCAGCAGGGTGCTGGACAGCAGCGGCTCACCCAGTTCGCGCAACAGGGCCCGCACGACCGGGTGGTGCGGGATCCGCACGCCGACGGTCCGCTTCTTCGGATGCGCCAGCCGCCGTGGTACGTCTCTGGTCGCAGGCAGGATGAACGTGTAAGGGCCAGGGGTCGCCACCTTGATGGCGCGGAACGCGGCGTTGTTCAGGTCGACCAGCTGACCGAGCTGAGCGAAGTCCGCGCACACCAGGGTGAAATGGTGCCTCTCGTCCAGGCCCCGGAGCCGGCGGATGCGCTCCGCCCCCGTCGGGTTGCCCATTTGGCAACCCAGTGCATAGCAGGCGTCGGTGGGATAGGCGATGAGGGCGTCATCCCGCAGCAGGGCCACCACCTGCGCGATGCTGTGCGGTTGCGGATCCAGCGGGTGAACGTCGAAATACCGGGCCATAACTGCAGAGTACTGGTTGAGCTAGGCGGCCTGCGGCAGTCGTAGGTCGCCCAGCTCATCCTCGGCCGCCGGCTCGCCCGGAGCCGCTGGTATGCCGCTTTGCCGAATCAGGCGCGAGCCCTTGAGGAGGGCACGCAACCGGAGCGCCGCGAATACGGCAATGAGGCTGATCCCCACGTGCACGGCAAGGAACAGCGAACCGTGCCCGGCGCTCAGGGCAACGCCTGCGAGAAGCGGACCCGCCGCCGACACGCCTGTCTGTAGTGCGGCGAAGATGCCCAATGTGGTACCGACCATGCCGGATGGAGCCAGGCTGGCAGTAAGGGGGTTGAGCACCGGCGCGTACATCGTCTCGCCGACGGCAAAGACTCCGTACACCCCGACAAACATCGCTCCGGCCAGCGCCGGCATGAAGGAGGCGGCGGCCAGCAACAGCCATGAGAACACCCAGATCGAGCCGACAGCCACGAGCAGCGACGGGGACGAGCGCTTGGCAGTCCACTTCATCACCGCCATCTGCAGTGCGACGATCACCAGGCAGTTGACCGCCGCAGCCGTGCCGATCGTGCGCTCGGAGACCCCGAGCACCGTGATGGCATAAGCCGGCAGGCCGGACTCGAACTGGGCATAGAAGCCGAGCGCCAGTGTGACGGTGATGGCCGCGGTCCACCGCAGAGCCGGCGTCTTGGCGATGATTCGGATCGCGGCCCCCGCCGAGGGACTTGGCGCCTCCTGCGGCGCCGGGACCTCGTCCGCGGGCGCGCCACGGCCGGCGATGCCGATCACGGTGGCGGAGACGAGGAAGCCGATGGCTGCGGTCGCGAACGCCGGCCACATGCCGTCGATCGCTCTGAGATTGACCAGGAATCCGGCGGTGAACGCTCCGATGGCCATGCCGATCGCCGAACCGGTGAACAGGAGCGCAAAGACCCGTCGGCGCGCAGCGGAGTCGACCCAGCGAAGCACCAAGATCGTCTGGACCGGAATCGCCGCGGTGATACCGGCACCGAAGACGAACATGCCCAACAGGAACAGCACCGGCGTCCCAGCGAGGATGAGGAACGCACTGGCGAGGGCGGCGACGATCTGCGCGACGACGACGACCCGCGCAGGGTTGAAACGATCGGCCAGTCGGCCTCCGATCGGGGCCGCCACGAGGGCACCGATGGAGAACAAGCTGGAAGCGGCGGCCGCGACGAGCCCACCCCAGTGGCGGGTGTGCGCCGCGTAGGCGTACTGGTAGGGCAAAATGGCGCCCCATCCCAGCATGCTCACCGTCGAGGCAAGCACCAGCAACCGCGCGCGCTTCATCGGATCCTCCGCTCGTTGTGCATTTCGTAGTTTTGCATCTCATAGTCTTAGATATCGAATAGTTTGATGTCGAAATTCTAGCATGGCAGAATGTTCCCCATGACGACACCCAGGCCAGCGACGAAAGGCGCCACTCGGAGCGCCGTGCAGAGCCCCGAACGCGCCCAACCGAGCGCCGAGGAGGAATACCGGGCAGATGTGGCGGCGTACGTCGCCGCCGGTGGGGACGAGTCGGTGCAGCGCGTGATCACAGCCGTGCACGGTCTGGCCCGAAAGCTCGACCAGTGGTACACGCGGCAGCTGGCCGACCTCGACCTCTCCGCGGGCGAGTGGGCCGTCCTGTCACAACTGGCCCGCAGCGACGAGGATCAGGCCCTCACGCCGACTCAGCTCGCCGAGGTCAGCTGTGTCGCGCCGTCCTCGATGACCCATCGTCTTGACCGGATGGCCCAGCGAAATCTGATCGCCAGGGCCGCCGACCCGGACAACCGCACGCGTGTGCTGATCACGCTCACCGACGAGGGCTGGCAGACCTTCAAGGCGGCAGTGCGCGAGTCCGACATGGTGGAGTCCGACGTGCTGGGGCCGCTCTCCCGCCATCAGCGCGAGGACCTCGCCTCACTCCTCGAGCTCCTCATCAAGGGCCTTGACTAGACCGACACCCGACTGGTCAGGCGAGCTCGAAGACACGCAGCCAGGCCGGACTGCGGCATCCGCGCCCGAGCCTCAGACGAGCTCAGCGACGCAGCCAGGCCGGACTGCGGCATCCGCGCCCGAGGCTCAGACGAGCCCAGGGAACCAGATGCCGATCTCGCGCTCGGACGACTCCGGTGAGTCGGACCCGTGAACGATGTTCTGCTGAACCTTCGTGCCCAAGTCACAGCCGAGATCGCCGCGAATCGTGCCAGGCAACGCCACGGTCGGGTCGGTGGCACCGGCCAGGGCGCGGAAGCCCTCTATGCAGCGCTCGCCTTGGATCACCACGGCGGTCACCTGGCCGCTGGACATGAAATCCAGCAGCGGCTCGTAGAACGGCTTGCCCTCGTGCTCGGCGTAGTGCCTCGCCAGCCGCGCGCGGTCAGGAGTGAAGATCGACAGGGTCACGAGCGTGTAGCCCTTGGCTTCGATCCGGCGCAGGACCTCACCGGAGAGACCGCGTTTGAAGCCGTCGGGCTTGACCAGGACCAGCGAACGTTGCGTCTGTGTCGTCACATCCACAACCCTATCCGTCCTGGGGGGACGTCTTTGGCTCCGACGGCTGTGGCGCGGACGTCTCCTGGCTGGCATGCCACAGCGCGTCCACCCGGCTGGTGTGCTCGTCCATGTTGCGTCCCTGGACAAGGGCCGTCAGCCACAGCGCTCCGAACAAGAGCCCGACCAGCAGCATCACCGGGACGATGAGCACGCAGGTAAGGGTCGCGATCTGCAGGACCCAGCCCACCGTGATACCCCAAGGCTGACGCAGTAGGCCGGCATCCAGGATGCACAGAACCGCCAGAAGCGAGCCGACGATCAGGAACGAGCTAGAGGTGTGCGAGCCTTTGGCTGCAGCCAGAGCCCGGGCCACGAGGGCACCGAAGAACACGACCAGGCCCTGGGTGCCAATGACGACGCCGGCCAGACGCCGGGTCATCTTGCCCGGTACGCCGTAAAGGGTCATGGCGCTCATCCGGCTCATCCGTCCGTGACACCCAGAAGCATGCGGATCTCCGCCGCGGTGGTGATCGAGCCGGTTGCCAGCACTCCCCCGCCGATACCTCCTTCGTCGGCCATTTCCGCGGCCCGGTCAAGAGCGTCGGGCAGGTTGGCGACGACGGTCACCCGGCCCTCTCCATAAATCTCCACGGCAATCTGACCCAGGCGTTCGGGGTTGATCGCCCGCGGTGATGTCGTGCGCGACACCACGATCTCGTTCAGCACAGGCTCAAGGATCTCGAGCATCGTTGACGCCTCCTTGTCCTCCAGGATCGCAATGACACCAACGAGCTTGGCGAAATTGAAGGAGTCCTCGATCGCCGCTCGCAGGGCCAACGCACCGGCCGGGTTGTGAGCTGCGTCCACCAGGACGGTCGGCGAGCGCCGGACGACCTCCAGACGTCCCGGTGACGTCACCCCGGCCAGCCCGGCGCGGACAATGTCGATGTCGAGTCGATGCTCTCCCCCGCCGACAAAAGCTTCGACAGCCGCCAGCGCAAGCGCAGCGTTTTGGCCTTGGTGGGGCCCGTGCAGCGGAAGGAAGAGGTCGTCATAGTCACCGCCAAGTCCGCGTACGGCGAGCTGCTGGCCACCGACCGCGACCTCGCGGCTGAGGATGCCGAACTCATTGCCCTCGAAGGCCAGCGACGTGCCAAGCTTCTGGGCGAGCCCGACCAGGATCTCGGCCACTTCCGGCTCCTGCATAGCACTGACCACCAGGGAGCCAGCCTTGAAGATACCTGCCTTCTCGATGGCGATGCCCTCCAGCGAGGAGCCAAGGAACCGCTCATGGTCAAGCGCGATCGGTGTCACGACGGCAACCTGGGCGTTGACGACGTTTGTGGCATCCCACGAACCGCCCATGCCCACCTCCACCACGGCCACATCGATGGGCGCGTCGGCGAACGAGGCATACGCGACGGCCACCAGGACCTCGAAGTAGGTCATCTGCGGGCCACCCTCGGCAGCCGACCTGGCGTCGACTATGTCGATGAAGGGAAGTACGTCCTCATAGGAGGCGATGAACTTCTCGACGTCGATCGGGTCGCCGTTCAGCGCAATTCGCTCGCGGATGTTGTGAAGGTGGGGTGAGGTGAACCGTCCTGTGGACAGACCCATCTCGCGCAGCATTCGCTCGATCATCCGCGTGGTCGACGTCTTGCCATTGGTTCCGGTGACGTGAATCACCGGGAAGGCAATCTGGGGGTCCCCGAGCAGCTCCATCACGGCGGCGATGCGATCCAGTGACGGGTCGAGGTCGTGCTCCGGCGCGCGCAGCATGATCGACTGCTCGATCTCGCGCATCCGTTTGCGGATCTCCAGCTTGTGCTCTGCATCCCTCTGGGCTGCGTCGGGACGTCCACTCATTACTGCTCCTTCGGGTCGAGCTCGAGCTGCATCCAGACGCTTTCGGGGATGCCGTCGCCGCCGGACTCGCGGCCGATCTCGACGAAGCCCTTACCACGGTAGAAAGCCTCGGCCAGGGTGTTCCCGTAGAGGTAGGACAGCCGGATCTCGGGATGCACACCCCTTGCCGAAGCCACTACCGACTCCATCAACGCCGAGCCGATCGACTTCCCCTGGTGCTCGGGAAGCACATAGAGCTTCCACAGGATCAGGTGGTTCTCGTGTGGACCCACGACCGCGATACCGACCACAGTGCCATCAACTTCGGCGACCGTGACCCGGCCAGCCCGGACAGCCGGAATGGTGGCGTCCTCTGTCCACCACTTGGCCAGACCCATCGCCACATAGTCCTCACCGGCAATAGGCTCGTAGGTCACCGGCCAGGTGCGACGCCCCACGTCGACAATGGCCATGAGGTCGTTACCGTCGGCCACCCGGATGATGAGCGTCATCGGATCTTCTTCACGAGGATGCGGACCGGCTGGTTGTCGCCGACGAGGGCTTCCACGCCCTGGTCTCCGGGTAGGGCGTGTGCCGAACCCGCCGAACCGAACTGGGTGGCCAAGGTCTCCAGCATGATCAGCTCCTGGTGGGCCACCGTGGCCGCCCAGACGTCGTCGTCGCCGCTCACCGTGAGGCTGATCCGGTCGCTGACGTCCAGACCGGCATCACGACGCGCCTGCTGGACGGCACGGATGACATCCCTGGCCAGCCCCTCGGCGGCCAGCTCCGGCGTGACAGTCGTATCCAGGACGACGAAACCATTGTGCGCAAGCATTGCGGTGACCCGCGATGATCCCGACCAGGTGTTGGTGCTGCCATCGCGTGCCGTGTTATCAGCGACCACGGTCTCAAGGGAGTACTCACCTTCGACGAGGGCCAGCCCACCGGCCGAGACCGTGCCGTCATCGGACACCGCCCAGTCCCCCTTCTTGCTTCCCTTGATGGCGAGCTGAACGTCCTTGCCCAGCCGTGGACCTGCCGCCCGGGCGTTAACGGTGAGCTTTGTCGAGATGCCGAAGTCGGCCTGTCGCGCCGAACCGAGGTCCACCAAGGTGACGGTGCGGACATTGACCTCCTCGGCCACGATCGCACCGAAGGGCTCCAGTGCCGCGGCGTCGTTCGTGACGACGGTGAGGTCCGCAAGGGGCAGGCGATTCCGAAGGCCGCCCGCCTTGCGCAAGCCTGCGGCCACCGAACAGATCTCGCGAGCGCGGTCCATGGCCACCACCAGATCATCGTCCTCGGGCAGGTCGGACGCGTCCGGCCAGTCCGTCAGGTGCACCGAACGGGCTCCGGTCAGGCCGCGCCAGATCTCTTCGGTCGTGAACGGGAGCAGCGGGGCGGTAACCCGGGTGACAACTTCGAGCGTCGTGTACAGAGTGTCAAAGGCGTTGTCACGCGACTCACTCGCTGTGTTGGCCGTATCCCAGAACCGGTCCCGCGAGCGACGGATGTACCAGTTGGAGAGCACGTCAAGGAAGCCGCGCACCGACTCGCACGCGGAGGCCACGTCATAGGTGTCCAGGTCGGCTTGCACCGCCTCGACGAAGCGGCGCAGTTTGGCCAGGAGGTAGCGATCCAGGATGTCCTGCGACGACGTGGACCACTTGGCCTCGTAACCGGCCCCGCTTTGTGCAGCGTTGGCGTATAGAGAGAAGAAGTACCACGAGCTCCACAGCGGGAGCAGCACCTGGCGCACGCCGTCGCGGATGCCGCGCTCGGTGACGATAAGGTTGCCCCCCCTCAGGATGGGGCTCGACATGAGGAACCAGCGCATGGCATCGGCGCCGTCGCGGTCAAACACCTCAGAGACGTTCGGGTAGTTGTTCAGCGACTTGCTCATCTTCTGGCCGTCGCTGCCCAGCACGATGCCGTGGCTGACGCAGGAGGAGAACGCCGGCCGGTCGAACAGCGCGGTTGCCAGGACGTGCATCGTGTAGAACCAGCCACGGGTCTGGCCGATGTACTCGACGATGAAGTCACCGGGGAAGTGATTCTCGAACCACTGGGCGTTCTCGAACGGGTAGTGCACCTGGGCGAACGACATCGAGCCGGAGTCGAACCACACGTCCAGCACTTCGGGGACTCGGCGCATCGTCGAGCGACCGGTCGGGTCGTCGGGGTTGGGCCTGGTCAGCCGGTCGATGAACGGCTTGTGCAGGTCGGTGACCTCGACCCCGAAGTCAGCCTCGAGCTCCGCGAATGAGCCGTAGACGTCGGTCCGCGGGTAGGTCTGGTCGTCGGAGCGCCACACAGGGATGGGACTGCCCCAGAATCGGTTCCGGCTGATCGACCAGTCGCGCGCGTTGGACAGCCACTTGCCGAACTGCCCGTGTTTGACGTGCTCGGGCACCCAGGTGATCTGCTCGTTGAGCTCGACCATGCGGTCCCGGACCTTGGTCACCTCGACGAACCAGCTCGACACCGCCATGTAGATCAGCGGTTTGCGGCAGCGCCAGCAGTGTGGGTAGGAGTGGTCGTAGGTCTCGCGGCGAAGCAAGACCGTGCCGGCAGTCGTGGAACCGGCAGATCCGGCTTGGGTCCTGCCCTCGGTGCGCGCCTTGAGGTGGTCGATGATCGCCAGGTTGGCATCGAAGACCAGCATGCCTTCGTAGTCCGCGACCGGGGCTGTGAACCTGCCGTCGGGGCCAACGGGGACTACCGGGTCGATGTCGGCGGCGTCGGTGACGACCTTGTCCTCCTCACCGAAGGCCGGCGCGATGTGCACGATACCGGTGCCGTCCTCGGTGGTGACGTAGTCCGCCGGCAGGATCTGATGTGCGTTCAGGTGTCCGACGTAATAGCTGAACGGCGGCGTGTAGGTGCGCCCCAGCAGCTCGGATCCCTTGAGCCGCCGCACGATCCGCTCGCCGGCGTCCTCGCCGAGCTCACGGCTGTATGCCGCGACCCGCGCCTCGGCCAGCAGGTAGCGGACTGTGCCACCGGCTGCGTCGCCCTCGACCACGACGTAGTCGACGTCGGGGTTCACCGCCATGGCCAGGTTGCTGACCAGCGTCCACGGGGTCGTCGTCCAGATCAGCGCCACCTCGCCACTGTCGAGCTGCAAGCCGACGGTGACGGCCGGGTCCTGGCGCATCTGGTAGACCTCGGGGTCCATCCGCAGCTCGTGGTTGGACAGCGGAGTCTCGTCGTTCCAGCAGTAGGGCAGAACGCGTTTGCCTTCATAGACCAGACCCTTGTCATACAGCGCCTTGAAAGCCCAGATCACCGACTCCATGTAGTCGGGGTTAAGCGTCTTGTAGTCGTGCTCGAAGTCGACCCAGCGGCCCTGGCGGCGCACGTAGGCCTGCCAGTCGTCGGTGTACTTCAGGACGGACTGCCGGCATACCGCGTTGAACTCCTCGATGCCCAGCTCAAGGATCTCGCCCTTGGTCTTCAGACCCAGTACCCGCTGCGCCTCGAGCTCTGCCGGGAGCCCATGGGTGTCCCAGCCGAACCGGCGCTCAACCCGGCGCCCGCGCATGGTCTGGTAACGCGGGATGAGGTCCTTGACGTACCCGGTGAGCAGGTGGCCGTAGTGCGGCAGACCGTTGGCGAACGGAGGGCCGTCGTAGAAGACGAACTCATTGTCCCCGTTCTCGCCACCCTCGCGCGCCTCAACCGACGCGATGAACGTGCCGTCCTCGTCCCAATACTTGAGGATCCGCTCCTCGATCGCCGGGAAATTGGGACTCGCGACCACGCCATCGTGCCTGCGCGAGGCATCGTCGACGCGTGCGCCGGAGACCATTGCGTCAGCGGGCAGGAAGTCGACCTTGGGGTAGGTCATCGGCGCATCTCCGTCATCAACTCGTCGGAACATGCCCACACGGTCTGTGAGCTGTCACTACGAGGACGACACCTGTTGGGCGCCGCGGTACCACCTCGCTTGCCGCGAGCCCCCTATAAGAAGGGCATACGACCGCTCTTTGCCTGAGGCTCTCACGGGCCCACCCGTCCGGTTCTAATGAGGCTCTCGGGACCCGTCGAATGCCCGTGTACCCGCGTGCCCGTTCTTCCGGAGGCTCACCGGTGATAGCCGGGTCAATGCCTATACCCGGAAGTCTACCGGCCCCGGCCGGAAAACCGATTCGCCCGGCGCCGTCGCCGTCTGGGAGAATCTGGGTCATGACCAACCCCGCTCCACTGCAGCGCGCCGTAACCATGCCCGACAAGCCGTCCATCGACGGTCTCGAGGACAAGTGGATGCGGGTATGGGCTGAGCAGGGGACCTACACCTTCGATCGCAGCAAGACTCGCGCGCAGATCTGGTCCATCGACACCCCGCCGCCCACGGCAAGCGGGGCGCTCCACATCGGGCACGTCTTCGGTTACTCGCAGGCCGACTGCATGGCGCGCTACAAGCGGATGGCCGGCTTCGAGGTCTTCTACCCGATGGGCTGGGACGACAACGGCCTGCCGACCGAGCGTCGGGTCCAGAACTACTACGGCGTGCGCGGTGACGCCACGCTCCCCTACATCGAGGGCTTCGAGCCGCCGCAGCAGGGCGACAAGGGCACCGGGGGCAAGAGTTCCAGGATGTCGGACCAGCTGGCGATCAGCCGTGCCAACTTCATCGAGCTGTGCGACATCCTTACCGTCCAGGACGAGAAGACGTTCGAGGAGGTATTCCGCCGGCTCGGCCTCTCGGTTGACTGGGACATCAACTACCGCACCATCGACGAGCGTTCTCGGGCCACTGCCCAGCAGGGGTTCCTTCGCAATCTCGATCGCGGTGAGGCCTACCAGGCTGAGGCCCCCGGTCTGTGGGACGTGACCTTCCAGACGGCCGTGGCCCAGGCCGAGCTCGAAGCGCGCGACTACCCGGGCCACTTCCACCGCGTCGCCTTCCATGCCCCCGACGGGACCGCTGTACACATCGAGACCACGCGTCCGGAGCTGTTGCCGTCGGTGGTCGCGCTGATCGCGCACCCCGATGACAAGCGGTACGCCGCCCTGTTCGGGACCACCGTCACCTCACCTTTGTTCGGGGTCGAGATCCCCGTGGTCGCGCACCACCTTGCTGAGCCGGACAAGGGCTCGGGCATCGCCATGTGCTGCACCTTCGGTGACCTCACCGATGTGCAGTGGTGGCGTGAGCTGCAGCTGCCCACCCGGTCGATCATCCAGCGCAACGGCCGGATCCAGGAAGAGACGCCGGAGTGGATCCCGACCGAGGCGGGACGGACCGTCTTCTCCGAGTTCGCCGGAAAGACGACCTTTGGCGCCCGCACCGTGATCGTCGATGCCCTGCGCGTCTCCGGCGATTTGGAGGGCGAGCCGACTCCGACCCAGCGCAAGGCCAACTACTTCGAGAAGGGCGACAAGCCGCTGGAGATCGTCACCTCGCGCCAGTGGTACATCCGCAACGGCGGCAGGGATGTCGACCTCAGGGCCGCGCTCATCAAACGCGGCAAGCAGATCAACTTCCACCCCGAGTTCATGCGCACTCGCTACGAGAACTGGGTCAACGGCCTCAACGGTGACTGGCTGATCAGCCGGCAGCGGTTCTTCGGTGTCGCCATCCCGCTCTGGTACCCGCTCGATCCCGACGCTGAGATCCTCTATGACAAGCCGATCGTGCCCGACGAGGCCTCACTGCCGGTTGACCCATACTCCGACGTGCCCACCGGATACCAGGCCGAGCAGCGCGACCAGCCAGGTGGATTCACCGGCGACCCCGACGTAATGGACACATGGGCGACGTCGTCGCTGAGCCCCCAGATTGCTACCGGCTGGCGAGGCGACGAAGAGCTCTTCGCCAAGATCTTCCCGATGGACGTGCGTCCTCAGGGTCACGACATCATCCGGACATGGCTGTTCGCCACCGTGGTGCGCGCCCACCTCGAGCACGACTCTTTGCCGTGGAAGCACGCCACCATCAACGGGTGGATCCTTGACCCTGACCGCAAGAAGATGAGCAAGTCCAAGGGCAACGCGACCACGCCGATGGGCATGGTCGTCGATTTCGGCGCCGACGCCATCCGCTACTGGGCGGCCGCAGCCCGGATGGGCACCGACGCCGCGCTGGACACCGCCCAGATGAAGGTCGGTCGCCGCCTGGCGATCAAGGTTCTGAACGCGAGCAGGTTCGCCCTGTCGTTCGGTGAGGTCGACGGCGAGCTCGCAGACGCGGTGACGATGCCGATCGACAAGTCCATGCTGGGCGGCCTCGCCGACGTGGTCGACAAGGCCACCCGGGGTTTCGAGGCCTTCGACTACACTCGCGCCCTGGAGGTCACCGAAGCGTTCTTCTGGACCTTCTGTGATGACTACCTCGAGCTGGTAAAGGAACGCGCCTATGGCGGTCAGGGCGAACAGGGTGCTGCATCAGCGCGTGCGTCGCTGCGAATCGCCCTGGACGTGCTGCTGCGACTGCTCGCGCCGTTCCTGCCCTACGCCACCGAAGAGGTGTGGTCCTGGTGGCACGACGGCTCGGTCCACCGCACGAGCTGGCCCATCCCAGATGACCTGAAGACCATTGCGGCACAGTCGGATCCGGCCATGCTGGGGGCGGTCGGAGCTGCACTCGCGGGCGTCCGCAGGGCCAAGTCGGAGGCCAAGGTCGGCATGCGCGCTGATGTGACGTCAGCACAGCTGACGGGGCCGCCGGCCGTCCTATCACG
>CABDZU010000093.1_pt1 | contig 18982 bp, 16 predicted proteins | sample 3421901 | NCBI WGS metagenome assembly CABDZU01 (sample SAMEA5534340, study PRJEB31848) | metagenome | biome: tundra; feature: field; material: soil | place: USA | collected 2013-05 | depth 0.45 m
GAACACCGGCCAGCAAGATTCGACCGGGGAAGAACCAAGTGCTGCCCCGCGAGTGTTCAAGCAGGAACCGCATCCACACCACCCACAAGTGCGGCTCGAACGCGAACGACGCGACGACGATAACGAGCGTCGTGCCGACCGCGACCGCGAAGCGGCGCCATTCGCCCCGGACGGCGAACCACAGGGCACCTACGCAGAACACCGGTTTGGTGAGCACCATCGCCGACCAGGACCAGGGGTGAGCGAAGCTCACGACCAACGCGACGGCGAGGAGCCCGAGGACGTTGCCGATCACCAACTCAGGCGCGCACCAGAGCACGAGCGGGCCGACCCACCGCCACCCGAGCGGACGCAGAAGCCACGCGAAAGCTGTGGTCTCGGCGCTGATCCAGACTGTCGCGAACACCGGCCATGGTAGCCATGTCAGAGGCCGGATGATCTGCGCGAACGCGGGCGAGTAGAGGTAGGCGTCCGGTCGGTTCGGAGCGATCCGGTACGGCGTATACCATGACTGCCCAGTGAGCCAGTAGGCGTGAGCGTCGCCGCCGATTCGGTCGAACCCCAGGTAGTAGCTGACCGTGACGAAGAGCAAGTAGCAGCCTGCCAGCCACATCAGCACCAGGACGGGCTTCTCGAATTCCCGCCATGTGAACCGACGAACTTCTTCATTAGGCCGAAGGCTCTCAAGCCTCCCGACCTCCCCCTTGGAAGCCATACTCTCATTGTGCGGCACGCGCCGAGACCTATTGGCGAGTTTGAAGAAGATCGGGGCCGCCGTGAGTCCAGAAGCGACGGCGACGCCTTGCGGAACGCCCCCTCGTCAAAGTCTTCGCCCCTATCGCGGCAATGAGTGATCAGCGCCGCGTGCGATCCCGAAGATCAGCGACGTGAGGGGACACTGCAGGGTCAAGGCCCAGGCCGATCGCGAGGTAGGTGGCCGCAAAATCCGTCTGGGCGATCTGACCAGCCAGCCGCACCAAGGGGTGGCCGGGCTCCGCCACGACCGTCGAGACTCGAACGCCGGCGTCGTATGCCGTCTGTAGCACTGCGTCAGTCAGTGCCTCGGCCTCGCCCTGTTCCTGGGTCAGCGTCGCGGGCGGGGCATCACGCAGCAGCAGCAGGCCAAGGCGCGGCTGGGCCGGACCATCCAGGAACGGATCCGCAAAGATGTCAGGCGCCGACTGCCGGACGCCGACCTGATGACCGCCTCCGGCGGTGAACGGTCCGTCGAAGCAGGCCACGATCTGGGACGCCGCATCAGGAAGCTCACCCGAGGTGGCCGGTATGCGGGCAGTACGTGCCAGCATCGAGGCTGCCCGCCCGGCTGCAACGCCGTTGAGCGGACCGTCGGCCAGGACGACAGGAACTGTCTCGGCCAGTGCCATCGCCAGGATCTTGGCCGGATTGACGAACGACTCCGAGGTCGGACGACATGCCTCGGCGTGAAGGTCGAGCCGGTCAGCAGTGTCGGACATGACCGACACGCCCGCCTCGATCAGGCCCAGCTCGCCCGCGGCAAGGATCACTGGTGTCAGCAGCGACCACAAGGCGGTCCGCGACGACGTCCGCCCACGCCCCACGTCGATGTGCACACCCCGGGCTCGCGCACAGACATCTGCCAGCGGAGAGTCTGCAGCACCCACGGTCAGGATCGAGGCCCCACGGCGTGCGGCCTCGGCAGCCACCGCGAGCGGTCCGGGTGCCCGTCCCGAAAGGGACACGGCGACCACAAGATCCAGTGGCCCGACCCAGCCCGGAAGGGGCAGGTTGCGTCGGACGGTGACCGGCACCGGAGACCCCGGCTCGGCCAGCAGCTCCAGCACGTTAGCCACGACTGCCGAGCCGCCCAGCGACGCCACCAGCACGGAACGCGGACGCTCACCGCCGGCCACGCGCTCGATCCCTGCCTCAAGCGACAGGGTTATGGCCTGGCGGACCTGCGCTCCAGCCGTCGCAAACGCCACGAGAGTTCCACGGGAGTCGCGCTCGGCGATGTAGGCAGGATCGTTCAGGACCTCTTCCTCGAGCATGGGTGCCATGGTCTGACCACCGAGTCAGTTCGCCAGGAAACGGGATTCGTCGACCAGGAGCACCGGGATGCCATCGTCGATGCGATACGCCCGGCGGCACGCCGTATTGGTGCAGTGCAGTTCCGGGCCACCCGGGCCCGAGCCGTCGGACAGGATGGACCTGCACTGCGGACAGCGCAGGATCTCTCGAAGCCACGGCTCGATCCGCGGAGCAGGCGCATCGATAGGGGCCGCCGCAGAAGCGGGCTGGGTCTCTTCTGTCATCTTCTCTCCTTGCACGATCGAAAGAACCTCATCACGCACTCGTTGCATGGTCGGCACATCCGCGGCCTCGACATTGAGCCGCAACAACGGTTCGGTGTTGCTGGCCCGCAGGTTGAACCACCACATCGGGTCCCCCTTGCACGTCACGGTCATACCGTCCAGCTCGTCAAACTCCACATTCTGGCCCGCTTCCTGACCCCACGCCTGAGCCCACGCCCGTGCCTCGGCGGTGGCGGCCCGGGCATCGGCCACAGTCGAGTTGATCTCGCCGGAGGCGACATACCGGCTGAACTCCGCAACCAGTTCGGAGAGGGGACGCGACTGCTCGCCCAGCGCAGCCAGTACATGCATCGCGGCAAGCATCCCGGTGTCGGCGAACCAGAAGTCGCGGAAGTAGTAGTGGGCCGAGTGCTCACCGCCGAAGACCGCCTGAACCCGCGCCATCTCGCCCTTGATGAACGAGTGCCCGACCCGGGTCCGGACGGCGGTCGCGCCCGCTTCAACGATGAGCTCGGGCACCGCGGCTGACGAGATCACGTTGTAGACGATGGTCGCTTCCCGACCCGCAGCGCGCTCCTTGGCGACCTCGCGGGTCCCCACCAGCGCGGTGATCGCGGACGGGCTGACCGGTTCACCCCGCTCGTCCACCACGAAACAGCGATCGGCGTCACCGTCGAAGGCAAGCCCGAGGTCGGCGCCGTGTGCAATGACCGCCGCCTGAAGATCACGCAGGTTCTCGGGGTTGAGCGGGTTGGCCTCGTGGTTGGGGAACGTTCCGTCCAGCTCGAAATACAGAGGTATGACAGTCAGGGGCAACGCGGGCAACCCGGCTTGCGTGCCCAGTACGGCAGGCACGGTGTGACCGCCCATGCCGTTGCCCGCATCCACGACCACGGTCAATGGGCGCAGCTCGCGCAGGTCGACCAGGCCACGCAAGAACTGCGCGTAATCGGCAAGGACGTCTCGTTCGGTGATGTGGCCACGAGGTGCATCAACTCCACCTGCGCCGGCCGCACCCGCACCCGCGCCTGGTGCCGTATCGGAGTCGAGCAGCGACTGAGCCAGATCGCGGATCTGGCTCAGTCCGGTGTCCTGACCAACGGGACGCGCAGCTGAACGGCAGAGTTTGATGCCGTTGTACCGCGCCGGGTTGTGGCTGGCGGTGAACATCGCGCCGGGAACGTCGAGCGCGCCGCTTGCGTAGTACAGGCCGTCGGTCGAGCACAGCCCGATGAGTGTGACGTCCAGCCCGTGGGCGGCAACCCCGGCTGCGAAGGACCGGGACAGACCCGGCGACGACTCGCGCATGTCGTGTCCGACGACGATCGAGCTCGCGCCGTCGGGCCGGGCGACGACCTGCGCGAACGCCGAGCCGATGGCGAAGGCGACGGCGTCGTTCAGCTGCTGCGGTACCAGACCGCGCACGTCGTAGGCCTTGATGAATTCAGACAGTCTGGGAGCGCTCACGCGCTAGAGCCTATCGATCCCGCAGGATGCGCAGGTGGCCGCGGCGGGCAGTCTCGACGGTGCCGTTCATCTCAGCCTCCGATCGCCCTCCCACAGCGGCGACGGAGCTGGGAATCTGCCGGGGTCGGCCAGCCTCGCGCACCGCGTCGGCCAGCGCGAGCAGGTCGTCCGGGGTGGGGCCAGGGTCCACGTACTCCGTCAGGAGCCGAATGACGTCCCAGCCTCTCGGCGCGGTCAGACCCTTGGCATGCACCACGCAGAGGTCGTAGGTGTGCGGCTCCGCGTAGGTGGCCAGCGGTCCCAGTACGGCCGTCTGTTCGGAGTAGACGTAGGTCAACGTCGCCATGGCACCGCCAGAGCAGGCGGTTCGGGAGCATTGGCGCGACAGACTCACGAAAGGACCCTATTCCCCAACACCGGCATCCGGCACACACCACGCCGTAGACTGCGGCCATGAGCTCTGCGAGCGCTCCTTTTCGCCCTCGCCGCGATCGCCGCGGCCGGGGCCAGCGGGGTCCAATGGCTTGGCCACCCGTGCCGGCGATGGCTACCCGAGCGCAGGCGTTCGACGAGCTCGTCCTTGACGCCGCGAGCCGTATGGAGCACCACGCCGGCACGACGCTGGGCGATCTGGAGTTCGCGGTCGAGGACGTACCACCCAGTGACCCGGCTCCATGGGAGTCCTCCGAAGTGCCCCTCGGCCGGTTGTTTGCTGCCCAGGGCAAGATGCCGGCTCGCATCGTGGTCTACCGCAGGCCGGTCGAGACCCGGACCAACGATGCCCGCGAGCTCGCGGCCCTGATCAACGACGTTGTCGTCGAGCAGGTGGCCTCCCTGCTGGGTGTCGACCCCCGCGAGCTCGACGCGGGATACGACCCCGACGACAGCTAGGGCTGTGCCGGAGCCTGGTCCGACCAGTCGCGCAGCTGGCGCAGTGGCAAAGGGGTGGCAGCCAGCGAGAGGTCCACCAGTGGGGTCAGACTCAACAGCACCCCCTCGGCATCGGTGACCGACGTGAGGACGGCGCCGCGGACAATCCCGCTCAGAGGGGTTACCCACACCGACGTGGCTCCGTCCAACGGCACCGTGGACACTGAGTCTGCCCCAATGGCAACGTTCTCGGTGCTGACCTGGCCACCAGGCCTGACGGTGGTCACCCGGACAGAGGCGGGATCCTTCGTCGCCGCAAGGTCCAGCCGCTGCGTGAGCCCCTCGGCCCCAGAGGCGGGCAAGGCCATGCCGGCCAACGTCCTGACCGGCAGGGAGGCAGTGGACCAGGCCAGGTCCGAGGCCGCCCCAGCGGCCCGACGCCGCTCAACCATCACCGCGGCAACCACGGGGACGTCGCCGCGGACCTGTACGGCATAGGCGCCGGTCGGCAGTGAGCTGAGATCGATGTCCTTGGTGCTGCCACCGGCCACGCGCGTGACGCCGCCGGCCGGCAACGGCTTTGGCCCGCTGGCAGTCAGCACCGACCACTGGATCACCGCCTCGCTGTCGCCGGGCACACCCACCCGCAAGATTGCCCGGCCATCGATCGGGACACCTGCGATGACCTGCTCGCGAGCCGGCGGCGCTTGCGGCACGACGTCGTCGCCACCGCGTGAGACCAGACCATCGAGCCAGGTGTCGCTCAGGACGGCGGCGACTTTGCCACCCCGAGCGGTGACGTGAACGACCGGCGATGGTTCGGACTCTGCGATGGCATCGAGCAGGATCACCGTTCGCCCGTACCCTGCCACGACCAGGCCCTGGCCGTTGGGCGACTCGATCCGACCTTTGGCACCGAAGACACTGACATCGACGGTTACCGGGTTCGGCCCGGGGTTGGCAAGGACCAGGTGTTCCAGACGGCCCGGCGCGGCGCCTCCGCCGATGAGCCACGACGATTCGGCCCCCGGTATACAGGCCGATGTGACCAAGCCCCGACTGGTGCCCTTTGTCGTCAAGGACCATTGTGTGGCAACGGTTCCCGGGGCCATCGCCCCGGCCCCGGCGACCAGCGCGGACCGGGGTGTGGAGACCTGACCCGAGACGACTTGACCCCGGACGGTGACCGGCGCGGGCCAGGTTCCACCGGACGGAAGCCCACTGAGGGTGAGCGAGCCGTCGCCCGCCCCGGTGACAAAACCCGAGGGCAACGAGGCCACCGGGGCGCTCGCGGCCGCCACCGAAACGGTCTGTGCCGGCGAGCCCGGCAGGCCCTCGACACCGAGCGCCTCGGGGCCCGGGCAGATCGACCGCGTCCGGGTGAGCGGGTCAGCGTGGTTCGTTATCCGCGCGGCAGGGCTCGTCGGTTGGGCCACGTTGATCGGTGTCGGCAGGTGGGTGGCCCCGAAGAGCAGCCCGGCGTACACGGCCACAAGTGCAAGAGCCCGCACCGGGGCCAGCGATCGCAGCAGGCCGCTCATGGGGCTCTCCGCGAGCGGGCCGAGCCGAGCGGGGCCGCCAGGAAGAGCACGGCCAACAGGAGAGCGAGCTGCCCCCAATCCCACCGCGGGTGGGTCGGCAGCACGGTGATGATCAGCTGACCAGCGTCGGGGGGCACAAGGTATGTCGGCTGTTCAGCCCCCGCGACAGCCGCGAGCCGCCGTCCCGCAAAAGTCACGCGTGCGTGCTCTGCCCACCCGTTCGGCTCCGCCACAACAAGTCGGCGCCCCGCTGCGAGTGCTCCCGGCGTGACTGGACCGACATGAACGTTGGTTCGACCATGGTCACCGGTGACGGCGATCGACTCCCAGGTGGCGCCCTTGGCGTCGACAAGGCGCAGCCGTGATGAGCCCGCCGCGTTCTCGCGCGGCAGGACACGCCACAGAATCAGACCCTGGTTGTTGCTGAGTCTGGTCATCCCCGCAGTCGCGTCCAGCTGGTTGGCCAGTGGCTCCGTCGATGCGCCCTGAAACGCCACGAACCCGACCCCGAGATCAGCGAGCGCGTCCCGGGCCGCGTTGGCGGACGTCAGATCACCGGCCGCGAGCGTGCTCTTGACGGCCGCAGCCAACACCGGCTCCTGTTCGACCACCTCACTCGGGAGATCGCGGACCAGCGGGCCGGGTTCAGCGCCCACCAGGCGGTAGCCGATGGTGCCTCGGTCCCGGGTTATCTCAAGGAGCCGATTACCCAGGGGTCCGTGAGCCTGATCCGCAGCAACAGCGGGCGTGTTGGGCACCTGTCGGGTCAGCATGTCGCCGAGCCCAGCCGACGCCGCCATCGCCATGCTGGCCAGGACTCCCAGGACGGCTCCGGTGACCACGCCAGGAACCAGAATCTGACGCCAACCGAAAGGGAGCAGTGATAGCTGTCCCGCGGCGCCGGCGTAGCCCCGCAGCGCAGCCGCGATCAACCCGAGGGCGGCAAGGTCGAGCCCAGTGCCAGCCCACCCGGTGATGGCACCGCCCGCGCCAGCGAGATCCTGCGGAATCAGAGCGATGATGACGTGAGGTGAAGCCATACCGATGGCCAGGCCGCCCGCGGTGAGGACAGCAAGCACCGTCATCAGCCTTGACTCGACCTCGCGCCGCGACATGGCGATCACGCCCGCCAGCACAATGGGCGCCGACATTAGCGCGGGGTAGGAACCAGGGCCCCCGGGGTGCAGAAGCTCGAGCTGCCACGGCGCAGTGGTCGCACCCCGCCACACAGTCAGACCCGGCCCGGTCGCCAAGAGCAACGGGTTGTGGACCAGCTGCAGGATCCACGGACCCAGCAACCCGATGGGAACCAGCAGAAGCAGCGCGGCGTGCAGCCGGGTGCGTCCGTGGCCGAGAAGGAGCAGAACCACAGCCGAAAGAACACCGAGCGCGCCGAGCGCCGGATTGAAGGCGCCAGTGACAGCGAGCGCAACTGCGGCGCCGAAGGTGGCCGAGCTGGGAGCAGAGCGCCGCGCGGCGCAGACGAATCCGGCCGCGACAAGAGGCAGCAGAATGTGCGCGACGACGGCGCCGAGGCGTCCGCCTGCGACCGCTGTGGTCAGGGTCGCCAGTGACGCCCAGGCCAGCGCCGCCCACGCCCTGGGCCAGGGGGCGCGAGTCAGGACCCGAGCACCGAGGTACGCCGTCCACGCGGACAGCGGGATAGCAGCACACAGGAGCCATGCGATCGAGACTCCGACCGAGGACGTTGTGGCGCCGATCAGCGGCAGATGTTCGACAACCCAGGCTCCGGCGGACAGCACCGGCAGATATGGCGCGGGCTCCTGAGCATTGCCCAGTCCTGCACCGTGCCACCCGTCCAGCCATGCGTGCCATAGCTCTGAGGCATTGCTGGACGCGGGCAGGAGCTCACCACCGGCGACGCCGAAACCGCTGGGGACCAGAGCCCTGAACAGCGAGCGCCAGGTCACGGCCGCGACCAGCGCGGCGGCCATGACCGCCAGAAGACCAGGGTGGCGCAGGATGCGCCGGTCCGCGCCGCGGGCCGGCTGCTCCAGCGACTCGGCGTCCTCGGAGGCCGGCCCGCTCTCCAGAGACCGCGCGCTGCTGAGAGCGTCATCGACCGGCCGCGCGGGCCCACCGCCGATCCCCTCGTGGATCGTGTCGAGGGTGTGGGCGAAACCGGCCCTGGGCGAGGCGAAGAGCCCCCGTAGATCGCGGCGTCGGACCCGGCGCAGGCCACGAGAGCGCCAGCGCGCTGAGATCGGACGCCACGGGGTCATCAACGACCCGAAATCGCAAAGCGCCGCCCTGGCCCCCCGTGGTCGCTTGGCCACAAGCAGGGCGGCGGCCGAGCCGATACTGGCCATGGCGATCCAGATCGCCAGGAAGGGCGCGGCATACGGGGAGCATCTGGCGAGTGCAACCTGACGGACGTGTCTGCGGTCACGGCATCGAGCGGCGTCTACCGAAAGGTCCGGGAAACGTTGGCCGTTGATCGATGCCGCCGCCTCACGCATGCGGGCCTTGGGTGCAACGATGACCCGGTGACCGGCGAGCTGCGCCCGCCAACAGAGGTCAAGGTCATCACAGGACTGCCCGAACGCCGAGTCGAAGCCGCCCAGGGTCTCGAAGACATCGCGACGGATGAGCATTCCCGAGGTATTGACACCCAGTACGTCGCTGCGGTGATCGTGTTGACCTTGATCGGGCTCGCCCGACGCGGGACCTCCCACGCGACGGCCGGAGCGGGTGATCACCGAGCCAACCTCGAGCAGCCGGGACGGGTCTTGCCAGCTGACGAGTTTGGGGCCGACTACGCCCACCGACGATGATTGCCGGGCCGCGTCCAGCAGATGGGCCAATGCCTGGGGGGCGGCAGCACTGTCGTCGTGCAGCAGCCACAGCCACCCAGCACCCATGTCAGCCGTGGCAGCCTGGGAGGGCGCTGATTCAGGGCTCATCTGCTCGACCGCGCGACCCACGGCTTCACCAAAGGTGCTTTCATGAGGCGCGGAGATCGCCGCGACATCGCCGACGACCTGGCGGATCCTGGCGTGCCTCTCGGCGATGAGGAGGCTGTCATCGGTAGAGCCGGTGTCGACGATGACCAGCCGGTCCAGGGGGCGTGTCTGGAGCGAGAGTGCGTCCAGGCACTCCCTCAGCCACGCCCCGCCGTCGTGGACAACCAAGACTCCAGTCACCAAGACCGGTCGCGGCGCTGCACGCACCATGGCCTTCGCTCGAAGCGCTGAGAGTCCTTTGTTCAAGCTGTCCGGCGAAGGAGACGTCACCGGATCACGGACAGCCCAGGAGACCCACCGTTGCGATTGCCAGCGAAGCCACCGCAGGGACTAGACGACATCCTTCTTGAACTTGCGACGTTCTCGCTCGGAAAGCCCACCCCAGATGCCGAACCGCTCGTCGTGCTCGAGCGCATACTCCAGGCACTCGCTGCGCACTTCGCAGCCCACGCAGACTTTCTTGGCATCGCGCGTGGAGCCGCCCTTCTCAGGGAAGAACGCCTCGGGATCAGTCTGAGCGCACAAGGCGCGTTCCTGCCAGGACAGTGCATCCTCGGCGGTGTCGATCAGCTCGACGCTCATGATCAGTTGTAGTTCGTGCATGGCCCCTCCTCGACCCGAAATTTGAGCGAGCGTTGTCTTGGTACAGAGTTGACGCTGTCTGAATTGACGTGTGCTGAGTTGACGCTGTACCACGTGACGTTGCTCTGACCTGCCCGGGGTACCGGTTGAATGACAACAATGAAATTACACGCGTGTCGTCAAGGGAAGTCAAGCCAATCTCTGATAGTTCAGCGAAGTGCCGGATTGCCCTCAACGGTCGCAAGACGCCCACAAGTCCCCGTCCCACCTCAACGGCCCCCTTTTGAGCCGGTCCGGATCCGGCGCCCCAACCCCTGCCTGACAGACTGCGACCATGCGCATCACCACTCTTGCCGGTGGAGTGGGCGGAGCACGCTTTCTGCGTGGCCTGCTTGCCCACTTCGACCGCACCCCCAACCTGTCCGACGCCAGCGTCACCGTGATCGGTAACACCGGTGACGACATCAACCTCTTCGGACTGCGAGTCTGCCCCGACCTCGACACCCTCATGTACACCCTCGGTGGCGCCGTCCACGAGGAACAGGGTTGGGGCCGCGCGAACGAGACCCAGGCCGTCCAGGGTGAGCTTGCGGCCTACGGAGCGCAACCGCAATGGTTCGGCCTCGGCGACCTCGACTTCGGGACCCACATCGCCCGTAGCCAGTGGCTTGGCCAGGGTCTGTCTCTGTCCGAGGTGACAGCCCGGCTGTGCGCCCGCTGGGGTCTGCCCGAGCTTGGTGTACGGCTGCTGCCCATGACGGACTCCCCCGTCCAGACCCACGTCGTCATCGGCGGAGAGGGACAGAGTCCTCAAAAGGCCGTTCACTTCCAGGAGTGGTGGGTTCGCATGAATGCGGCCATCCCCGCCCAGAAGTTCATCGCTGTTGGGATGGACCGCGCCACACCGGCACCGGGCGTGCTCGACGCTATCCGGGAGGCCGACATCATCCTGCTGCCGCCGAGCAACCCAGTCGTCTCCATCGGCATCATCCTGGGGGTGCCAGGAGTACGAGATGCGTTGCGTGGCAGCGCTGCTCCCGTCGTGGGTGTGTCACCGCTGATCGGTGGCGCCCCGGTTCGCGGCCATGCAGACGTCTGCCTGTCGGCTATCGGGGTTGACTCCACGACCCAGGCGGTGGCCGGCCTGTACGCCGACTTCCTCGACGGGTGGCTGGTCGACGACGCCGACGCTTCAGCCGTCGGGTTCGACCCCCGGCTCGAGGTGCAGACCCGGCCCTTGTGGATGCACGACCTCGAGACCGCCGCCGACATCGCCGGCGCTGCGCTCGACCTGGCCTTGAAACTGCGTCGGACCCAGCCCGAATGACGACCCGCACGCCACCGGTGACGCTCACCCCTCTACTGGGGTTTCCCGAGGTGCGAGAGGGTGACGACGTCACCGCCATCATGCTCGAAGTGTTGCGACACAATGAGATCCAGCTCATCGACGGAGACATTCTCGTGGTCTCCAGCAAAGTGGTCTCCAAGGCGATGGCGCTGCGGGCACCCGCCGGCGAGCAAGCCGACGTGGTGCTGTCCCAGACCGTGCGGATCGTGGCGGAGCGAATGACGCCGTTGGGCGTAACACGGATCGTGGAGTCTGCGGCAGGGCCGGTCATGACGGCTGCAGGTGTCGACGCCTCCAACACGGCAGATCCATCAATCGTGCTGGTCCTGCCCCGAGACCCCGACGCCGTCGCCGCACAGATCCGGGACGGTGTGCAGACCGGTTCGCTGACATTGTCGGGCAGCCCCGTCCTGGCGGGAGTCATCCTCAGCGACACCGCCGGACGGCCCTGGCGCAACGGCCAGACCGACTTTGCGTTGGGGGCCAGCGGCATCCAGGTCGTCGACGACCTGCGTGGGTCCAAAGACGCCGACGGGCGGGTCCTGTCGGTTACCGAACGCTGCCTGGCCGACGAGATCGCCGCGGCCGCCGATCTGGTCAAAGGCAAGGCAACCGGCGTACCCGCCGCCCACATCCGCGGCCTGGGGCAGTATGTCCAGGACACCGACGCAACCTCCGGGGCGAGGAGTCTTGTCCGTACCGGAGCCCAGGACTGGTTCGGCTACGGCATGGTCGAGGCCGTCCGAGCAGCCCTTGGTGTGGAGCCCGGCTCGGCGACGGCCTCCGAGGTCGGCATCCCCTTCATCACCCCTGAAGACACCGCCACGCGGGCGATGCGTGCCCTGCGCGTCGCCCTGCTCACTTGTCCGGAGGTGGCCGCAAAGGTCGACGGCGACGCCGTCGTGCTCGAGGCGCCCGACGACTTCACGCTCGGCGTCGCGTCCACCCGCACAGAGGTAGCACTGCACGGCGAAGGGCTGACCACGACCCTGACTCGAGCGCCCGCCCCGACCATGGCGGTTGATGAGCTCTTGACATCCCGCCCGAGTGTCCTTATCGTTTTTCAATAATAACGAGAAACGATAAAATTGCGGATGTGCGAACCTCGATCGATGGCGAGGCCAACCCTAGTAGATTCAGGAAAACTCGATGGGCGCCAACGCAACCGGCAAGACCACCTGGGACTGCCTGGCGATGAGCCGAACGGACTACCTCAGTGCCAAGATCATCGCTGCCATCGCTGAGGTCGGCCCAGTCTCTTTCGGCGTCGGCGCACCGGTGTTCGACACGGCAACCCACGCCCCGCCACTCATGTCGTACCCGACCAAGGTCGCAAGCGGCATCGAGCTGCCGCGGGGGGCGATCCCCGACGGCAACGCCACAGCGACTGTTGAGCTGCGACTTAAGGACGCCACGCTCGTTGAGCGACTCGTTCAGGCGATCCCGGGACTGCTCCTCTCAGCCATGACCATCAGGATCGCCTTACTGCTCTTCCTGCGGCTCCGATCAGCCCAGGCCGGCAGACCTTTCTCCACGCGAAACATGAGGATTATCACGATTGCCCTCATCGTCGGACTTGGTGGAATGCTCGCGCAGTCCGCGGCGGGCCTGGCCGACAACGCGTTCCAGACGACGGGTCGCCTCCCCAACCTGAACTCCGTGATCTTCGTCATGACACTCAACCCGCTGCCACTGGTGGTCATGCTCGTGATCCTTCTCGTGGGCGAGGCGTTCCGCCGCGGCCTGGTTCTGCGCCACGACGTCGAGGGTCTGGTCTGAATGCCCGTCGGCACACCGCACCGCGTGGTCTGTCACCTCGATGCCCTTCTCGAGGAGCGCGGGATGACGTTGACGGCACTCGCTGACGCGGTGGGAATCTCACTGGTCAACCTCAGCATCATGAAGAACAACCGGGCTAAGGCCATCCGATTCAGCACCCTCACCGCCATCTGCCAGGTGCTCGACTGCCAACCCGGGGAACTGCTCAGCGTCAAGCCTTAACGGAACCGGTGCGGCAGGTGGGTGGGGGCCGCCATCCGCGGACCATGGCGCGGACGCCCCGCTCCCGCCAGCTTGAGCAATCCCTGCACCCGATAGCGATGTCCTGCATAGGGTTCGAGCAGCTCGACCAGACCGTCGTCATCGACCTCCGAGCCCGTCAGCGCCCAGCCGATGTCCTTGGCCACGTGATAGTCGCCGAAGCTGACGGCGTCGGGATCACCGAGCGCCGTGTGCCGCACCTCGGCCGAGGTCCAGACCCCAACCCCCGGTATGGCACGCAGCCTCTGGTCGGCGTCGTCACGGGTGAGATCCAGGCACTGTTCCAACCGGCCCGCGGCGCCTGCGGCCCGGACGGCTGCCGCGGACCGCGCACCGTCGACCCCGGCTCGCAGCCACTCCCAGGACGGGATCAGCGCCCATCCGCGGGCGCTGGGGGCAACCCACAACCCACGCACGCCACCCTCCCCGGGTGCGCGCTCGCCATACCGGTGGATAAGGGTGCGATAGGAAGCGGAGCCCTCATTACCGGTGACCTTCTGCGCGATGATCGAGGGGATCAATGCCTCCAGCACCAGCCCGGTCCGGGGTACTCGCCATCCGCTGAATCGCCTTGCCGCCTCGGCGACCTGCCGGTGGTGCGCCACGAAGCCCGTAGCGTCGTCTAGGTCGCCCAGCATGTTCGGGACCGACGCGAGCACCCACTGCGCACCCGGACCCCACGCGGTGGCCTCGATACCGGATCCGGCGACCAGACCCAGGCAGAGCGTCGACGCGCCCTGCGGCGTGCGGATACCGCGCCAGATGGTGCCGTCGGGATCATGTCGAAACGTCGGGTCGCGCCGCCCCAGGCGCAGACCACCGATGACCGCGGACACGTCCAGCGGCCACGCGGGCGTCCATAGTCGACGCTGGCGCTCAGTCATCCGTACAGTCTGACGCAGTCAACCGGGCGCGGAGTCTCTGCCCACCAGCCCGTAGGCTCGCCTGCGTGCGAACCCCATCCTCAGTCCTTGCCGAGATGCTCCGCTGCGACCCCGCAAAGCCACGGGTCACCTTCTATGAGGACACCGCCGGCCCCAGCCGAGGCGAGCGCATCGAGATCTCCGGCAAGGTGCTGGCCAACTGGGTCTCCAAGGCCGGAAACGCCCTTCAGGACGAGTACGACCTGGGCCCGGGCTCTGTCGTCCGGCTCTCGCTGCCGCCTCACTGGCGAGCCCTGTACTGGGCCTTGGCAGTGTGGTCGGTGGGAGCCGCCGTGGACCTTGTCGGGGTTGGAGTCCCGGACGTGCTGGTCTGCGATGACCCCAGCGCGATTGCGGCCACTTTCGGGTCGACACCGGGTGACGTCGTGCTGGTCACGCTGGACGCTCTCGCTCGCGCCCACCCAGGACAGGTCCCTGCCGGAGCCATGGACGAGGCACGCGAGCTGGCGACCTACGGGGATCATTTCGTCGTCCTGGCCGAGCCAGGGGCAGATGATCTGGCGTTGATCACCGATGGCACCCAGACGCCGTACAGGAGTGTGGTGCCACAGCAGGACTGGCCTGCCGGCACCCGGGTGAGTCTCGCCGGTGACCTGGCTCAGGTACTTCGGTCCACTCTGGCCGCCTGGGCCGTCGACGGGTCGGTGGTCCTGGCTCGCAGTGGCCGGCGCGCCGGAGGCGACCCCCAACCCGGGCGGCTCGCCTCCGAACGTGTCACTCTCAACCTGGCCTAAGGCTCATCTGCCGGTCAGCTTCCGCCACGTTGCCTTGTCCAGGACACCGGTGACCGGAACGCGTCCCCGCTGCCAGCTGAGAAGCCTCCAGAAGGTCACTGGCCCGAACTGTCTGTCAGCGCTCACCCCAAGAAGCCGCTGGGCCACCGCGATCTGTGCACTTGTCTGACCCAGAACAGCCACCTGGTAAGCCGAGACCGGAGCGACCCGCAGTGCCGGGCAGCGGCCGGTGCGAATGCCGCTGTACAAAGGTGCGAACTGGCCTGCATAGACCCGGCAGGGCCCCAGGTCAGCGACGCTGGTCGCCCTCCCGGTCCACCAGGACGTTCGCTTCATCGCGCCATCCCAGGAGAAGCTGAAGTGGACGTGGTCGGTGTGCGGGACAGAGCCCGTGTAAGGCGCCCAGCCCTGTGTGGGTGCGTAAACACCCCAGATCCTTTTGTTCCAGATCATGTAGTTGATGCCGAACCGACGAGCCATGGCGCCGTTGTTGGCGCTGAGCCAGGCGGTCACCGAGTTGGCGATGGCCTTCTGTGTCGGATTGTTCACGTTGAGCATCCAGTCAAGGGCACGGCTCTCGTAGTGCTCACTCGTATCCCCCTGGCAGGAGCGGTAGTCGCCCTTGGCCCCGGTCTTGTACCGGGCCGTCATGAGAGCGGCGAAGGCGGCCACTCCGGGTTTGGAACGGGGGTCGCAAGACACCTGCGGCTCATATGGCGGCCTCGCGTCGAGGGCGGCCGGAAGGGCTTTGCTCGGCGGGCTGGGAATCGCGGCCTGGGCAGCCGGCGCCAGAGCGACCGTCAGGGCGAAAACAAAGGCCGTACCACCCACGGTCAGCCGGCTCATGTGGACGAACATGAATACATCTCCCATAATTGACCAATTTCCAGCTAAACCCTCTGGAAGCACGAGAAATCATCGTTTCGGCAGACAACCATCCCCATCACCAAGATGTTGTCCCGTTAGATAATCTTCCCCGTGATGGCCCACCCCCGCGGCACTTTGCGAGCCGGATCCCCCTAACAGCCGAAGTCCTCAGCCTGAACGGGCCACAGGAAAGAGGCCGAACGGACCAGTTGAAGACGTGCTGGCCTCCCTGTGCTCCCCGGCCATGCCTGAATCGACTTGGACAGGCTTCGTATTCGGCGATCGGAAGCCCCGGCCAGACACTCACTACCGGCCCGGGGCATTCCTCGAAATGCATATAGATCCGAAATTCGTTGAGGAGCCCGCAGTATCCGGCTCAGGTCTTGGGCAGCCCTCGCAAGAGCGCTCCTGCCAGACTCGCGCTGTACTGCATGGTCATGTGGTCGTAGTCGTAGTAGACGCTCGCGCCGCCGATCACGGCATAACAGCGTTTTGCGTCGCAGAAGTCGTTACTGAGATCGACCAGGTTGAACTCACGGTGCAATGTTTTGCTCGCACTGAGCATTGATCGCCCTGCCCGCATGATGTCGTCATCGATAAGGACCTTGGAGCGCGGGTTGGCGCAGGCCAGCGGCTGGCCGGCATTGATGGCAAGACACTGCGGACCATTGTGACCACCCGTGGTCGGGATGTCTCGCAGGACCGTGACCCGGCTGAAGCCCAGCCACTGTCTCCAGACCTGCTCGAAGCCGGCGGGGCCTGAGCCCGGCGGGTCGAAGCGGCTCATCTGGACGTACGCGGTGGTGATGATGTCGTCAGGGGCCAGCGCCCTGAGCTCGGTCGTGACCTTCCTTGTCCAGATGGGGCAATCGCCGCCGACCCGGGAATGGCCCTCGAACCAGACACTCCGGCCATAGGTCGCAGCACAACCACCGGCGAACATCTCAATGAGCTGCCAGTTCTTGGCCTTGGCGATCCGGTGCAGCGCGCCACGCCAGTGCTCCGCGTGAGAGTCACCGATCAGCGCCACCACGCGGCTGGGCTTGCCCTTGCCCCAGTAACAGGTAAAGAAATTCACTACCTGACCGCTGCTGCCACGGCACCCAGCCTGGGGCCCCCAGGGGGCATCCGCCTTGGTCACCGCGGCCAGCGGCAGCGCCGTGACTGCCTGCGGGCACTTGGCACGGTGCTCCATCGCCGGCGCGCCGAAACACTGGCTACCCGCGACGCCAGCGAGCACCGCCGCAGTCCGTTGTTCCTGGGCGTTGGCTGCATAGACCTGCGTCCCGGAGACGAGGGCGATCACCAACATGCCGGCCCCCGCCGCAGCAAGGGTGGCCCTCGGGGTCGCTGCCAGACGCGGCCAGAAACGCGTGGCATCCTCGACGAAACGCTTGCTGAGCCCGGCCATAACTAGGGCGAGCAGCATCAGCACCAGCAGCTCGGGTGTTTTGAGCGCGTGGCCCAGGGCATACGGCGCGAAGATGAGAAGCGGCCAGTGCCACAGGTACAGGGAGTACGACACGTCCCCAAGCCACTGCACCGAACGGAGCCGGAAGACCACGTCGCTGGGATCGGCGCGACCTATGTCCCCGGCCACGATGATGGCGGCGGTGGCGACCACTGGCAGCGCCGCTGCATAGCCGGGGAAAGCTGTCGCGCCCGAGTAGGACCAGGCCGCGCCCAGCAACCCGAAGATGCCCGCCCAGCGCAACAGTCGAGCCAGGCCCAGAGGCGGCGCCCATGTGCGCATCAACAGGACCACGAGCGCCCCGGCCCCGAACTCCCATGCCCGCGTCGGGGTGATGAAGTATGCCGCGGCCGGGTGCGCCTGGGTGGCCCACACCGAGCAGGCGAACGAACCGAGCGTGACCGCCAGCAATGTGAATCCCACGGCCCTGGTGGTGTGGCCGCGCAGCCACCGGCGAGCGACCAGGCACGAGATGATGATCAGACCCGGCCAGACCAGGTAGAACTGCTCCTCCGCCGACAGGGACCAGTAGTGAGTGACCGGGGAAGCGACATCGTTGGACGCGGAGTAGGTCACCGCCTTGGACGCGAGCCAGAGGTTCTGGACATAGAAACCGCTCGCTGTCACCTCGTGCGCGGTGGACGCCCAGAGGGTCGCCGGAAGAAACAGGAACGTGCCCACGACCACGAAGAGCAGGACCAGGATCGATGCCGGCAGTAGCCGCCGGGCGCGTCGTGCATAGAAAGCCAAGAGCTTGACGGTGCCCGTCCGGTCCGCCTCACGGAACAGGTGGGAGGTGATCAGGTAGCCCGAGATGACGAAGAAGGCGTCCACGCCGACGTATCCACCGGTAAGGGTCCCGGGCCAGTAGTGGTAGATCACCACCAACATGACGGCCACCGCCCGCAGCACCTGGATCTCGGGCAGGAACTGTCGAATCGCTCGCTCGGCAACGCGCCGTGGCCGGTCGACCGCGACGGGGAGCAGAACTGTCACGCGCGGTTCTCCTGTCCTGGGTCCTCAGATGGGGCGTACCTGAGTGCTAACTTACCCAACGATCCGCGGGGACCGAAAATTCAGCCGAGGCCGGCAACCAGAATTGCAGCCCGAAACCCGACGGCGAAACCCGACGGCGAAACCCGACGGCTAGAGTCCACGTCATGGACAAAGTCGTCGTCAGCGCAGCCGAAGCGGTTACTGGGATCGTCAACGGCTCATCGCTTGCCGTGGGCGGATTCGGCCTGTGCGGTGTCCCCAGCGTCCTCATCGCCGAGCTTCATCGCAGCGGTGTCACCGACCTGGAGGCGGTCTCCAACAACTGCGGGGTCGACGACTGGGGTTTGGGGGTCCTGCTGAAGGCCAAGCGGATCGCCCGGATGGTCTCGTCCTACGTGGGCGAGAACAAGGAGTTCGAGCGTCAGTTCCTCTCCGGTGAGCTCGAGGTCGAGCTCACCCCACAGGGGACACTGGCCGAGAAGCTGCGCGCCGGAGGAGCCGGCATACCGGCGTTCTTCACGGCCACCGGGGTCGGAACCCAGATCGCCGACGGTGGTGTGCCGTGGCGCTACGCTCCGGACGGGTCGATCGTCACGGCGTCCCCGCACAAAGAGACCCGCGAGATGGACTGGCACGGAAAGAGGCTGACCTTCGTGCTGGAGAACGCGATCGTCACCGACTTCGCCCTGGTCCGGGCCCAGGGCCCCGGCATTGTTTACCGAGCCGTTATCTGACCAGTGACAGGACTCGGTCTGGGTCTCTGCTGATCCGCCGGCAGGCGGCGGCAATGTTGGTGGCTCCGTGTAGGCGGTGGAGGCTGACGGCGAGGTTACGGAACGTGGCC
>CABDZU010000110.1_pt1 | contig 18162 bp, 17 predicted proteins | sample 3421901 | NCBI WGS metagenome assembly CABDZU01 (sample SAMEA5534340, study PRJEB31848) | metagenome | biome: tundra; feature: field; material: soil | place: USA | collected 2013-05 | depth 0.45 m
CCGGCCGCGCGGCCCGGTGCGAAAGGAGCCGAACTCCGGCTGGGCGCCGTCGTGCACCGCGGCATACAGGTACTCCCGGTCGGGACTCAGAGAGTTGACGCGGACATGGTGGGCGTAGACCACCTTCCCGGACTTGGCGTCGGTGTAGGTGCGGGTCTGGCCGGTCAGGGCGCGCTCGTAGGCACCGTCCGGCCGGCCGAGGAAGACCTGTGGTCTCTTCACCGGCTGCAAGGTGGACCAGGACACGACCGCCTCGCGGGAGGCGTCGGCGCCGAACTGCAGGTGCAGACCCTCCACATTGGGCGTCAGCGTCGGATCACCAACACCACGCCCGGTCAGTGCGGCGGACCGTGCCTCGGCGGCCTGGGCGCTACCGGAGCCAACGACCGATGCAGCGGCTGCCGCGGTGGCGGTGAAACCTGCAGCGGCCAGCAGCCTTCGACGACTGACCTGCGTCTGGGGGCTTTCGTTCTCCTCGTTCATGGGTAAGGACGGTGGCGCCCCGCCGTGTCACTAGATCGCTGTTGGGATGAACTGCAGGCGAACATCTCCCCACAAGCAGGCTCGTAGCCTTGGCCGTGTTCGGTGCGGCTGGGCCTTTGACCGGGCCATCCCACCCTTCGCCGGCGTACGCCCCTGCGGGGCCCCGAAATCACGTCCCACGGCTGAGGCCGACGTGAACTCACGCACCTCGAAGTCGATGTTCGCCGCCCCGGTCCGGTTCACCGTGACTGCTCGTTTGGCACCTTCGGGCTGCCCTGGCCTTGGCTGTCTACCGACGTGCCAACCTGGGACCGCCGCCCCCGGCTGGTACGGTGACGACCGTCCTGGGCTGGTCTGCAGAGACCGGGATTGCCACCGCGACCGTGCTCTTTGAAATCTGACTCGGCCGTACAGTCCTGGACAATGTTGCCTGCGCCATCGTCGTCCCACCCGACACATCTGCCTGGAGAATCCTCATGGAACTGCGCCCGTTGACAGACACTGGCCTTCTCAGTTCCCGCCTTGTGCTCGGCACGATGACCTTCGGTTCGCAGGTCGACCAACAGAGCGCCACGGCAATGGTCGCCCGGGGCATGGCTGCCGGCATAAACCACTTCGATACGGCGAACGCATACAACGGCGGTGAGTCGGAACAAATGCTTGGACGCGCACTCGGTGCGCGTCGCAACGAGGTCCTTATCGCAACCAAGGTGTTCAACCCCATGGGCGACGGGCCCAACGACCGCGGCTTATCCGCAGCGGCGGTTAGAAAGGCGATCGATGCAAGCCTGCGCCGGTTGGGCACTGACTACGTCGACCTGTACTACCTGCACCAACCCGACAACAGCGTGCCGCTGGAAGAGACCCTCCAGGCAATGTCCGATCTGGTGCAGATGGGGAAAGTCCGTCACGTCGCCGCATCCAACTACGCAGCTTGGCAGATGTGTCAGATGACCCACCTATCGGCGCAGCACGCGTGGTCACCCGTGCGGGTATCCCAGTCGATGTACAACCTCATCAGCCGCAGCCTTGACGACGAGTGCCTGGCCTTCTCGCAGGCATACCGTCTGGCCACGATCGTCTACAACCCTCTGGCTGGTGGTCTGCTGACGGGCAAGCACCGGCGGGAGGCCGCCGTGGCCGAGGGAAGCCGCTTCACCAACCCTCAGTACCGCGACCGGTACTGGACGGCGCGGCAGTTCAGCGCAGTCGATCAGCTACGTGCGGTCGCCGAGCGAGCAGGACTGTCGATGGTCGAACTATCTCTTCGCTGGCTGCTCACCCGCCCGCCGGTCGATGCCGTGCTCATCGGGGCCTCAGACATATCCCAGCTCGAGGCCAACATCGCGGCCGCTGACGGGCCGACACTCGATATGGAGACCATGGCGGCATGTGACGAGGTCTGGAATGAGCTGCGCGGACCGGTGCCACACTATAATCGCTGATCGCCACGGACACGGCGGTCCGTGCCAGACCCATATTGGATCAGCTCTTCCTTCGTATCCTCGCGGGAACCCACGCAACCAAGCCACCTGGGAGTCTTGTTGATTCGTGAAGTCGACCTGCTGGCGGGTTTCCCGGCCGAGGTTCCTGTCAGCGCCGCAGCGGTCGCCGCGTCCGTGGCCGCCTCGGACCGCGTACTCGTAGTGCTGGACGACGACCCAACGGGCACGCAATCCGTGTCCAACGTTCCGGTGCTCACCCGGTGGGAAGAGGAGGACTTCCGCTGGGCATTTCGGCACATGGTGGGAACGAAACCGGCCCCGGCCGTGTATGTGCTGACCAATACCCGCAGCTTGGAACCGATCGAGGCCGCGGCGCGGAACCGCGAAATCGTCACCAACGCACTGGCGGCTGCCGTGCAAACGGGCACCACGCTGGGTTTCGTGAGCCGCAGCGACTCGACATTGCGCGGGCACTACCCCTTGGAACCGGACGTTATTGCGGCAACACTTAAGGAAGCGGCCGGGCAGAGGACCGACGGCGTTGTCATCGTCCCCGCCTTTCCCGACGCGGGGCGCATCACTGTAGGTGGCGTGCACTACATGCGTAACGGCCGAACTCTGACTCCCGTGGCGGAAACCGAGTTCGCCAAGGACGCCAGCTTCGGGTACCGGAACTCGGAACTCGCCAGGTACGTCGAAGAGAAGTCTTCCGGCCGGTTCAAGGCAGCCGATGTCACCGTTCTGGATCTGAACATCATCCGTGGTGGAGCGGACCTCATAGCGGGCGCCATCGCCGGGGCCACAGACTCGAAACCGATTGTGGTCGACGTTGTCACCGAGAATGACCTGCGCGCCTTGGCGCTGGGCCTGGCGCAAGCGGAGTCAGGGGGAAAGAAGCTGCTGTATCGCGTGGGTCCGCCTTTTGTCCGGGCCCGCATCGGCCAGGAGGAGCGCGCGCCGCTGTCCGGCGACGAGGCCTTTGCCGGGACCAGCCCTGCCACACACGGTGGCCTGATCGTCGTCGGTTCCCACGTCGACCTCACGACCCGTCAGCTCAAAGTGCTCATCGACCGACAAGGGTCCGCCAGGATTGTGGAGATCCAAGTCGAGGCTCTGTTGGATGAAACGCTGGCCTCGGACCATGTTGGAGCCGTCGTATCGGCCGTCGTCACCGCTCTGGCGGACGGGGATGTAGTCGTCCATACCAGTCGGCTGCTCGTCAAGACGGATGATACGGCCGAGAGTCTGCGGATTGCCCGTACCGTCTCCGCTGCCGTCGTCGACGTTGTCAGCCGGACACTCAAGGCGCGGCCGCCGCGCTTCGTTATCGCCAAGGGCGGCATCACGTCCTCTGACGTCGCAGCGCACGGACTGGAAATCCGCCACGCTATCGTTCGAGGCCCGATGCTGCCCGGCATCGTCTCCCTCTGGGAACCGGTGGACGGCCCGGCCAAGGGCATCCCCTTCATCGTCTTCGCGGGCAACGTGGGCGATGACGAGTCCCTGTTCGACGTCGTTCGCAAGCTCAGCAATACCTTCTAACCCAGCTCCAACGAAGGAGACTTCAGCATGTCGACGCAGGGGGATTCCCAAACCAGCGGCTACACCGTCACAGTCTTGGGTCTTGGCGCCATGGGCCTACCCATGGCCACCCGCCTGGCCGGCAGACTCACCGTCCACGGTTTCGATATCGTCGAGAACCGCCTCAAGCTTGCCGCCGACGCGGGCGTCGTCCGCTTTGATTCTGCCCGCGCGGCAGCGATCGGAGCGGATGCGGTGCTGCTCGCGGTCCGTAACAGCGAACAGCTGGGCGATGTTCTGTTCGGTGCGAATGGCGTCGCGGAGGTGCTTGCGCAAGGCTCCGTCGTGATCTTGACCAGCACGGTCGGGGCCGAGGCGATCCCCGGGACGGTCGATAGGCTGGCCGCCTACGGTGTCGCACTGATAGACGCGCCACTGTCGGGTGGGCCGGTTCGAGCCGGCCAGGGTGATCTGTTGATTGTGGTGGGTGCCCAGCCTGAGGCGCTCGAGCGGGCTCGACCGGTCCTGGAACGGTTGGCGTCCACGTTGACGGTTGTTGGAGACAGGCCCGGTGACGGTCAGGCCCTCAAGACGGTCAACCAGCTGCTCTGTGGGGTGCACATTGCGGCGGCAGCCGAAGCGCTGGCGCTGGCCGACGCCCTCGGGCTGGACGCAGCCAAGACACTCGCGGCACTGGAGGCCGGGGCTGCGGGCTCGTTCATGCTGTCGAACCGCGGTCCACGCATCCTTGAGGCCTACGAGGAAGACGGCGCCGAGGTGCTGAGCCGGCTGGACATATTCGTCAAGGACATGGGCATCGTCGGCAAGGCCACCCGCGCGGCCGGGCTTCCTTCCCCGTTGGCTGCCGCAGCGGAACAGCTCTACCTGCTGGGTCAGGCCCAGGGTCTGGGGTCCGCGGACGATTCCGCCGTCATCAAGGTTGTGGCGCCGCACAAACGTTCCGACTAAGGCTCCCCGGTCCAGAACTGGTGTGCCAGCGATCGATCCATGATCGGCGTACTTCCGTAGGCGCTCCTATAGGATTCGTCTATGTCCGTTCGAGCCGCAAAACTCCGGGGGGTCGGCCGGCAAGTTCTCGCCGACCACGTCTACGAGGAGATCTTCGCCTCGCTGATGGACGGCCGACTTGAGGCGGGGGCCGGAATCAGCATTGACGGAATGGCCCGCGACCTGAACGTTTCCCCGACGCCCGTCCGCGAGGCGCTGGCCCGCCTGGAGGCGACGGGAATGGTCCGGCGGGTGGCACTCAAGGGGTACCGGGTTGCTCCGCTGTTCAGCACGGACGAACTGGCCGAGCTCATGGACGCCCGCCTTGTGATTGAGCCGGTGAACGCGCTGCGCGCCTGCGAGCGAGCAACTCCGGAGCTGAACAAGGCCCTTGAGCAGTCGATCACGGACTTGCGCAACGCTCCCCGCGGTGCGGCCTTCGCCGAGTTCCGTGACTCCTGGGAAGCCGATGAACGGTTTCACCGGTTGATTGCAGAGAGCGGCGCAAACCAGTTCATCCTTTCGGCGTACCACGCTCTGGGCGGACAGATTCAGCGCTTTCGGTTCTTCGGCGGCCTGGGGGTGACCGACGCCGACTTTGCCATCAAGGAGCACACCGCGGTTTTGGAGGCGTTCAAAGGAGGGGATCCGGAGAAGGCCCGGGACGCCATGATCGCCCACCTCTTGGGTGTCAAGCAGCGTGCGATCAGGGACATCGTCGAACGCGCTTAGCTATTGCCCGGTGCCCAAGCGGCACTGTTTCGCAGCGCGGCAGCTTCCATGGGTCGACCCCAGTTGACAGACATCTCTTGTTCGTAGATCGTATAGGAAACACGATTTACACATTGGAGTGAAGATGGTTGTCGCGGCCCCCCAGTACACCGCCCAGACGTGGCCCATATCTGGCGCCCTGCTGCAGTTCCCTGGGGTCGATGCCTTGGGCCGCAGCGTCAATGACGCGGATGCCAGCGTATGGGAGGGCGTGTTCGGCCAGGTTGCAGATGCCGGCTTCGCCGACGTTGACCTGACCGACAGCTGGGTCCGCCCGGGGGACCTGTCCGGCAAGCGGCTGGACGAGCTCAAGCTGGCGGCCGACAACGCCGGCACCGGCCTGCCCGTGATCTCAGCGATCCGCCGCAGTGTCATCGACGCGAAGAACTGGGAAGAGAACCTGGCCTATAGCCATCGCACCATCGATGCGGCGGTCTGGCTTGGTTGCGAGGTCGTCTCCTTCGGCCTGCACCAGGCCCTGACGGCCGAGCAGCAGAAGCAACTCTGGTTCTGGACCGTCGTGGGGCACAAAGACCCGGTAGGGGACAAGGAAACCTGGGGCAAGGCGGTGTCACGGCTACAGGAACTGGGTCGCCACGCGGCGGAAGTCGGTGTTCTCTTGTCTTTGGAACTGTACGAGGACACCTACCTGGGCAGCGCGGACTCAGCTGTCCAGCTGGTCCAGGATATTGGTCTGAGCAACGTAGGTCTGAACCCCGACATCGGCAACCTGATCCGCCTCCACCGGCCCGTCGAGTCCTGGCAGGAGCTGGTCCAAAAGACTCTCCCATATGCCAACTACTGGCATGTGAAGAACTACTCCCGGGACGAGAACGCGGCTCGTGGCTCCTATATGGCCGTTCCGGCCCCGATGGAGAGCGGGCTGATTAACTACCGCGAGGCCTTCCGGACTGCGATCTCGGTGGGCTTCCAGGGCATCATCTGCACCGAGCACTACGGCGGAGACGGCCTGAGCGTGTCCGCCACCAACCAGGACTACTTGCGCAGCCGCGTGCTGCCCAAGACGGAGGATTACGTCCTGGGCAACAGCATGGTCGCGCAGCGCCGTCAGACTCCGAAGGCAGCTTCCACCCTGGCTGGCGTCTAATCATCGATTCGCGATCCAGAATCGATGAGGGACCATGACCTCCATATTTGATGATCCATCGGCCTTCGCGGATGAAGCTCTGGACGGTTTCGTCGCGGCGAACAGGCAGTATGTCGCAAGGGTCGACGGCGGCGTGGTCCGTTCCACCGAGATGACCCCTGGCCAGGTGGCCCTTGTCGTCGGCGGAGGTTCCGGGCACTACCCGGCGTTCGCCGGCCTGGTGGGCGCTGGTCTGGCTGCTGCGTCGGCCTGCGGGAACATGTTCGCCTCTCCTGCGGCTGGCCAGGTCTATCGGGTGGCCAAGTCTGTCCAGACGGGCGGGGGCGTGCTCCTGTGCTACGGCAACTATGGCGGCGACGTACTGCATTTCGGCCAGGCCCAGCAGCGCCTGAACGCCGAGGGCATTGAAACCCGCACCGTCGTGGTCACTGATGACATTGCCAGCGCGCCGACTGACCAGCAGGACAAGCGCCGTGGCATCGCTGGGGACCTGACCGTCTTCAAGATCTCCGGGGCCGGCGCCGAAGCGGGGTTGACCCTGGACGACGTCGAACGCCTGGCCATCAAGGCCAACTCTCGCACTCGCTCGCTGGGCGTAGCCTTTGACGGCTGCACGCTGCCCGGGGCCGCCGAGCCGCTCTTCACCGTGCCGAAGGGGCGGATGTCACTGGGCCTGGGGATTCACGGCGAACCGGGCATCTCTGAACACGAGATGCCGACCGCGTCCGAGCTGGCTGAGTTGCTGGTCAGCCGGCTGCTGGCCGACAAGCCCGAGGAAGCGGGCACCCGGGTCGTGCCCATCGTCAACGGCCTGGGGACGGTCAAGTACGAAGAGCTGTTTCTGCTCTTCGGCAGGATCGAGAAGCTGCTGATTGCTGCCGGCCTGGAGATTGTTGAACCCGAATGCGGCGAACTGGTGACCAGCCTGGACATGTCCGGACTGTCGCTGACGCTGCTCTGGCTCGACGATGAGCTTGAGGCCTACTGGTCTGCCCCGGCCGATACCCCCGCCTACCGCAAAGGCAACCTGACCCGGCGCGCCGACCGCAATCCCAAACAGCTCACCGAAGTCGTCGCTGGAACCGAACAGGGAACCGCGGCGGCGATCCGGCTTGGACAGCTCGCAACTGCAGCGCTGGAGACGGTGCGCGCTGTCATCATCGAACATGAGGATTCTCTGGGCAAGCTGGATGCTATTGCCGGTGATGGTGATCACGGCATCGGCATGCGCCGCGGAGCCGACGCTGCCGCGGACGCAGGTGAAGCTGCCGCCGGCACCGGCGTTCGCAACATCCTGACCCGTGCCGGCGACACGTGGAGCGAAAGGGCCGGCGGAACCTCGGGTGCCCTGTGGGGGACGGCGCTGATCGCCACCGGTAACGCACTGGGCAACAAAGAGATCTACGACGAGAGCGACGCAGCGGCCGCGGTTTCAGCCTTCGTGGCGGCAATCACCGAACTGGGCAAAGCCGAGCCGGGGGACAAGACCATGGTGGATGCCCTGGTTCCGTTCGCGGATGTCTTCACGGCGGAGATCGGCCGCGGCGCACCCGTGGAACGCGCACTCACGGTGGCCGCGTCTGTAGCCATGATCGCTGCGGACCACACAGCCGAGCTCAACCCGAAGAAGGGCCGCGCCAGGCCGCTGGCCGAGAAGAGCCTCGGGCACCCAGACCCCGGTGCAGTGTCCTTCGGGCTGATCGTCCAAGGTCTGGCAGACACTTTCGCACCGCTCGCCGCTGAAGAAGGAGAATGAGCATGACCAAAGGATGGCGCATCGTCATAGGCAACGACGAAGCCGGTGTCGAGTATAAGAATGCCCTGAAAGCTTTGCTAGCCGCCGACCAGAGGGTGGCCTCCGTCGAGGATATCGGCGTTGCAGCCCATGACTCGACGGCGTATCCACACGTTGCTGTTGCCGCGGCCCGCAAGGTGGCAGCCGGAGAAGCGGACCGTGCGCTGCTGATCTGCGGCACCGGACTGGGCGTGGCCATATCGGCCAACAAGGTGCCGGGAATCCGCGCGGTCACGGCCCATGACAGCTACTCCGTGGAGCGGTCCGTCCTCAGCAACAACGCCCAGGTGTTAGCAATGGGACAGCGGGTGATCGGGCTGGAACTGGCCAAGAGGCTGGTCACCGAATGGCTGGGCTACCGCTTTGACACGAACTCTTCGTCTGCCCGGAAAGTTGATGCAATTGGCTCCTATGAGCCAATACCCGTCGCCGAGCCGGTATTGATTCCCAAACCGAAAGCGAGCTAGGACCATGACCAGGAACATCGCAGTAGTTGGCTCAGGCTACATGGGCGGCGGCATCGCGCAGGTGCTCGCCCTCGCGGGTGCCCGAGTTGCCCTCGCTGACACCACCGCGGAAATCGCACAGAAGAGCTACCAGCGCCTGATCGCGGAGTCTCGGGATTTCGTATCGGACGGACTCTTCCCTGAAGGCGCCACCGAAATCCTCGTGAAGAACCTTTGGGCAGCCCCCAGCTTGGCCGAAGCCGTCGCGAACGCAGACTTCATCGAAGAGGCCGTTCCCGAAGTCCTGGCCATCAAGCACGACATATTGGGCCAGATCAGCGCCATCGCTCGTCCAGATGCCATCATCGCCTCCAACACCTCAACCATCTCCATCGGCGCAATAGCCACAGCTGTCGTGAATCCGGGGCGCTTCCTGGGCGTCCACTTCAGCAACCCGTCACCGTTCGTTCCCGGCGTCGAAATCATTCCTCACGCCGGCACCGATGAGGCCACCGTCCAAGCGGCCAGGTTGATTGTGCACGAGGCAGGCAAGTCCACGGCTGTCGTGAAGGACGTCACCGGCTTTGTCCTCAATCGCCTGCAGTACGCCCTCTTCCATGAGGCCACCCAACTGGTCGAGGACGGAACTGCCACTGCCGAGGACATCGACACACTGGTGCGCACCACCTTTGGGTTCCGGTTGCCGTTCTTCGGCCCGTTCGCCATCGCAGATATGGCTGGCCTGGACGTCTACGACTTCTGCTACAAATCGCTGCAGACCGGATTCCCGGAACGCTTCGCGACCCCAAAGATCCTCACCGACCTGGTCTCTGCGGGAAAACTCGGCACCAAGACCGGATCGGGTTTCTTGGATGTCCCCGCCGAGCGGATTCCGGAGCTGATCGCGTACCGGAACAAGGCCTATGTGCTCATGCAGAAGCTCATCGAAGATCTTGGCCCGGCCCCGATCAAATAGCACCGCTGACATCAAAACGTCAACCCGATCGCTGCACCAAAGATCCAGAGGATCGAACATGGATGAGTTTCCCGCAGAACGCACCGTAATTGTCGCCGGAGCAGTCTCTCCCCGAGGCATCGGCCGTGCGACCGTTGACTACTTGGCCGAACGCGGGTGGAACATCGGTGTCATCGATCTCGATGACGCTGCCAGCAAACGTGTAGCACAGGAAGTGATCCAAGAACATGGTGTCAAGGCCGCCGGGGCCGGCGCGAACGTGGCCAACGAGGCGTCTGTTCGGGCCGCCATCGACGAGCTAGAGGCTGCGTTGCCGCAGATCGTGGCTCTGGCCAATGTGGCCGGTGTCAGCTCCCCGGTTCCGTACATGGAACTGGACGCTGCCGAATGGGACCGGGTGATGAACATCAACCTCAACGGTGTTCACTACGCCACCCGGCGCGTGGCCGAGACTCTGGTGAGGAACCGCATCGGCCGGATCGTCAACATCTCCTCTGTGTCAGCCCAGCGCGGAGGTGGCACCTTCAGCAAGACTCCGTACTCCGTGGCCAAGGCAGGCGTTATCGGCCTGACCCGCTCAGTGGCCCGCGAACTTGGCCCGTTCAACATCACGGTCAATGCCATCTCACCCGGCCCCATCGACACTGACATCATGGGCGGCACGCTGAGCCAGGAACGCAAAGACGAGATGGTCAAAGACCTCGTCGTGAACAGGGTGGGGACACCCCGCGACATCGCGGCAGCCATCTCCTTCCTCATCAGCGAGGAGACTGGTTACATCTCGGGCCAGACTCTGAACGTTGACGGCGGTCTCTACATGCACTAAAGGCTCAATGATGAGATTCCGAAACTCAACGGAATGGAACCGAGAGCGTCTTGTATATCTCGCCGTCGGTGTCTTCGTCTGCGGCGTTGGCGTGATCATGATGATTAAGTCCCGATAGACACGGGATCTCGCTGGACACGTATTGTTCGCTCACCTATCAGTGAAACCACTCAATGAGGAGTGCCAATGGCTATTGCTACCACCACGACGAATGAGCTGCTGGAAACGGTGGTTCTAAAGTCGGCCATTTCTAAAGCTGCGCGGCATCTCATGCCGATGCTCGTCATCCTGTACGTCGTATCTTTCCTGGACCGCACGAATGTGGGGTTTGCCGCTGACGCTTTGGGCACCGACAGGGGGGTCTCGGCCGGTGCGTTCGCACTCGGAGCCGGAATCTTCTTCATCGGTTATGCGCTCTTCGAAGTTCCGAGCAACCTGCTGCTTAGGAAAGTGGGTGCCAAGATATGGCTGGCCCGGATTGCGATAACGTGGGGCATCGTTGAGGCGAGTTTTGCTCTTGTGCAGGGAGAGACGTCATTTATTCTTCTGCGTTTCCTGCTCGGCGTGACTGAAGCTGGCTTGTTCCCAGGGGTTATCATGTACCTCGCGGAATGGTTCCCCAACAAGACTCGCGTGAGGATGTTCGCGATCTTCTATCTGGCGCAGCCGTTCTCGCAAATGATTGGCAATCCGCTGTCAGGCTGGCTCATCAACATCGGTGACAAGATTCCCGGGGTCCATGGCTGGCAAGTTATGTTCTTTACCGAGGGCGTGCTGGCGATCATCGCGGGGATCGCCTGTTTCTTCTTCTTGATCAACGGTCCTGAAAAGGCAAAGTTCCTCAGCACTGAAGAGAAATATGCTCTCGAGGAAGTCATGGGGCTTGAGGACTCAGTTAAGAACGAGACGGGTCCGAATGGCGTCTTCGCAGCCTTGCGCAATGGCCGGGTCTGGTACTTCACCCTGATCTACTTCTGCCTGCAGATCGCTGTGTATGGTGTCACGTTCTTCCTGCCGCAGCAGGTTGCCGAACTCACGGGTCAGAAGGTGGGTCTGGCGGTTGGCTTGCTGGTAGGTGTGCCTTGGTTCTTCGGGATATTTGCCTGCTACTTCATCGGACGTGCCGCCACAACAGTGGACCGCCGCCGCTCGCTCGGAACCTGGCTCTTCGTGTCGACCGGAGTCTGCATCTTCGGATCCGCGTGGGCGGGCACCAACCATCTGCCGTTCCTTGGCATGGTCTTCATCACCCTGGCAGTCTGCAGTTTCCTGGCTGTCGGACCTATCACCTGGTCCTACCCCACCGCGTTTCTGACGGGTACCGCGGCCGCGGCTGGCATCGGTCTGATCAACTCGCTCGGAAACTTGGGCGGTTTTGTGGCTCCCATCATGCGCACCGCGGTGAACGGATATGCCAATTCTCCGACGGGCTCTGCGGGTATCTACGCCCTGGGGGTCCTGCCGTTCCTGGGAGCACTCCTGATGTTTGGCACACGCAGGCTCAAGAACAAGGCAGATGACCTACTCGACTGACCTGACCGCTCCCGAGACTGAATAGCAGTGATTTCCAGCGTGTTCACCGAAGGCCCGTCCAATTCCGTCTACATCGGCGTCAGCACCAAGATGTATCTGGGGTATCAGGCGAGCCTTCGGTGGCTGGAACAGGTCCGCGAGGTTGTCGATGCCCGGCCGACCCTGATGGCGGACGGTCCGGTACAGCTTTTCGTGATGCCGTCCTTCCCCCTACTGGAGAGTGCACGGCGGATACTTGCTGGGTCGCCCGTTCGGCTTGGCGCCCAGAACTGCAGTTGGGGCGACGGACCGCTAACGGGAGAAGTCAGCGCCGGGATGCTGGTCGAACTGGGGGTCAGCCTGGTGGAAGTGGGCCACGCCGAACGCCGCTTGCTCTTCGGCGAAGATGGCGCCGTCGTCGCGCGCAAGTTGAGCGCCGTACGCAAAGCAGGGATCACGCCGCTGTTGTGCCTCGGGGAACACAGGCGCGGGGCGCCCGACGACGCCGCCCTCTTCTGTGCCGAGCAGGTGCGCTCGGCCCTGGGCGAGCATGTTGATGGGGACGCAGAGCGGTTGAGTTCCGTGCTCTTGGCCTATGAGCCGTTATGGGCCATCGGTGCACCAGCCCCCGCAGACCCTGCATACGTGGACCGGGTGGTCGCAGTCCTGCGCACGCTCCTGGTGGAGCGCTTTGGCACCGATACCGGCATCGTCTATGGGGGGAGCGCGGGCCCGGGGCTGCTTCCCCGTCTAGCCTCCGTGGATGGCCTTTTCTTGGGCAGGCTCGCGCAAGACCCGGCCAATTTGGGGTCCGTCCTTGACGAGGCGCTGGCTGCCGGGCCGGCATAGCGCTCTGGCCGAAATGTCGAACCACCGACACTTGCCAGATGCTGTGGGCGCGCGTTGATCAGCCCCCGTCCAGGTCAGGATGTCATCGCCCCAGAGAAGTTCAAGGGCTCACTTCGGCCATCGACGTGGCAACCTATCTTCGAGCCGGCCCAATGCGTGCGGTGCCCGACCTGGACGTGTGTCTTGCTCCCGTGACCGATGTGGGGAGGGGACGGTGGAAGCCGCGTTGGCGAGCGGCTTTCGCCGTCTGGCAGTTGACGTCATCAGAGCTCTTGGAGCCGCTTTGGGTGGGGCCATCGCGGGTCAGGGCGACACCGCAGTGGCCGAACTCGCACCGGCAACGGGCTTTCAGCTATAGACCGGTGCCACCCTCGAGCCGCTGCAGCCCAGTGGCGTTGGCGCCGCTGAGTTCATCCTCGCCGCGATAGCTGACCCTGCACACCGACCGCGGCTCGTCGATGACCTCGAAACCAGTCGCGTTCCTGCTCGCCGACCTCGGCGTCACCCAGTCCCACTCGCGTCCGCACTTGTCCGACGTCAGCCCGTTCTTTGAGGCGCAGTTCAAGGCCCTGAAGTGCCGGCCCGACTTCCCAGACAGTTCGACAATAAGGCCCAGCGCGCAAGCCGAAGAGATCGGGGCGTCACCGGTCGGGACGATCAGGGAGGGATCAACTACGAACAGTCCAACTCAAACTATTGACAAGCGTTTAGCATTGAGCGTAGGCCTGTCAGTCAACACCGCACCACCTGAAGGCGACGATCATGAGTGCAACTATGGGGGAAAGAGCCATCCAAGCGCACGTTGAGTTCTCTCAAAGATACGCAAAGGGTGAGCTTGAGGAAATGGGCTCATGCGAACTGCTTGAAGCTGCCTCCCGCAGCGTGAACTTCATCAGTGGAATCGTCGACAATTACGCCGCCCTGGACGGGGGCCGCAAGCAAAGGCTCATCGACTACTCGATTCACCTGGTCGAGGAGCAACGCGAAGCGAGTTGACGGCACGCACAGCAGCGCCTGTGCGCGATGTCCGGGGTGCTGTCGGCCTTGCAGCCGTGGCACCATGCTGACCACGCACAATATGATCATCGGTGGGGTGGCGAAATGCATGTTCTTGTCCATGTTGCGGGCGACGTCGCGATGGCAGGAGCCCGTGGTGTCGAGCAGGGTGTGACCAGTGGGTGCGGCGTCGTCGACGACGCCGCACGTTCCCTAGGCCCCTGACGACGTTCGCCGCCGGAATGACGCTCGGCACGGGAGTGCTGTGCACTCCCGTGCCAGAGGCTGCCGTTGTCCCATCACCGCATGTGGTGACCGCTTTCGGACGTGGCCGCGTGGTGCGCCGGCATCGGCGCACTGGGGGTCACCGCGTGGTGCATCGGCATCGGCGCACTGGGGGTGACCGCGTGGTGCGGGGTCAGAGTCTGTGCCGCTGGTCGCGCGACCTGGGCAACAACACTGGTCCACGCTGCCGTTTTCCAGACCGTGGAGATGGCGGGCGCCGTGGCGGTGGGGCTGGTGTGCCCGGCCCCCGGCCCGACGCCGCTCACCGGCAGAATCTGACCCTGGGCATCTCCAGTGGTCAGGGATCCCGCGGCCAATGCGAGGCCAATCAGGCTCGCGGCTCCGACTGCGCTCAACTTGGTGGGTGTCTTCATCATGCCTGCCCCTTCCTTGGAACGCCGTGATCGGCCTCTACCTTCAATCTCTCAGCGCGCAATGAGTTGACGGGGAGAGCCAGATGAGAGAGTTCTCATCCGGCGCCGCGCGCAGGCATCAGCTCTCTGCGTCATCGAGGGGGCAAGGCTCATCGCCGACTACTTCAGGCGGTAGCCCATGCCGCGCACCGTTTCGATGCGGTCGGCGCCGATCTTTGCCCGCAGGTAACGCACGTACACCTCGACCACGTTCGAGCACGGGTCAAAGTCGAGTCCCCACACGCGGCTGAGCAGCTGCTCGCGGCTGAGCACCTGGTCTGGGTGTCGTATGAACTCCTCGGCCAGGGCGAACTCGCGCCCGGACAGGTCGTATGAAGTGCCCTCAACGCGGATCCGGCGTGTCTTCAGGTCGAGTTCGAGGCCGCGTACCTGCAGCGCCCCGACGGGCCCCGGCTGCGCACTCTTCAACCGCAGCCGTACCCGTGCCAGTAGCTCGTCGAAGCGGAAGGGCTTGGACATGTAGTCGTCGGCCCCGCCTTCGAGTCCGTGCAGGGTGTCGGCCGCGGAGTCCCGGGCGGTAAGCACGATCACGGCGATGGGGTTGCCTTGGCCGCGCAAGGTCTGGAGGATGTCGAAGCCGTCGCGCCCGGGCAACCCGACATCAAGGACCATCAGGTCGAACTGGCCGGTCTGGGCCTCGGCCAGCGCCGAAGGGCCGTCGGCCGTCACGGTCACCGCGAACCCGGCCGCGTGAAGACCCTTCTTGACGAACGACGCAATCCGGGTCTCGTCTTCGGCGATGAGAATTCTGCTCACGTCCTACTCCTGCTTTCCTGTAACGGTTGCGCCACGACCACCAGGGGAATCCGGATCGTGAACGTCGACCCCGCCCCCGGCGCGCTCGAGAGCAGCACGGTGCCACCGTGGGCTTCGGCGATCGCCGTAACGATGGACAGGCCGAGCCCGGATCCCTCCGTGCCCCTGCTGTGCTCAAGTCGGCTGAACCGCTCGAAGATCCGCTCGTGGGCCTCCGGCGCAATACCGGGTCCGCTGTCGCGCACAGACAGGTTCAGCCAGGTATCTGCTTCGATCTGCGATACGTCGGAGGTGATGACGATGGGCGTCCCGGGGGTTGAGTACTTGACTGCGTTATCTGCTAGTTGGAGCCAAGCCTGGGTGATGTGCCGGGCATCGACTAGCGCCATTCCGACGGCGGACTCGATCCGCCGGGAACGTGTCGGGTCCAGCGCGGAACCCTTAGCTCCGACGGTTTCCGTGAACGATTCGATGTCGACCTCGGCAGGCTCGACAAAGTGCGGCGCCCTGGACGCGGCGAGCAACGAGATATCAGACACGAGGGTACTCATGCGATCGAGCTCGTCGATGGCCAGTGTCCGGGTCTCCTCGACATCGTTCACGTTGTGGGCGTCGAGCAGTTCCAGGTGGCCCCGGATGATCGTGATGGGCGTCTTCAGCTCATGGCCGACGTCGTTGAGCAGGCGCCTCTGGCTCATCGACGAGTCCTGCAGCCGGTCGAACATGGCGTTGATGGCCGCGGCAAGTTCCGAGACGTCGTCCCGGCCCGTCACGGGGATACGTTGCGTGAGGTCGGCGGTGCTGCTGCCCGCCGCGGCATCGCGCAACAGTCGGATCGGGCGTAATAGCCGCCCTGCCGCGAACCAGGCCACCAGTCCCACCAGAGCCAGGGCCAGCAGCGCGACACGGATGTAGGTCTGGAACGAGTCGGCGACGGCGCTGAGCTCTGCGTCAAGATCGTAGGCCGCGACATATAGGCCCGTGCTGCGATCGCCGGCAACCCTGACTGGAATGATCAGGTAGCGCAGCGTTCCGAGCGAGCTCTTGGCAGTGCCGATGACCACCAGAGTCGGGTGTGCTTCGGAGACGATCCGGGAGACCAGAGCCCTGTCCTTGTCGATGCGGAACGGCAGATTCACCGCGGGAACCAGGGCCGGCTTGCCGTTGATGAAGCCCAGAACGCTCTCGTTCGGGGCTGGAATGACCTGTTGCATGGCGACTCGGAGCACCGAATCGACACTTCTCAGCGGCGCGCCGGTGGTCTTGCCCGCCGCGATGGTCTTCAGATTCGGGACGGTGTGCAGAAGATGGGCGTCAACGGCGGCCAGAATCTCTTTGCGCTGCACCAGATAGGAGGCGACGCCGGATCCGGCGAGCCCAAACGCAGAGACCACCAGAATCGCGACCAGGATTCGCGACCTCACCGAGAGACTGCGGCGTGGGCCGGTGCGAACTAGGCGCCAGCGCCGCCAAGGTTTGCCCATGCGCGTCATCGTCCAATCATCTGTTGCCGACCGGGCCAGCACCGGCCGACCCGCGAGCGCCTGATCAGTTGGTACCTAAGGGGTTGAAGGACGTTCTCGAGTCGACGCTTCGCCCCAACAGGTCGACGACCGGGCCGGATACAGAGGAACACTCGGCCCGGGGGGGAACAGAGCGCGATTGCGCCGCTTAGTGCATCGGATGCGATGGCATGCTCGCGCCGGGACTCATCATCGGCTGGGGAACGGCTGGCTGAACAGACGCTGTCATATGTGGCACGACTGCGTGATAGGCGGGCAGAGTCTGTGGGGCCTGTCGGACGACTTGACGGACACTGCTGTGCACCGCCGTGGCACCAGACGCGCGGGTGACCTTGGCGTTGGCGTGCGCCGGCTTGGCACCAAACAGACCCTTGGCCTTGGCGATGGCGTGCGCGCTGGCGGTGGTGCTGGCGTGCTCTGACGCCGGCCCAACGCCGCTCACCTGCAGTACCTGACCCGGGGCATCCTTGGTGGTCAGCGCACCTGTGGCGGCGTGGGCGCCGCTGGCAGCCAATGCAAGGCCGAGCAGGCTCGCGGCTAAGGTCACGACCAGTTTGTTGGATGTCTTCATCATGTTCCTACCCTTCGTTGGTAAGTCCCGCTATCGGGTTGTCGTCGTTACGCTCTCAACGCGGTATGAGTTGACCGGGAGAACCCGATGAGAGAGTTCTCATGGGCCCCGGCATCATCTGGGCGCGTCGTTCAGCCGGCGGCCACTAGCGTCTCTTAGGGCAGCGACCCCTGATGTGGTTCCGCGGGAGCCCGGCTCGGCGGCGATTGCCAGCTTCCTGCACGTCTTCCTGTCGGCTGGACGACGAACACCGCCGGGACCTAGAACCCCGGCTGTAGGCCAAGTGCTGCCCACGGCTGCGGAAGCGACCCGGGCCATCACGGCTGGCACCAACAGGCCAACCAGCAGGGACCTCTGACGGCGCTCACTTCCTGTCGCGCTGGGCGGCCAGCAGGGCAGCGCGTTGGGCCTGCCACGCCGGCAGGTCGATCTCGCCGCTGGCCAGTCGCCGGTCGAGGATCTCCAGGGCCGACTCGGCGGTGGGGCGGGTCGTCCCGCCGCCGCTGCTGCCGGGCAGGAGCCGTACGACCAGCCACACGATCAGCCCGAGCAGGATGAGCCAGAACACGCCCATGCCAAGCCATCCCGGCAGCCCCATGCCGCCGCCATGCCAACCCATCATTGCGAATTCCTCCTTGGCCAGCCGGTGGATCCGGGATACCTACAGCGTTGATCCCCGTTGTCGAGGTCGTAGTGAGGAAGCATGAAGAAACGATGAAGAAATCCGAAGGACCCCACCGCCAGACCTCGAGCCCTGCTAGCCCCGTTTTCCGCACCGCTGGGCATCATGTCAGTGGTGTGATGATTACTCCAACGACTTGAATGCCCTTGCTCGGGTCTGACATGCAGCGGAACAG
>CABDZU010000154.1_pt1 | contig 15925 bp, 11 predicted proteins | sample 3421901 | NCBI WGS metagenome assembly CABDZU01 (sample SAMEA5534340, study PRJEB31848) | metagenome | biome: tundra; feature: field; material: soil | place: USA | collected 2013-05 | depth 0.45 m
TCGCGAGTTCCAAGGGCGGCACCGGCCAGCCCGTGCTGCCCAAACACCACAGACGTTGAGGACACCGTCGGGTTACCTCTTTGCCAGTAGCCCGTGCCGCCCCACGACGGAATCCGACCAGCGCCAACAATGTCACTTTCGGCCGGGAGGCAGGCCTTCTGACAGCCGGATGAGACTCCAGACCAGGTTGGTTGCCGGAAAGGCAGGCGATGACGGAGCTGTGCAGGCCGCCTCCGATCTTCTTGGCGCGGGCCACGGCGAAGCCGCCCGACTCAGGGTCCTGTGCATCGGGCAGGATCGCCTCGCAGCCGCCGCGCACGCGCTCGTCGGCACCGTCGGCACCGAGCGCGGCGAGCATGATGAGCTGCCAGGTGGTGCCGCGGTACTTGGCCGCATAGTAGTCGTCACGGCCCCCCAGTGGCCGTCGGCAGCCTGGGCGGCCAGGATGGCCGGCACGGTGCCGCAGTCCATGATGGCGCGCTGCGCCACCACGACCTCAGGGTCGTCCAGCTCGGCACCCAGCAGCTCGGTGAGCGTGAAGTAGCTCACCGAGGGGTCGTCGCCCTCGAGTAACCAGGGGTGGGGTCTACGCCCCGCACGGCAGCTCAATGGCTCAAAGACCAGCATAGGTTTCTGCCCGACCATGACTACAAGTTCATTGCCTCGCCAAGAAGCACCCGATGGGGGTTTGACCTCCTCGTCCCGCCCAGGGCTCGGTACAATCGCGACCCTGCCGCACCCTTGGCGGTCGCCGCGGAAGGAACCATCCCGTTGGGATACCCGTCGACCCGAGTGGATGCCATGCCTGACCATGCCTCGACCGACGCCCGGGCAAACGATCGGATCTGCCGCCAAGAGCGAGGTCCCGCTCCGCCTCAGCGGATGGGCCCATGGAGGCCCTGCCCGGGTCCGGGCGCCCAAGCGACCTAGCGGGCTGAGAGGCTGTGCTCAGATCCAGCTGATGTGCTGTCGCAGGTAGAGGAACCCTACGAACGCGAACACATCGAGCAAGATGTGGGCAACGACCAGCGGCAGGACGCGCCCGGTGCGCTGGAACCACCAGCCAAGGATCAGCCCCATCACGAGGTTGCCGACGAACCCGCCCAGTCCCTGGTAGAGGTGGTAACTCCCCCGCAGCACCGCGCTCGCGCCCAGCGCCTGACCGTTCGACCAACCCAGATGACGCAGCCGGGTCAGCAGGTAGCCGACAACGACGATTTCCTCCAGCACCCCGTTCTGGGCAGCCTGGAGCAGCAGGAGCGGCACGCGATACCAGGTGTCCGGGACGTCCACCACAGCCAGGTTGGCGCTCACGCCGAGCTGGTGGGCGGCCCACACCAGGACCAGGCCAGGTGTGCCGATGAGCGCGGCGAATCCCACGCCCTGCAGCAGATCTCTGCGCCAAGGTCGACGGTGCAGTCCAATCCCGAAGCCAGCGGTCCCCGGATCGCGGGAGAGCAGCACCAGCACCAGCAGGACCGGCATCAGTCCCTGAACAACGCCGGTGACGTCGTAGGCGATGTTGAGCCACATGTGAGCGGTTCGAGCACCGGAGGCGACGGTGGCAGTGGTCGCCGAGATGCCACCCCTGACGGTTAGCTCAGCCTTCAGGTAGCTCAACAGGGCGTAGACGCCGGACATCCCCAGCGAGACGCCGAGTACGGCGAGCACTTCGGGGCCGCGGTGCTTGACGGGTAGGTTCGCCGTCCCGACTGACGTGGTCACGCCGTCAGTCTGCCTCGGATGGGTCGTGTCTGCCCGGAACCATCCGACGCCGGGCGACGTCCTATCGACGTGAACCGCAAACGATGGGCCACAACCGCCGCAGCCGCAGCTGTCCTCACGGTTCTCATCGGCGTCGTAGTCCTCTTGGGCGGCGGTCATATGGCGCGACCGTCCTCCACCCAGGTTCGGCAGGCTTTCGGGTTCGATGCCGCCTATGCCGACCCCGACCCGATGGTGCTGGTCGTCCGCTACGGCGACTCAAGTAGCTGCCCCAGCAAGGCCGTGCGCCACGACGTCCTCCAGCAGCCCGGCCGGGTCGTCGTGACGCTCACCCGCGCACCAATGCAAGCCGACCAGCCCTGCACATCTGACTATGGGGCCAAGCTGGTCCGGATCTCGCTCACCGCCCCGCTGGGCGGCCGAGCCGTCATCGACGGGTCGTGGCAGAAGCCGGTGCCCATCTCGACCGGCTCCCCGCCCTTCGGATGAGCCAGGGCGCATTCAGTGGAGCCAGCGTGCATTCGGCACAGCCGGGATGCACCTGTCTGCCGCCCTGTTGTCGGTGAGAGGTGGCAGGCTGGGCTGACGATGAGTTCTGAGGTGCTGGCCCGATTCTCCCCCGCGACCCGAGACTGGTTCAGCGGGAGCTTCGCAGAGCCCACTGATGCACAGGTCGGCGCCTGGGATGCCATTAGCTCCGGCGCCCACACCCTCGTGGTGGCCCCGACCGGCTCCGGCAAGACGCTCTCCGCGTTCCTGTGGGCGCTGGACCGCCTGGGCACGGCTCCACCGCCTGCCGAACCGATTCGCAGGTGCCGCGTCCTCTACATCTCACCGATGAAGGCTCTGGCCGTGGATGTCGACCGCAACCTGCAGTCTCCGTTGGTCGGCATCGGTCATGCCGCCGCACGGCTCGGCCTTCCGAAGCCGGAGGTGAGCGTCGCGGTCCGGTCCGGCGACACCTCAGCGGCCGACCGCAGGCTGTTCGCCCGCCGTCCCGCCGACGTCCTCATCACCACCCCCGAGTCACTCTTCCTGATCCTGACCTCAAAGGCGCGAGAGTCCCTCGCCGGCGTCGAGACCGTCATCCTGGACGAAATCCATGCCGTGGCCGGCACCAAGCGTGGGGCGCACCTGGCACTGAGCCTCGAACGGCTCGATGCCCTGCTGGATAAGCCAGCTCAGCGGGTGGGCCTGTCGGCCACCGTGCGGCCGGTCGAAGAGATCTCACGCTTCCTCGCGGGGGGCCGACCGGTCACCGTCGTCCAACCCTCATCGACAAAACGGTGGGATCTCCAGGTGGTCGTCCCCATCCCCGACATGTCCGCACTGGGCGAGGCGGCCTCAGATGGCAAGGGCTCGGCGAACAGTCCGGAACGGCGCGCCTCGATCTGGCCACACGTCGAGGAACGCATCGTCGACCTGGTCGCCCAGCATCGTTCGACCCTGGTCTTCGCCAACTCTCGTCGGCAGGCCGAGCGCTTGACGGCCCGGCTCAACGAGATCTGGCAGGAGCGACTCGAGCTCGCGTCCCTTGCTGAATCCGTCGCTCAGTCCCTTGCTGCTGAAGAGCATCCAGACACCTCGATCACGACGGTCAACAGCCAGGCGAGCACCCGGATTTCCCCCGCAACCGGGAGGGGATCCCAGAAGGCAGTCCGGACGCCCGCGCAGATGATGGCGCAGGCCGGCACGTCCAAGGGCGCTGCCGGAGTGCTCGCCCGCGCTCACCATGGCTCGGTCAGCAAGGAGCAGCGAGCCCTGATCGAGGAGGACCTCAAGGCTGGCCGCCTGCCTGCGGTCGTCGCCACCAGCTCCCTAGAGCTTGGCATCGACATGGGCGCGATCGACCTGGTAATCCAGGTGGAGTCGCCGCCGAGCGTGGCCAGCGGGCTACAACGGGTCGGGCGCGCTGGTCACCAGGTGGGCGCCGTGTCTCGCGGAGTGGTCTTTCCCAAGTTCCGCGGAGATCTCGTCCAGACCGCTGTGGTGGTCGACCGCATGCGCCAGGGAGCCATCGAGTCGCTGCGAGTCCCGTCGAACCCGGTCGACGTTCTGGCCCAACAGATCGTCGCCATGTGCGCGATGGACGACTGGGCGGTTGATGACCTGGAAGCGTTGGTACGCAAGGCAACTCCATTCGCCAGCCTCCCCCGCTCTATCCTGGAGTCGGTGCTCGACATGCTGTCCGGGCGTTACCCGAGCGATGAGTTCGCCGAGCTGCGACCGCGCCTCGTCTGGGACAGGGTGACAAGCACGCTCAGCGGGCGGCCGGGGGCCCAGCGACTCGCAGTCACCAGCGGGGGCACCATCCCGGACCGTGGTTTGTATGCCGTATTCCTCGCCTCCGGCGAGGGCACCGGGCGTCGTGTCGGCGAGCTCGACGAGGAGATGGTCTACGAGTCGAGGGTCGGTGACATATTCACCCTGGGGACATCGTCGTGGCGGATCGAGGACATCACCCACGACAAGGTGCTGGTCACCCCGGCGCCCGGCCAGCCCGGCAAGCTGCCGTTCTGGAAGGGCGACTCGCTTGGCCGTCCAGCCGAGCTCGGGCGCGCCGTGGGCGAGTTCGTTCGCGAGCTAGGCAGACTCGGTCCCGAAAAGGCGCGGGCCCGAGTGACCGCCACCGGCCTGGATGCCTGGGCTGCGGACAACCTGCTCACCTATCTGGACGAACAGCGTGAAGCCACTCGACACGTCCCCGACGACCGCACGATCGTGATCGAGCGTTTCCGGGACGAGATCGGCGACTGGCGGGTGGCCGTGCACTCGCCTTTCGGAGCGCAGGTGCATGCTCCGTGGGCATTGTGCGTTGCGGCCAGGATGCGTGAGCGCTTCGGTGTGGACGTGCAAGCCATGCATGGTGATGACGGCATCGTGTTCCGGCTGCCCGATATCGAGTTCGACACAGACTCTGCTGCGGACGGCACGGGGTCGAGCGGTCTGGGATCGAGCGGTCTGAGGTCGACCGGTCTGAGGTCGACCGGTCTGGGCTCAGCCGGTCTGGGACATGAGCTGATGTCGCTGATCGCTCTTGACGCGGATGACGTTCACGATCTCGTCACCGCCGAGATCGGCGGATCAGCCTTGTTCGCGGCGCGCTTCCGCGAGTGCGCTGCACGGGCGCTGCTGCTGCCGCGCCGCCGTCCCGATCGCCGGCAGGCTCTATGGCAGCAGCGCCAGCGGTCGGCTCAACTGCTCACCGTGGCAAGCCAGTACGCGTCCTTCCCGATCATCCTGGAAACGGTGCGTGAGTGCGTGCAGGACGTGTTTGACGTGCCAGGTCTGAGCACCCTGATGCGCGAGATCGGCTCTCGCAAGGTGCGACTCGTCGAGGTCGAGACATCAACGCCCTCGCCGTTCGCCCGCAGCCTGATGTTTGGCTACGTCGCGCAGTTCCTGTACGAGGGTGACTCTCCCCTCGCCGAGCGGCGTGCGGCGGCCCTGTCACTGGACCCCACTTTGCTGGCCGAGCTTCTCGGACGTGGTGAGGGCGCCGCACTGCGCGACCTGCTCGACCCTGCGGCATTGGCCCAGACGGAGTCCGAACTGCAGCGACTGGCGCCGGGACGCCGTTGCCGAGGCATGGAGGATGTCGCAGATCTGCTGCGGGTGTTGGGCGCTCAACCACATCGCGCCATCCTCGACCGCTGCGTCGAAGTGGCCACAGCCAAGGACGTCTCCGCCTGGCTGGTCGACCTCGAGAGCGATCGCCGGCTGATTCGGGTGCGCATCGGGGGCCAGGAGCGATGGGCCGCCATCGAGGACTCGGGACGACTGCGTGACGCACTGGGTGTCGCCTTGCCGGTCGGTGTCCCTCAGGTCTTCCTCGAGCCGGTCCCCGACCCGCTGGGCGATCTGATCGCCCGATACGCCCGGACACATGGTCCCTTCACCGCTCGGGACGTGGCCGACTGGTTCGGCCTCGGTATGGCCGTTGTGGCCGACGTTCTGCGCCGGCTCGTGGCCGCCGGCCGGGTCGTGGAGGGCGAGCTGCGGCCGGTCGAGTCCGGGGGCGGAGTCCACGGCAACGACTTCTGCGACGCCGAGGTGCTGCGCACGCTTCGACGTCGCTCACTGGCAGCTCTTCGTGCCGAGGTCGAGCCTGTTCCGGCCGTCGATCTGGCCCGATTCCTTCCTTCCTGGCAAGGAGTGGGCGCGGGTATGCGGGGAAGCGAGGGGGTCCTTCGAGCCGTCGAGCAACTGGCCGGCGCGGCGCTGCCCGCGAGCGCACTTGAGACTCTCGTGCTCCCCAGCCGGGTGGCGGCTTACGGCCCCGCGTTGCTGGACGAGCTGACGACCAGCGGCGAGGTGGTCTGGCGCGGACACGGCGCCCTGCCCGGCGATGACGGATGGGTTTCACTGCACCTGGCCGAGTCCGCGCACCTGACCCTGGCAGCACCCTCGCAGGACCTCGACCTCTCCGAGCGCCATCGAGAGGTTCTCGAAGCGCTGGGCGGTGGCGGCGCATTCTTCTTCCGGACCCTCTCGGACACGGTCGCCATCAAGGACGATGAGGCTCTGACGCACATTCTGTGGGACCTGATCTGGTCGGGGCACATCAGCAACGACACTCTGGCCCCCTTGCGGGCACTGCTCATGGGCGGACGCACGGCGCACAAACCACGGCGCACCGCCCCGCGCTCGGCCCGATACTCCGGCAGGTCTGGCAGCCTCGGCGCGTTGTCCGGCCAACGGCTCTCCAGCGGGAGGACCTCTGCATCGCCGCGCTTTGGACCTTCCACGGCGGCCGGCCGATGGTCGCTGCTGCCAGCCATCGAGCCCGATGCCACCATCCGCTCTTACGCGATGGCCGAGGTGCTCCTTGATCGCTATGGCATCCTCACCCGTGGTTCCGTTGTCGCAGAGGGGGTCTCGGGCGGCTTTGCCGGCGTCTATCGGGTACTGGCTGCGGCCGAAGAGTCCGGGCGGGTGCGGCGCGGCTATTTTGTCGAAGGTCTGGGGGCGGCACAGTTCGCAACAACCGGCGCCGTTGACCGACTTCGCGCTCAGAGCCGACCGCTGCCCGACGAGATCGAACCATCAGGTGCGCAACGTCGGGACGGCGCACCGTCAGCACTGGTTCTCGCCGCCTCGGACCCGGCCAATCCCTATGGCGCTGCTCTCGGCTGGCCAGCGCGGGTCACTGATCTGAACGACGACCACGGGAAACCCAAGCCCGCGGCCAAAACGGGGCCCGGGTCACCGCCGAGTCCACAGCCGGGTCCGGGGCACAAACCTGGTCGCAAGGCCGGTGCGCTGGTGGTGCTCGTCGATGGCGCGCTCACGCTGTACGTAGAGCGCGGCGGCAAGACGTTGTTGTCCTGGACCGATGACCCGGCGTTGCTGCAGTCCGCTGCCGATGCGCTGGCTCTCGCCGTGCGCGAAGGGGCATTGGGCAAGCTGACCGTCGAGAAGGCGGATGGCGCCTCGGTCCTGCGTCCTGACCATCCTCTGGCAACCGCGCTCGCCGGGGCCGGCTTTCACGCAACTCCCCGCGGCTTACGCCTACGACGTTGACGACCGTGTCACGCTTGCGTCCCTGGGTTTGCGGATACGGTCAGGCGGCGGAGGCGCGGACCAGAGTCTCGGAGCGCTGAGAGATCGGCAGGGTCAGCAAAGCGCTAACAGCCTCGGACTCGGCAGCCCGGTCCGACACATCGCTGAGCATCTGGGACATTGGCAGGTGCAGCGCAGCGCAGATCGACGCGAGCAGTTCCGAGGAGGCTTCCTTCTCGCCGCGCTCGACCTCACTCAGGTAACCCAGTGAGACCGCAGCCGACGCCGAGATCTCGCGCAAGGTGCGACCTTGTGCCTGACGATGGCCACGGAGAACATCACCGACTTCACGACGAAGCACTATCATGACGCCTCCTCCACAGCAGTTCGAGCAACGGTATGTCAGTTCGAGCAACGGTATGTTAAGAACAACGGTACCCCCCAAGCCATACAATTCGCCTACCGGACTGCTGGTTGGGTCTCGCGGGTTGTGACAACAGTGCGCGAATGGTCAACAGTGCGCAACAGGAGGATCTTCCCTGACCTGGGCGCCAAGCTCCTCGGTAAGCAGCGCTAAGACGGCCAGGACGCTGTGCGCCCGGACTTCCCGACGATCCCCGGACAGGCTGAGCGCTTGGACTCTCGAAGTGCCCGGCCCCACCACAGCGACGAAGACCGTGCCTACGGGTTTGCCTTCAACCTGATCCGGCCCCGCGACACCGGTAGTGGCCAGGCCATAGGTCGCACCCATCAGCGACCGCACCCCGCTGGCCATCTGCTCGGCCACGTCGGCGTCCACGGCACCCGCCCGAGCCAGCAATGCTTTGTCGACCCCGAGCACCTGAGCCTTGAGATCTGTCGCGTAAGCGAGAACACCCCCACGCACGACGACCGACGCACCGGGAATGTCGGTCAGCGCCGCAGCGACCAGCCCCCCGGTCAGCGACTCGGCAACCGCCACCGTCTGCCCCGCGGCGGTCAGGCGCGCAACGAGGTCTGCGGCCGCAGTGGGCTCCACGCTCAGACCTCGGGCTCCGCTGAATGCCTCTTCGCATCCTCACGTGCGGCCGCCTCTCGTGCGGCCGCCTCTCGTCCTGCCGCCGCCGCGCGACGCTCGCGTTTTGCCTGCGCGCGGGGGCTGGTGTTGCGCAGTGTCTGGGCCCGTAGCACGTAGTCGACCCCGGTTGCCACGGTCACGATGACCGCCAACGTCATCACCACCACTGCTATGGCATGCCATGGATCACTCAACGGCAAGATGTAGAGCAGGATCGCGACCGCCTGAAGTGCGGTCTTGACCTTGCCACCCCGACTGGCCGGCATAACGCCGTGCCGGATGACCAGGAGCCGCAGTACGGTGATGCCGACCTCCCGGACGAGGACCACCAGGGTGACCCACCATGGAAGCAGATCGATGATCGAGAGCCCGACGAGCGCCATACCCATCAGGGCCTTGTCGGCGATCGGGTCACTCACCTTGCCGAAGTCGGTGACCAGTCCCCTGGCCCGCGCGATGTCGCCGTCCATGCGGTCGGTCGCCGTTGCGACGACGAACACGGCCGCGGCCAGCAGTCGGTAGTTCGTCAGCTGACCGTCGTCGTGGAGCAGGAACCACCCGAAGACGGGCACAAGAACGATGCGCAAGATGGTGAGCGCGTTGGCGATGTTCCAAGCGCTCGCCTGCGTAGGCCGAACGTGGGTGTCATCACCGGAGGGGATCACTCGGGTTCCGCGATGAGGTCGACGCCCTCGGTGTCGAGAACCACCGCAGCGATGATCTCCCCGACAGCCGGGGTCAGGGCACCTGGGCGCAGCCGAAGGATGGTGGCGCCGTCGACGTCGGGCCCCTGATGGGCAGCCCGTCCGGTCAGCTCATCGGTGTCCTCGTCGATCCCGTCGACGAGAACCTCGACGCGTTCGCCGATGCGTTCCTCCGCCCGCTGGATGTTGAGCTCCTCCACCAACGTTGTGAAGTGCTCAACGCGCTCTGCGATGACATGCCTGTCGAACTTGCCCTCATAGGTCTCGGCCTCGGTCCCATCCTCGTCGGAGTAACCGAACACGCCAACCACGTCCAGACGCGCGGCTGTCAGGAAAGCCTCGAGCTCGTCGAGATCCTCCTGCGTCTCTCCGGGGAACCCGACAATGACGTTGGACCGGATGCCGGCGAGCGGCGCGCGAGCGCGGACCTGGTCGATCAGGTCCAGGAATGACTGAGACGAGCCGAACCGGCGCATCTTGCGCAGCAGCTTCTCGGAGGCATGCTGGAAGGAGATGTCGAAGTACGGCACGACGCCCGGCGTCGAGGCCATGACATCGAGCAGGTCCATCCGGATCTCGGCGGGCTGAAGATAGGACACCCGGACGCGCTCGATCCCGTCTACCTGGGCGATCTCGGGCAACATCGTCTCCAGCAGGCGCAAGTCCCCGAGGTCCTTGCCGTATGACGTGGAGTTCTCGCTGACCAGGAAGATCTCCTTGACATCGTGCTCACCGAGCCAGCGGGCTTCGGCCAGGACATCGGAGGGGCGTCTGGACACAAAAGACCCGCGAAACATCGGGATCGCACAGAAGGCACAGCGCCGATCACAGCCACTGGCGATCTTCAAAGGAGCCCACGGCCGACCGTCCAGACGTGCGCGGATGACGCGAGGACCGCTGGCCGGGACCGGCCCTTCGATCGTCTCGATTGCCGGGGCTGTGCTGGCTAGCACCTCCGTCGACCTCGAGAGCGGCCCATGGTGACCGTGACCGGGCAGGGCCACGGACGCAGCGGAGGCCTGGCGTGAGGCCGGCGAGAGCGGCAGCAGGCGCCGACGGTCCGACGGCACGTGCGAAACGGGCTTGTTGCCGTTCAGGATCGAGGTGAGGTGGCTCGACATATCGGCGTAGGAGTCGAAACCGAGCACGGCGTCAGCCTCGGGCAGCTCAGCGGCTAGCTGCTCGCCATACCGCTCGGCCAGACAACCCACGGCCACAACCTTCTGCGTACGTCCCGAAGCCTTTAGCTCAGAGGCCTCCAGGAGTGCATCGATGGAGTCCTTCTTGGCCTGCTGAACGAAGCCACAGGTGTTGATCACCGCGACATCAGCCTGCGCGGCATCATCGACCAACAGCCAGCCCTCGGCGGCCAGACGACCAGCAAGCTCCTCGGAGTCGACCTCGTTGCGCGCGCATCCCAATGTGACCAACGCCACGCTTCGGGGGCTGCCAGAAGCGCTCGAGGTCAGGGACGTCATCTCCCCATCGTAGGTGGACTGCTGTTGAATGACCGCATGCCCGACCTCGCACCAGAGACCATTGCCCCGGACACACTCGCCCGCGTCACCGAACTGCTGCGCAGGCACCCGCTGATCGACGGACACAATGACCTCCCGTGGGAGGCGCGACGACAGTCGGGCTACGACTTCGACCAGCTTGACCTCTCGGGTCGCCTGGACACCACGCACACCGACCTGCCGCGGCTGCGCGCCGGCGGCGTCGGTGCGCAGTTCTGGTCGGTCTGGGTGCCCGCGTCGCTGCCCGATGGAGTGGCGGTCATCCAGACGCTGGAACAGATCGACGCGGTCCACCAGATGGTCGCCCGGTATGGCGACCAGCTGGGTTTCGCGCGCACCGCGGACGAGCTCGAGGCCGTCTTCGCGTCGGGACGCATCGCGTCACTGATGGGGGCCGAGGGCGGGCACTCGATCGGCTGTTCTCTGGCGGCGCTGCGGATGCTGCACGTGCTCGGCGTCCGTTACCTGACGCTGACCCACAACGACAACGTCCCGTGGGCCGACTCGGCCACTGACGTGCCGGCCTGCGGGGGTCTGTCCGCCTTTGGCTTCGAAGTGGTGCGGGAGATGAACCGCATCGGCATGCTCGTCGACCTCTCGCACGTCTCGGCCGACACCATGCGCGACGCCTTGCGGGTCAGTGAGGTGCCGGTGATCTTCTCGCACTCGTCCGCACGCGTGGTCTGCGACATGACCCGCAACGTGCCGGACGATGTGCTCGAGGCCCTGGGTCAGAAGGGCGGCATCTGCATGGTGACGTTCGTGCCCGACTTCGTCTCCCCTGCCGCGGGCCAGTGGCGCAAGGAGGCTTCGCTGGCGGCGCTGGAGGTCGGCGTCAAGCCCACAGACCACCTCGCGTTCGACGTGTTCGCCGCCACGTACCGCAAGAAACATGCCAAGCCCACCGCCACGATCGACCAGGTCGTTGCCCACATCGAGCACGTACGGGAGGTCGCCGGTGTCGACCACGTCGGCATCGGGGGCGACTTCGACGGCACCCAGGATCTGCCGATCGGTCTCGAGGACGTCAGCGGCTATCCGCGCCTGTTCGTCGCCTTGGCCGACCGCGGCTGGTCCTACCAGGACCTGACCAAGCTGGCCGGCGGTAACATCCTGCGCGTCATGCGCGAGGCCGAGGCAGGGGCCCGCGACCTGCGGGCGACCCGCGGACCGAGCCTGGCGACATACGAGGCGCTGGACCACCCCTGATTGGCAGCCGGCGAACCGTCGCCCGGCTACCGATCGAAGACAGGCGTCATGGTATTGAACGATTCGCGTTAAGAACCAGTCAACGCATCGCAATATCCGCTCTCAGCACCGAGACTTCCATCGTGGTCGCCATCCGAGCCACCTGATGACTGGAGTCCAGGCAATGTCCGATCTCGTGTTCGTGATCCTCACCGGGGCGTTCTTTGCGCTCCTAGCGCTGATGGTCAAGGGGGTCGAGCGGTTGTGAGAATCGAGAACGCTGCCGGGCTCGCCATCTGCGTCCTGCTGCTCGGCTACCTCGTGGTGGCCCTTCTGTTCCCGGAGCGATTCTGAGATGTCTGACACCACCGCCGGCCTGCTCCAAGTCGGCCTGCTGATTGCTGCCCTCGTGGCCTGCTACCGGCCGCTGGGCGCCTACATGGCGCGGGCCTACACCAGCGAGCACGACACCCGCGTCGAGCGGTTCTGCTACCGGGTCATGGGCGTGGATCCGAAGGGCGACCAGCGCTGGCCGGTCTACGCCCGCTCACTGCTCGCATTCTCCGCGGTCAGCGTGCTCTTCCTCTACGGCCTGCTGCGGTTGCAGCCGCACCTGCCGTTGAGCCTGGGTTTCCCGGGTGTCCCAGCCGACCAGGCGTTCAACACCGCCGCATCGTTCGTGACCAACACGAACTGGCAGTCCTACTCCGGTGAGTCGACGATGGGGCATCTAGCCCAGATGGCCGGGCTCGCCGTGCAGAACTTCGCCTCTGCCGCGGTGGGCATGGCCGTCGCGGTGGCGCTGATCCGCGGCTTCGTCCGTTCCCGCACCGACCGGGTCGGCAACTTCTGGGTCGATCTGACCCGGGGTTGCCTGCGCATCCTGCTGCCGCTCGCGGTCGTGGGAACCATCGCCTTGGTCGCGGCCGGTGTGGTCCAGAACTTCTCTTCCGGAACCGACGCCACCACGTTGGCCGGGGTCCACCAAACCATCACAGGCGGACCTGTTGCCTCCCAGGAGGCCATCAAGGAGCTCGGCACCAACGGCGGCGGCTTCTACAACGCCAACTCGGCACACCCGTTCGAGAACCCCAACCCCTTCTCGAACTTCCTGGAGATCTTCTTCCTGCTGCTCATCCCGGTCGCGCTGACCCGCACCTTCGGGCTGATGGTCAAGGACAAGCGGCAGGGTTACGCGATCCTGGCCACGATGGGCTCCCTGTGGGGTTTGATCCTGGCCGGCGTGTGGTCACTGGAGGCTGCTCACCCCGGGACCGCACTCAAGCTGGCCGGCGCTGCCATGGAAGGCAAGGAGACCCGATTCGGTGTTGCCGCGTCGTCCCTGTTCGCGACATCGACCACAGGCACCTCCACCGGTGCCATCGACGCGGCCCACTCCTCATTCACCGCACTGGGCGGCGGCCTGCTGATCTTCAACATGGGACTGGGTGAGATCGCGCCCGGCGGCACCGGCTCGGGGATATACGGGATCCTCGTGGTCGCGATCGTGGCAGTATTCATCGCCGGCCTCATGGTCGGGCGCACCCCGGAGTACCTACACAAGAAGATCACCGGCCGCGAGATCAAGCTCGTCTCCTTGTACATCCTGGCGACGCCGATGCTCGTGCTGGCCGGGACCGGGCTCGCGATGGGCCTGTCCGCAGCCAAGGCGTCCATCCTCAACCCGGGACCACACGGCCTGTCCGAGGTGCTCTACGCGTTCATGTCGGCCGCCAACAACAACGGGTCCGCGTTCGCCGGCCTGTCGGCCAACACCGTCTTCTACAACGTTGCACTCGGCCTTGTCATGCTCGGGGGCCGGTTGATCCCCATCGTGCTCGCCCTAGCTCTGGCCGGGTCACTGGCACGTCAGAGATCGGTCCCGACCACAGCCGGCACCCTGCCCACGCACACAGCCCTGTTCGTGATGCTGCTCGCGGGCGTGATCATCATCGTGGCCGGGCTGACGTACTTCCCCGCCCTGGCGCTCGGGCCCCTGGCGGAGGGCTTGTGATGTCGACAACCACCAGCGGCCGCGACCCCCGTCTCTCACCCGAAGGACCTCCTGACATGTCAGCCGCCACGCCCACGTCCCCCTCGCGGGTCCAGGCAGGTTTGATGGACCCGAAGATGTTTTTCACGGCCATTCCGGACGCGGTCCGCAAGCTCGACCCGCGCGTCATGGTCCACAGCCCCGTCATGTTCGTCGTCGAGGTCGGCGCCGCGGGGTGCACCGTGCTCGCCATCTCCGCACCCACCACGTTCGCCTGGTGGGTCGTGGTCTGGCTGTGGCTCACCGTCATCTTCGCCAACCTCGCCGAAGCCGTCGCCGAGGGCCGCGGCAAGGCGCAGGCTGCCAGCCTGCGCCAGGCCAAGACCGAGACCATCGCGAACCGGCTGCGCCGCGACGGCACGGTGGAGAACGTCCCCGCCACGCAGCTGGCCCTCGGCGACCGGGTGGTCGTGGTGGCCGGCGAGATCATCCCGGGTGACGGCGATGTCATTGAGGGAGTCGCCAGCGTGGACGAGTCCGCCATCACCGGGGAGTCCGCACCCGTCATCCGCGAGTCCGGCGGGGACCGCAGCTCGGTCACCGGCGGCACCAAGGTGCTCTCCGACCGCATCGTCGTGCAGATCACCGCCAAGCCCGGGGAGAGCTTCATCGACCGAATGATCGCCCTGGTCGAGGGCGCGTCCCGGCAGAAGACACCGAACGAGATCGCGTTGAACATCCTGCTGGCCAGCCTCACGATCGTGTTCCTGATGGCGACCGTGACCCTGCAGCCCTTCGCGATCTACTCCGGGTCCGAGCAGTCCCTCATCGTGCTCGTCGCGCTGCTGGTCTGTCTTATCCCGACCACCATCGGGGCGCTTCTGTCCGCGATCGGCATCGCCGGCATGGACCGGCTCATACAGCACAACGTGCTCGCCATGTCAGGACGGGCAGTCGAAGCTGCTGGCGACGTGAACACCCTGCTGCTGGACAAGACCGGCACCATCACGCTCGGCAACCGGCAGGCCGCCGAGTTCCTCCCGGTCCGCGGTGTCGAAAGCAGCGAGCTTGCCGACGCCGCACAGCTGTCCAGCCTGGCCGATGAGACCCCTGAAGGGCGTTCCATCGTCGTGCTCGCCAAGACGGCACACGGCCTGCGAGAACGGCAGCCGGGTGAGCTTAGGAACGCGAGATTCGTGGCGTTCACGGCGCAAACACGAATGAGCGGAGTCAACCTCGACAGCGGGCGACAGATCCGCAAGGGCGCGGCCGCCGCAGCCATGAAGTGGGTACGCGACAACGGCGGGCATCCCAGCGGTGAGGTCGGCTCCATCGTGGACGGCATCTCCACCGGTGGCGGCACCCCGCTGGTGGTCGCAGAGCTGGTGAATGGCCAGCCCGCACGCTGCCTGGGAGTGATCAGCCTCAAGGACGTCGTCAAGGAGGGGATGCGCGAGCGCTTCGAGCAGATGCGCCGGATGGGCATCCGCACCGTGATGATCACCGGGGACAACCCGCAGACCGCCAAAGCCATAGCCGACGAGGCCGGAGTCGATGACTACCTCGCCGAGGCCACACCCGAGCAGAAGATGGCGCTCATCAAGGCCGAGCAGGAGGGTGGCCGCCTGGTCGCCATGACCGGCGACGGCACCAACGACGCACCGGCTCTGGCCCAGGCCGACGTCGGTGTGGCGATGAACACCGGGACGTCGGCTGCCAAGGAGGCCGGCAACATGGTGGACCTGGACTCCAACCCGACCAAGCTCATCGAGATAGTCCAGATCGGCAAGCAGTTGCTCATCACCCGCGGCTCGCTGACAACGTTCTCCATCGCCAACGACATCGCCAAGTACTTCGCGATCATCCCGGCGATGTTCGCCGGCGTGTTCGTCGGCCTGGACAGGCTCAACGTCATGCGCCTGGCATCACCGGAGTCCGCGATCCTCTCTGCGGTCATCTTCAACGCTCTCATCATCATCGGGCTCATCCCCCTGGCGCTGCGCGGGGTGCGGTACCGGCCGTCCCCGGCGGCCCAGATGTTGCGCCGCAACCTGGCCATCTACGGCGCCGGCGGCATCATCAGCCCATTCATCGGTATCAAGCTCATCGACCTGTTGGTGTCCCAGATCCCCGGCATCCGTTAGCGAAGGCAGAAACAGACCATGGCAAACCGAACCTCCCCGGCCCTGCGGCAGTATGGCGCCGCGCTGCGGACACTGCTCCTGCTCACCGTCATCCT
>CABDZU010000175.1_pt1 | contig 15011 bp, 14 predicted proteins | sample 3421901 | NCBI WGS metagenome assembly CABDZU01 (sample SAMEA5534340, study PRJEB31848) | metagenome | biome: tundra; feature: field; material: soil | place: USA | collected 2013-05 | depth 0.45 m
CTCCCATTCGTATCGAACGCCACCCTCGGCCACTGTGGAAAGGGTGGCAAAGCGCCTTGGACCCGAACTTCGTGGGTTCGGTGGCGTTGAAGGCTGGGTAAGGACAGAGCCCTGCCAGGCATTGCCTCCTCCCGCCTTAGCCTTATCGATCAGTCGGTTGAACTGACGGTTGAAGTTCACGTTGCAGCGCGAAGAGCAAACGTGCCTATCTCGCTGCTTCCAGTGAGCATTAGGGGGAACTGGTGATCCGCATTTCACACAGGGCTCACCGCCTTTGGCTCGGCCCTCGGGATGTTTCATCAGGCTGTCTCGCCAGTCCCAATAGGAGTGCTCGTCTGCCACGACTGGAGCCCTTCATCGATTGCATTGTGAATATGGCCGCACCACTGAGATCAGCACCCAGCAGCGAAACCATCCCGACCCTGGAGACCAGAAGAATCCTTGCCGCCCCTCCGAGTGCTGTGTGGGAAGCTCTTCGCAGCCCGCCGACACAAGGGCACTGCATCGCGCTCCGACGTAATGCTCGCACATCAGTTATGAGCGTGCGTTGACGGGGGGCAACCTCACCTAGTCCCCCGGGAAACGCCAACGAACCTCGTATGGGGTTCTCAGTTAGGCATCATTAGCATCCCTTTGCCTGCGTTCTCGCAATTTCATCGCCCCGCTTGTGAACATACGCATGAAGGGGAAGGCGAGAGAAGTTCTTCACGAATGGCATTCTCACTCCCACCGCGCAAACCAGGAAGACCTGACTATCAGCATGGAGCAACAGTCTTCAGTCAATGGCTGATGATCCTCTTGACAGACTGCTCGCATTCAAATGTGAAATGTCTTTCACCATGTTCGATATCACTGCTCTGACGGGCCATGTGCTTAGAATAGAGCGCACATAGCCAAGTACACTTGACTCGCACTAAGACATGCCAATACTCCCTATGTCTGGGCTCTATCTTAAAGTGACTTTATGTAAGCACAAAGGCCGCTAGCGCGTATATGACCTTCCATCATCATCTGTTGACCAGTCCGTACCGGGCCAGTTCTGCTATTGAGCCTTAACAAGGGAGAGAGAGAGTAATCAATATCTTCGTCCTCATTCCCTTGCTCTTATCCTTTGTGTCTACCGGGACTGCTTGCAGTCTCGGGTGCCTGCGGCACCAATTGCATTACCCCCAATATTTGAACAGAGTTATTTCCCCCCCTAGCGTTCCTAGAGAGAGTCTACTGCCAAGCAGACTTGATTCTCTCTCGCTGTTGAGTGTTTCGTTAATGCCACGGTACAAGGCTCACAGTCACACCCTTGTACCCTCTAGTGCAAGCCATACGCTTGCTTCTTCCTCATTCCGTACGTCTAACCCGTACTGCTGGTGACTAGGGAAGGTTGGAAGAACGGGGTAAAGAAGCACCTTCAAACGGCAAGACATTAACATCACCGTAGGTTTCCTTAGTCCGCGTTGGTCTTGGCATTAGTCTCCAACCTCTACCTCGTGCTACTGGCCTTGTCACTTGCGGCAAGATTCCGTCTTATTTCAACGGCAGACCAGTGGTTCTCTTGGAACCTTGGGCCAAAAACAAATTAGCCCCAAACACTGTCTCATAGTGTCTAGGGCTAATCCGATTATACGATGTAAGCTCGGGGTAGCATTCCCATCATGAGACGATGTGCTGTATGTCTAAGTAATACTGTGGGCTCCAAAACTTATGGGTTTTGGTTGCCTACACTTAGTATAACACTACGTTTTCCTTAGGTATGCCCATTTTGAGGATCTTCTTTCAAGTCTTTTGGCCCCCATATTAATACCTGGTCATTCTGTCCCTGGCATCAATTAAAGTGCCTCAGAACGGCTCACAGAACGTCTGGCAGCTTCTCATTCGCTCGATGTCAGGCCACGGATAACACCCTCAGCCAATTCCGCCAATAACCCACATATCCCAAGCGCAAACAGACCAGTCACAAGATAAGCATAGGATTTGGCGTCAGCAGGCTCGCCTACCCCTAATGCAGTCAGCGCAGAAAGAGCGGCAAGCCCGTTCGCCGTGATGATTACTCCTGCTAATACCTTGTGCCCAAATGCGGGCTTCCTAGTCGTCCATCGGTACTCCAAGATATAGGCAATTAGTACCGTGGGTGCTGCACCGAGTACCGCTCCATACAGGGCTTCATGTGGCATCTATGCGCTCCTAGATTGGTGGGCCATGCTGTGATGCCTAGATTCACTGAAAGTGCCTAATAACGGCTTACAGTACCGCTACGCCGTCTATGTGGGTGATGACTGGCTTCACTACCTTGGCAGGCATTGAGGTTGTTCCATCAGTCCAGAGGATTGACAGCCTCTCACGGTCATACCGCACACGTCCTGCCTTGGTGGTGGGTAGCACTACTACTGCCTTGATGTACCGCTGTACCCATACCCGCCTTGCAGAGACAGACGCCTCTTTCCATTGGTCAATGTCTGTCACTACCCGCATTACCCAGTACTGCTCGGTCTGAGCCGTTGCAGCACCCTTCACCAGCAGCACACGCCTATCTCTTTCTGCTCTGAGTAGCGGAATCATATCCGCTAGGTCAAGGTCGCCATTGGTGTGTGCCTGCCTCAGAGCATCCATGCGGGCATCAATGGCGTCTATCTCAGTCTGGTAGTCACGGTCCTCTGTGACCTCTTCGGGCTCGTTTATAGAGCGGCTGATGACCTCATGGCTTATAGCGTCATCAACCCATTGCATCTTCATCGTGACCTTGCCACAGCCACCAATGTCAGGCTTGCAAAGGTACCGGCCTTGGCTAGAGGCATTGCCATACATAGGAAGGAGGCATTTACCGCACGTAGCAATGCCTGACAGGAGATAGGTTCTAGCGTTCTTACCTACGTTGCCCTTGCCAGTCATACGCTGTTGAGCAGCCTCATAGATGCCTTCATCAATGATGCTTGGGTAGGACGTTGCTCCTACTCTCTGTCCGTCATAGGTGCTTATACCTGCATACCCCGGCCTCTTGAGAACGAGAGCAACAGCACCCCGCCGCCAACGTCCACCAGCTGTGGTCAGGATGCCTTTGGTGTTCCACTCGTTCGTGATGCTCTGGACGCTCTCACCAGCAGCAACCCTTGAGAATGCATCACGTAGAACGGCTGCCTCATCCTCTTGAATCTCAAACGCTCTTGTATATCCAAAGGCTCTGTAGCGTGACCCGAAAGGCAGGCCATCCTCTGCACGCTGTTGCTTCTGACGCTTCACCCGTTCACCAATACGGTCTGATTCACCACGAGACACAGCACCCTTGATACGTGCAAACATCCTGCCTGATGCTGTGGTCAGGTCTACGTCACCTGAGACGTTCGCTAGGGATACGTGGAGCCTGTCAGCAAGGTCAATGAAGGCTTCCAGTTCGGCAGGCTTCCTCGTGAGCCTGTCAAGGTCGTAGACAACTACAGCGTTGATGGTCCCTGCTGCCAGGTCAGCCATGAGGCGGTTGTATGCGGGTCGTTCAACGTCCTTGGAGGCACTGAGGTCGTTGTCCACGTAGACCTGTGCCACAAGCCACGAGAGAGCCTCAGCCTTGGCTCTACAGTCCTGCTCCTGCCTTGCTACGCCTAGCGACTCCCCAACCCTGTCTAGGCTGATTCGTGCGTAGATGCCTGCTGTGACTGTCATGCTGAGTCCCTAGGTAGGTGCGTCCTCAGTTGATGTTACCTCTGAACCTCTACATGGATCTGTACAAATTGGCGTACAAGCTCTCCCCCGCCCTCGCGAGCGACCTGACGGCCGACTGTTTCGACCTGGCCCGGCAGGTGCGCGAGCTGGACATGCGCGCAGCGCCATATGACCTGCGACCCCTTGGCTACGAGCCGGTGAAGATCGAGACTCCCGACGGCAAGGCGACGTATGTCAACGCCCAGCGCGACTTCGCAGCGCGAGCGCACCTGCTGCGGCGCCGGCTCATCGACGCCTGCGACGCCCTGCTCACCAATGCGTCGGGTGGTTGAGTGAGGGCGGCAACATGGTGGCCGCGTCGCCCCTGGCCGCATCGAGCTGGGATTGGATGAGGAAGATGCTCTCGGTGAGGTCGGCGCCCCTGATGTCGGCACCTCTGAAGTCGGCACCGATGACGTCGGCCATCCTCAGGTCGGCGCCCCTGAGATCAGCTCCAATGAGGTATGCCCCTCTCAGAGAGGCCCCTGTCAGGTCGGCGCCCTGCAGGTCGGCCCCGATGAGGTCGGCTCCCCTGTGGTCCAACTTGTGGCGGACGCCGGCTCGCACGAGCTCACTCGCAGCCAGTAGCAGGTCGTTGACCTCTCGCCGATGTGCCGCCACGTCCAGCTCGATGAGGGCATCCGGGCTCAGGTCGGTGAGATGTTCGGTCTCGTGCCGGGCAAGGGTGAGCTCACCGTGTACCGGGCGGGCCGCCTGCAGCGTCCGCGCCTCGCTGACGTACCACAAGAGCTCATGCAGGTCCCGCACGACGGCGAACACCTCAAACATCTGCGCTGCGCTTTCAGGTGCCCGCCGCCAGTCCTGACCGCCGAAAGTGACCTGGGAGACCTTCTGCCCTGCGCCGAAACAGTCGTAGACCGTGCAGCCCCTAAAGCCCTGCTGCCGCAGACCCTGGTGGATCCCGCATCGGAAGTCCGGCTGAAGGTTGGGACAAGCCTGCCCGGCGGGTTTGTTGATCGCAAAGTCCGCCGAGGATGAGAAGGCCGGCGCCACACAGCACAGGGCCAAGCAGCTCTGGCAGTCAGCCCTCAGGCCGGGTCGATCCCCTGCCGCAGAGGGTTCGTCCTGCTCTCGTATCTCAGACAACGTGTGCGATCTCCACCTGATCCAGGGTAGCCGGGCCACGAAAGGCCCTTTGATTTCTATGCGGATCGCCTTCTTGACACCCTCCGGAACCTGGGTGGAAAGTTGTCACGACAACGCACGGATGATGGCACGTCATGTGCGCGGGGTCTGGACTCAGGGGAGCGACCATGACAACTGACGGCAGCGGTTTGAGCATTGCCAGTGTCCGCGAGTCGGTGACTTCGGGCGGCGGAAGCTGGCAGGCGGAGGAGACCGACCACTGGCGACTGTCCCTTGATCAGAAGAAGCTTCGTCTGGGCGCTGTACCACCGCACACCACGCTCGCGGCCCGTGAGGAGCTCGCGCGGCAGAGGATAGCCGCCGAGGCGCCGGCACCCGGCAGTTATCCAGCCAGCCACGATTGGCGCTCAGTGGGCGGTCTGAACTACGTGACACCGATCAAGGACCAGAGCGCCTGCGGTTCCTGCGTCGCCTTCGGGACGGCCGCCACGGTCGAGACCACCGCACGTGTGGCGTTCGGCGCCGGCCTGGTCATCGACCTTTCGGAGGCCGAGCTTTTCTACTGCGTCGCAGAGAAGCAGGGCAGTACCTGTGCCACCGGATGGTGGCCTGATCAGGCGTTCAAGGCATTTGAGGGCTCAGGTGTCACCGATGAGGCCCACTTCCCCTACACGGCCGGCGACCAGAGCTGTGGCCTTACCTCCGGATGGCAAAACGTCGTCACAAAGTTGGCCGCCTGGCACACTCTGACTTCCACGGCGGACATGAAGGCATGGCTCTCGACCCGTGGTGCCCTGTCGGCCTGCTTTACCGTGTATGAAGACTTCTACGCCTACGCCAACGGCGTTTACACCCACCACACGGGCCTCGTGGTCGGCGGCCACTGCATCAGTGTCGTGGGTTACGACGACACCCAGCAGTGCTGGATCTGCAAGAACAGCTGGGCAGACAACTGGGGCGAGGCCGGGTTCTTCCGTATCGGGTACGGACAGTGCGGAATTGACGCCGAGATGTGGGCTGCGGACGCCGTGATCTTGCCTTCAGCCGGGACGGTGCCGCTCTATCGCTACTGGAACTCGAGCATCAGCGACCATTTCTACACGACGAACTGGGCAGACCTCGGCACCGGTAAGTACGGCTACAAGTTCGAGGAGACCCAATGCTACGTGTTCGCCGTCCGGCAACCGGGAAGCGTGCCGCTATACCGCTACTGGAAGAGCGCGGTCGGCGATCATTTCTACACGACGAACTGGGCAGAGCTCGGTGCGGGCCGCTCCGGCTACGCCTATGAAGGCATTGCGTGCTACGTCTTTCCTGGCGCTGGCCACAAGAACGCCGGGGTGTACCGATACTGGAGCCAAGGTGGCACCGACCACTTCTACACCACCAACTATGACGAGCTCGGCGTGGGCAACTACGGATACCATCTCGAAATGACCCAGGGGTTCGTGCCTGCCGGTCCAGGAGCCGCCGCTGCCACCACCCAGGTGGCCGCGGTGCCGGAGGGTTTCCGCGTCGGCGAGATGTCGGCTACGCCAGACTCCATGGCAGACGCGCCCGCGACATTCAGGGTCGACCTCGACGCCACAGGCGGGGCATTCCAGGGACCATGAGCCCTGGCGCAGACGCCGTACCGGCGGCCTTGACGCTGAGGGTTGGCCAGGAACACCAGATCCGCCTGCCGAGCCTTGGCACCGCAGGCTACGTCTGGACGGCGCAGGCAACCGGAGGCTCGGTGGAGGTATCGCACACCCGGGGGTCGGACAGTCCCGCGTCCCCGGGCGCAAGCAGCGACGAGATCATCGTCATCCGCCCGCTCAGCCCGGGTTCGGCAACGGTACGGCTCGAGCAGCGCCGCCCCTGGGCGGTCGGTGATGACCCGCATGACAGCGCGACTATCAGAGTCACAGTTCTCCCGGAGCAGTGACACGGCCAAGGTCGAGCCCAACGGGCGGCAGGGGCGCCTCAGGGCGCACGGGGCGCCAGGACTCACCACGGTGGGCAAGCCACCACTGGCCGATGCGGTGGAAGTCCCGCTCGTAGTCGGCAGCGCCAAAGCCCCACCCCGTCGTCGGTGCGCGCAGCGTCACCGGCTTGCCACGCTCGAGAATGAGCCGGACACCCCAGGTACCCTGCCGTCTGTGGTGGATCACTGCCTGCACGTCCTGCCAGGGAATGCTCCGCCGGCGAAGGCCGCGAACATTGGCGGACTGCGGCCTCAGATCAACGCCAAACGTCCGAATCCACAAACCCTGCGCAACCATCACGCTCCCCAAGACCAGACGGCCCAAGGCTGGCCAGCGCTGCCCGAACCACAGGTCGGGGGCACCGGAGGCAAACATGGAACCTCCAAAGGCCGCTGTCCACACCCAGTCGCAGCCAGAGGTGGGGATTGTCACGTTGGCCTGTGCCGCGCCCGGCTCAATGGTCATCGCAGTCTCGTTCTCTGAAGCCGGGTGGCCGACGTACCACGGCATCGGCGCTCATGACACCACACCGTGGATTCACCAGTACGTTTGCCTCGTGCGGCAGACTCCAAGCGTGAATCTCGCCGGACAGCTCAGCAGCACCGTGACTGCGTTGTCCCGGCTTCACGAACGCGTTCTGGTGGGTATCGACGGCCCCGACGGAGCTGGCAAGACGACCCTGGCCGACCGCCTGGCCGGCACACTGAAGACGGCGACGACGCACGTGAGGGCACTGCGGGCTTCGGGCCACCCGTGCAGCGCCACCAGCGCGGCGAGCTGTCGCCCCAGGGCTACTACCTCGACAGCTTCGACTACCCGGCGCTGCGAAACACGTGCCTCTTGCCCTTCCTCGGCGGAGAGTCCGCACTGAGGACAACCACGTACGACCACCGCGGCGGCGCCCAGGAAAACATCACCATAGCCGTCCCGACCAGGGCCGTCCTGATCATCGGCGCAGTGTTACTCCTGCGACCACAGCTGCGCGACCTGTGGACACTGTCGGTCTATCTACGCGTGTGTCCGAAGGAGTCCCTCAGGCGCGCCCATGGCCGCGATCTCGAGCTGTTCGGGTCCGCCGAAGAGATCGAGCGCCGTTACCTGGGGCGATACCTTCCGGGTCAGGCCCTGTACCGGCAGCTGGCAGACCCGCAGAGGCTCGCGCACATCCTGGTGGACAACGAACGCAGTGGCGAACCTCGGATCAAGCACTGGTCCCTGCCAGGAGTCACCGATCGCGGCTGATCAACGCCCCCGATGAGGTGGTTTCTTCCTTCCGTCTGGCCCGTACAGCCGGATCCCCATGACGGGGATCATCAAGAACCACAACCAAGAGCCCGTCAGGAAGAACAAGGCCAGCGCGGCGAACGGTGTCAGCGCAATGATCGTGTCGCGCTTGCTGTCCAGGAACCCGCGGGTGCCGCTGGCGGCCACGGTACCGGTCGGCTCCTGCGCCGGACCAGCCTGGGGCAGGTCGGCGAAGAGGACGCCGAGGTCAGCCCGGGTCGCCGCCGCCCTGGCCCGGGTCACCCGCAGCTCATGTTCTCCAGGGTCGAGCCGCCCTGCGCGCCAGTGCTCGCCCAGCAGCGCGATCGCTTTGTCACGCTCAGCATTGCCGACACGTGCGGTGTTTCCCTATACCGTCGTCAGACCCGGCCACTTCGCGGTTCTCGTTGCTCGCGAAGTCCATCCTGCCCGTCAACAGCCTCACGCGCGTCCTGTGGCGCGTGTCGTATGCCATGGCATCCACAGCCGGCTTAGCGGACCTCGACACCCTGGCGCATCAGGCCGTAGGTGATGCCGTCGGTCAGACTGACCCAGCTGGCCTCCACGATGTTGGGCGCGACCCCAACGGTGTCCCACGAGGTCACCCCATCGGAGTGCTCCATCAGAACGCGGGTGGTGGCATCGGTGCCGTGAGCAGCATCGAACAGGCGGACCCGGAAGTCGATCAGCTCGATCTTGGCCAGCTCGGGGTAGGCGCCCGACAGCGCCTGGCGAATCGCCCGGTCCAAAGAGTCCACCGGGCCGTTACCCTCGGCCGTGACGACGACCCGCTGGCCGGCCGCCCACAGCTTGATTGTTGCCTCCGAAACCGGGTCACCCTTGGCGTACGTGTGGTCCGTGATGACTCTCCAGGACTCCACCCGGAAGTAGCTGGGCCGGCTTCCCAGCTCCTCACGCAGCAGCAGGTCGAACGACGCGTCGGCCGCCTCAAAGGTCCAGCCCTGGGCCTCAAGATCCTTGACCCGCTTGACGATTCGCGACAAGAGGTCGTTCTCGCCGCTCAGATCAAAGCCCAGCTCGCGCGCCTTGAGCTCGATGCTGGCCCGGCCGGCCATTCCCGAGACGAGCATGCGCATGTCATTGCCCACGGCCAGCGGGTCGGTGTGCTGGTAGAGATCGGGGTCGACCTTGATCGCACTCGCGTGAAGACCGGCCTTGTGTGCGAAGGCACTCGCTCCGACGTATGGCTGGCGGCTGTATGGAGGGACGTTGGTCACCTCGCTGATCTGGTGTGCGATGCGCGTGGCCTCGGCCAACCGGCTGGGCGGGAGCAGCTGGAGGCCCTCCTTGAGCTGCATGTTGGCGATGACGCTCAGCAGGTCCGCGTTGCCGGTGCGCTCGCCGTAACCGTTGACCGTGCCCTGGAAGTGGGTCGCTCCGGCCCGGATCGCGGCGATCGAGTTGGCGACAGCGCACCCTGTGTCGTTGTGACAGTGAATGCCGAGGGGAGACTTCGTGGCGTCCATCACGTCGGCGACGATGTCCGACACCTCGTGGGGCAGCATGCCGCCGTTGGTATCGCAGAGAGCCACCAGCTCGGCCCCGGCCTCCATCGCCGTCCGGATCACCTCGATGGCATAGTCACGGTCGCTGCGATAGCCGTCGAAGAAGTGCTCGGCGTCCAGGAACACCCGCCGGCCCTCCGCGGTCAGCAAGCCCACCGTGTCACGCACCATCGCGAGGTTCTCGTGCGCCGTGGTGCGCAGGGCGAGTTCGACATGACGCACGTGCGCCTTGGCTACCAGCGTTACCACGGAGGCACCCGAGTCGATGAGCGCCCGGACCTGCGGGTCATCTGCGGCCACGGTGCCCGCACGCCGGGTAGCGCCAAACGCGGTCAGGGTGGCATTACGCAACGAGAGCTCCCGCTGGGCCCGAGCAAAGAACTCCGTGTCCTTGGGGTTGGCCCCTGGCCAACCGCCCTCGATGAAGCCGACCCCGAGCTCGTCCAGGAGCGCGGCAATGGCCAGCTTGTCTGCGATCGAAAGGTTCAGGCCCTCTTGCTGTGCACCATCACGCAACGTGGTGTCGTAGACGTGCAGGTCGGTCATCGTCAGCCCTGTCTCAAACGTTGTTAAAGGCAATGGGGATATATGGCGACAGTTTTGCAGGCAATGGTCTGCTCTGGCATCTTCTTGCCAAGAGCAATGTCACGCCACGCGATCCGCCCGAACGGGATGTGTCCGGGGACGAAAAAACCTCCCAGGGTATGGGAGGTTTGCGCGGCGGGAGATGCCCCGTCGCGCTAGTCGATAATGATGGTGGCGGTAGCCACTACCGTCCAGATGATACTCATTGGACCAGCCTTGCATGCCTGTCCGCCATTGGGCTATCAGTCTCGCAATGTGGTCATCCAAGGTTTTCACCCAAGGTGGTCGTTCAAAGCGATGATGCAACCTGGCCAAACAACCTGGCCAGGCGACGTGCTCACTGGGTGTGCTCAGACCGGCGCCCGGGCACAGGCCTTGACGAAAGCCTCGAACAGCCGGTCGTCCTCGCCCGCCTCCGGGTGCCACTGCACAGCCAGCCGGAACCGTGACTGCGGGCGCTCCATCGCCTCCAGCGTGCCGTCGGGTGCCCAGGCAGCCGGCACGTAGTCGGGGTGAGCGGACACGGACTGGTGGTGATAGCTCGGTATCACGACCTCCGGCCCGAGCAGAGCGCTCACCGTCGTGCCCTCGACCGTGCGCACGCCATGGGTGCCATAGACCCCGGGAGCTGGTGAGTGCTCGTCATGGCCGACCAGGTCGGGCAGGTGCTGCTCCAGCGTCCCACCCGCCGCCACGGCCATCACCTGCATTCCGCGGCAGACACCCAGCACGGGCGTGTCCCACTCGCACGTGACTTCGGCCAGAGCCAGCTCGAGGGCGTCGCGGTCGGGACGCGCCTCCTGCACACTCGGGTGCTGCTGCGCGCCATACCGCTGGGGTTCGACATCGACGCCGCCGGCAAGCATCAGTCCGTCCAGACGCGAGAGCACCGCGCGGGCCATCTCAGCATCAGCGTCCACGCGCGGCGGGATCAGCACGGCGATCCCGCCGGCACGCTCGATCTTGGTCACGTACTCATAGGGCAGCAATGCGTGAGCCATGCTCGCCCACACCCCACGCACGGCTTGCTCGACGTAGCAGGTGATGCCGATGATCGGCCGGGGACTGTCCTTGTCCATGTCGTCTGCGATCCAGGTATCAGAGCGGGGTGACGTAGGCGCCGGTGATCCCGCCATCGACCATGAACTGGGAAGCCGTGATGAAGCTGGACTCGTCGCTGGCCAGGAACAGGACGGCGTTGGCCATCTCCTCGGGCTCGGCGAACCGCCCGGCCGGGATATGGGCGAGGCGTCGTGCGGCCTGCTCCGGATCCGTGGCGAACAGCTCCGCGAGCAGCGCGGTGTTGACCGGGCCGGGGCACAGCGCATTGACGCGGACACCTTGGCGGGCAAACTGCACGCCAAGCTCGCGCGACATCGACAGCACGCCGCCCTTGCTGGCCGTGTAGGAGATCTGCGAGGTCGCGGCGCCCATGACTGCGACGAAGGACGCCGTGTTGATGATCGAGCCCTTTCCCTGTTCGAGCATGTACGGAAGTGCCGCTTTACAGCAGAGATAGACGCTGGTCAGGTTGACCTCTTGTACCCGGCGCCAGGCGTCCAGGTCGGTTGTGAGGATCGAGTTGTCATCGGGAGGGCTGATACCCGCGTTGTTGAACGCGATGTCGACGCTGCCGAACGTGTGTTTCGCCGCAAGGAACAAGGCCTCGACCTGCTCTGGGCTGGTGACGTCACAGCGCACGAACGCTCCGCCGACCTCCTGGGCGATCCGAGGGCCGTTCGCGTCGTCGACATCGCCGATCACGACCGTGGCGCCTTCGGCGGCGAACCGCCGCACGGTGGCCAGCCCGATACCGCTGCAGCCTCCTGTGACGACCGCGACCTTGCCCTGGATCCTGTCTGCCATAAGTGGTGCTGCCTTCCGATTGTGGGTTACTGGGTCAGAGCTGGTCAGCCGGTGGTGATCAGCTTGTGGAGATGAAGACGTTCTTGACGTCCGTGAACGCGTCGAGCGCATCAGGCCCGAGCTCACGACCGATGCCGGACTGCTTGAAACCACCGAACGGAGTCGAATACCGCACGCTGGCATGCGAGTTCACCGAGAGGTTGCCTGCATGAATGCCGCGCGAGACGCGAATCGCCCGCCCCACGTCCCGGGTCCAGATGGACCCGGACAAGCCGTACTGGGTGTCGTTGGCCTTGGCGATCGCATCGGCCTCGTCATCGAAGGGCAGCACGGCCACGACAGGGCCGAAGATCTCCTCACGCCAGACCCGCTCCGTGGTGCTACCGGCAAGAACCACCGTTGCCGGGTACCAGAAGCCGTCGCCGCCAGGTGCCTGCCCACGGAACGCGACATCGACCTGCTCAGCCGAGTTCTCGACATACGAGCGCACGCTCTCTCGTTGGGCCGCGCTGATCAGTGGCCCCATCTGCGTGCTGTCCCGTGATGGGTCGGCTACCACGACGCCCTTGACGGCCTGCTCGAACAACTCCATGAAACGGTCGAAGACATTACGCTGCACCAGAATCCGGCTGCGTGCACAACAGTCCTGACCCGCGTTGTCCAAAAAGGACATCGGAGCGGCAGCCACCGCCGCAGGGATATCCGCATCGTCGAAGATGACGTTGGCGCTCTTGCCGCCAAGCTCGAGGGTGATCCGCTTGACCTGGTCGGCCGCCCCTCGCATGATCCGCTGACCCACGGATGTCGATCCCGTGAAGCAGATCTTGCGGACGGCTGGGTGCGTCACGAACCGCTCACCGACCACCGAGCCCTTCCCTGCAATGACGGTGAAGACACCCTCCGGAAGACCGGCGTCCAACGCGAGCTCGCCGAGCCGGATCGCTGTCAGGGGCGTGAGCTCGGCAGGCTTGAGGACCACTGTGTTACCGGCCGCCAGTGCCGGCGCGAAACCCCAACCGGCGATGGGCATCGGGAAGTTCCACGGCACGATGATGCCAACCGTCCCGAGCGGCTCCTTGAAGGTGACGTCAAGGCCACCGGCGACCGGAATCTGCCTGCCGGTCAGACGTTCTGGTGCGGCCGAGTAGTAGTTGAGGACATCGCGGACATTGCCGGCCTCCCAGCGGGCGTTGCCGATCGTGTGCCCGGCGTTGGCGACCTCGAGCTGGGCCAGCTCCTCCTGGTGGGAGTCAACGACCTCGCTGAAGCGACGTAGCAGCCGGCCACGATCGGCGGGCGCGACGCCACGCCAGGTGGCACCTGCCGCGTCAGCGCGGGCGATGGCTTCATCGGTCTGGTCCAGACCGGCCTGTACCACCGTCTGGACCAAGGCCTCGTTCGCGGGATTGATGACGTCGTGCTCGGGGGCCTGTGCCGGGTTGGTCTGCTCGCTCAAAGTCGCTCAAACCCTCGTACTCGCTCCCAGTCAGTGACCGCTGCGCCGAACGCTGCGAGTTCGATGTCAGCGGCGTGCACGTAGTGCTCCACCACGTCCTTGCCAAAAGCCTGCTGCGCGACGGTGGATGCGGCAAAGAGGTCCCGCGCCTCGAGCATGGTGGCGGGCACTCGCTCCTTGTCCGAGGTGTAGGCATTGCCCACGAAACCAGGCTCGAGCGGGAGCTGCTTGCGGATCCCGTGCAAGCCCCCCGCTAGCATCGCAGCGACGGCCATGTAGGGGTTGACGTCACCGCCTGGCAACCGGTTCTCAACACGCAGTCCGGAACCGCGGCCAACCACCCGCAAAGCACACGTGCGGTTGTCATGGCCCCAAGCGATCGCCGTCGGGGCAAAAGAACCAGGGGCATAACGCTTGTAAGAGTTGATGTTCGGCGCATAGAGCAGCGTGAACTCCCGCATCGTGGCCTGAACACCGGCCAGGAAGTGGTCGAACATCTGGCTGTGTCCGCCGTCGCGGTTGTCGTCGGCGAAGAGCGTCGAGCCGTCCTGGCCACGCAGGGAGAGATGGATGTGGCAGGAGTTGCCCTCGCGCTCATCGAACTTGGCCATGAACGTCAGGCACTGACCATGGACCGCCGCGATCTCCTTGGCCGCGTTCTTGTAGATGCTGTGGTTGTCACAGGTGCGCACGACCTCGTCAAAGAGGAAGGCAATCTCATGCTGGCCCGGGTTGCACTCCCCCTTGGCGTTCTCCACGGTCACCCCCGCGGCATACATCTCGTTGCGGATGTCCCGCAGCAGGGGCTCGACCCTGCTTCCGCCCAGGATCGAGTAGTCGACGTTGTAGCGGTTGGCAGCCGTGAGCCCCTCGTAACGCCGGTCCCAGGCGCTGTCGAAGGAGTCCTCGAAGACGATGAACTCAAGCTCGGTCCCGGCAAAAGCCACACAGCCAAGCTCCGCCGCAGCCGCCTGCTGGGACTTCAGCACGGAGCGGGGCGACGGGCGAACCAAACCGGTGCCGTCCAGCCACACCAGGTCGCACTGCACCGTGGCCGAGTAGAGCTGACCAGGGGTCCGACGCAGCGTCGACATGTCCATCTCGAACAACATGTCGCCGTAGCCGCGCTCCCAGGAGCTGATCGCATAGCCGTCAACGGTGTTCATCTCTACATCAACGGCCAGCAGATAGTTGCAGCCCTCGACACCGTGCCCGAGCACATGCTCCAAGAAGTAGTGCCCGTGGTTGCGTTTGCCCTGCAGCCGCCCCTGCATGTCGGTGAACGCCGTGATGACCGTGTCGATAGCCCCCGACTCGATCTCAGAGCGCAGTTCGTCAATGGTCAGTGCTGGTCGGACAGTCATGCAACTCTCCTCATCTTCGGTTCTCGTCGTCCTGCCATCGTCGCCTCCGCTAGCCGATGAGGCCTCGCAGCAACGCCGAGGTCGCGTCGCAGTGCTCCTCCATGAGCGCCCGAGCACGATCACCGTCGCCGGCAAGCACAGCCGCAACGATCGCGTCGTGCTGGACGTTCGAATGGCTGATGTTGCGCTG
>CABDZU010000188.1_pt1 | contig 14805 bp, 10 predicted proteins | sample 3421901 | NCBI WGS metagenome assembly CABDZU01 (sample SAMEA5534340, study PRJEB31848) | metagenome | biome: tundra; feature: field; material: soil | place: USA | collected 2013-05 | depth 0.45 m
ACTCACGGGTAGCATCGCTGTCCTACATCACTGTTCTCCCCAGGGAAGGCTCCCCGTGCCCCGTACTCTGCGCGAAGTCGTGTTCGTCGAAGGCGTTCGTACCCCGTTCGGCAAGGCCGGTGACAAGGGCATGTATGCCCAGACGCGCGCCGATGACCTCGTCGTCAACTGCATCCGCGAACTGCTACGCCGTCATCCCGAGCTTCCGCCGGAACGCGTCGAGGAGGTCGCCATCGCCGCGACCACCCAGATCGGCGACCAGGGTCTGACCCTCGGGCGGGTGGCGGCGCTGCTCGCCGGTCTGCCCAACACCACTCCGGGCTATTCCATCGACCGCATGTGCGCCGGTGCGATGACCGCGGTGACCAACGTGGCCTCAGCCATTGCCTTCGGCTCGGCCGAGGTCGCCATCGCCGGCGGGGTGGAGCACATGGGACGACACCCGATGGGTGAGGCCGTTGACCCCAACCCGCGGATCTTCTCCGAGGGGGTCGTGGACCCGTCGGCCCTGTCGATGGGCGCGACTGCAGAGAACCTCCACGACCGTTTCCCGGCCCTGACCAAGCAGCGCTGCGACGCCTTCGCCGTCGCGAGCCAGAGCAAGCTCGCAAAGGCCTACGCCGACGGCAAGATCCAGCCTGACCTGGTCACGGTCGCCACTCGTCATGCCGAGCTGGGGTACGGCCTGGCCACCACTGACGAACCTCCGCGTCCGGGCAGCACCGTGGAGAACCTCGCCGGGCTGAAGACGCCATTCCGCGCGCACGGCAAGGTCACCGCCGGCAACAGCGCAGGCCTGACCGATGGCGCCACCGCGTGCATCGTGGCGTCAGCAGATGCGGCCGCTGAGCTCGGGCTGCCCGTGCGGATGCGCCTGGCTGCCTACTCCTTCGTCGGGGTTGAGCCTGAGGTGATGGGTATCGGCCCGGTTCCCGCGACCGAGAAGGCCCTGCGACAGGCCGGGTTGAGCATCTCCGACATCGGCCTCTTCGAGCTGAACGAGGCCTTCGCCGTCCAGGTTCTGGCCTTCCTCGACCACTTCGGCATCGCCGACGATGACCCCCGGGTCAACCAGTACGGCGGCGCGATCGCCACGGGTCACCCCCTGGCCAGCTCCGGGGTCCGGCTGATGAGCCAGCTCGCCCGCCAGTTCGAGGAGAACCCGCAGGTGCGCTACGGCCTCACCGCGATGTGTATCGGGATCGGCATGGGCGGAGCAGTGATCTGGGAGAACCCCCACCACGGCGACTACGGCAAGGATCTGGACATGACCAAGCTCAACACGACCCAGGGGACTGTGGCCTGATGAACATCGACTTCACTGCCCTGTTCCCCAACGAGGTCATCACCCTGGCCATGGCGCGCGACATCGCCCTGCCCGGTGGGGCCGGCACGTTCGTGCTGATCACCCTGGACAACGGCTTCGACCACACCAAGCCCAACACCTTCGGCCCGGCCACCCTCTCCGGCCTGTCCGGGGTGCTCAGCACGCTGGCCGCACGGGCTGAGGCCGGTGAGATCGTCGGTGTCGGGGTGACCGGCAAGCCGTTCATCTTCGCGGTCGGCGCAGACCTCACCGGCATCCCCAAGGTGAGCTCGCGAGAGCAGGCGCTGGCCATTGGCCAGCTCGGGCACAAGACGTTCGAGCAGCTCCGCACGCTCCCGGTGCCGACCTTCGCGTTCGTCAACGGCGCGGCCTTGGGTGGCGGTGTCGAGATCGCGCTCAGCGCAACATACCGGAGCGTGTCTGCCGGCGTACCCGCCGTGGCCACGCCCGAGTGCTTCCTGGGTCTGGTGCCCGCCTGGGGCGGATGCTACATGCTGCCCAATCTCATTGGCGTCCAGGCGGCCCTGAAGGTCATCGTCGAGAACCCGCTGAACACGAACCGCACGCTCAAGGGACCCCAGGCCTTCGAGCTCGGGATCGCCGATGTGTTGTTCGAGCCGGCCATGTTCCTGGAGGACTCGCTGTCCTGGGCGGCCGACGTCATCGCCGGCAGGACCGTGGTGGACCGCCACGAGGTCGATCGCGACGCAACTCTCTGGGAGGGTGCGATCACCGCGGCAAAGCGAATGGTCAGGGCCAAGACCGGCGGCGCTGCGCCCGGACCATTGCGCGCTCTGGAGCTGATATCCGCGGCCCGTACCGCCACCCGCGAAGAGGCGTACGCCGCCGAGGACAGCGCTCTTGGGGACCTGCTGATGGGCGACGAGCTGCGCGCCAACCTGTATGCGTTCGACCTGGTGCAGAAGCGCGCCAAGCGCCCCGCCGGAGCTCCCGACCGCTCTTTGGCACGCCCGGTGACCAAGGTCGGCATTGTCGGAGCCGGTCTGATGGCAAGCCAGCTGGCCATGCTGTTCGCCCGGCGCCTCGAGGTCCCGATCGTGATGACAGACCTGGATCAGGTGCGCGTGGACAAGGGTGTGGGCTACGTCCACGCCGAGGTCGACAAGCTGCTCGGCAAGGGTCGGATCGGCCCGGACCGGGCCAACAGGCTCAAGGCCATGGTCAGCGGGTCCACGAGCAAAGACGACTTTGCCGATGCCGACTTCGTCATCGAGGCGGTATTCGAGGAGATCAGCATCAAGAAGCAGGTCTTCGCCGAGGTCGAGGCGGTTGTGGGCGCTGACTGTGTGCTGGCGACGAACACGTCCTCGCTCTCGATCACCGAGATGGCCGCGGACCTGAAGAACCCGCAGCGGGTCGTGGGCTTTCACTTCTTCAACCCCGTCGCGGTGATGCCCCTGCTCGAGGTCATCCGGGGTGAGGCGACCGACGACGCCACCCTCGCGACGGCTCTCGCCACCGGCAAGAAGCTCAAGAAGACCACGATCCTGGCCAAGGACTCCCCCTCCTTCATCGCCAACCGGCTGCTGGGACGGTTCATGGGCGAGGTGGGCCGGATCGTGGACGAAGGCACCCCGATCGAGGTCGCCGACAGCGCCTTCGCCGGATTTGTCCCGATGCCTCCCTTCGAGCTCCTGGGTCTGGTCGGTCCCGCGATCGCCCTGCACAACCTCGAGTCTCTTCACCGTGCGTTCCCGCAGCGATTCCCCGTGTCGGAGGGCCTGCGCCGGCTGGTTGCCGCGGGCAAACCAGGGTTCTACGTCTACCCCGAGGGCAAGCCGGTCCCGGACCCCGAGGTCGCCGCCCTCATGCAGACGCCGGCCAACCCGGTGGTCCTGAGCTCCGGTCAGGTGCGAGACGAGGTGCTCTCGGCCCTGGCCGAGGAGGCCCGGCTGATGCTTGACGAGGGTGTCGTGGCCGCTCCGATGGACATCGACCTCGCCATGATCACCGGAGCCGGATTCGCCTTCTGGAACGGCGGGCTCACTCCCCTGCTGGACCGCACCGGCGTCTCCGAAAAGGTCACCGGGAAGCGGTTCCTGCCCCCGGGTGTGGCCAGCGTTCCCGCCTGATCCCGGCCCCGAGACAGGGGCAGACGGGCGCGTCGGTCGCCATGGAACACGACGCGCCCGGCAAGGCATCTCGAGACCGACAACGTGCCAGTGATCTAAGGTTGCATGCATGAGTGAGGATTACCCGTCCCGAATCGGCACGCTGATTCGGGACGCCCGACGGCACCAAGGCTTGTCCCAGAGCGATCTTGCGGAGCTGTTGGGCACGAGCCAGAGCGCGATAGCGCGCATTGAGCAGGGCAAGCAGAACCTGAGCCTGGAAATGCTGGCGCGTATCGGCGCGAGTCTGGACTCCGAGTTCGTCTCACTGGGCCACTCCGGTGCTCAGCACCTGCGCATCGTCGGCGGAACGAAGCTGTCCGGTGCGATCGACGTCAAGACCAGCAAGAACGCCGCCGTCGCGTTGTTGTGCGCATCGCTGCTCAACCACGGGCGCACCACCTTCCGTAGCCTGGCCCGTATCGAGGAGGTCAACCGAATCGTCGAGGTGCTGGTCAGCATCGGCGTGCGGGCCCGGTGGCTGCCGGACAGCAATGACCTCGAGATCACTCCGCCGGCCGCCCTGGACCTCTCGGGGATGGACGTCGACGCAGCGCGCCGTACCCGCACGGTGATCATGTTCCTGGGGCCGCTGCTGCATGAGCTGAACGAGTTCCGCCTGCCCTATGTCGGGGGCTGTGATCTCGGCACCCGCACCGTGGACCCGCACCTGAACGCCCTGCGAGCTTTTGGCCTCAACGTCACCGCCTCGACCGGCTTCTATGACGCCAAGGTCGACCGCTCGGTCAGCCCCAGCTCGGCAATCGTGCTGACCGAACGGGGCGACACCGTGACCCAGAACGCAGTGATGGCCGCTGCTCGACACGACGGCGTCACGGTAATCCGCAATGCGAGCCCGAACTACATGGTCCAGGATGTCTGCTTCTTCCTCGGCAAGCTCGGAGTGGTCATCGAGGGGATCGGCAGCACCACGCTGACCATTCACGGCAAGCCGAAGATCGACGTCGACGTCGAGTTCTACCCGTCCGAGGACCCGATCGAGGCGATGAGCCTGCTGGCCGCGGCGGTCGTCACCGAGTCCGCCATCACCATCCGCCGGGTGCCCATCGAGTTCATGGAGATCGAGCTCGCGCTGCTCGAGGGCATGGGTATGAAGTACCTGATCACCCCCGAGTACCGCTCCGCAAACGGCCTGACCCGCCTGGTCGACCTGACCACCATCGCCGGCCCACTCGTGGCCCCCGCCGACAAGATCCACCCGATGCCGTTCCCGGGTCTCAACATCGACAACCTGCCCTTCTTTGCGATCATCGCGGCCAGCTCAACCGGCACCACGATGATCCACGACTGGGTCTACGACAACCGTGCCATCTATCTGACCGAGCTCACCAAGGTCGGCGTCAAGGTTCAGCTGCTTGACCCACATCGGGTGTTGATCACCGGGCCCACGCGCTGGCGCGCTGCCGAGGTCATCTGCCCGCCGGCACTTCGTCCAGCAGTGGTCATCCTGGTGGCGATGCTCGCGGCTCCGGGCACCTCGGTCCTGCGCAACGTCTACGTCATCAACCGCGGCTACGAGGACCTGGCCACGCGTCTCAACGCGCTGGGCGCGACCATCGAGACCTTCCGCGACATCTGATTCGGCCGTGATCCAGAAGGCCACCGGCTCCATCTGAGCTCAGCGCCCGTTGAGGCGTGCGGGCTCAGCACTTGGCGAGGTGGCTCAGCACAGCGCCCAGCGAGGTGGCAATCGCGTCCGGGGTCAGCCCGATCTGGTCCAGAACCTGGCTGCGGGAAGCGTGGCTCAAGAACTTCTTGGGTATGCCATAACAGTGAACAGCCGCCTGGCACCCCGCCTGACTGGCAGCCAACGTCACCGCCGATCCGATACCCCCGGACACCAGGTTGTCCTCGATCACCGCGACAGCCTTGGCATCGCCGGCTGCCAGGATCAGGTCCGGGCTGACCGGCAGCACCCAGCGGGGGTCAACCACGCGCACCGAATATCCCTGGGCTTCGAGCTTTTCGGCCACGCTGACCGACGTGGACGCCATCGCACCGACGCCCACCATCAGCAGATCCACGGCGCCGGGACCGGATTCGCACAAGACGTCGAGGCTACCGAGCTGACGCACCCGGGCGACGGGGTCGGCGACGTCACCCTTGGGGAAACGCAACACCGTGGGGCCGTCCGAGACGTCGACCGCCTCGCGCAGCTGTCGGCGCAGCTGGTCGCCGTCGCGGGGGGCGGCCAGCCGAAGGCCTGGCACCACCGAACAGATCGTCATGTCCCACATGCCGTTGTGGGACGCACCGTCGGTGCCGGTCACCCCTGCCCGGTCGAGCACCACGGTGATACCGGACTTGTGCAGCCCTGCATCCATCAACAGCTGGTCGAATGCCCGATTGAGGAACGTGGCGTACATGGCGACCACCGGGTGCAGACCACCGAAGGCAAGCCCGGATGCCATCGTGAGGGCGTGCTGCTCGGCGATTCCCACGTCGAAGACACGATCCGGGAAGAGAGCCGCGAACTTGTCCAGGCCCACCGGGATCATCATCGCCGCGGTCAACGCCACGACGTCCGGGCGCGCCGTGCCGATCTCGCACATCTCGTCGCTGAACTCATCGGTCCAGATACGACCACCCTCGGCAAATGAGAGGCCGGTCTCGGGGTTGATGACACCCACCGCATGGAAGCGGTCAGCCTCGTTCTGGCGGGCGGGCGCATAGCCGCGGCCCTTCTCGGTGAGCACGTGGACCAGAACTGGACCGCCGAAGGCACGAGCCCTGCGAAACGCCGACTCGAGCGCCTGCTCGTCGTGGCCGTCGACCGGGCCGAGATACTTCAGCCCAAGGTCCTCGAACATCCCCTGCGGCGCGACGATGTCCTTCAGACCCTTCTTCATCCCGTGCAACGTCTTGTACATCCGCGAGCCCACGACCGGCGTGTGCTCCAGGGTGTTCTTGCCCCAGCCCAGGAAGCGTTCGTAGCCGCGCGTCATCCGCAAGCTCGCGAGGTAGTCGGCGACCCCGCCCGTGGTCACCGCATAAGAGCGCTTGTTGTCGTTGACCACGATGACCAGAGGCAGGTCCTTGTCGGCCGAGATGTTGTTGATCGCCTCCCAGGCCATCCCGCCGGTCAGGGCACCGTCCCCGATGACAGCAACGGTGTGCCGGTGGCGCTGGCCCTGCAGTCGGCGGGCCTTGGCGATCCCGTCTGCCCAGGACAACGCCGTGGACGCATGGGAGTTCTCCACGATGTCATGCTCGGACTCGGCCCGGCTGGCGTAGCCCGAGAGCCCGCCCTTCTTGCGAAGCTCCGAGAAGCCGTCGCGCCGGCCGGTGAGCATCTTGTGGACGTAGGACTGATGGCCAGTGTCGAACACGATCGAGTCCTGCGGGGAGTCGAAGACCCGATGCAGGGCGATGGTCAGCTCGACCACCCCCAGGTTGGGCCCAAGGTGCCCGCCCGTCTTGGAGACCGAGTCGACCAGGAACGCCCGTATCTCCTCGGCCAGCAACGGCATCTGATCCGCCGGCATTGCCTTGAGATCCTCAGGTCCATTGATCGATTCCAGCAGCTTCACGCGCGTGGTCTTCCTTCCTACTGACTCGGACCCTCGAGTGTAGGACGTACCCCGATCAGAGGATCACAATCTCGACGTCGTCGGGCGGGTCGAGCAGCTCGGTGGTGCCGTCCGGTGCGCATCGCACCCCGAAGGATGCTCCCGCGAAGCGCAGCCCGCGAACCGTCATCTGCCCGTATGCCGCCGGCCGCGCTGGTCGCAGAATGAGCCGCCCTGCCGGGGCATCGGGCTCGAACCCGAGCGCCACCGAGATCAGGACCGCCGCAGACGCGGTGGACCAGGCCTGCGGTCGGCACGACGCCGGATACGGCACCGGGCGATCCAGCACACCTGCACTGGCGTACAGCTCGGGCCAGCGGTAGTCGAACGCCTCCGCCGAGGCCAGCAGACTCTGGGCGACCTTCGTTGCCTCCTCCCGCTTGCCCTCCCGGGCCAGGCCCCAGGCACAGATCGCGGTGTCGTGCGTCCAGATCGACCCGGTGTGGTAGCCGATGGGGTTGAATCCAACGTTGTCCTGGGCCAGTGTCGAGATGCCGTACCGGCTCAGCAGCTCCGGCGAGGTCAGAGTGGCGGCCACCCTGTCGACCTCATCGGCGTTGAGCGTGCCGGTCCCCAGGACATGTCCCATGTTGGAGCCCACGCCATCGACGGTCCTGCCGTGGCCGTCCACGGCGAGCCCGATGTACTGCTCGCCGCCAGAGCCAACCCAGAAGTGGTCGCGGAAGCGGGTACGCATCCGCTCGGCGTAGTCCAACAGGTCCGCGGATCCGTCGAGGTTGAAGTGGGTGAACAGCTCGGCGGCGCCAGATGCGGCCTCGATGGCATAGGCCTGAGCCTCACACAACGCGATCGGCGCATCCGCGACGCGGCCATCACGCCAGCGGATCGCGTCGCCGGAGTCCTTCCACCCCTGGTTGGCCAAGCCCTTGCCCGAGGTGTCGAGATACTTCAGCAGACCGTCCGCATCAGGGGCGGCAAACTCGGTGAGCCATCGGGTGGCTGCCTGCAGATTCGGCAACACGGCCTCGACCTGGCGATCGGCCAGACCCCACTTCCAGGCGTCCCGCAGCAGGCTGATCCACAATGGCGTGGCATCGATCGTGCCGTAGTAGACCGGCGGCAGGTCAAGTCCAGCCGAAGGGTTCACGTGCCTCGAGCGGCGCAGCTCGTGCGCGATCTTGCCCGGCGCCTCGGCGCGTTCGCTGTCGAAGACCGAACCCTGGCGTCTGGCCAGTGCGCGCAGCGTCCCGGCCGCCAGGTCAGTGCCAAACGGCAGGGCCATCCGCGCCGCCCAGAGCGCGTCACGGCCGAAGAGCGTGAGATACCAGGGGGTGCCGGCCGCCGCGAAGATCGAGGACGGCTCCTGGGGATCGGTAAGCAGGAGATGTTGCAGGTCGTTCAGACCCGCGGTCAGGGTCGGGGCGAGCCGGCGATCCACGCACTGGACGGCCACCTTGCTCCAGTCAACCGCGGCGGCTCCGGAGTCGGCGTCGAAGTTGGACTCCTGCAGGCGCCAGGCATGGACCGTGGTGACCACCGAACCGGTCTGCCCCGGGGAAACCGCCAGATGGAACGTAGCCACCGAGACCTCACCGGGACCGCCCACGGTCAACGAGGTCGGCGCCGGATCAAAGGTCACCTCGGTGCGATGCCAGTGATCGCGCCATGACAGCCCAGCGTCCAGGCCGGTGGCGGCCAAGAGGTCCTGCGCAACGATGCCGGACTTCACCGACGAGATCGGCGCGCCGTCGCCGCCCAGGTGGAGCACCACGTCGGTCTCAACGCACTGGTCGGCGCGCGAGACGACATCGACGACCTCGGTGATGCCCTGGACTGTCACCGTCCTGGCGCGGCGCACCTGGACGGTCGGGTCGGCGCCGGGATTGCCCAGCTGTCGGGCGCAGGACAGGAAGTCCGAACGTCCGCCGGAGCTCGCGTCGGCCACCGGCACCGGGGACTCGTTTCCCAGATGCACCGCCAGCACACTGACGCAGCGCCGGTCGTCGACGTAGACCCCCTGGGCGCCCGTCGCGGCCCACACTCCGCCCACCACAGCACCCATGTCACCACTGGGCGCGCTCAGGGCCGTGACGTTGCCGTTCACGCTGACCCGCAGCTCATGCAGCCACGGCTGACGTCCGATCTGCGGGGGGCTCTCGGCTGAAATGGTCGTCATTGGCTGAAATCGCCTTCTGGTCACGAATGCGCATCGAACTTGACAGCACTCTCTCGGCTAAAGCATCCTCTCCTTTGGGTTGAACGTTCAAATCGAATGGAGAACCCGGTCTGAGAGGGCAGGATGACCGCACGTAGCAAACGACCCCAACGGGCGACGCTGGTGGATGTCGCCCTCGCTGCCCAGGTCTCCAGACAGACCGTCAGCAACGTCCTGAACAATCCCGGCAAGGTCGCCCCACAGACCATCGCCAAGGTCCGGTCTGAGATTGAACGTCTGAACTTCCGGCCCAACCTCGCGGCCCGTGCCCTGCGTCAGCGCAAGGCCAACGCCCTTGGTATCGAGCTGAACGCCACCGGCCGCCGCCGGCTCGGCAACATCCAGGACTCCTTCCTGGTGGAGCTGACCATCTGCGCCCGCGAGCGCGATGCGCACATCATCACGTTTTCCGTCGAGGACTATCTCGAACCCGTTGCCGAGTACGAGCGGTTGCTCGCCACCCAGATGGTCAGTGGCTTCGTGCTGACCAACACCCGGCGCCAGGATCCCCGGCCGGGTTGGCTGCTCGGGCACGAAGTCCCTTTTGTGTCGTTCGGCCAGGTATGGGACGACCCGAGCTTCACCGCTTGGGCTGACGTGGACGGCGGGGCCGGTATCGCCCAGGGCGTACGCCACCTGGTGGCGCAGGGTTATGGGCCGATCGGCTACCTCGGATGGCCGCATGGTTCCCCGGTCGGCGATGACCGGCGCTCTGGCTGGGTCGCGGCGACCACTGCGCTCGGCATCCATGACCCGGCCCTGCAGGAGGCCCCGCCCAAGGACATGGCCCGGACCGCCGCGGCGGTGCAGTCCCTGATCAAGGCGGTCGGCATCGGCGGGGCCATCGTGTGCGCTTCGGACACCCTGGCGTTGGCCGCCTACCAGGCAGTGCGCAACCAAGGACTGCAGCCCGGTGCCGACATCGGCCTGGTGGGCTTTGACGACAGCGACACCGCCCAGGTCTTCGGCCTGACCAGCCTCCAACAGCCTCTGGCCCAGATAGCGCAGACCCTTCTGTCCTACCTGGCCGCAGCCGACGCCGGTGCCGGGGCCCCGAGTCACGGCGCTGTCCTGGACCCAGTGGTCATCCCCCGCCACAGCACCGATCACCACGGCGCCGAACGCCTTGGCACGAAGCGATCATCCTGACCCCCGAGCCCGCAGCGACCAACTCAGCGGGCATCCGCACTCACGATGGAGACAGTTCGTGAGAACAAGCAAGACACGACCCGCCGCGGTTGCGGTGGCGCTGTGCGCCACCGGCGCTCTCGTCCTCTCAGCATGTGGGGGCGGCAGCAGCTTTGGAAGCGCCAGCAGGACCCAGGCCAGCGGCCCGGCCAAGCTGACGATCATGATCGGCAGCTCTGGCGACGCGTAGACCAACGCGGTCAAGTCCGCGGCGGCCGCCTGGTCCAAGCAGAGCGGCAACACCACTGAGGTCATCGTCGCCAGCGACCTCGGCCAGCAGCTCGGCCAGGGTTTCGCCGGTGGCACTCCCCCAGACCTGTTCTATGCCGATGCCGCTCGCATCGGTGACTTTGCCAAGGTGGGCAACCTGTACGCCTACGGCGACCAGGTCAAGAGCTCGAACTTCCTGCCCAGCCTGGTCAAGACGTTCACGTACAAGAACACGCTCCAGTGCGCGCCCAAGGACTACTCGACACTGGCTCTGGCGATCAACACCGACATGTGGACCGCGGCCGGCCTGACCGATGCCGACATCCCCACGGACTGGGCAGGTCTGGAGAAGGTCGCCAAGAAGCTGACCAAGGGCAAGGTCACCGGCCTGGTCATCGGCAATGACATCAACCGCGGCGACGTCTTCATGAAGCAGGCCGGCGGCTGGGTCGTGTCGGCGGACGGCAAGACGATGACGGCTGACAGCCCCCAGAACCTCGCCGGCCTTATGGAGATCAAGAAGATGATGGCCGCAGGGTCCATGAAGTTCAACACCGACACAAAGCCGGCTGCCGGTTGGGGCGGCGAGGCCCTGGGAAAGGGCATCGGGGCGATGACCATCGAGGGCAACTGGCTCAGGGGTTCGCTGACCAAGGACTACCCCAACCTGAAGACCAAGATCGTCTCGCTGCCGGCCGGCCCGGCAGGCAAGGCCACGCTGATGTTCAGCAACTGCTGGGGCATCGCCGCCAAGAGCACCCACCAGAAGCAGGCCGTCGACCTGGTCAAGTTCCTCATCACCGTTGACCAGCAGCTCGCGTTCGCCAAGGCGTTCGGCCCGATGCCCTCCACGGTCGAGGGCATCGCCAAGTTCAAGGCGCGGTACCCCCAGGACGCAGCCGTCGCCGCAGGTGGCGACTACGGCCAGGGCCCTGTCAACCTCCCCGGTTTCGACCCGGTGATGTCCGCGTTCAGCTCCAAGATGGCGACGCTGGGCAAGGGCGGCGACGCCAAAGCCATGCTGGCCGACCTCCAGAAGAACGGCACCGCGGCAATCGCCGCCGGCTGATCGACGCACTGACCGCATCATGAATCGCTGAACCGCCCGGTCGGCATACAGGCACCTCGTGCCTGTATGCCGACCGCCCACAAGGAGATCGTCATGGCCAAGAGAAGGACCAACATCCACGGCCGAGAGGGGATCGCCGGCTGGGTCTTCACGGCTCCTGCGATCGTCATCCTGGGCGTCTTCCTGCTCGTGCCCATCCTTATGGCGCTGTGGGTCAGCATGACCAACTGGACCGGCAACGTGGATCCCTTCGGTGGCGGTCCGAACGCGGCCTTCGTCGGTGCCAAGAACTACTCGTCGCTGTTCCTGTCCGACGGTCTGGCCCGGTCGGACTTCATGCAGTCGCTGGGCAACACGTTCTACTACGTGCTACTGGTTGTCCCGCTGCAGACCGCCACCTCGCTGCTGCTCGCCCTGATCGTCAACGACAGGTTCCTGAAGGGCAAGAGCTTCTTCCGCACGGCGTTCTACTTCCCCTCGGTGACCAGCTCCATCGCCATCTCCACGGTGTTCCTGTTCCTCTTCTCCAACACCGGCGCGGTCAACGGGCTCCTGAAGCTCCTGGGCATCGACGGACCTGAGTGGTTCAGCGACTCGCGTGGCCTGCTCCATCTGTTCTTCGGGCTTTTCGGCGCGGGTGAGAACCCGGACTGGGCGCAGGGGCAGATCTTCGGGCGATCACTGTGGGACTGGCTGTCCGGCCCGTCGGTGGCCATGTGTGTCATCGGTGATCTAGCTCGAAAATGGGTGGTGAGTGGGCAGGCGAAGCATCCCGGCGGAGCGTAGCGGAGTCGGGATGGGTTGTAGCGGTGAGGCTGAGTGCTTAGGTGGTTCAGGCGGCGGGTTGGAGGGTGACCTTGTAGCCGAGCGCTTCGAGCTGACGGATGTGGTTGCGCTTCTTACGTTCTGGGTTGATGTGTGAGTCGTAGAAGCCGGGACCCAGGTCGTGGTAACGGGTTTCGGGATCAGAGAGTAGGGACCAGACGATGAGCAGGATGGAACGGCCGACCGCGACGATGGCCTTCTTCTTGCCTCGGCGTCGGGCGATGCGCCGGTAACGCTCGCCCAGGAACGTGTCGGTCCTGGCTGCTGAGACCGCTGCTTCACCCAGGACCCGGGCAAGGTAGCGGTCTCCGTGACCAGTGGCGCCGGTGCCCTTCTTACGGCCGGCGGACTCCTTGACGCCGGGGGCGAACCGGGCCCAGGACGAGAGGTGCGCCGGGGTCGGGAACCGGGTCATGTCGTCGCCGACCTCAGCGATGATCACCGCGGCCGTGGTGGCACCGACCCCGGGGATCTCATCCAGGCGGGCCACCGCATCCGCGAAAGGGGCGAGCCGGGCCTCGATCTTGGTATCTAGGTCGGCGATGTCCACGCTGAGGGCGTCGATTCGGGCGAGCATCTTGGCCAGCAGGAAGCCGTGGTGGTCGGTGAACTGGCCGACGAAAGCCTCCTCCAGCTGGGGGATCTTTGCGCGCATCCGGGCCCGGGCCATCTGCGCCAGCACCCTGGGGCTGCGTTGTCCGGCGATGAGTGCGGCCATCATGTCCCGCCCGGAGACCCCGAAGATGTCACTGGCCACCACTGACAACTTCAGCTGAGCGTCTTCGAGCAGCTTCTCGACCCGGTTCTTCTCCGCACTCTGGTCAGAGACCAAGCTCATCCGGTACCTGGTCAGGTCACGAAGGCGGCGGATTGGGATCGGTGGCACGAAGCTGGGCCGCAGCATCTGGCGCTCGGCGACCTTACACAACCAGACAGCGTCTAACCGATCGGTTTTAGGCCGACCAGGCAGGTGTTTGACATCCTTGGCGTTGACCAGCCACACCTCGAAACCGTGCGCCTCCAACAGGTAGAACGGTGGTTTCCAGTACGAAGAAGTTGCTTCCATCACGACCCGGGTCACGCCCAGATCCGTCAACCGGTCGACCATCACCTGTAGTGAGCGGGTCATCGTGGAGTACGTCGTGACCTCCTGGACCCGCCGCGGGCCACCCTTGGGATCGGGTACCCGCACACAGCACACCAGTTCGGCCTTGCCGATATCCAGGGCCGCGACCCGCTCGATGATCTCCTGCTCGTCCTGCGTCTGCTCCAACATGGCTTCCTCCCGACGGTGTTATCCAGGAACCGAAAGTGGTTGCCCGCAGGAGCTGCTGGGACAGTAACGAATCTAGCTCGCGTGCTCGAAGGCAACAATGAAGGGCCCAAAGCGCAGCTCCCCGTGCCCGACTGGGGTACGGCCTCTCACGGACCAAGGAACAACGACATCGGCGAGCAACCACGACCCCATTTTCAGCCCGGAACGGGCGCCCCGGAAGAGCACCAAAGACTGGGGTGGAAACCCTGCCCTTCAGGGCAGGGAGGAAACCTTGCCTAGTCTGGTCGTTTCTGGTTGGTGATGTAGTCCTTGACTGTGGACAGTGGCGGGCCACCGCATGACCCGGCGGAGTATGACGGGGACCAGAACCGGCCGCGCATCGCAGCCGGGTTGATCCTGCCAACGAAGTCTTGCCGCAGCCGCCTCGACGAGACACCCTTGAGGGAGTTGACCAGGTGGGAGAGCGCCACCTTCGGCGGGTAGGCCGCGAGCAGGTGCACATGGTCTACCTCCCCATTGAACTCGGCCAGGGTCGCCCCGAAGTCCGCCCGCACCTGCGCCATGACCTGTTCGCACCGGTTGAGCATCTCCGCGTCGAACACGCCACGGCGATACTTGGCGGGCGAACACCAAGTGGACGTGCAGGTTGCCGGCGACGCTTCTGCCGCCGCGGGATGTCGGGTCTGGTTACCGGCGGGGTGTCGGTGGCCGAGGTTACTTTGTGGGCCATGAGGTTCCGTCTGTACCCGAGCGCCGCACAGAAGGTGCTCCTGGCCGAGCAGTGCGGTCATGCCCGGTACGTGTGGAACCTCGGCCTTGAGCAGCCCCTGATGTGGCGGGCCTGGAAAGGGCCCACGCCGGGCTTGGGCGCCCAAGCCGCACAGTTGACTGCCGCCCGGAGGGCGGCGCCGTGGCTTGCCTGCGGGTCGCAGACCGTCCAGCAGCAGGCGTTGCGGGACCTTGACCAGGGGTGGCGGGCGTTCTTCGCAGGAACCCATCGGCGCCCGACGTG
>CABDZU010000218.1_pt1 | contig 13645 bp, 11 predicted proteins | sample 3421901 | NCBI WGS metagenome assembly CABDZU01 (sample SAMEA5534340, study PRJEB31848) | metagenome | biome: tundra; feature: field; material: soil | place: USA | collected 2013-05 | depth 0.45 m
CCCATCGCCAAGATCAGCGACCGGTTCAGCGCAGCGGTACACCGCTTCGCCCGCGACCAGCAGGTGCCCTGGGTCGACTTCGCCCGAGGCCAGCGTAAGGACGACGTGATGCAGGAGTACCTGGCCAGTTACACCCAAACCCAGGGTGTGGTCTTCATCGGCCGGGCCCAGGAGAAGACCGCACTGTTCCGCACCGAGAAACGCCGTAACGCCCAGGGCGTCTCCTACCCGTGGATCGTGAAATCTACCGGGATGGTCAACCACTACTACTTCTACTGCGTGGACGAGGACTTCGGCCCGTTCTTCATCAAGTTCTGCTCGTATTTCCCTTATAACGCCCGTCTGTGCTTCAACGGAAATCACTGGGCCCAGCACCAGGCACAGAAGGCGGGGATCGGGTTCACCCCGCTGGACAACGCGTTCGCCACAGTCGACGACCCTGCCGGGTTGCAGCAGATCTGTGACCGCCTCGGACCCGACCAGATCCAGGCGCTGCTGGACAAGTGGCTGGCGCTCTTGCCCAACCCGTTCACCCAGCAGGACCGCGATGCCGGGTACCGGTACGACATATCGGTCCTACAGGCTGAGTTCTCCCTGACCCAGATGCTGGACCGGCCCGTGTCAGGGCGGATCTTCTTCGAGCAGGTGATCCGCGACAACCTGGACATCGGCCGTCCCGACCAGGTCGGGTTGGTCTTCAACCGCCACCTGATCCGCAAAGGCCCGCACCCGACCCCGGGGCGGTTCCGCACCCGGGTGATCACCGACGGGGTCACTCCGAGCCTGCACGTGGACTACAAACACACCACCATCAAGCAGTACCACAAGGAAGGACGAGCGCTGCGGACCGAGACCACGATCAACAACACCCGCGACTTCGACATCGGGAAACGTCTTGTGAATCTGCCCGCACTGCGGGAGATCGGCTTCAAAGCCAACCGGCGCCTACTGGGCGTCCAACGACTCGACCACGACCCGATCACCGGAGCCCGCGACCTGCACACCCTCACCGACCCAGTCACCACCGACAAAGGCACCCGCGTCCCAGGGCTGCGCCTGGGCCAACAACGCACCCACGCACTGCTGAGCGCATTGCTGACCTTCCGGCTCCTACCCCATGGATTCGCCAACCGGGACCTGCGCGTCATCACCGCCGAGCTGCGTGGCATCCCACCGGAAATGGTCACCGCGGGACAGATGACCTACGACCTGCGACGCCTACGCACCCATGGCCTCATCGAGAAGATCGCCCACACCCACCGCTACAACGTCACCGATTACGGACTACACACCGCGATGTTCCTCACACGCGTCCATGAGCGCCTCCTGCCCACCGGACTGGCCCATCTCGCCGAACGTTCCAGACCCCATCGGCTTCTTACCGCTGCCACCGCCTACCGCAGGGCGATCGACGACCTCAGCAACGAAACCGGACTTGCTGCATGAAAACCATCGTCGCTCCACGCGCCGAACTTGACCCAAAATTTCGGCTCCGCCGAACCTAGCCCTCTAGGCTGTTACCAAGTGGTCCGGCGCCACACTTGAGGCCGTGGCTGGTCCATGTGTTGTTCACAAACATCCGGATCTACCGCCAGTCGGGCGCGATCGCTCCCTGCTCAGGCCGTCCCACAAAGGGAACCTTGGGTTCTACGAAAACGCCGTAGGTCAGCATCGATGTCCATGCAGGAAGTCCCGTAGCACCCGCCCGGTGACGATTCCCGCTCGCGCACGTCATACGGCACTCCTGCCTACGAGCCTCGAGGGCGCATCTGCCAGGACCGCCCAACCACGGGTATGGGCGGTCAGTCGAACGAGTCTCCGCTCGGATCCGACCAAGACGACCGCTGCCTATCACGATGGTCCAAAAGTCCACCACCATTGCATACCCCACCCCCGGCATCTGCACAGATCAGCGTGCGGACGAGTCCGGCCAGCAGGGTCTTGTGAACCCGAACTTCCGTGCATATTCCGTGCGGACCTCGACCCAGCCCGTCGGCTGTACGCGTTTGTGCAGGTCACAGACCTGCAGACCAGGCCGTCATGACCGACCCATCCACGGGATTTTAGATACCCCCACCGGGTACATGAAGAGGCCCCCACCCTGCGTTTCCGCAGGTCAGGGGCCTAACAAGCACGTGGTGGCAGGTGAAGGATTCGAACCTTCGAAGCTTTCGCTATGGATCTACAGTCCCAAGGCTCCGCGCCCGTGACCAGCGGAAACACCTGACCCGCAACAACTTCCGTGCGTATTCCCCACAAACAGCCGACGTCATCAGCCGAGATCAACCGGACACTTCCGGGCGCGTGCCCGCTCCCCGGTGGTCGCGATTGAGGGCAGCGTCTGCCAGTTGAGCCCTGCGCGCCCGCCCACCAATGACCTGTTAATTACGAGGGAGTTACACACCCGCATCGCACTCGGCTGGCCAGCATTTGCCGCGTCAACCAAGGCAACTCAGCCGGGTCAGAATGGCCAGATCGAGGTCGTGTATGCCCAAAATACGCCCACGCCAGAACCCGCTCGTCTCCTCAACGGGGCTGATCAAGGGCGGGTGCCGCCAAGCCGGCAATGGTCGATGAGCACATAACCGTTGAGCGGGCTTTCCGGTCGATCAGGCGTGCGTCTTGTCGATGAACCGCTGCCGGGCTGCTTGCCGGGAGACTCCCAGGGCGACCGCGATCTGGTTCCATGACCTGTCGTGTGCCCGGGCGACCTCGACGGCCTCACGAAGCCGTGCCTCGTCTGCGCGCACCGCCTCGGAGACGGCTGCGATCGCTCGCAGGTCATCGGTGTGGTCGACCTCGGCGGTTGCTGGGTCGAGCTCGTCGGCCAACTGATCGAACCGGCGCGCGGCCCGCTCGATCTCGTCGTCTGTGTGTCGCATCGTGATCACCTCCTCATCCGAGGAACCTGTAGAACTTCGGTCGTAGCGGCATGGCGTGTATGACGACCGGGTCGTCCCCGTCGATGTCGAGGATGCCGATCTCCAGTAGTGCTCCGTCGGAGGCTGGTCCGATGAGCATCGTCAGGTCTTCATCGATGACGACCCTGCGCATTGCGGTGCGGACGGCGTGCCAGATGTCCGCGTCGACAAGGCCATGCTTCCGCGCTGGCCCACCGATCCGCACTTAGACAAGATATCTTGTCTAGACTCAAGCGTCAAGGATGAGTTGTCTAAGTTGGCACAAGGTTCCAGGGGACCCGGTGCGCAAGGAAACCACGTCAACGCGGCCTCGACGTACCCAGCTTTATCTGGAGCGCGCGGTACACCCGGTGGGTCTGGCAGGTCACGCCGTGGCGATCTGCGTCAGCCAGCTCGGGCGCGAGGTCGCGCGCCGGCGCGAAGTTGGCAAGGTCGACGTGAACCCGAGGTCCGTGAGGCCCTTGGGCAGCACGTGGATAACGCAACGTGAGGTCAGGTCGTCTGCCAGTCGCAGCTCGAACTTGCTCTGCGCGAGGTCCGGGCTGCTTTGCGGGGCACCAGTTCGGCCCATTTGTCTTGTTGGCTCGCTCCGAGGAACGTGAGCAGCTCGGCCGTGTCCAGACGAAGTCGCCCGGCTTGCTGGAACAGCAGCTCTCCGGTGACGTCGGTGTCATCGCCGGGCCCGAACCTGACCACGACATCAAGATGCCGCGGTTTACCGCCCTGGTCGATCAAGCTGCCAAAAACGATCAGCAGAGCAGATCGGGACAGGGGCAGGCCAAACTGTTTTATCCCCTGAGCTGTTGGCTTCGTCCCTGGCCCTTCAACGCCGTCGCGACGACCCGAACTCCAGCGATGAAGGATCCCGGGTTAGGGTTCCACCAATCAATCCACACGGGAGCCCTGTTGCAGGGGCTGAGAGGGAGCTGAAGCAGCTCTGACCGTTGAACCTGTCGGGATAATGCCCGGCGCAGGGAGTGCATCCCGATGTCTCACATCGCCCGCAGCCAGTTCCACAAATCGCGTTCCGATACCGCAGGCGAACCGCCCAATGCGATCCGGCCCGGCGTGCGCCGGGCCGTTCGTGGCGGGATCTTCGGCAACTACGTCGACCAGTTCGACATCTTCCTGCCCGTCATCGCCCTCGCACCGGCGGCCGCGCATCTCTTCGGCCCGGAGAACCTGGTCAGCAACGCCGGGCTGATCTTTGTCGCGACCCTTCTTGGGCGGCCGCTCGGGGCTGCGGTCTTCGGGCCAATCTCGGACCGGATCGGAAGGACGGTGACAACGAAAGTTGCGCTTGCCGGCATCGCGTTGACGATGCTGCTCATCGCTCTGGTTCCGAGCCACGCCGTACTGGGCACAGGGACGCTCTCGATAATCCTTGTCCTGCGTCTCCTCGGCGGGATCTTCCTGGGTGGCGAATATACTTCTGCGATCCCGCTCGCCATGGAATGGTCCGATCCTCAGCGACGCGGCCTCGCCAGCGGCCTCATCATGTGGATGTCACCGTGGGCAAACGCAACCATCGCGGGCATCGTGTTTGTGCTGCTCAGCGTGCTCGATACTGAGACGTATAGCGCATGGGGCTGGCGCATCCCGTTCCTGCTCGGGTCGCTCATGGCGTTCGGCATGCTGATCTACTACCGCTCATACATTGCCGACTCGCCTGTATGGAAGCAACCTGCCCAACGAACGAGCCCGCTCAAGGAAATCTTCATCGGCGAGCAGCATGGCGCATTGGTGCAAGTGTTCGTCCTCATGAGCGGCCTGTGGTTGTTCACGGATATGGCAATTCCAGTGCTGACCGGCCAGCTGAAGGTCGACACTCACCTCGGCGCCCAGACCATCTCATTCGTCATGATGTGCGCGACAGCCGTTTCAGCGTTCGCCATGGTCGGCTGCGGGCACCTCTCGACCTTGATCGGAAGGCGCACCTTCTTTGTCGGTTTCGGGTTGATCGCCGCGGTGCTCGCACCGATCACTTATCTTGCGATCTTCTCCGCCGAAGGAACCACGAATTTGATGCTGATCGTGGTGGCCCTGCAAGTTGTGACAGTCTCCGGATACGGCCCCGTCGGTGCGTATCTTGCCGAGCGCTTCCCCACCGCGGTTCGCTCCAGCGGATACGGGATGAGTTATAGCCTCTCGATCGTGCTCCCGGCGCTCTACCCGTACTACCTTCCCCCGCTGCAGAACATGCTTGGGGAGCACGGCGCGATCGCCATACTCCTCATCCTTGCTGGCCTGCTGGTGCTGACCGGTGGATTGACCGGCCCTGAGACCAGCAAGATTCGACAGCTGCAATAACGACCCTGGGGCATGACCCTGGCCCCACCACCCCTTCACGCCAGAACCCGGAGGACCTCATGACCGACGCCAACTCCGCCCGAACCAAGGTCTACACGCATGGCGAGCGCCCCGACGTGCGCGTGCCATTCACGCAGGTGCACCTGAACGACTCCCCCGGCCCGACGGGCCCACAGCCCAACGCACCGTTTCGCCTGTACGACACCTCCGGCCCGGGCAGCGTTTCAGAGCAGGGCTTGCCGGCGCTGCGTGCGGCCTGGGTGCAGGGTCGGCGCGACGTTGAGCCGTACTCGGGTCGCGCGCACAGCCTGGCCGACGACGGCCGCTCCGCCCAGCGCCGCGGCACGGCCACGCGCGAGTGGCAGGGCCGGCGGGCAAACCCGTTGCGCGCCAAGGCCGGCCGTCGGGTCACGCAGATGCACTACGCCCGGCAGGGCCAGGTCACGCCCGAGATGGAGTTCGTCGCGATCCGCGAGGGCTGCGACGTCGAGCTCGTTCGCACCGAGGTCGCAGCGGGCCGGGCCATCATCGCGGCCAACATCAACCACCCCGAGAGTGAGCCGATGATCATCGGCAGGGCGTTTCTGGTGAAGGTCAACGCCAACATCGGTAACTCGTCGGTAACGAGCTCCATAGCCGAGGAGGTCGACAAGCTGACCTGGGCCACCACCTGGGGCGCCGACACGGTGATGGACCTGTCCACCGGCGATGACATCCACGCCACCCGAGAGTGGATCCTGCGCAACTCCCCCGTCCCGATCGGCACCGTCCCGATATACCAGGCATTGGAGAAGGTCGACGGTGATGCGAGCAAGCTCAGCTGGGAGATCTTCCGCGACACCGTGATCGAACAGTGCGAGCAGGGCGTGGACTACATGACGATCCACGCCGGCGTGCTGCTGCGCTACGTCCCGATGACCGCCTGGCGGATCACCGGCATCGTCAGTCGTGGCGGGTCGATCATGGCCGGCTGGTGTTTGGCCCACCACCAGGAGAGCTTCCTCTACACCCACTTCGACGAGCTCTGCGAGATCTTCGCGCAGTATGACGTGGCGTTCAGCCTGGGGGACGGCCTGCGTCCGGGGTGCGTGGCCGACGCGAACGACGCGGCGCAGCTGTCCGAGCTGCGCACCCTGGCCGAGCTGACCAAACGGGCCTGGCAGTACGACGTGCAGGTCATGGTCGAGGGGCCCGGGCACGTGCCACTGCACCTGGTTGAGGAGAACGTGCGGCTGCAGCAGGAGTTGTGCGACGGAGCGCCGTTCTACACGCTCGGCCCGCTGGTCACCGACGTCGCCCCCGGCTACGACCACATCACTTCCGCCATCGGAGCGACCACGATCGCGATGCACGGAACCGCGATGCTGTGCTACGTCACCCCCAAGGAACACCTCGGCCTGCCCAACCGCGACGACGTCAAGACAGGGGTCATCACCTACAAGCTGGCCGCGCACGCCGCGGACGTCGCCAAGGGCCACCCCGGCGCCCGGCTCTGGGACGACACGCTGTCCAAGGCGCGGTTCGAGTTCCGATGGAACGACCAGTTCAACCTCTGCCTCGACCCCGACACCGCACGCTCGTTCCACGACGAGACACTGCCCGCCGAGGCGGCCAAGACCGCGCACTTCTGCTCCATGTGCGGGCCCAAATTCTGCTCCATGCAGATCACCCAGGACGTCCGCCGCTACGCCGCCGAGCACGGGCTGGATGAGCAGAGCGTGCTCGCAGCCGGCATGCACCACAAGGCCGCCGAGTTCACCTCCGCCGGAGCCCAGGTCTACCTGCCCGTCAACCAACTCACCGTCAAAACCGAACGGAACGCAACCCTGTGACGTCCGTGGCGGTCGTCCTGGCTGGGCGGGGACGACCGCCACGAAGTCCTGCATGACCTGCAGGTTGGAGTGGCCACCCACCGTCGGCCGATCAAGCTGGCCGAGACGGCCTGGCGCCCACGACCAAGGCCTCGGAAGCATCACTTTCCAGGCGATCAACCGCGGCACACAGCTCATCCCAACCAACTGACCCGGCGAACCGACGGAAACTGTCGGCATCATGGCACTGCGTGAACCCGCGGCCAGGTCAGCCCGGCGCCTCGCTGCCTCGCCTACTGCACCGGAGACTAGCGGTCGAAGCCGATCGTGTTGAGCCGCTTCCGAATCCCGGGACCGGAACCGTTCGGGGTCCTCCGCCACCCCAGCTTGTCGCGTCTTCAGGTACCACAGCGCGGCGGCACACACGCCAGCCCCTTCCGATCCATCGCCGTACCCTGCGATCTGAACGACCCCGCACGAGCTATCCGGCGCAGGCGTCGATGACTCCCTTGTCCAGCCCGCGCTGGTACACGTGAGGCAGCAGCCGGACGGGATGACCGCCATGGCTTGCTTCGCTAAGACCCGGTGGTTGGCTATTGCCTTGAGGAGGCCGGCCGGCCCCGTTCCACGGCCGCTGGATTGCCCGGGTGCCTCACGTGCCCAGCCGCAACTGGCCAACGAGCTGAAACACGGCATCCGCGTCTTGCCCGCGCGGCGCGGCGTCGACCCACCAGACGGGCGGACGGCGACTAATGCTCGACCGGGGCTCACACGAGGTGCAGTCCAAGCCTACGACCGGTGCATGGCCGCCTTGCCTTGGAACTTGAGGGAAACGTGCGGAGCGACGCCGACTGGCTGTCCCGGGCCTGCGACCGCCGGGAAGTCTACCCGGCGAGCGCCGTCTCGCGGTACCCGGCCGGTCCCAATCACACTCAAATATCCCGGTGCATCTCATCAAACTGAGACGCACTCCGGGTCGTCAATCGAGACTTGACCTCAATCGGGCGACTCGCCGAACACGGCGTACAGCGGCGCGAGGAAGCTCACGAGATCCGGGCCACCCAGGGTCGCTCCCGGCACGGGGAGCTGGCGCAGAAGCAGGTCCGTCGGGAGTTCCGCCTGGACAGGCAGCGCCGGGACTGGTGCCCCGGTCCAGAAATCGCCCTCGGCCAGGGGCAGATCAGCCAGCGCCATCATGGCTCCCACACGAGGACCTTCGTCCGGCAGCGCCCGCTCCGCCGCAGGATGTGCTGTATCGCCGCCGCGCAGCTCGCGAAGCCGTTGCAGGAGTGCCTTGCGGCTGCGTCCGCGCCACAGCAGGATGGCGAAGGGGTCGTCGTCGAAGCTCTCCGCGAGGAGGTAGAACGCGGCCGCGAGGTGCTTGCACGGGACCTCCCAGTCCGGGCAGGAACAGCTCAGAGTCAGGTCCTTGGCCCGCTGCGGGAACAGCGGCGCACCAGCGGCCAGAAAGACCTCTTCGAGGTCGTGAGGCATCTCGCCTGCGAGCAGCCTGGCACTGTGGATCGCCTGCTCTGCAAGGGTTACCTCGACCTTGGCCCACACGAGCTCGCTGAAGGCGGGCAACGAGATCGACACCTTGTAGGGAGTCCTTCGGGAGCCCTGCACCGATGCAGTGACCGCACCCGGGGCCACATCCAGGGACAGCACCTGACCTCGTCGGGCATAGTTCTTGCCGCGGGTCAGCCGGGACCCCAGCGCGAAGGACTCCAACACCTCGAGAAAGCGCCGTGACCACCAGTGCTCCCCGATCGCACCTCGCGCGCTGCGGGCAACGAGCCCGCCCTCCACAGCGCGAGGCTTGGCAGGTGGCGGGAAGCCGCCTGACCAGTTCGAGCGGCCGCGACCTGGCGGTCTCAGTCCCCCACCGATGCGACCGGGCGGGTTCACTCCACCACCGACCCGGCCTCGAGGGTGAACAGCTCACGCAGGGCGGAGGTGGAGAGCTCGGTGAGCCAGCCCTCACCGGCGCCCACGACGCTGGCAGCCAGGCCCCGCTTTTCCTTGATCATCAGGGCGATCTTCTCCTCCAAAGTGCCTGCGCATACCAGCTTGCGCACCTGGACCGAGCGGGTCTGCCCGATACGGAAGGCACGGTCGGTGGCCTGGTCCTCCACCGCGGGGTTCCACCAGCGATCGACGTGAATGACGTGGTTGGCTGCAGTCAGGGTGAGCCCCGTACCCCCTGCCTTCAGGGACAGCACGAACAGGGACGGCCCGTCACCAGCAGGGTCCTGGAACCGGGCGACCAGAGCGTCCCGCTGACCCTTGTTCAGCCCCCCGTGCAGGTACCCGACCTCGCGGCCGAACCGGGCACCGAGGTGAGTGCGCAGCAGGTCGCCGAACTCGGCATACTGCGTGAACAGCAGCGCCTTCTCCCCCGAGGCGAGCACCTCCTCGAGGGTCTCCTCCACGCGCGCCAGCTTGCCCGAGCGTCCGGCCAGGCGACTGCCGTCCTTCAGGAACTGGGCAGGGTGGTTGCAGACCTGCTTGAGCTTGGTCATGGTCGCCAGGACCAGTCCACGGCGCTCGATGCCGTCGGTGCTCTCGATCCGGTCCATCATGTCCGCGACGACCGCCTCGTAGAGCGAGGCCTGCTCGTGGGTCAGCGAGCACACCACCTCCATCTCGATCTTGGCCGGCAGGTCGGTGATGATCGAGGTGTCGGTCTTCAGCCGGCGCAGCACGAACGGTTGGGTCAGGGATCTGAGCCGGGTCGCTGCCTCGGCATCGCCGCGGCGCTCGATGGGCGTGGCAAAGTGCTGCTTGAACGACGAGGGCTGACCGAGCAGTCCGGGGTTGGCGAACTCCATCAGCGACCAGAGGTCGCCCAACCGGTTCTCCACCGGCGTCCCGGTCACCGCGAACCGGCGGGCCGACGGCAACGACCGCACCGCAACCGCCGCCCGGGTCGCCGCGTTCTTGACCGCCTGGGCCTCGTCCAGGACGATGCGACGCCAGCTCATCTCACGCAGCGCGTCGATGTCGCGGATCACGAGGCCATATGTCGTCACGACCAGGTCGCAAGACGCCACGACCGCCTGGAAGGCCTTGCCCTTGGGCCGCTCGGCCCCGTGGTGGACGTGCACCCGCAGCGCGGGGGCGAAGCGGGCAGCCTCACGCTGCCAGTTGCCGACCAGCGACATCGGGCAGACCAGCAGGGTCGGGCTCCCCTTCGCGGGGGGCTCGCCGCACATCAGGGCGAGCAGCTGTACCGTCTTGCCCAGACCCATGTCGTCCGCGAGGACACCGCCCAAACCGACCGACTCCAGGAACGACAGCCAGGCCAGACCACGCTCCTGGTAGGGGCGCAACACACCCTTGAAACCCTCCGGGGCGGTCATCGGCGCGATCCGGTGGTCCACCTGGCCCGACAGGAGGTCCGCGAGCCAGCCCTGAGCCTCGACGTCCACGACGGGCAGGCCCCCCGGTCCGTCGTCCAGTGCCCCGAAAGTCGCGAGCACCTCCCCGACGCTCATCCGCCCCGTGCCGCGGGACCGCTTGGCTAGGAACGCCCGAGCCCGGGCCAGGCGGTCCGCGTCGACGTACATCCACTGACCGCGCACCCGAACCAGCGGCTGTTGGGCCTCGACCAGATCGGCGACCTCCTGCTCGGTCATGGTGTGCTCCCCGACAGCCAGATCCCAGCGGAAGTCCACGAGCCCATCCCGACCGATCACCGACTTGGCCTCGGCCGAGCCGGGCTGCGCGGGGGTCGAGACCGAGAGCTTCGCGCCCAACCGCATCGATGGGTTGGTCCACCACCTCGGGAGCAGTACGCCGAAGCCGGCGGCCAGCAGGATCGGCGCGGCCTCCGACAGGAACAGGTGCGCGCCCTCGACGTCCAGGGTCAGCGACGACGGCTTCGCCGTGTGCAAGGCATCCTCGATGCCTGGGTAGAGCCGTACCGCGCGACCGAGCTCACCGAGCAGGGTCTCCTGCGGATCGGCGACGTGACGCGCCAGCGCTCGCAACGCCCCTCTGGCCCGCCACACCTGCCCGGCGTCTACAACCAGGCTGGGTTCCTCGGTCGACTGCAACGCGAAGTCCACTCGCCACGCGGCGTCAGGCACCATCTCGCCCGCCGTCGCCTCGGATGCTTCCAGCGGTTCGACCAGCCGGAAACAGGCCCGGACCGCACCGACCTGGGTGACCTCCCGCTGCCAGTGCGCCAATGCCTCGTCCAGGGTAGCCAAGGCGGCCGGGGTCGTGGCGAAGTAAGGGTCGGAGCCGGTCAGTGCCGATCGGAACGACGCCGCCGCACGCCGGCGCGGAACGGGGCCGAGGCGTGAACGCACCGCTGCGTCCACCAGAGCATCGGTCGCAGCGGCCAGCGACCACACCACGGCCGAACCTCGGTCAACGTCAGCCGGGCACGCAGCCGTGAAGGAACCAGACAGTCCCGCAGCCGACCTGCGCAACCACACGGCGTCGGCTCCGGTCACCACCGCAGACCACATCGCCATCGCACGACCGTCGCCCGCGTCTCGCACGCCGGGCAGCACCCGACCGCGTCCGACGAGATCCACGGCAAACCCGGCAAGAGCCTGCAACGCCCGCAAGTCACTACCGGGGATCGGTCGTTCACAGTCGATCTCGGCGTCATCCGCTGCCAGCAGGAAGCCCAGGGCGGTCTGAGGGTCCAGAGCAAGGGTCGGGACCACCCACTGTCCCTCGGCAAGGGACTCCGGGGTCTGCGACTGCTCGCGGGTCCGGCTGATCTCTGCTGAGGCAGACGGGCCCCGGCCCTGGTTCGGTAAGGCGAGAACAGCCGCACCCGGGGCCCCATCTCGTGCTGTTGTGGCTGCCAACGCCTGCGTAGAGACAGCGAAAGGATGAACCTGTTTGGCGGGGCGGCGACCTCGCCCCACGGGCGGATACGCCGGCGCCTCGGAGTCCTCGGCCCACACGATCAGCTCACCCTTGGGATCGCGCTGGATCGACCACCACGCGTGAAGAACGATCAATGCTGCTCAACTCCCAGGATTTGCCTGCAAGGATCGCAAAACTACCCGATGAAGGGAGCGGTATCCATACGGAGGATCACGCACCCAGCCGCCATCCATGTCAAGGTCCATCGGGGGTAAGGTACGGTAAATCAGTTGTGACGTATTGCGGCTTATCTGCTGCACTGACATAGTGGTGATATGACTTTTCATGGCTACGTCGGACTGCAGTCCCGCGGACTCATCGCATTGCCGAGCGAGCTACGCCGACGGATGCATCTGGATGAGCCTGGCGCGCAGGTCGAGATCCTCGAGCGCGGTGACGGGGTGATCGAGTTGCGCGCGGCATTGCCGGTGCCAGCCGATCAGGCGTGGTTCTGGACCGAACACTGGCAGCGGCGTGAGCGGGAAGTCGACGAGCACGTTGCCCGCGGCGAGGTGGCTGTGCACGAGTCGACCGATGACTTCCTCACCCACCTGGACGAACTCGATTCCACGGCTGCGAAGTCGTGAAGTTCGAGACGACCCCTGCATTTGACAGCGACTACCGACGACTCAAACCCGAACACCGCACCGCTTTTCGTCTCGCGGTCAAAGAAAAGTTCGGGCCAGCCTGCGACGCCTACGCGGCGGATCCGTCAACTCCCTGGCCCTCGGCGTTGCGGGTGAAGCCCGTCCGCAACGCGGCCGGCGTACTCGAAATGGCCTGGTCATTCGCCGGCCCCGACGGTCGCGCCACCTTCGAACTCATCACTGTCGACGATGACCTGCGCTGCCGTTGGCGCCGAGTCGGTGACCACGCCGTGTTCAAACGCCCGTAGGAGACCAACGTCCAGCCAAATGCGATCGCCGGGTTTCGACCCGGCGATCGCGTCTCAGGTGTCCCGACCCGTCACAATACGTCCCGAGAATCTCCGAGCGCGCCCCCGGTTTCGACCCATATGAGACGGAGCGGAACGACTGAGACGGTGTCGGTCACAAATCTGGTCACGGGCCACACATGCAAGAGGCCCTCTCCCAATGGGAAGTGGCCTCTGAGCTGCTACTTCATAGTAGCGGGGGGACCCGGCAAACACGCGTCCAACCGATTGCGGAACACGCATAACCGCTGTTCAAACGGAGTTGCCTGGGTATTTGCACCCCCTCCACTCGGCCTTTGATGTACATGTCACCATTGAACCAGGCGTGCCGGACGGCGGCGTGATCTCGCAGCGTCTTCCGAGTGGCGACTGCTGTGGAGCGGCGAGCACCCGCCCTGCGGATCTGGGTAGTGCCGGACGAGACCGGCGCCGCGCTGGCAACCTGCGTCCACAGAATTGCGCGTCGGTCATAACCCCTGGTCAACCGGGATTGCCTGGGCATTTGCCACCCCTTGTTGACGGCCGCGTCAGATGATCACGAAGGCGTCACTTTCGGTGACGACGCAAAGAGCCGACGGGTGCACGTTCGGGCGGGCTGGGGGGTCGTCATCGTGTCGCGGCCGTCGTCATGCTGTCGCGGTCTTGCGGGCATGGCTGCGCCGCCGATGTGTGCTGGTCAGCCGCCGCGTACCGGCGCGAGAAGCTGCCCTCGGGCGATCATCGCGATGATCTGCCATGGCGGCGCGGTCGGGCCGAGCCTGCGGACGGAGGCGGCCGCG
>CABDZU010000247.1_pt1 | contig 12674 bp, 13 predicted proteins | sample 3421901 | NCBI WGS metagenome assembly CABDZU01 (sample SAMEA5534340, study PRJEB31848) | metagenome | biome: tundra; feature: field; material: soil | place: USA | collected 2013-05 | depth 0.45 m
GCCGGCGCATCAGCCCCGCCGAGCCCTCGGCCCGGGCCCGCGCCCGCAGCATCGACACGTACTCCTGGGTGATCCCCAGCACGCGAGCGACCCGGCGGCCGGTAAAGCCCATCTCGGGCAGCCTCACCGCTGCCAGGTTACCCAGACCAGAGTCCCCCGCCTCGTAGCTGAACAACACGCTCGCCCCGACGGTGATGAGCACCTGGCCGTCGACCTCGACGCGATACAGGTGCCGTGGTGCTGGCATGCCTACCAGCATGGCCTGTACCGCAACCCCGCTTGTCACTACCACCACTGCATCGAGATTGAACACATTTTGCACGTTCACCTGAACACAAAACCGCAGGTCACACCCCCACAAAGACGGCTACTTCAGGAGGTCTGAGCCTGCGTTGGCATTTGTGCGGCGCTCCTGTTGGTTGCATGCGGTGTCTGGCAACCTCGCAGCAGCGGCTAGCTAAGATCGCAATCCAGCAACCAATGCATATGGAGTGAAGAGGATGCTCACGCTGCTTCGTCCGCGTTGAGCGGGCGCAGCCAGACCATCGGGGCTGATGGCGATGTCAGGTGGTCTGGGTGACAGGAAGCCGATAAAGCCCGAGAGCGTACGCGGCGAGGGCTAGCGCAGTTCCGATAGACATGAAGTAGGAAGCGCCGTCGTTGCTTGTCTGGCTCATGAAGGCAGTCCCTGCGCCGGAGGCGAGCAGGATTCCAAGAATCCCGACCGCCGAGGCGGTCAGCCAGTTGCGATCGTTGCCACGGAAAGCGGCGACGGCGATCCAGATCGCGAGAACCAGAAGCGCCACACCCAGGGTTATGTGGGCCACGAGCAGGCCCATGGGAGCTGCGGTCTTCCATCCGGATCCCGAGTCGGGGACAGTGAGCCAGAAGGTATTGGCCATCCCCAGGAGTAGCTGGCCGAGGAGGGTCACCACCATCGCGGCACCAAGGGTGCGGATTCGGGTGGATGTGGTCGGCTCTGCCGGGGCGATCATGCCAACCAGACTGTCACAGCGCCGGACCCATCACAGCCAGCGGTACGGACGGCAATGGGGTTTCGGCCTTTCACGGCCACGGCTCAATCACCCACTCTTCATGAGGACGAGGCGATTCCGGTCGACGCACGGTTGATCTGGACCAGTGGGTCCTGCAGGTGGACCCGTCAAGCCACGGTGCTTGATTTCTGTGCTGTTGATCAGAGGAGACTCCCATGGCACCGAGCAAGAGACCCAAGTCGGCGAGGCCATGGGCGGCCGGGCTGGAAGCGGCCCCGCTATCCAACGGGATCCGATAGCTGCGACGTGACGTATTCGGCTCTGGCTTCATGTTCGAGACACCAACACGAAAAGGGTGAGGGCCTGCGGACCAGGGCGTGCAAGTCGGTTCCAGCGGCGGTTCGACCTCGCCTACCGATCCGCCAAACACGCACTCGAGCACGGTGATCTGGGCGGGTTTCACACCGCGCGTGCCGAAACCGGCGATGCAAGCCCCCACCCGCGGCCTATCTGCCGACCTCCGGGGGCTCGTTCCGCCACTGCAGCATCCACGACCTCGACACCCTGCGCTGGCTGATCGGCCGCGAGGTAGTGGCGGGTGCACCCCCTGGAGCCAACCGGGGTGCGCCGTTCTTCACCGAGGCCGGCGACGTCGACATACGCGGCTTGCTCAGGTTCGACGACGACCTGCTGGGCACCGAAAACGTCAAGAAAGCCAACGCACCTGGCGCGCCTTGTGCTCGTCGTAGGCGACGCGGCCGGACAGGGATGCCGGCACGCCCACCTCCCAGAAGGCGCCAGCCTCGGTCCAGGTCGAAGGGTGGGTTCGGCAGACGACGACTGCAGGGCGGCGGGTGCCCACAGCGGCCGCACGAGCCCGGCCGTAGGCCGATGCAAGGTCGTCGACGGAGGAGCCGGCGGGGACGTCCTCAACGCTGCAGCCGAGCGAGCGAGCGTGCATCGCGAAGTCGACACGCACGCCCCCCGGCCCGGCACAGTCGCTCAGCAGGTTGCTGAAGCCCTCGGCGCCCTGGTTGGTCTGCAGTCGGTGGATGACTGCGTACCCGCCGTTATCGCATACCACGGCGACGTACGGGTGGCCGGCGAACGCCGCGGAGAAGAGGTCGGAGTTGAGCATCAGGTAGGAACCGTCACCGAGCAGAGTAGTCACGATGCCATTCGGGTGAGTCTGCGCCCGGGCGATCGAGGCGCCCCACGGCCCCGCGATCTCGTAGCCCATGCAGGAGAAGCCGTACTCGAGGTCCATCGTCGAGCCCGAGGTGCCATGGGCGGCCGGTTCAGCCCGGGTGTCGACGGCGCCGCTGCGCCATCCGCCGTGCAGCTCCCCCGGCATGCCGCCGGATGAGCCGACGACGTAGTCGTCGGCGGTGCTGGCATCGTTGACGACGCCGACCACCTGCGCGTAGGTCAGCGAACCATCAGGAGCAACACCCTTTCGGAGGTTGTCGACGTGTCCGTCCCACGCAGTCTTCTCGGTGGCCGCCCGCGCCGTCCACCTGGGGTCGACCCACCACCCGTGCAGGGCTGCCTGCAACTCGAGCACGCTCTCGCGGGCGTCACCGACGACGGGATGTGAGCCGCGCTTCACGGCGTCGAACCGTGCGGCGTTGACCCCGATGACGCGGACGTCGTCGGAGAACAGCGTCCACGACGCCGTCGTGAAGTCCTGAAGCCTGGTCCCGATGGCTACCACGACATCGGCTTCGGCGGCCATCGCGTTGGCAGAGGCTGATCCGATGATACCGAGCGGGCCGGCGTTGAGCGGGTGAGGATCCGGCAACAAAGTGCGCCCGGCGGCCGTCTCAACGATGGGCACACCGTAGGCCGTGGCGAGCTCCAGCACGGCGGTGGCGGCCCCGGAGTAGCGCACTCCCCCGCCTGAGACCAGAAGGGGTCTTTTGGCGGTGCGCAGGATCCCAACCGCTTCGGCGACCGACGTCACATCGGGTCGCTGACGTGGGACACGGTGGAGCCGGGTTGCGAACATCGTGGTCGGGAACTCGAACTCCTCCGCCTGGACATCCTGGGGCAGCGCCAGCACCACCGGTCCGCAGTCAGCCGGATCGGTCAGTACCCGGGCGACGTGAGGCAGGGTTGTGAGCAGCTGCTCCGGCCGGGTGATCCGGTCGAAGTAGCGGCAGACCGCGCGAAAGGCGTCGTTGACGCTCGTCGTGGGGTCACCGAAGTGCTCGACCTGCTGCAGCACGGGATCCGGGGCGCGCCCGACGAACGCGTCGCCGGGTAGCAGCAGCACCGGCAGCCGGTTGGCGTGGGCCAGGGCTGCCGCAGTCACCATGTTGAGCGCGCCAGGACCCACCGACGATGTCGCTGCCATCACCTGTCGGCGGTCCATGGCTCGGGCGAAGCCAATCGCCGCGAGCGACATCCCCTGCTCAGTCTGACCGCGCCATGTGGGCAGCTTGTCCTGCACAGCCTGCAACGCGGTGCCGAGACCCAGCACATTCCCGTGTCCGAAGATAGCGAACACACCAGCGAACAATGGGACTTCGGTGCCGTCCAGTAGCTCCGAACGCTGCGCCACCATCCACCGCACCAGCGCCTGCGCGGTGGTGAGCCGCATCGTCCTGGACGCTGCGGCGGCTGAAGGGAGTTCGGTGAACGTCATCTGGGACTCCAAGGCGAGTGGATGGTCGAGGTCGAGGTCGGAGTCATGCTCGTGCGGTCGCGGTTGTGTTGCGGACCGGGTCCAGATGGTCGAGCGGCCGTCGGCCGAGGTGACGGGCACCGCGGGTCAACAGGCTGGTCTGACCAAGCATCGCGCACCCAAGCCTGGGCGGGGTCATCGCCGAAGGCTGTCGAGCGGTCCCCACCCGGGGAGGAACTCCCACGATATCGGCGGGCCAAGGGCACCGTCGACGCCCGGCCGGGACAGTACGGTCATGAGTCGCTCGGTCAGATCTCGACGATCGGCCGTCACCATGGCATCCCCAATGGAGCCCAGAGCATCCCGGCGGGGTGGTCCGCGGCCACGAGGAAGACCGACTCACGCTCGGAGAGCAGGCCCTCCGACCCTTTGCGGGTGCGTAGACCTCGGCCACCGCCTGCGGCCGGTTCGCCCAGGTCTCCAGCAGCTGGCACCACTGCTCGTTGCTGATCTGCCCTGGCAACATCGGGCTCCTTCCGGAAGCGTCGTCCTGGGGATCTGGTTTGGATAACTGAGAAAGCAGGCACGCGCTCACGGTGCTACCCACTGTCCGGCGACCATCGCGTCCAGCTCCTCGATGGTCGGCATTACGTCCGCGCACGCGAGCTGCGCGACGACGATGGCGCCGGCCGCATTGCCGTACTCGCCGATCCGAACCGGGTTCCATCCCGACAACAGGCCGTGGACGACTGCGCCGCCGAATGCGTCGCCCGCACCGAGACCGCACACGACGTCGACCCGCTGGGGCGCCACGGTCCTTATGAAGTCCTGGGTGGCGACGAGGACTCCCTCGGCTCCCTTCTTGACCAAGACCAGCTCAACGCCCCGGTCGAGCAGACGGCGCGCCGCCTCCTCCGGATCGGACGTGCCGACAGCCACGGCGACCTCGGCCCGGTTGCCGACCACCACGGTCACGTGCTCGAACATCAGCTCGTACTCCCGGCGCGCGTCCTCGGGCGACGGCCAGAACATCGGGCGCCAGTCAAGGTCGAGCACTGTCCATCGCCCTTCGTCAGCGTCAGGGCGACCTCGGTGCGCCAGCATATCGAGCTGGGTCTGTCGCGCCGGCTCCATCGACACCCCGGTCCCGGTGACCCAAAGCAGCGGCACGTCGCGCACGAGGTCCCATGGGACATCGTCCTTGGTGAGGGTCAGGTCGGGTGCTATCGGAAGCCGATAGAACAACAACGGCGGGTCCTCCGGCGGGTTGAGCGCACAGAACACGACAGGCGTCAGGAGCTCCTCGGCCGTCCCGACGTAGGTGGCGTCCACGCCGAAGCCCGCGAGCGCCTCACGGACGAAGATGCCGAACTCGTCCGGCCCCACCTTGGTGAGTACGGCGCTCCGATGACCGAGGCGAGTTGCCCCGACAGCGACGTTGGTCGCGGTGCCGCCGAGGGACCTGGCGAACGTAGTGACGGCTGAGAGGGGTACCCCGCTCTGCTCGGGGTAGAGGTCAACACCGACCCGGCCCACTGTCAGGACCTGGGGTGCCAGGGCTCGTCCGCCGGAATCACGGCCCGTAGTGCCATACGAGTTCATCGTCATTCCCTTCGAGCCGCGGTCATCCGGATTGTCTGTGGTCACGCCGCAATTCCGGGCAGGCCGGTCAGCGGCGTCGTACGGAACATGCAGGGGTCAAGGGCGATCTTCACGGCGCATCTCCTGGTGGGTCCGGTGCCGGGGGGCTCATGCATACAGGCTGGGGCGGTCCACCAGGGTGACTTTCGTGCGGGCACCCTCAGCCAGAGCATGCACCGCGCAGTTGGCCACGACGGCCGCGGCGTACCCGTCCCACGCGCTCGGCCCACGCACGACACCGGTAGCCAGGCCGTCCACCCAATCCTGCAGCTCGTCGAGGTACGCCGTGTTGAACCGCACCCGCCAGTCGGCCGGCACCGACTCGATCCGTTGGCCGTTACGGCGCAACGAGTTGGTGCTGGGGTTATCCATCGACACCGTGCCCATCGAGCCGACGACCTCGCAGCGCACGTCATAGCCGTACTGGCAGTTGAGGAACACCTCGACATCGACGACGACGCCGTCGGCCAACTCGAACAGCACCAGCTGCGGGTCGCGGACGCCGGCCACAGCCTGCGGGCTCGGCCGGCCCGCGACGACCGTGGTGGCCACAACCTCCTGGTCGAAGAGCCAACGGGCCGTGTCGATCTCATGGATCACCGAGTCGGTCATCACCATGGCACTGGTGAAGGTGTGCGGAACGGACGCGTTGCGGTGAACCATGTGGGCGAGCAGCGGTTCGCCGATGCTCGCGTCATCGATGGCACCCTTGACGACGCGGTAGGCCCGGTCATAGCGGCGCATGAAACCGACCTGGACCAGACGCCGCCCGAAGGCGACCTCGGCCTCCATCACCTTGATGGAGTCCTCGCCGGTCGTGGCCAGGGGCTTCTCGCACAGCACCGGTTTGCCCGCTTCAATGCAGGCCAGCACCTGCTCCGCGTGCAACGGTCCCGGAGAGGCGATCACGATGGCCTCGACGTCGAGGTCGTCGACCAAGGCGGTCCAGGAGCCGTGCGCAACGGCGCCCACTCCCTCGGCGATCTCGGCTGCACGCTCAGTGGCGATGTCGAAAACAGCCGTGACCCCTGCCCCCGACACCTGTGATGCCAGCCGTCGCACGTGGTCCGCGCCGATGTTTCCCGTGCCGATGACTCCTACGTTGAGTGTCACTTTCGTGGTCCTTCCGAACTTGGTCGAGCTGGTGTGAACGCTGTTGCAGCGGCGGGGACAGCCTGCGAGTACAGACGGCCGGCCAACGCTGAAGCTCGTGGGATAGCTCTGTGGACTCCTGTCCTCCGGCCACCTCCGTGGTGAATTCTTCGCGGGTCACCTCGGAGCGCTTCTTGTCTGGCAACCCGCCGGACCAGTACACGATGATGACGTGGCCCCGACGAGGTAAGCATGGTGAGGCTGTGCGTGATGGACACGATGCCCAGACCGGCCTCCCCGGCCGCCGCGGTGTAATTCATGGTGCCCTCATTGTGCGTGTGCAGCCGGAAATGAGCTTGGTGAACGTGGACTTGTCGGCCCACGAGCCGTTTCGAGTCGCGTTCGTCATTCTCGCGGTCATGCTTGTCTTGCCAGCAATCGAAGGGCTGATGCTCCAGCGAAGGGCCGTGGCCCGCATACGACAGCGGTGGTCCGGCAGGGCTGGAAGTTCGCCTCGGTGTAGTCAGCTGACAGCCCAGGCACGCAAGGTGGCGGCATGCTCACCGAGCAGGCCAGCGACCCACAACACCCAGTCGTGGGGGTCCTGGGGGCGGACCACCGGGTAGGCGGCGAGCTCGTCAACGACGTAGGCGCCGGCGTGCAGTAGGAAGTCCTCCAAGACGACCAGGACATCGGCGACCTCGCCGACATCGCCGAGGTCGGCGTCGGGCAGCCTGTGTGCTCTCATGCCTGGGCCGCCTCATCGCTCGGGCCGGTACCGGTACTGGTGGTTGGGCCTGTGTTCAACTCCAGGACGGGTGCGAGGTCGCCGCCGGAGCCTGGTTCGAACAGGGCTCTGGGCCCGTGCAGGAACGCGGGTACGCCCGCGCCGCAGCCGGGCGACCCGTTGGCCGCCGTGGTGGTTTCGGTGCGGCGACCAGGATGCCCTTGATGGTTCGGTAGGACGGGTCGCCCACCGCGATTGCCTTGGCGCACGCGGCTTCCAGGCGGGCTGGGGCGTGTCTGGTCCGCAGCCCCAAGACGCCCTGGGCGGCGCGGAGCCGGAACAGGGCATTGACCTCCAACAGGGTGGCGATGACCTCACAACACGCCGGGCCGACTTCCTCGGCGGCGTGCCGGCACCAGGTCGGGGTACGCATGTGGAACGCGATCCGCTCCGGCGGGTAGTGCTCCACATTGGTGGACCGGCCCCGTTCGCGTCGCACATGGGTGGCCACAACCTTGCCGTTGTGGACGATCTGGACCATCGTCGCGGTCGAGCGGGCGTGGACCCGTTGGCCGATCAGGCGCCACGCCGATACGCGGTAGTGATGGGGTGGATCGGTCGCTTCTGGCCACATAACGATCAGAGCGATGACAGCCAGTTGAGCAGCGATTCGTCGGACCGCCAGGCGGGACGAGGGCGGGATCCCGCCGAAGTATCGGGTGGTTCGGTGGTCCGTAGTGCCTGCATCTTTGCTTTGGTGTTGATTTCGGCGTAGCGGTTCGTGGTGGTCAGGTCGGCGTGGCCGAGCCAGCCGCGGATGACGTTGATTTCGACCCCAGCCTCGAGCATGTGGACCGCCGCGGTGTGTCGGAAGATGTGCGGGCTCGCCCTGCGATCGGTGCGGGCGTCGTCGAGGTACCCGGCGTGGCGACGCACGATCTTGCAGATGCTGAAGCGGGTGAGGGCATCACCGTTCACCGAGGCGAAGACTGGCGTGTCGGTTGAGCACGCCAACACCATCACGAACGCCTGCACCGTGTACCTGCGCCCGGTCGCAGGGTCGGTCCACACCCCCCAAGCGGCCGTAGTCGATCTGCGCCTCACTGCCGGGTTCGACCGATCCCGGGCGCAGCACGCGAACCTGCGCGCGGCGGGCCTCCTCGGGCAGGTTCGCGCCCACCCAGCGCCGCAGCGAGGCCACCGACGCCACCAGCCCCTGCTCGTCGACCAGGCGCTGATAGATCGTGGAGACCGTGACCCCGGCCGCCAGCTGGGCGGTGATGTAATCCCGGTGCACCTCGATCGACGGCCAGCTCACCTGACGCAGACCCTTGTCGACCAGCGCCGGGAACCACGACTGGGCCCGGGCCCGCCAGTCCTCCTCAGTCATCACCGGCGGCCCACCCGGAACCAGCCCAGAACCCACAACCGGGCCCAGGTACTTACGGACCGTCTTGCGGTCCAGGCCCAGACTGTCGGCAATCTGGACCTGGGAGCGGCCCGCGTACCAGTGCACGTAGATCTCGACCAAATCGATCATTTGAAACGTCCTCCTCGCCACTGGGCTCCTGCCTCACCTCGTCGGGTAAGCAAGAGCCTGATTCGGTTGAAGGACCACACCCGGGAGGCCACGCACGTCGTCCCCATGGGGAATTACGTGATCGCCGGGGTGGGGAATTACGTGATCGAGAACCCCTCAAACCTGGGGAATCACGTGATCGCTGACATTCAGCTGAACCCCGCACCCCGGTAGCTCGTCGGCCTTTGCGCCGGCGGGCGCCAACTGCTGCCCCAAAACCGCCGCGCCGGAAGGCGTCAGCAGGATCGCTGGCCCGGCCTGCCGGCGTCAACGCCGACAAGGCCCCCAAACACAGCGAAACCCTCGCCAGGAGCCGTTTCCGGTCTCTGGCGGGGGTTTCGTAACCTGAGCCTGGGTAGTTTCGTAACTACCCCTTGGCGGGGTACTTACGAAACCTCAAACCCGCAGGCCAGGGACGCACCGGCTCCAAGATTTAGATGTTGACCACACACGTTTTGCCGTCTTGACCACACACTTTTCGCGTGCTTCGAGCTGGCCGCCGGCGCGACCAAAGCCGAAGCCGGACGGACCGGGCGGCGCGCGTAGTCGTTGTCGCGCATGTCACTGCTCGTCGTCGACCAGTCGGCCAAGGCGCCGCGCCGCCTGGACGTAGACGTCCATCAGCCTGCGGCGACCGACTGCTACCGCCTCCACTGAAACCGCCTCCACCTCGTTGGGCAGAAGCCGGTAGACCAGGCGGAACCGGGGCTTGTCATCGTCCCTGTCGTCGAAGTACACCTTCCGGCAGTCGGACAGGTCTCCAACGGAGGGGTGGTCCTCCAGTGGCCTGCCCTCGAGCTCGCCCTTCGACACGTCGATGATGATCTGGATGGCCCGGCGTTTGAGGTTCTCCGAGGGGAGGTTCCTGATGTCGTCGGCTGCCTCGGGGCGCAGCGACCGGTCCAGCGGTCTGCGCACCACTTACTCGAACTCGGACGGGGAGAAGCCGAGCTCGTTGATCAGGTCGTCCAGCGGCACATTGGGCGCGGGGTTGGCCAGCCGCGCGCGGATGGTTGCGGCGAGCAGGATGTCCTCGATCGCCGGCACCAGCTGCTCGAACAGCTCGAAGGGGAGAACGACCCCTTCAGGCTTGCGGTGGCTGCCAAAGACCACGGGCGTGGCGGACAGCCCTTCGCGCCGGAAGCGGGCCACGGCGGTGGACAGCTCGGCTCGCGCCTGGCTGGTGGGCAGCACCCGGGTGAAGTCGTTCGCCATAGTTGTTATGGTACACCAATCCTCTCAGAAATCTGTACATGTTCAGGTACAACAGTGCCCGGGGCTCCGCTCAGCGCAATGGTCCGGGATGTCTGCCACCCCGGAACGCTGGACCTCCTCTAGGGACTTGCGGCATGTGATCGACAATTTGTTGTCTATGCGGCGACGCTGACGGTGTCGAGGTGCAGGTGCTGGAAGAGGTCGTGCATGTCGATGCGGAGGGCTTCGTAGTCGCGGTCGACGGGTGTCCAGATGGCGGGTTTGCGACCCTGTCTGGGGCTGCGGATGCCGGCGAGGATTGGCGAGATGACTTCGTCGCGTAGGGCCAGTAGTGCGGCGCTGGTGCGGGCGGCCTCGCCAGGGACCTGGTATCGGCGGGTCCGGCCAGGTTTGAGGACGAGTTGTTTGGCACGCATTTTGCGCAGGTCGTAGGCGGCTTGCCGGACGGTGAACTCGTCCTGGTTCTTTCCTGTGAGTGATCAGACCTCGCCGGCGAGGTCGCCGACGGTGAACCCGTCGGGTGCGACGGCCAAGGCAAGCACGGCGGTCAGGGCCGCGCGGGCGCGGGGTTTGTTGATATCGACCCCGCCGACGCGGCTGGCGCCGATCTGGGAGGGGATGGGTAAATGGTCGAGGATGCCATCGGGCAGGAAGGCGACGTCAACGCAGTCGAGCATGTTGGTGAACCGCTCTACCATGGCGGCGAGGCGGGCGACGATGGCGGGGAAGTTCTTGAGTATCCGAGCGGTGTGCAGCGTCCGGGTGTTGTGCACGATCGCTTCGAAACGCAGTACGTGTTCGCCTCTGCGACAACTGCCCGCTGTCCAAGTACGCACCCCCGGACCTGCCCCGGGTGCCGAACCCGCCAGCCGAGCCCGGCATTCCGGCCGCTTGCAAGCAGGCGGACGATCTCGGTCCCGATGACGGTCAGCCCGAAGCTACGTCAACGCGAGCGGTGGGGGACCCCGGCCTGGGTGATCTCCTACAACCGCCGCTCGCGCGTCGAAGCGGGTTCGGACTCCTGAAGAACGACACGACCGGCAACGTCAAACGCGGCTGGACCCGTCAGGTCGGCATCATCAAGACGACCCTGCTGCTCGCCGTCGCGGTCACCGCGTCCAACCTGCGGCAACTGCTGACCTGGTCCAGGGAGACCGGCGACGTCACCGACCCGCTGACCCTGATGGAAGTCGGACCGGTCTCGTTCGAGGAGATCGACCCGGCCACCGGCGGCGTAGGGAACACCGGCCCGCCGGCCGCGGCCTGACTCACCTCGCCGCACTTCAGCTGAACACACCACCCCGATAGCTCGTCGGCCTTTGCGCCGGCGGGCGCCAACTGCTGCCCCGTAACCGCCGCGCCGGAGGGCCCCAGCAGGATCGCCGGCCCGGCCGACCGGCATCACCGCCGCCAAGCGCCAGAACGCAGCGAAACCCCCCGCCAGGAGCCGTTTCCGGTCTCTGACAGGGGGTTTCGTAACTTGAGCCGGGGTAGTTTCGTAACTACCCCCGGCCGGGGTACTTACGAAACCCCAAAGGTGCAGGTCAAGGGTGCGCCGGCGCAAAGCCTTAGATGCTGACCACACATGTTTTGCCGTTTTGACCACACACTTTTCGGGGCAGTCGGGTTGGCGATCAGACCCTCGCCGCTGCGGCCACCAAGAGCCGTGCTCGCCGACGGTGCTGCGTGGGCGCGGCAACCTGGACCTCTGGACCCGGCGCCGACCAGCCCCGATGCCGGGCCACGTGCCGACCCCGTCGATCGATCGCGGCTGACGGCACTCTGTGGGTTCTTCCAGCTCGTGGCGTGCACAAACTGAATCAGGACTGTAAACTGTGATTCAGTAGAGGGAGGAATTATGGACGTTGACCGGGTGGCCACGGGGGCCAGGGTGCGAGTCGCGCGGGAGAAGGCGGGCCTGTCCCAGCGAGACCTGCAGGAGCAGTGTGGGCTCTCGCAGCCGACCCTGCAGCGCTTGGAGACCGGTGTGCCCACGAGAGTGGGCCTGGAGGACCTGGACCGCATTGCGAGCCTGATCAACAGCAGCCTTCAGGACCTGCTGTACGGCTCGGCGGTCCGGGAGCGAGTGCTGGCGGCTGCCCGCACCCACGACGGGGCGACGAACGCAGCAGGTGCACTGGATCAGGCCGCTGAGCTCCTGGAGCTCGACGATCGACTGGACGGGGCCATCCAGGGGCTACGCCAGCCTGCAGTAAACCCCGGCCTCGCGGTGCCGGCCTCCGGCACCTCCCAGGCACGAGGCCGGGTTCTGGCCGCCAACGTGCGGACAGCCCTCGGTTTAGGGACCGGCCCTATTTCCGATCTTTCGGACATCCTCGAGCAGCTCACCGGTGTCGATGTTGGTAGCGCGCCGATGCCGGACGGGGTGTCTGTAGTGTGCGTAACAGACCCGGCGCGCGCGACGTCGCTGGTGCTCGTAGACAGCAACGAGGTAGCGGACCGTCAGCGGTTCACCTTGGCGCACGAACTCGGCCATCTCCTGTTCGGCGACCGCGCGCACGTGGACGCTGTTGGTGGCCGTCGCTCGCCACTGGAAGTGCGTTGCGACGAGTTCGCCCGGAACCTTCTCATCCCCGCCGACGGCGTGACGTTGTGGCTGGGACGCGCGGTGGGCAAGGCCGAGCGCAGCCAGGTGGATGAGCGCATGGTCGCGTTGTTGGCCCGCCACTTTAGGGTCACCCCCGACGCGACGCGCGTGCAGTTGGACCGTATGAGTTTGCTGCCGGCGACGATGACGTCGTTGCCGTCGGGCCGGACGTTGGCCTATCGGTACGGATG
>CABDZU010000267.1_pt1 | contig 11989 bp, 12 predicted proteins | sample 3421901 | NCBI WGS metagenome assembly CABDZU01 (sample SAMEA5534340, study PRJEB31848) | metagenome | biome: tundra; feature: field; material: soil | place: USA | collected 2013-05 | depth 0.45 m
ATGAGACCGACCCCGAAGGTGAGGTTGCCCCACCAGTCGATGCGGCCGTGGTGGCGCACCCCGTTGTCATGGAGCTTGAGGTAGGCCCATACGGTGCCGAAGAGGCTGACCGGGACGGACACGAGGAACACCAGGTGCCAGTTGATTGGTGCGAGTATCCCCCCGATGACCAGACCCAGGAAGGCCCCGGTGATGCCTGCGACCATGTTGAGCCCCAGGGCCAGGCCGCGCTGGTCGGCCGGGAACGCGTCGGTGATGATTGCATTCGAGTTGCCCATCAGCAGAGCGCCCCCGACGCCCTGAAAGATCCGCATGATGATCAGCCACAGGACCCCGGGGGTGCCGGTCAGCCAGGTCGCGGTCAGCAGGACCGAGAAGATCGTGAAGATCGCGAACCCGGCGTTGTACATCCGGACCCGCCCATACATGTCGCCCAGGCGTCCAAAACTGACGACCAGCACCGCGGTGACAACCAGGTACCCCATGATCAGCCACAGCAGGTAGCTCGAGTTGCCCGGCGCCAGCGGATTGATGCCCAGCCCCCGGAAGATGTCCGGCAGCGCGATGAGCAGGATCGAGGAGTTAATCGTCGCGATGAGCACGCCCAGAGTCGTGTTCGACAGAACGATCCACTTGTAGTTTGGTGCGGTTGTCTGATTCATTTGTGTCAAGCGTACTAAATAAATTCGTGAAGCGCGACCACCCGCCAAGGGTCTCGGATCGCGAACGAAGCGGATGAGGTCCGCCCCAGACTTCATGGTCTCGCGAGCACGTGATCTTCGTCCACGTTCGATCCTTGGTTCGGAAGCCTGCTTTGCGCCGGCGAACTACCCCCGCAGTCCACAGCCGTGGACGCCCACGCTCATCCCCCGCTGGGTTACACAGTCCCGATAGCGAACGCTGACTGACGCATCTTCACCTCGAGTTTGGCGCCGAACGTCAGCTCGTCGTTGGGCCGCAAGCGGATCCCTCACCGAACAAAGACACTCACCCATCGCGGCTAGTTGAGGACGTCCGCCGATCCGACCCGCCTCGCGCCTGCGAGTGCCCTGGAGGCTCTGTCTGCCGCTGATGTTGTGGTGTTCAGTCCGGCGCCGACGCTGTTCACGGCGCTGTGGGCACGGACCCATGCCGCGCGTGAGCGAGCAGAGCCTCAAGCCCTGCGCGGCTCAGCCCGGCAGCGTAGGAATCAGTCGACCCGATGTCGACCCGCCCCCAGTGGGCGAGCTCGGGCTCCTCGTGCCGAACGAGCGGACTTGCGGCGAACACCGCCTCTACTCGTCCGAGGACCTCCGCAGGCTCTTGGCCGTCCAACACCTGAAGTCGCTCGGGCTGAGCCTGACCGAGGTCAAGGCCGCCCTCGACGACCCGGGGTTCGACGCTTCGGAAGCACTGGCAGACCACATCACGACGCTCGAGCATCGGCTCAGCGCCCGAGCAGGAGCTGCGCGGGCGCCTCCGCAACCTGCAGGGCGCCGCCTAGACCGGTTGGGAAGAGATCCTGACACTGGTCGCACCGACCGAACACCTGAGTCACCGCGAACCGACCGTTCGACTCCGCGCGGCCCTCGACGCCCCGACCACAGCGCCACTCTCCCTGCTCGTGCAGAACCTCGCCGCCGAGGCCGATCCCGGCGTCCAGGCCATCCTCGAGTGGGCCATCGTCCAGCATGGCCCCAACGCCGTCCCTCTGGTCACCGAGCACCTCGCGGACCAGGACCCCACGGTGCGCGTCCAGATGTCTTTCGTCCTGGCCAAACTCGCTGACCCGCGGGCCGTCCCGGCGCTGGTACCGCTGCTCGGCGACCCCGACCCGGAGATCGCCTCGACGGCGGGCTTCGCGCTGGGGCGCATCGGCGGCCCGGACGCGCTCAGCGCACTCATCGGCCGTCTCGGCGTCGGCTCCGGCACCCGAGGCGACATCCTCGGCGACGTGATAGCCCGCTTCGACGACCAGGCGATCGGCCCGCTCACCGGCGCCGAGACGTCCGCGAGCACGCAGCCGCGGTCCTCGGCTTCATCGTGAGCGCCGAGACCGCGCCAGCCCTGGCCAGCGCCCTATCCGACGCGGACGCCGACGTCCGCCTTGCGGCGCTGGTCGCCCTCGGTCACCTCCGCGGTGAGATGGCCGACGTCCGAATCCGTCGCGGCACCGATCGCGGCGTGCGATTCTGTCGCTGCGCGGCCACACCGCTCACCGCGAGTCCTATGACTCCACATGTGCAGGGCTGCTCACATCATCAACGACTTCGAGTCGGGCGCAGTGCCGTCGCCGAAGGGGCGGCCGCCGAGCTGCTGACGCCCGTGGGGGGTGAGCCAGTTCGACAGATCCGGCCCCTTCGGGACAATACGCGTCGGGTTGATGTCCTCATGCACGACGTAGTAGTGCTCCTTGATCTGGCCGAAGTCGATCGTGTCGCCGAACCCCGGGGTCTGGAACAAGTCACGCGCATACGCCCACAGCACCGGCATCTCGCTCAGCTTGCTCCGGTTGCACTTGAAGTGCCCGTGGTAGACGGGATCGAACCGGGCCAGGGTCGTGAACAGCCGCACGTCGGCCTCAGTAAGGGAGTCACCGACCAGGTATCGCTGCGTCGACAGCCGCTCGCTGAGCCAGTCCAACCCGGTGAACAGTCGGCCATACGCCGCGTCGTACGCCTCCTGGGATCCGGCGAAGCCGCAGCGGTAGACACCGTTGTTGACCTCGGTATAGATCCGGCGGGAAACCTCGTCGATCTCCCCGCGCAGCCCCGGCGGGTAGAGGTCCGGCGCGCCCTCGCGATGGAACTCACGCCACTGCGTCGAGAAATCGAGGGTCATCTGCGCGTAGTCGTTGGTCACAACATGGCCGGTGGAGACCTCCACAACCGCGGGAACGGTGATGCCCCGGCTGTATCCAGGAAACCGGGCGAAATACGCCTCCTGCAGCCGCTCGATGCCCAGAACCGGGTCGACGCCACCCGGATCGAGGTCGAACGTCCAGCTGCGCTTGTCATGGGTTGGACCGCACAATCCCATCGACAGCACACCCTCAAGCCCCAGCAGGCGCCGCACGATGATCGCGCGGTTCGCCCACGGGCAGGCGCGCGCCGCGACGAGCCGGTAACGGCCCGGCGCCACCGGGTAGCCATCGCGACCGTCCGCCGTGATGCGTGTCGTGATGTAGTTCGTATCCCGAGCGAACTCCCGACCGCCCTGCACGTATGACCCCAGCACGTTCGCGTCATTGCTCATACAGACAGCATGCCGCAGGGCGGCTGTCGCTCATCGTTGCCCGCTCCGCGGAAGGCCTCTACGACATGATCTCGGACATGACCCGCATCGGCGAGCGGAGCCCGGTCTGCAAGGCCTGTCGGTGGGACGACGGGAGCGCCGTGCATGTAGGTGACTGGTTCACCGGACCCAACCTGTTGCCCGATAGGACCTGGGAGACCCGCTCCGAAGCGATCGCTGCCGAGAGGGGCCCGGAGTTCGCCTTCGTCGTCGGAAGGTCATACGCACGCGCCCTTCGCGGCTTCTTGTTGACTGGACGCACGATCTGGCATCCCGCGAAGGATCCCCAAACGCAACCGATGCCCGCTGTCCGCGGCTACAGAAGCGACCCGCCCGAGCACCCCAGAGGGTTGTCGAAGACCAGTTCGCGCCGGATCCCCCTGAGCAGTTCGCCCTCAGTCACCACCGTCTTGCCGGCGACCAGCCGTTAGCACACGGCAAAGCCCGCGCCAAGAACCAACCCGGCCGGCGCGTCCGGCGCAACCACCAGGTCCTCAGCCGAGCACACGGCGATGTCGGCGCGACCGCCGGGCTCCAGTCGCCCGATGTCGTCCCAGCCCAGGACCCGCGCCCCATCCTCGGTGGCCAGCCGCAAGTGCCGGTACTCAGTGCGTAGGGTGTTCGCCGTGGACCCGAACCCCGCGTCGCCGAGAATCGCCTACCAAGGCGAGCCCGGCGCCAACTCCCACGTCGCCTGTGAGCAAGCCCGTCCCAACTACGTCCCGCTGGCCTGCGCGACGTTCGAGGACACGTTCGCCGCGGTCAGCGACTCCACGGCCGAGCTCGCCATGATTCCCATCGAGAACTCGACGGCGGGACGCGTCGCCGACATCCACTTCCTGCTGCCAACCTCTGGGCTGCACATCGTCGGAGAGCACTTTCTGCCCATCCACTTTGGACTGCTCGGCGTGTCGGGCGCCCGGATCGAGGGCCTGCGCTCGGTGCGCAGCCACATCCACGCACTGAGTCAGTGCCGCAAGATCATCCGCGACCTAGGCCTGAGGCCGATCGTGTCAGGCGACACGGCTGGCTCGGCCCGCGAGGTCGCGGAAACGGGCGACCCGACCCAGGCGTCATTGGCACCGGCACTAGCCGCGAAGATCTACGGCCTTGAGGTGCTCGAACGTGACGTCGAGGACGAGCCGCACAACGCCACCCGCTTCGTCGTACTGGCCCGCGAGGAACTCCGCCCGCCACCAGGGCCGCAAGTCGTCACCAGCTTCGTCTTCCGCGTCCGCAACCTGCCCGCGGCGCTCTACAAGGCGCTCGGCGGGTTCGCCACCAACGCGGTGAACATGACCAAACTCGAGTCCTACATGGTCGGCGGAGCGTTCACCGCGACACAGTTCTACGCCGAGGTCGACGGCCACCCCGATGACCCCCCGCTGGCCCGCGCCCTAGAGGAGCTGGCCTTCTTCTCCCGTGAGCTGCTCGTGCTTGGCGTATACCCGGCGTCACCATTCCGGGTCGAGAGCGATCGCTTCAGTTAGAAATCCGCGCGCGGACACGGTTTGTCCCGTAGGCGGCACCAATACGGATAACGAACTCAGTCGAGCTCGGGGCCGTCGTCGCAGCCGCAGGGCGTTGGCCATCGGGACGGTTTCGCAATGGACGCCGCACGGGTTGGGTGAACTACCAGGGATGTTCGGTAGCCGATGCTGCTACCGGACGGGCTTCGGCCTGGGTGGGCAACTCGTCACCGAGTCGCCTGGGACAGGACCGCCAGCAGCTCCTGTTCGCGCCGGTGGACAGGTCGACCCAGGCCCTGTTCGCGTTCGCGTTCCAAACACTGGCTGCATACTGCGAAGTCACGGCGTCGGCGTTACGTAACGGCCGTGGTCACGGGGCAGGGTGGTTGGCTTCGAGCGGCAGTGGTGGCTTGGCTGCCGGTGTCCTGGTGTCCACGGTGGCCGCCGCCACCTCGTCCCACCCGTCGAGCACGAGGAGCAGCACTACAGCGAAGACTCTGTCGTCAAGACGCCCGAGACCGAAGAGCCGAGTCTGCACCAATCCCGGGGCGGTTCACCCAGTGGCGGCCTAGGCTGGACAGGTGGGCACCCGCATCAGGGCTATGAGCCGCGCCGATCATGGCGATGGCCTGAACGCCCTGTTCCGGGGGATCGTGAACAGCTCGGCCGACGCCATAGCGGTCATCGACCCACAGATGCGGCTTGTCTATGCCAGCCCGTCGGGGTGGCAGCTCCTGGGCTACGAGCCTACGGAGCTGCTCGGGAAGGACCTGTTACGGGTCGTGCACCCCGACGACGCGAAAGAGGTGCTGGAGCACTTGACGCGGACACTGGCTACGTTGGGCGAGGCGCCCCCGAAGGAGTTCCGTATCCTGACCCGGAGCGGGCAGCCGCGGCACGTCGAGTCAAGCGCCACCAACCGGCTGGATGACCCGGCCGTACGAGGCGTGATCCTCATGATCCGCGACGTCAGCGAGCGTGCCCACCTCACCCGAGCGCTGCGCACCCTCGGTGAGGCTAACCAGGCCCTGGTGCGCTCCACCGACGAACTCGGCCTGCTCCGACAGATGTGCGAGACCGTGGTCGACGCCGGTGGCTACCCGCTTGCCTGGGTGGGCTTTGCCGGGACGACGCGGCCCGGACCGTACGACCGGTCGCCGGCGCGGGGGCGGTCGACTACCTCCAGGACCTACAGATCAGCTGGGCCGACGACGAATATGGCCGCGGGCCAACAGGCACCAGCATCCGCACCGGGACGGTGCAGGTGACGCACGACCTGCGGAAGGTTGCCGGCTTCAGCCCCTGGCGGGAACGCGCGAAGGCCCATGGCTTCCTGACCTCGCTCGTCCTGCCACTGAGCAAGCAGGGGCAGATCATTGGGGCGCTGTCGATCTACAGCGACGAGATCGGCACGTTCGGTCCTCAGTCGGTGGCGCTGCTACAGGAGCTCGCCGACGACCTGACCTACGGCATCGCCAGCCTGAGGGACGCCGCGCGGCTGAGCCGCAGCCTGGAGGCCACCATCGGTGCGCTGGCCACCATGAGCGAGATACGAGACCCCTACACCGCCGGGCACCAGTGCCGGGTCGGCGCCCTGTCCGCCGCTGTCGCCGTCGACCTCGGGCTGTCGGACCACGTGGTCAGCGGGATCCGGGTCGCCGGAGAACTGCACGACGTCGGCAAGATCGCCGTACCGAGCGAGATCCTCAGCCGACCGGTCAAGCTGACGGTGGCCGAGATGGAGCTCGTGAAGTACCACCCCCGCAGCGGCTTCGACATCGTCCGCGGCATCGACTTCCCCTGGCCGGTGGCCGAGATGGTGCTGCAGCACCACGAACGGCTGGACGGGTCGGGCTACCCGCTCGGGCTGCGCGGCGACCAGGTCCTGCAGGGCAGCCGGATCCTCGCAGTGGCCGACACCGTCGAGGCGATGTCCAACCACCGTCCCTACCGGCCGGCCCTCGGTCTGGACCTGGCGCTCGCGGAGATCACCGCCGGCGCCGGTCTCCACTACGACCCCGACGTCGTGGACGCCTGCGTCGCACTGTTTGAGGAAGGCCGATTTGGCTTCGACACCGTGCCCCTGACGTCCCCAGCCGACAGCTGGGTGCTCCCGCTCGCCCACGAGATCCCGCAGGCTCACCGGGCCCACGGCGTCGCGTCCTAGCCGAAGCTGCCCATTGCAGAGATCGAACGGGGCCGAGCCGTCCGGTGCGGTGGCCTTCACCGCCGCGGCTCGCACGTCCGCCGCCCAGCCACCGGGCTGTCGGGGTTGTCGGCCACCATGAGCAACTCCTGATCGCGGCTCCCCACCAGAGCAGCAGGGTCAGTACTCGATGCAGCCGCCGCGTTCTCGTCCTTGTCGAGCTCGGGTCGCGCCCCGAGCCGAAACCCCAGGGGTGTTTCCCGTGGACCTGCCGAGTATCGCCGGGCCTGGCACTGGCCAAGAGATCGGCGGGATCGCGAGGACCTGCGTTGGAACGATGCTGTTCCATGAGCCGCAGCCCGATCCTTCTGCGCCCCGTCATGATCCCTGTGTGGGGCCATGGTCCTTGATACTCATGTTCACCTGTGAAGTGAGACAAGGCGCTGAACTCGACAGGCCGGTGTTGGTGAACGTGATGACCAGCGTCGAGGAACTGGAACCGGCATGACGGTCAGTGTGCTGGCATGCAAGCTCGTCGTTAACTGCGGGGCCCGATCCGATCCAGGATCGGTTGGCGGCACTTACCCTTCACCGTCATCAGCAACTTTTGGCGCCGGCTGCAAGACCATTACAGGGATGCGCCGGCCCGGCGCTCGGCGCGCGTAGTAGTTGCGGGCGGGGTACACCGAGACGTCCAGCTCCCACAGCCGCTCGCGTTCTTCGCCCTCAGCCTCGTAAGCCTCCATCTCGTATCGCTGCCCGCGAAAAACGACGCTGCACCGTGGGTTGGCCTTGAGGTTGTGATACCAGCCGGGGTTACGCTGCTGACCGTAGTTCGACGCGACCAGCACGAAGCGGTCTTCGTCGGGCACGCCGGTGAGGGGCAATGTCCGCGGCTCACCTGAGCGGGCACCGACCGCCGTGAGTTCGACGATGGGCAACCCACTGAGCGCGGACGTAACCGATCGACGGCCGCCACTGAGTCGCAACACCGGGCCGTCGAGGTGGTGTAGCACACGTGCGTACAGCCACGACATTGGCCGCATTCCCCCGACCAGCCGTATGCGGCGTTGCAGCGCGTTGGCTTCGTCGAAGCGCATACCCCTGCCGGTGTCGTCAACCATTTGCGGAGTGTATCGGGGCTTTGAGGCTACTTCAGGAGGTCTGAGCCTGTCGTTCGGCCATCGACTTCCCGGTGTATCGGGCAGCCGTCTTGAGCGCGAGGAGCTTGGACAGGTCGCCAACAGCTCCCGCTACCCGTTCAATCTCCGCCTGATCAAGTAGTCCAGCGATCACTCTGGTCTCTGCACGAGCTCCTACGCCCACGATCCTCCGCGCCGCAGAATGATTGGGCGGGACTGCCCCGAGTTTGGTTGACTCGCGGGGTTGGTGGTGTTCAGGCTCCAAGGGCGACCAGTTGATGTGTCTCAAACTCGCCGGGTCACCTGCGGCGGGTTATGACCTTGCGCAGGTAGCCTTTCGGCGAGGGCCCATCGCGCCCGCACCCGGGAGGTCACCGTGACGCACCGCCTTTCCGTCCCCACCGTCGCCGTGTTGGCCGCAGTCCTGGGCGTAGCCGGCTGCTCGAGCGGTTCGGGCACGACCGCCACCGGGACCACGTCCGCGGCGCCCACGTCGTCCGCACCTACGTCGTCCGTGCCCACCTCGTCCGCGCCCACGTCCATCCCCCCGGCCGCCAAAGCCAGCGGGTCCTGCCGCACCATCGACCAGGCGGCCGCGGCTAGCATCGTTGGCTTCCCGGTCAGGGCCGGGATTGACTCGGGGACCGGCGTCTCCATGGGCGGCGGCATCCAGAAGGTCGATGGCTGTGCGTACCTCAGCGCGGGCAGCGGATCGCTGGGCTACACGGTGATCAAGGTCCCGGCGTCCGCGGGGCAGATGATGGTCGCCTCGGCCAAAGCGAAGATGGGCGCAGCGCAGTCGTCCGGATCCCCCGCGAAGGCGTTCCAGGCCGGCCTGCCTCAGTCGTTTGCGTTCACGATGACGCTGCCCAAGGGCATCGACGCCCAGGTCTCCGTGCTCAACGGCGAGCAGTTCATCACGGTGATCGTGACCCGCACGGACGGAGACCTCGCGAAGGCCCAGGCCTCGGCGATCGCCGCCGCGAAGGTGCTGATGGGGGCGGGCTGAGCTCCGGCCCCCTCTGACCCTGATCCTTCCCGGCTTGCACACCTGCCCTTGTTGACGTCTGCAGCACCTGCTTAGCGGACGGAAGTAAGATCCGGGGGCTCCACTGGTCCGAGCCGACAGTCATCGCCTCAGCGAGGCCGACCACCTCACAGGTCCAAGACTGCCACCGCCGCTTCATCTCCCCGATCGTCGTCCGCTGATCGGCAATGAGCGTGAGTCCGGCTAGCCGAACGGTCAGCGGAGCACGTGACAGCACCGTTCAACGCCACCCTGATCGCCCCCTAGCACAAGCACGCCCATTGGCACGTTCGGATCACCGGCGTAACCCGCTGAGCGGGCGCCTAGCCCGATCCCCGAACGGCACTACGGGAACTTGGTCGTCGGTGTCCAACTCGAGGCGTTTCGACGCGTCGGTCAGCGTTCGGCTTGCGGGACGAAGCTACGGGATGCACAGGTATCGCTGAAGTGCGTCATGCCAGGTGGGCATCGCGGCTACCCCAGCTGCATGATCAAGCACGCTATACGCCGGCCGTGGAGCCTGGAGCGGGAAGTCTGCTGTCGTGCAGGGGTTCACGCGCTCGGGGTCCAGGTCGGCGAGCGCGAAGATCGCGCGGGCCAAGTCATACCGCGTGACCTCGCCCTCGTTGGTGCCGTGGTAAAACCCACCGGGCAGCTCAGTGTTGAACAGCGCGACAATGAACTCGCAGAGGTCACGCCCAGGTCGGCTGGCCCGTCTGATCGTCGACCACAGAGATGGTCTCGCGCTCCTTTGCCAGGCGCAGCATCGTCTTGACGAAGCGCGGCCCGTGATCGCCGTATAGCCAGGCTGTCCGCACGACCATCGAATTAGGATCGGCCAGCCGCACCGCCCACTCACGCGCCGCCTTCGTCCGGCCGTACGCCGAGCACGGCGCCTGGGGGTGATCTGCGGCGTAGGGCGTGGTCGCCACCCCGTCGAAGACGTAGTCGGTCGAGATCTGCACCATACGTGCACCGGCCTCCCGGGCTGCGAGGGCCACGTTGCGGGCGCCAACGGCGTTAACCGCGAACGCCGCGGGCTCCGTGGCCTCGGCGGCGTCCACCGCGGTCCACGCCGCGGCGTTGACAACGACGTCGTACCCTGGACCACGGCGCGGACCGCGTCCAGGTCACGGATGTCACAGTCGGCGGTGCCGATACCGGTGACCTTATGCCCGTGCCCGGCCAACACGTCCCGCAGATCGGTGCCGAGCATGCCGTTCGCACCGGTGACTAGCCAGCGCACACTCAGCCCCCGTGCCCGATAACGACCTTGTCCTTCAAATTCTTGCAGAGGAGCACGTTGGAAGTCCTTTCGGGCATCGTGAAACACCCAGTATCGGCCTTCGCCTCCGGTGATCCCCAAACGAAGATCCGGTCAGCGCCAGCCCGCGCTGAGGACCGCGGCCAACACACGCCCCCTAGACCGTTCCGGCTGTAACACTTTCATGGCCATCTTGCTGTAGGTCATCTTGAGCGGTCCCGCAGCCCGATGGCGCTGTGGGACGGGCTCCGGCCTGGGATCGGGCGTTTCTGTTATTGAGTTGTCTGGGACAGGGCTGCCAGCAGTTCGTGTTCGCGGCGGGCGGAGAGGCCGGCCGAGCGTGGCCGGTCCAGGCCCTGTCCGCGTTCCCAGGCCAGTAGGTCGGTGAGTAGGGCTTCGCGCGGGCGGTGGTGCAGACCGGCCGCGACGGCTGCGGTTCCCGACCGGGTGGACCAGCCCTTCGAGCCCGGCTCGATCAGCCACATTGCCAGCGAGTCCGACCCCATGTACTCGGCGACGCCCTGCGCGAGCAGCCAGTCGGCGGGGGCCATAACGACCGGCCCCTTATGTCCGCCCACCGCGCGTGAAAGCTCGATCCACTGGTCGAAGGGCAGACTCGGGCCGACGGCGTTGAAGGTGCCGGTGGTTCCGACCTGTGCGGCATCCAGCAGCCACGAGGACAGGTCCCGGACGTCGACCACCTGCGTCATCGCATGCGGGGTGTCGGGGACGAGCATCGGTCCGCGGCACTCACGCGCGGCGCGGGCGACCCAGTAGCCGGATCGTCCGGTGTGATCCCCTGGCCCGCCGATCAGGCCGGGTCTGGCCACCAGCAGCCGGTCGCCGACGGCGTCGCGGGACGCCTGCTCGCAGGCGACCTTGGCCTCGCCGTACTGTCCGCGGTCGACCTCGTCGCGATCGCTCGCAGGGAGCACCTGTGCGGTTTCGTCGGCTCCGGGCGTGGCGTGCGAGGCGTACACGTTGCCGGACGAGACATAGGTCCAGTGCCTGGCCCGCCGGTGCAGCGCGGTGAGCGCGCCGCGGACCAAGCCGGGCTGCCACGACACCTCAACCACGGCGTCCCAGCTCCGATTGGGCAGCGCAGCGTACGCCTCTGGCTCGCGTCTATCCGCGGCAACCAGGACCGCGCCGTCGGCGACCGGCCCGCTACGACCGCGGGCGAGGCACGTCACGTGATGCCCACGTCCCACGCCCTGGCGAGCAAGTTCACGTCCCAGCCACCCCGTTCCGCCAAGCACCAGCAGTTCCATGCGGTGCAGTCAACCAAACGCCACCCGCGATAACTACGCGGTTCGCAGCTGGCGTAACCACCAGGGTCAGCAGCCAACCGTCCCGCAGCACGATCCCCTTACGAGAACGACCGACCCCACGCACCCGACCGATCGCGCCACATAGCGCTGAAGAAACCATGCCACTTACCGCTGAAGGTCACACATCGCCGCAGGCCGGATCTGTAACGCAACCCGGGGCAGGGGACTTCATGGAGCTGGAGATCGACGGCCTCGGCCGCCAGCGGCAGGAACTGACTACCGCTCAGGCCTGAGCGGTAGTCAGGGCTGGTCCGAGGCTGCGACGCCTGCTTGGATCAGCTGCCCTACATCTGGGTGTGTGCAGCCTCGGCAGGGTCGGTGCCGATTCTGGCGCCGG
>CABDZU010000319.1_pt1 | contig 11141 bp, 13 predicted proteins | sample 3421901 | NCBI WGS metagenome assembly CABDZU01 (sample SAMEA5534340, study PRJEB31848) | metagenome | biome: tundra; feature: field; material: soil | place: USA | collected 2013-05 | depth 0.45 m
CACTTTCCGGACTCCCCCAACCACTCTGCCTTTCCTTCCACCGAACTGCGGCCCGGTCAGTTGTTCGCCACGTCGACGACGTGGCAGTTCCACGCCGACACGTGAGCTCTGCCTGGCGCTGACTCGACTCCTCGTCATGGGGTAGGTGGCTCGCGCCGATAGGGCCTGGCGACGCCGCAGAATCCGGTCGATCGTCCGGTCGAGCTTGTCATGCACCACACGACGTCCTACTGGTGCCCTTCGCGGTTCCGGTAGGCAGAACGAACGCCGTTGAAGTTGACGCGCAAGGCATAGACCGAGGTCGAGGCCGTCACGAAGAGAACGTTGCGCTTGGGACCACCAAACGTCAGATTCGAGACGATCTCCGGAAGCCGCAGCTTGCCAAGGAGCGTGCCATCCGGGTCGAAACAGTGCAAACCGTCGTGTGCGGCGACCCAGACTCGTCCCGAGTCGTCGAGGCGCACTCCGTCGAAGGTCCCGGCGTCACAGCCAGCGAAAACCGCGCCGCCGGACAGGTCGCCATCGATAGCGACGTCGAACCGGCGAAGGTGCTTCCTGCTCGTGTCGACAATGTAGAGCTGGCGCTCGTCCGCGGAGAAGGCGAGTCCGTTCGGCCTGACGAAGTCGTCAGCGACAATCCGCACCGCGCCACTGCCAGCGTCGATCCGGTACACGTGGCATGCTCCTATTTCACTGTCCGCCTTGTGGCCCTCGTAGTCAGTGTCGATGCCGTAGCTCGGGTCGGTGAACCAGATGGAGCCGTCTGAGTGCTCGACAACATCGTTCGGGCTGTTGAACCGCCTGCCGTCAGAGAGGCGATCAGCGAGCACGATGATCGAGCCGTCGTGCTCGGTGCGGGTGATCCTGCGATTGCCCTGCTCGCAGCTGACGAGGCGACCTCGACCGTCGACGGTATGACCGTTGGCGTACCCCGCGTCGTGCCGGAATACGCCCACCACTCCCGTCGTTTCGTCCCAGCGCATCATCCGGTCATTCGGGATATCGCTGAACACGAGGTACCGACCGGCGGCGAAGTAGGCGGGACCCTCGACCCAGCGGCCCCCGGTGAAGATCCTCTCGGTGCGTGCGTCACCCCCACAACCGCTGAAACGCTCGTCAATGACCTCGAACTCGGTCTTGATGCTGTCGGACACAGGTGATTCCTTCCAGAGTCCAGCCAGGGAGATCTACCCCTGGACCGCAAGGGCGACGATACTCTGGTACATCAAGATCGAATGTGAGCGCTAACATTCATGGTCACAGAAGGACCGCGGCCACCTCGATCCGAACTGTTGACCATCACAACATAAATCCGCTCGGGTGCCTTGGCAAGCAGCGACAGACCCTGTGCGGCGCGCGCCATGCCCAGGCCGTCTCTGGCGCAGGAGCATCACCACCTGATAAGTTCTGTCTAACAACAAATTGCCACCACTAGCGGAGGGTTCTCGCGGCCACCGCGGTGTATGGCGGGCTTCGTCTGCCGGCTACTCTCGCTCGAGGTACTTTCTTGCCGTGGCGACCTTCATGTAAAGCCGCAGGTCCTGGCCGCCGGTCGACATGAACCCCTGACGTGAGTACCAGGCGATCAGGCCGGGGATACCTGTGTCGACCACGAAGATCTGGCCGCCGCCCAGGTCGACGCTGGCCACGATCTTCTCAAGTGCCTCGCGAAGGAGTTGGGCGCCCCACTGGTGGTCCTTGTCGCCGCGCAGGGACTTGTCCGGGGCGACCTTGGCCAGCAGCCACGCGGGCGCGGCCCCATCTCTTCGCGCCGACCAAGACAGCTGCGAGCCAGCTACCAGTCCGCCGGTTCGAAGTCCTTGACGAAGCAGCCGTAGATGTCCCTACCCAGTTCGCCCTGCACGATCGGGTCATAGACACGCGCCGCGCCATCGACGAGATCCAGAGGTGCATGGAAGCCCTCCTCGGCCAGCCGCATCTTGGTCGGGTGCGGGCGCTCGTCCGTGATCCACCCCGTGTCGACCGCAGTCATCAGGATGGCGTCCGTCTCGAGCATCTCCTGGGCGCTGGTCCGGGTGAGCATGTTGAGCGCGGCCTTGGCCATGTTGGTGTGCGGATGCCCCGGGCCTTTGTAGTTGCGGCTGAACTGTCCCTCCATCGCGGAGACGTTGACGACGTACTTGCGCCGAGCCGCGGAGCCCGCCATCGAGGCACGTAGACGGCTGATCAGGATGAACGGCGCCGTGGAGTTGCAGAGCTGAACCTCGAGCAACTCCAGCGGATCCACCTCCTGCACAGCCTGCGTCCAGCTGTTCACGTCGTGCAGGTCGGGCACCAGACCGCCAGCGTCGATCGCGGTGCCGGCCGCCACCCTGGCCGGGGCAGCGGAGCCGGCACGCAGGGCCAGTGCTGTCAACGCGTGGGGGGCACTCGTGTGCGCCGTCAGTGAGGCGTGCAGCGCCGCGGCCAGCGACGTCGGGTGGGCATCGCTGATGTGATCGAAGGTGATCATCTCGGGCAGTGGGCCATGGGGCAGGGGCTCCGACTCGGCCTCGACCAGTGGCGCGTAGGAGCCTGGTGACCGTCGCACGGTCTGAGCGGCGTTGTTGATCAGGATGTCCAGCGGACCTTGTGCGGCAACGGAATCTGCGAGAGCGAGAACCTGAGCCGGATCCCGCAGGTCGATCCCGACGATACGCAACCGATGGACCCAGTCGGCGCTGTCGTCCATCGCGGTGAATCTGCGAATCGCGTCGGCTGGGAAGCGCGTGGTGATCGTCGTGTGGGCGCCGTCGCGCAACAGCCGTAACGCGATATACATCCCGATCTTGGCGCGGCCACCGGTCAGCAGAGCGCGCCGACCCGTCAAATCGGTGTGCGCGTTTCGTTTGCTCCGGTTGAGGGCAGCGCACGGCGGGCAAAGCTGATGGTAGAAAGCGTCAACGTCGACGTACCGGGCCTTGCAGGTGTAGCAGGAGCGCGGCTGCAGAAGCCTCCCGGCGAGTGCGCCGGAAGCGTTCGACACCAGTTGAAGACCCTGGGTCTCGTCGTCGATCCGCTCGGGGGCGCCGGTGGCTGTCAGGGCCGTGATGGCGCGGTCATTGGCCAGCACTTTGTTGCGGCGCTCGGCACGACGCCTTTCCTTGACACCCTTGAAGACTGACGCGGTCGCCCGCCGGATCGCGACCGCGTCAGGGTGCTCGCTCGGCAGCTCGTCGGCCTGGGCCAGCACACGAAGGCATGACTCCAGGTCGGCCGCGGGTATTCCGGGGTGCACAGCCCGCGGTTGCCCGTTGCCGGGCGGTCGGCACATTCGGTCGGCTCCCGTCACCTGGGGCCGGCTTTCGTTGGTGAGCACTCAGAAAACTGTACGCGAGGCGGGCACAGACCCTTCACGTCACGTCATGTCACGTCCAGCGCAGCCCTAGCCGGATCACGGACCGTGGACCACGAGGGGGTTGCGCAAGGCAGTCCCGCGCGGCGGGCTATGCGCGCGGATTCTTGTCAGAGCCGTTCTTGTGCGTACTGCTCTGGTGCGTGCCGCTCTTGTTCGTGCCGCCCTGGGTCTTGTCGTCCTTGTCGGCGTCGTCCTCGTCGGTGAGATCGATGCCTGTTGCCACGTCAATGGGGTTGGGGGTGCCGGCCTGGTCAACACGGTCGATGATCTCGGACTTTGTGGTGGTTGTGGCCGTTGTGGTCGTATCGGTTGCCTCTTTGACCGGCGACGTAGTGGTGTGCTGGCCGTTCGGCGTCGGGACTTGCCGGTCCGCGAGCGGGGTCGTCCACGGGTCGTCCTTGGGCGCGGACTTCTTCATGACCGCCATGGCGGCTGCGGCTGCGGCCGCAAGCAGGCCCAGTGTGAGCAGTACCCGCCTCTTCCTGCCCTTCGGCGAAGCAACCGCGTCGCCGGACATCACCGCGGCAGCACCCTGGCCCCGGGATACGGCTTCATCCTTGGCGGCGGTCGTCGCGGCCGCCCAAACGCTTATGGCCTCGGCCAGGCGCGGAATCAGCTCGTCGACGATCTTGTCCCGTGCGGTGTCCACTTTGGGCGCGAGTCCGGCGACTGCGGACTCCAGCTTGGGGGCTGCCACCTCGACACCGTGCTCGAAGCGTGGCCGGGCCCAGACCTTGGCGTTCTCAGTGGCCTGGCCGACAGCGGGAACAACCCGCTCTCGCAATTGGTCGGCCATAGTCGCAGCCGCGTCCGCGAGGGACTCTGACTGCTCCTGAATCTGCTCGGTCAGTTGCTCTGTCCTGCTCTTGGTACGGAACATCGTGTCCTCCCACAGGTGATGACGTCGTCTAGATTCCATCCTGCACCGTCACGACGTGCCTGACCACCCACGATTGGGCGGACGTGCCCGGTGTCACCCGCCCAGCCCGGCGAGGCCATCGCCCGCATGCGAGGATGACACCATGAACGTCACCTTTCACACGACCCTCGGCGACATCAACATCACGATGTTCCCCGATCACGCCTCCAAGACGGTTGCGAACTTCGTCGGACTCGCCAGAGGAACCCTGGACTACAAGGACGACGCTGGCCGAACGAGTCCGACGCCCTACTACGACGGTCTGACCTTCCACCGCGTCATCCCCGGCTTCATGATTCAGGGCGGGTGCCCCCAGGGCAGCGGCATGGGCGGCCCGGGCTACGCGTTCAACGACGAGATCAGCCCCGACAAGAACTTCAGCAAGCCCTACATCCTGGCCATGGCCAACGCCGGGACCCGCGGCGGTAAGGGCACCAACGGCTCGCAGTTCTTCATCACCACGGGCCCGACGCCGCATCTGCAGGGCAAGCACACCATCTTTGGTGAGGTTGCCGACCAGCCCAGCCGCGACGTTGTGGACAAGATCAGCGCTGTCCGCACCGGCGGCGGCGACAAGCCGGTCGAGCCCGTCGTCATCAACTCCGTCGCCGTCGATGAGAGCTGAGCTTTCCTCTTTCGCAATGGTTCTCTGATGATTGGTGAGCGTCTGGCATGAGTGAGCCCGCGCCATATCAGGCGGAGCCTGTCTGCCCACGGCACCTTGATCGGGTGTCGTATGTGCGCTGCCAGCGCTGCGGCCGACCGACGTGTCCTGAGTGTCAGCAGCCGGCCGCGGTCGGCATCCAGTGTGTCGACTGCGTCCGCGAGGGCCAGAAGAGCATGCGTATGCCCCGCACACAGTTCGGTGCCAAGGTCACCCAGGATGGGCGGCCGGTAGTCACCCTGACGATCATCGTCATCTGCGTAGCCGTATGGCTGCTGCAGGAGGCATCCCCTCAGGTGACCGACAAGCTCGCGTTCGTGCCCATGCTCGGCGCCAGCGAGCCCTGGCGCTTCCTGACCGCCGCTTTTGCGCACTCACCCGGTCAGCTCCTGCACATCCTGTTCAACATGTATGCGCTGTGGATTCTTGGGCAGTATCTCGAGCCCATGTTAGGCCGGATCAGGTTCGCGGCTCTCTATCTGGTCAGCGCGTTGGGCGGATCCGTGGGCTTTCTGTTGCTGGCTTCGCCGCCGGTGAGTGTGGCAGGCGTGCCCAACAACAGTTGGATGACCCAGATGGTCGGCGCATCAGGGGCAGTCTTCGGGCTGTTCGGAGCCCTGATCGTGCTCAACCGCCATCTCGGCAGGTCGTCAGCTCCGATGTTCGCTGTGCTCGCGATCAATGCTGTGCTGGGCTTCGTCGTCCCGGGCATCGCCTGGCAGGCGCACCTTGGCGGCTTCCTCACGGGTGTGGCTGTGGCGGCGGTCATCACCGCCACGGCCCCACAGAATCGGCGAAGGCTTCAACTTCCGGCGCTGGTCGCAGTTCTGATACTGCTGGTCGTCGCGGCTACCGCCAAGTACGCCCTGGTCGACGACTCGATGCTGGGCTCCATTGTGGGCCTGAGCGTCTAGGTCCAGGGCTTCTGGTCAGTCCCTAGCCCGAATTACATGGCTGTTATTTATCCCCATTGGGGACAACGCCTGTGGATAAGTCACTGCGCCCGCGTGTCATCGGGCTGATTGTGCGTCGATTCGGTTTTTGAGCGCGTCGCCGGCAGGCTCACCTTCGCTCAGCCGCCGCAACACCTCAATGACTGGACCCACATCCACGCCGACGCTGGCGGCGTCGAGAACGAGGTAAAGCCGTTCCTCCACGACACGGACTGCGGCCTCCATCTCGCGACCGGCGCCGGTCAGTGACAAGGTGATCTGCCGCCTGTCGTCCGCCGCGACGACACGCTCGACCAGGCCCCCACGCACCAGCCGGTCGACCAGCCGGCTCGGGCTCGTGCCGCTTTCGCATACGAGAAGCTCCCCGAGCCCGGTCAGGGACAACGGTCCGTGGTCGGCGAGGATTCGCAGGACCTCGGACTGTGACGGGGTGAGCCCGATCGCGCGTAGCTCCCGAGTGAGGCGGCGACTTCCCTCGCGCTGTGCCGCGAGCACAAGAAAGCGGATCAGTTCGGCCTGCCTCACGACACCAAGCTCGCTTCGAGTGACTTCCCGAGCAGTCGCGACGCCGCCGGATCATGGGCGGCCAGAATGACGAGATCGGGATAGATGTCCTTGAGCGCGTTGACTGCCTGCGTGGACTTCAGCAGACCGCGGCGCTTGCCGACCCCGGGCACGCGCCCGGCATTGAGTTTCTCAATGTCATAGGTCAGATCACCGACGAACAACATGGGAGCCATCCCCTCCTGTCGTAGCAGCAGAGAGAGTGAACCCGGAGTGTGCCCCGGGGTCGGCAGAAGCACCATGCTGCCATCCGCGAAAAGGTCGTGAGCAGCGCCGAACGGAGCGATCGCCGGGTCGTCCACAGGCGCCAACGTCACGTGGGTCCACCGCAGCCCGGGAAGCTTGATGTGCTGCTCGAGCAGGCCCTTCACCTCCGCGCACGCCTTGTCGAGCCCTGCCCACTCCCTCTCACTGACCAGGATCTCCGCATTGCCCAGCTCGGCAAGGCCCCCGATGTGATCCTGGTGAAGATGGGAGAGCACGACCTTGCGCACCTGGCTTGGCTCGTAACCGATGTCGCGCAAGCGTTCGGTCAGCGTCTCTGCCGGCCGGATCGCGAATCGTGCCAACCGGGCGTAGAGATGGCCGGTGAGACCCGTCGGGAAATAGTGCGGATCGGTCACCGAGTCCCTATCTTGCCCGGTGTCGAACAGCACTAGGCCCTGCTCGTGCTCGATCACATACACGTTGATCGGGCGCGGCGCCGTCCACCGCCGTGAGGTCAGCAGCCACCAGATCAGCGGCGAGCCCGTTGAATCTACGTGTTGCGGCCTGATCCGCACCGTCCCGGTGCTCACCACGGACACTGTACTTATTGGTCCCATGCCAAGCTCCCAGTCAGATGATACGACATACATGTCGTGTCATCATAACTCCTCATCGCACTCCACGCCAATGCCGCAGGCTCCGGTCCTCGTGTCTAGCCTGTGTGGACCGTTGCGCCCCGCGGGTTCTGCGTCGTCTGGAAGGTCGCCTCGCAGCGGCTATTGTGAAGGCAACGTCGGCTCTCGATGGACGGCTCTAGGCCCCATGAGTTGAACGAAGCCGCACCGAAATCAGATCTGGGGAAGGGAGCCTGTGCGGCTGCTTCTTGTCAGGCACGGACAGACGACTTCGAACGTTCGCCACCTGCTCGACACGGCCGAGCCGGGTGCGGCACTGACCGACCTGGGTAGGCAGCAAGCTGATGCGCTGGTCGGTGTTTTGGCTGACGAGTCGATCGACGTGTTGATGGCGTCCACGCTGTTGCGCGCCCAGCAGACGGCAAACCCCCTGGCGTTGGCGCATGCTCTGCCGCTGGGCGTACGCCACGGTATCCGCGAGATCGGTGCCGGTGAGCTGGAAATGCGTGGTGACACTATGGCAACCCACCGGTACCAGGCGAACGCACTCGACTGGGCGGCCGGTGATCTCGCCTCCCGGATCTCGGGCGGGGGTACGGGGCGCGACATGTTGGCGGCCTTCGATGAGGTCGTCGCCGAGGTGGAGTCATCCGGCGCAGCAACCGCCGTACTGGTCAGCCACGGGGCTGCCATCGTGACCTGGGCCGCCGTCAGGGCGGCCAACGCCGATGCTGCGTACATGGCCAGACACCCATTGGCAAACACCGGGATCGTGATCCTGGAAGGCAGCAGCGCGACCCAGTGGCTGGCGCTGTCATGGAACGGGGATCCCGTCCCTGTCGGGCAGCTGAACTGAGTACGGCCCTCACACCAGGACGGCGCCGCCGTCGACGGTGATGACTGATCCTGTCGCGAAGCCCTGGTTCATGAGGAAGACGAACGCCTCAGCGATGTCCTGGGGCTCACCGACGCGGCCGACGGGGATCGAGCCGGCGGCCGCGGCGTACATCTGCTCACGGTTGGCGGCGGGCATCCCTGCCCACAGTGGTGTGCGGACCAGGCCAGGCGAGACGGCATTGACCCGGATGGGAGCCAGCTCGACGGCAAGTGCCCGCGTCAGTGACTCGACGGCGCCACAGATGCTGGCACCGACGGCCCACCCCACGCTCGCGCGGTCACCGGCGATGCCGGTGCTGAGCACGATGGATCCGTGGGGACTCATTCGCGGGGCTGCTGCCTGGACCGCCGACAATGCCCCGAAGTAACGGAGGGTGAAGAAGTGTTTGGCGAGATCGAGATCCATCGAGCTCAACTCCATGAGCTGAGGGGCCTCGCCGGCGGTGAACACCAGGTGGTCGAGCTGCCCAACTCGTTCGAAAACTGTCTCCACCTGAACAGGGTCGGTCAGGTCGGCCACTTCCCCCGAGGCGTTGCCGGGCAGCTCCGCTACTGCGCGGCGGACGTTCGACGGATTGCTGGATATGACGGTGACTGCCGCCCTTTGTTGTGCGGCGACGTGGGCGGTGGCCAGGCCAATGCCCGATGTTCCGCCGAGGACGACGACGCGTTGGCCGTTCAGTGACATGGTGTTGTTCCTTTCGGCAGTGAGCACCCCGGCCGCGCGCGGACCACGCGGCGCCGGCGTTGAGAACTCGCGGGGCCGAGAATGGCCGACGGCGCCCAGATGAGGATCCCGGACGCCGCCACCCTCTCCAACTTCGGTCAGCTGATCACCGCGCGTGGGTGGGCGATACGCTCTCGTAGCCGGTGCACTCGCAGACCCGCGACATCACGGGTGGATGGCTCGAGCAGCTCGGCCAGCACCCCGGACTGCGTGAAGGCATGGGTCACAGTCGTGCCGGCCGGGATCTCGGTCAGCTGCCAGGTGCCGCGCTCGGTAAGTCCCGGGATCCGCATCGTCGTCGCGATCTCGCTGTCGCTGATCCGGTCGTACACCATTTCACCGCGCAGAAACCCTCGAACCCGAATCGGAGTCGGCCGCCCCACCGTGGCCGGCCCCTTTGCGGAGACCGAGCTGAAGGCCGGGTTCCACTCGGGCAACGCCGCAGCGCCGAGCAGGATTTCGAGGATGTCGCTGGCCGGTGCATCGATATGCACCGTGTCTTGTCTCGAAACGCTCATCAGAAATCGATCCCTCCATTGGCGTGGACCACAGTTGCGTTGATGTAGGAAGCCGCGTCGCTGGCGAGAAACGTCGCGATGCCGGCAATCTCCTCCGGGTTCGCGCCACCACCCAAGATCTTGGCCAGCTTGGCCTGCTGGATCTCGGGGGCAAGCCGGGCACCCATACCGACATCGATCAGGCCGGCCGCCAGGACGCACGCGCTGATACCGCGACCTGCGTACTCCTGAGCGACAGATCGGGCCAGCCCGTCGAGCCCCGACTTGCTCGCCGCGTAGTTGGCCTGCCCCGCGTTTCCCATCACAGCTGAGACCGACGAGATGTAGACCACCCGGCCTGCCCGATGACGGAGCATCTTGCGGACCGCGTGCTTTGACACCAGGAAGGCACCACGCAGGTTGACGTCCTGCACGGCCTGCCAGTCGTGCAGGGACATCTTGACAAGCAGGCCGTCGCGCGTGATGGACGCGTTGTGGATGACCGCCTGCGGACCGCCGAGTCGGGCAGCCTCGTGAGCCAGCTGTTCACTGGTGGACTCGTCGCAGATGCTGCCCTTGACCGGTACGAGACGCTCAGCGCCCACTTCGGTGACGCGGTCGTTGAGCAGATCACCGGAGGTGGCGTAGTTGGCGATCACCCGCTCACCCTGCGCGAGCAGCGCCTGGGTGATGTGCCACCCCAGCCCCGACCCGGCGCCTGTCACGATCACGACACGGCCTGTCATCGGGTGACCAATGCCCTGGCGAACGCGGGGGTCCGCGCCGCGAACACCTGACGCGCCGCTTGCAGACAGCCCGGGGCCGAGACCGCCCGAGCTGTCCTGCGGGCGAAGAGGAGGTTGGCGTCAGCCACCCCGACGTCCATGATCAGCGCGGGGAGCAAGGCCTCAGCGGTTGTCCGGACCAGCTCGTCGGTGCGGGCGACGAAGTCGCGGCCATGGGCTGCCAGAGGCTCGGGAAGCCAGTCGAGCACCGGTACCGACAGTTCCAGCAGCGGGTCGGACTCGATGACATTCTCGAATCGGTCGAGCTCGGTGGCCACCTCGCGCCGATACACGCTCACCGTAGCTGGGCCATGGCCCAGTAGCACCAGCAACGGATGCCCGGCAACGAGGCGCTGCAGCAGCTCTTCCTGCTCCTCACCGGTTGGCCATAACCCGCACAGCAGCCACTGGTCGGCTCCTGGGTGGCTCCATCGCAACCGTGCGACTCCGTCCAGAACGACGGTCATGTCCCCATCGCGTAGCACGGCCGCGTCCATCTGCCGATTCATCCACGTTGTCAACTGGCACCGACCGGGACGCGTTGGTCGCTCTCGATCTGCGGGGCGGATGCGGGGACCACCTCGGCGCGTCCCCAGACCTTGGGACCGATCACCCGCAGCACCGCGGGCATCAGCAGCACTCTGACCACTACCGCGTCCAGGGTCACCGCGGTCGCCAGTCCGAGACCAAGCTGACGGACGATGCTGATCTCGGCTGTCCCGAAGGACGCGAACACCGCCACCATGATCAGGGCGGCTCCGTTGACCAGTCCGGCAGTGCGGTGAAGCCCGCCGGCGACCGCCTCAGTGTGGCTGTGGCCGGCCAGGTAGAGCTCGCGCATCCGAGAGATCATGATCACCATGTAGTCCATGCTCAGGCCGAACATGATCGCGAACAGCAGCAGCGGCGTGACCCTGTTGACCGGGCTGTTGAAC
>CABDZU010000323.1_pt1 | contig 11014 bp, 10 predicted proteins | sample 3421901 | NCBI WGS metagenome assembly CABDZU01 (sample SAMEA5534340, study PRJEB31848) | metagenome | biome: tundra; feature: field; material: soil | place: USA | collected 2013-05 | depth 0.45 m
GCTCGACATCGTGCTGGATGGCACTCCTACCGACGGGGGTGGGGTCAGCCTGACCGGCAGCCAGGTCAGCTACGGAACGCCGTCCCAGCCGCAGGAGTACACGGGTCAGCTCACCGCGCTGAACGGCGGGGTGCTGCAGATCTCGACAAAGGACAAGAGTGGCCGGCCGCTCGCGTTGACTGTCACTTTGATCATCAACGGCACCCGGGTCACCGGCCAGGTGTCCGCCAAAGCTGGTCGCGCAGGCAGTGCAGGTGGCCAAGAGTGACCCCGACAGTGCCCGTCACCCCCGCGCCGGGCGGACTCGCGCCGGTGGGACTGCCACGGCTTCTGCTCGGCGGTCCAGATCCGGCACGCCCGATGCCCCTGGCCGAGCACCTCGAGCGACACGGAGGCTTTCTCCTGCGCGGCTTCGGGGGTGATCGCGGCCCCACGATGTTGATCGACGCCGTCGAGCGGGCCGGCCTGACCGGACATGGTGGGGCGGGATTTCCCACCGCCCGCAAGATGCGCGCCGTCGCCGGGCGCCGGCGACCGGTCGTGGTTGTCAACGCGGCCGAAGGTGAACCCGCCTCCGGCAAGGACGCCCTCCTCATGCGCATCCGGCCGCATCTGGTGCTGGACGGCGCGGTGCTTGCCGCGGACGCCGTCGGCGCCCGCGAGGTCATCGTCGCGCTGCACACCGGGCCCTCATCAGCCCAGGCCGCGGTCAACGAGCGAAAAGCAGCTGGCCTTGACCCCGTCGCCATCAAAGTGGTGCACGTGCCAAAGGAGTACGTGGCCAGCGAGGAGTCCGCGCTGGTGCGGTTCCTGTCCGGCGCCCCAGCACTACCGACGTTCACGCCACCGAGACCCTTTGAGCGAGGGGTCAACGGCCGGTCGACGCTCGTCCAGAACGCGGAGACACTCGCCCATCTGGCGCTGATCGCCCGCCATGGTGACCAATGGTTTCGCTCCGTAGGCACACCGGACGCGCCGGGTTCTCTGCTCGTGACCGTCGCCGGTGCCGTGCAGCGACCCGGGGTGTACGAGCTGGCATTCGGGATGCCGCTAAGCGCCGCCTTCGACGCTGCGGGCGGTCTCAGCGAGCCGATCCAGGCAGTCCTGGTCGGCGGCTACTTCGGGGCCTGGCTCCCTGCCGAGACCGCGCTACGGGTGCAGCTGACCCCCGCCGACCTGATCGCCGCCGGCGCCGCGCTCGGCGCCGGCGTCCTGCTGGCGCTGCCCGCGTCGGCCTGCGGGCTGGCCGAGAGCCAACGGGTGGCTTCGTGGCTTGCGAGCCAGAGCGCGGGACAGTGCGGCCCCTGCACGTTGGGACTGCCGGCAATCGCCGAGGATCTGGCCCTGTTGAGCCGAAGTGGCAACACCACCAACGTCCGCAACCGACTGGAGCGCCGGCTGCGCCTGGTAGAGGGACGGGGCGCATGCCACCATCCGGACGGCACGGCACGCTTCGTCGCCAGCGCGCTGCAAACGTTCGCTGCTGACCTCGCCCGCCATCGGCGTGGCAACCCGTGCCCGTCCACCCGACATCCGGTGCTGCCCCTGCCAGACGACCCGGTGGGGCCATGACCGTGCGGCTGCGGGTCAACCCGATCATGTGCCAGGCCCACGGGATCTGCGCCGAGCTCCTGCCCGAGCTCATCAGCCTGGATGAGTGGGGCTACCCGCTGCTGGATCCGCAGCCGGTGCCCGCTGCTCTGATGGCACACGCCCGCCGCGCCGTGGCCGACTGCCCCACCCTTGCGCTGATGCTCACGGAAGACCCAGGGAAGTAACGACGCGCGCCAGGAGACGACGGGATACTGCTGGCCTTTCCCACCGTCTGTGGCATTTTCAATACTGTGGCACTTACACGACCATGGCGGAAACGAGGCTCGATGCAAGAACAGGGTGCCCAAGGCGCCGATGGCAATGCCCGCCTGACCGGTGCGGTGGGGCTGGTTCTGCTCGTCGCGCTGTTTGTCGAGGGAATCACCATTCTGCAGGTTCGCCAGCTGACAACACTCCATGTCTTCGTCGGGCTGCTTCTCATCCCGCCGACCGCGCTCAAGTTCGCCAGCACCTTCTACCGGTTCGTCCGCTACTACCGCCGCAGCCCCAGCTACCTGCGCCACGGACCGCCGCCCCCGCTGCTGCGCTGGAGCGCACCCTTGCTGATCGTCTTCACGGGGGCGGTCCTGCTGACCGGTGTGGCCCTGCTCTTCGTGGCGCCTGCGCGGCCGGGGCTGATGCTCACCGCTCACAGGTTCAGCTTCGTCGTCTGGTTCGCCCTGATGGCTCTGCACGTTCTGGGCCACCTGAAGGAGGCAGTGGTGTTGTCACGGTGGGACTGGTGGCCGCGCGCTGATCGCGCCCGGCCTGCCGGGAAGGGACAACGACGTGGGCTTGTGGCAGTCTCGGTCCTGGCCGGGGTTGCCCTTGGTGCTGCACTCCTGCCGGTCGCGTCGCCGTGGACCAATCGTCACGACGTCGGCCGGCACAGCCGCAATGATGGAGCGGCCCGCCATGAGGGAGCAGCACAGCCAGGCCACCCGAGCGGCAACGTCGGGCAGTCCTGGTGGCCATAGGCCCAGAAGGCGCTGATACCTCGCCCGACTCCCAGAACCCGCCGACCGGGCTACATGTCCTGGTGATCGAAGACGACCCAGCAATCGGCAGACAGCTGGAGCGCGGCCTGGTCCGTGCCGGATACCGCGTCAGCCGGGCCGCTGATGGAAGCCAGGCTCTCCTGGCCGGCCCGGCCGACGTGATTCTGCTCGACCTGGGGCTCCCGGACATAGACGGTCTGGAGCTCTGCCAACGACTCCGCGCCCGCTCAGCCGCGGCGATCATCGCGGTGACGGCGCGCAGCGAGGAAGCGACCCGGGTGGCCACGCTGGACGCGGGCGCTGACGACTACCTCATCAAGCCGTTCGGCTTCGTCGAGCTACTCGCTCGCGTGCGTGCCGTGTTGCGCCGTATCAACCCCGCCGAGACCGGCCAGTTCCGCCATGGCGCCCTCACCGTCGATCCGCGGACACGCCGGGTGTTCATGGGAGAGCGCGATATCTCGTTGACGCCCAAGGAGTTCGATCTGCTCTCGTGTCTGGCCGAGGACCCGGGCAGAGTGCTGACCCGTCAGGAGATCCTCGAACGGGCCTGGGGTGGCCACTGGTACGGGCCTAGCAAGGTGCTCGACGTTCACGTCGCTTCGCTACGACGGAAACTGGGAGATCCTGCTCTGATCGAGACCGTGTACGGCGTGGGCTACCGACTCGGCTCGATCGAATAGCCGCCCACCGTGACCCGACGTATCCTCGCCGCCTTCCTCGGCCTGACGCTCGCCCTGCTGATCGGCGTCGTGGTACCGCTGGGCGTGATGTCCGCCAGTCACGACCGGCAGTCGTTCGCCGACCAGACAGTCGCGGCCGCCTCCGCAGTGGCCAGTGCAGCCGAAGAACAGCTTGCCGACCACGAGCATGGGGCATCGGTATCCGGCACGCTCAGCTACCGCCCGGCCCTCATCGGCAACGACGAGTTCGCCATCTACGACAGGGGCGGGCACGTTGTCATTCCCGGCCCCGCGCTGCTTCGGGTCACCCCTGGCCAGATTGCGGCAGCTCTGTCCGGCCAGACCGTGCAGCAGTGGAAGGACGACCCCCACGACGGTCTTCTCGTGCTACGACCGGCATACGCAGGTTCACGAATCGTGGGAGCGACGGCGGTACAACGAGCCGCGCATCCCCTCAACGAGCAGATCGCCAGCCTGTGGCTCGGGCTCGGTCTGACCGGACTGATCGCGGTGCTTCTGGCCACGACCCTGAGCATTGCGCTGGCGAGATGGGTGGGGCGCCCCCTGCGACGGCTCGACGCGACCGCGGACCGGTTCGGGGCCGGCGAGCTCACTGTGCGTGCCTCCACCCTCATGGGACCACCTGAGACGCGGCATCTCACCGGCACGTTCAACGACATGGCAGGCCGCCTCGAAGCCCTTATCGGCAGCCACCGAACCCTCGTGGCGGATATCAGTCACCAGCTGCGGACACCGTTGGCGGCGCTGCGGTTGCGGCTGGAACTTCTGCACGACGACGTGGACAGCACAGCGGCAGGTGAGCTGGACGGTGCGCTCGGCGAGATTGCGCGCCTCTCACGACTCGTCGACGGGCTGTTGGCGGTGGCCCGGGCCGAGCACACCGAACCGGCGCCGGTCACCGTCGACCTCGCCCAGCTCGTCCGAGAGCGGGTGGCCATCTGGTCCCCGCTGGCCCAGGAACGTCAGATCCAGCTGCTGACACTCTTCGGCCAAGCCAGCGTGGCGGCCACCCCGGGACACCTGGAGCAGGTCCTGGACAACCTCCTGGCCAACGCCCTCGATGTGACCCCCAGCGAAGGACAGATCACGGTCTCGATTCGCCAGCATCACGACCGGGTCCGCCTCGAGGTCATCGACAGTGGGCCGGGAATGACACCAGCCCAACGCGCCCAGGCCTTCCGCCGATTCTGGACCCAGCCGGTCGACAGCCCGTCCCGTGACAGCCCATCCGGTAGCGGGCTGGGGTTGGCGATCGTGCATCGCCTCATCACCGTCGATGGCGGCACGATCCAGCTGACCAACATCCCTGGCCTTGGACTGGCCGTGCAGATCGACCTCCATGCTGCGCCGGGGTGAGGAACGGCATACGAACCATGGGCTGGGCTACTACTGCGCCAGGGCTCCGACTGACACACTCAGACAAACCAAACGCGCCCTCAGACAGCCGGACGCGGATGAGAAATCGGGCCTGCCTGGTTGACCAGGTAAATCTGAGCAGGTAGCTCGTGAATGGCTCAGCCCAGTGGCCGACGCAAGAGGCGAGGATTGGAACCGATGTCGTCAGATAGCGCCCCCGCTCCTTCGAAAGCCGTGCCGGCAAACGACATGCCGCCAGCCGCCCCGCCAATCGAAGCGGCGGCTCGAGGCAACGCGGCGCCTCGGGGTGAGAGCGTCCAATACGGCCTCCGGATCACGGCTGCGTACGCCTGGCGCCTGATCGTTATCGCCGTCGCCGTGTACCTGGTCTTCGCCGTGCTCTCAAAACTGACCTTGGTGGCGGTCGCGGTATTCGTCGGCCTGGTCATCTCTGCCCTCCTGCGCCCGCTCGTCGACCTTCTCTCACGCACGATCCCCCGCAGTCTGGCCGTCGCGGCGGCTCTGCTGCTGACGATCCTGGCGTTGGGCGGCATCTTCACTTTCGTGGCCGACTCGGTCGCCGGGCAGTCGGCGAGGCTGACGACACAGTTCATCAGCGGCTTGACCGAAATCGAACGGTCCCTATCTGGAGCGCCCTTCCACATCCGCGCCGTCGACCTGACCCAGCTGGGTCATCAGGTCCGCGTCTGGGTGACCCAGAACGGCGGATCATTGGCAGGGCGGGCACTCGGCGGAGCAGGGGTCGCGGTCGAGGTCCTCACCGGGCTCGCCCTGGCCGTCTTCTGCTCGGTCTTCTTCCTCAGCTCCGGGAACCGGATCTGGACCTGGCTGCTCACCCAGGCAGGCGGTAACAGCCGTCGACTGGACGGCGCAGCGCGCGCTGGATGGGCTACCTTCGCCGGCTACACGCGGGGCATCGTCATCATTGCCGCCACCAACGCCACACTCGTCTGCATTGCATTGCTGCTTCTGCGGGTGCCGTTGGCGTTCCCCCTGGCAGTGCTGACCTTCTTCGCCGCGTTCATCCCCTTGATCGGCTCTCCCATTGCCCTGTTCGTGGCCACCCTGGTGGCACTGGCCGCGCGCGGCCCCCTCATCGCCCTGCTGGTCCTGGCTCTCATCGTGGTCATCGGCCAGATCGAAGGTCACCTGCTCCACCCGATGGTCATGAGCCGCGCGGTCAACCTGCATCCCCTCGCCGTCGCCCTCACAGTCGCCTCCGGAACCGTCGTCGCTGGCGTCATCGGTGCTGTCGTGGCGGTGCCACTGGTGGCGGTGACCTGGACGGTCTGGAGCACGCTGAAGGCCCACTCGTCCCGCAACGACAAACCCCCCGAAACGGCTGGGGAAGAACTTGAGCCCGACCCCGCCGCTGCAATATGACCCGCGGCTTCCGTGATCGTTCCCGGTTGGAAGGACCACCATGACGTTCCACGGCTGGACTGACGCGATCCTCGACTTCTTCGACGGCCTGGAGGTCGACAACTCCAAGAGCTACTGGCAAACACACAAGAAGGTCTACGACGAAGAGGTACGCGGGCCGATGCAGGAACTGCTATCCGAGCTCACCGATGAGTTCGGCGAACCGAAGATCTTCCGACCCAACCGTGACATCCGGTTCAGCGCCGACAAGACCCCTTACAAGACGCAGATCGGTGCCACTCTTGCCGGCCATGGGTACGTGCAGCTCTCGGCGGAGGGGCTCGCCGTGGCCAGCGGCACATACGCCTTCGCGCCAGACCAGCTGGTCCGCTACCGCCGCGCAGTGGCCCTGGACCTGCCAGGGGAAGCCTTGGCGAAGGTCGTCGACGACGCCCGCACGGTCGGGCTGACCATCACCGCAGCGAGCACGCTCACAACGGCGCCGCGAGGCCACCCGAAGGATCACCCCCGGATCGAGCTGCTGCGGATGAAGGGCCTGGTCACCTGGAGGCAGTGGCCGGTCGAACCGTGGCTGGCCACAGCCACAGCCAAGGACAAGATCGTCGAGGTACTGCGCGCCTCGATACCCTTGGTCCAGTGGCTCACGGTCCACGTCGGCGCCCCCGAAGCGGAATTCCCGTCGCGAAAGGACTCTTGATCTTGTCTCAGACCGTCAGCTCATCGACCAGTACTGGGGTCACCCCCGGTCACGCCTGGCGAGCACTCGGCGTACTGCTCATCGGCATGTTCATGTCACTGCTGGACGCGACGATCGTCAACGTTGCCCTGCCGACGATCCGCACCAGTCTCAACGCCTCAGAGGCGACCCTGTCATGGATCATCTCGGGTTACGCCCTGGCCTTCGGTCTCGCCCTGATCCCGGCGGGCCGGCTCGGTGACCGCTACGGGCACAAGTGGGTGTTCATCACCGGGCTCACTCTCTTCACTGCTGCCAGTCTTGCGTGTGGGCTCGCTCAGGACGGCACACAGCTCATCGTCGCGAGGGTCGTCCAGGGACTCGCCGGAGGCATCTACCTTCCAGCGGTGACCGCCTACATCCAGCTGCTGTTCGCAGGCCGCACTCGCGGGAAGGCCTTCGCCATCATGGGCGCCGTCATCGGCGTCTCCTCGGCCCTGGGCCCGCTCATCGGCGGGCTGCTCATCCAGGCGTTCGGCAACACCAACGGCTGGCGCCTCGTGTTCGTCGTCAACCTGCCCTTCGGCATCGCCGCCTTGATCGCAGCACTCTTCCTGCTTCCAGCCGGTTCCGAGAGCCGCGGCAGGTCAAGCGGTGTCGACTTCCTCGGTCTCCTGCTCCTTTCGGGCGGCCTCGTCGCGATCCTCGTTCCACTCATCGAGGGGCAGGACCAGGGCTGGCCGATGTGGACATATCTGTCGCTGGTCGGTGGGGTGGCTCTCATCGCGCTTTTCTTCGCCGGGGAGGTCGTCCTGGCCAAGCGGGGCAAGAGCCCCCTGGTGCCTCCCCACCTGTTCTCGCACCCAGCCTTCACAGGCGGCGTGATCCTGGCTCTCGTCTACTTCGCCGCGTTCGTGAGCATCTTCTTCACCCTCTCGATCCTGTGGCAGGCCGGCCTAGGCCACACTGCTCTTCAAGCCGGAGTCGTCTCCATCCCGTTCGCGCTCGGCAGCATCGTGGGCGCGTCACAGAGCGGCATGCTTGCCGCCAAGATCGGCCGCACGGTGCTCGTCATCGGGGCAGGGATGGTGGCTGTCGGCCTCAGCGCGCTCTGGCTCGTCCTCATGCTCACGACGCCGGGCGACCTGACGAGCTGGGACCTGCTGGTGCCCCTGCTCGTCGCCGGCATCGGCAGCGGGCTCTTTATCGCCCCCAACGCACAGTTCATCATCGCCACCGTCGATCGTCAGGAGGCTGGTGCGGCCAGTGGTGTCATTGCCACCATGCAGCGCCTCGGCGCTGCGATCGGTATCGCCATCATCGGCAGCGTGTTCTTCGGCACTCTTTCGATCCCGACGAGGGGACGCCCGACCCCGGCCGATCTCGCCGCCGCCTTCACCCACAGCGCCACCTGTGCCCTCGCCGTGAGTGCGACGTTCGCCGTGATCTCCTTCCTACTCGTATTCACTCTGCCCAAACGGGCGGGGCGCGGCCCGGACGCCTCGTACGCCGAGCCTGAGCAGGCACCGGCAGTGCCAGTGTCGTAGTCAACAACCGGCGACTCACTCAGAGCCCCAACTTCTGGGTCAGCGTCGGCGCGGTGCTCACACAAAGCCTGACAGACATCCCAGCACTCCACTTCGCAGGCACCAAGAGCGTCGGACATGTCCATGATGAGAGACTTACCCAGTGCGCCCTATCATCCAGTCCTCGAAGCTCAAGCATGTACGCTACGACGTGCGCGGCCCGATTCTCGTCGAGGCAGAACGCCTTGAGGCCGAGGGTCACCACATCGTAAGGCTCAACATCGGCAACCCCGCGCCGTTCGGTTTCGAGGCGCCGGAAGCGATTCTCCGGGACATGATCCACAACCTGCCCACGGCGCAGGGATACAGCGACTCCAAGGGAATCTACTCCGCCCGCACTGCCGTCGCGCAGTACTACCAGAGCCACGACCTGGACGTGACGGTCGAAGACGTTTACATCGGCAACGGCGTCTCCGAGATGATCACGATGGTTCTGCAGGCGTTCGTGGACGACGGCAACGAGATCCTCGTGCCGGCACCCGACTACCCGCTGTGGACGGGCGCGGTCGCGCTGGCGGGCGGTACTCCCGTGCACTACCGCTGCGATGAGGACAACGAGTGGAACCCGGACCTCGATGACATCGAGGCCAGGATCACCGAGAACACTCACGCCTTGGTGGTCATCAACCCCAACAACCCGACCGGCGCCGTCTACTCCGAGGAGACGGTGAAGGGCTTGGTCGACATCGCGCGCCGGCACAACCTGGTCCTGATGTCCGACGAGATCTACGAGAAGATCCTGTTCGACGACGCGGTCCACCACCACACGGCAACGTATGCCGCCGACGACGTCTTCTGCCTAACCTTCAGTGGGTTGTCCAAGGCCTACCGCATCGCCGGCTTCCGCAGTGGCTGGGTGATGGTCAGTGGCCCGCGCGATCGCGCAGAGGACTTCCTCGAGGGGCTGACCCTGCTGTCGAACATGCGAATGTGTGCGAACGTGCCTGCGCAGCATGCGATCCAGAGCGCGTTGGGCGGTCACCAGTCGATCAACGATTTGATCCTTCCCGGCGGCCGCCTAAGTGAGCAACGCGACACGGCATACGAACTGTTGAACGCCATCCCGGGGGTCAGCTGCGTAAAGCCGCAGGGTGCCTTCTACTGCTTCCCGCGGCTGGATCCGGATGTCTACCCAATCAAAGACGACGAGCAGTTCGTCATCGACCTGCTGCGGGCCAAGAAGATCCTGGTCACCCACGGAACGGGCTTCAACTGGCCGGATCCAGACCATTTCCGTCTCGTCACGCTCCCCAGCATCCAGGACCTCGAGGATGCCATCGGCCGCATCGCCTCCTTCCTGGAGAGCTTCCGCGACGCCTGACGCCCAGTGCCTGGCCCCGCGGGGTTTGGCGCACGACGTCCCGACAGCATCGAACGGCCAGCGGCACAGTCGTGACCCTTGCCGCGCCCTTGGCGGTCACCGCGGAAGGCCATCCATGACCGATCAGGATGCGTTGCCATGCCGACTACGGCGTGTGTGACTGGACGATGAGGGCTCCGCTTGGGTCGAGCAGGATCCGATCGGTTGTTTCGTCCTCAAGGTGGTCGGGCCGGTGACGGTGTAGGGCCGTGCCGTGGCCAGGACGCGGTAGGCGGAGAGCAGGATCTCGTGTGCGGCGATGGCCTTGGCCTCATCGCGCGCGCGGACTGGACCACCAGCAGGAAACCGTGCTGGTCGGTGAAGGACCCGACGAACGCCCGTTCCCTGTTGAGACGACACATTCGCGCGGATGCGATGATGTGGCGCATGCGTGGGGCGGGAATCATGCGGTTTGGGTCTGCCAGGTTGCGGAGCATGCCGTGACGTTGCCCGCCGCGGTGCTCTCGTTTGCCGTGCTGGCCGGGCTATTGACGGTGGTTCCTGGCCTTGATACGGCGCTGGTGCTGCGTGCGGCGATCACCCAGGGGCGAAGGCAGGCGTTTGCTACTGCTCTCGGGATCAATACTGGGGCACTGGCGTGGGGTGCGGCAGCGGCGGTGGGGGTCTCGGCGCTGCTGACTGCGTCGACCATCGCCTACACCGAACGAACTGCGGACTCTGCCGCGATGCGAACGCCGAGTTCCTCGTGCATCTCTCGCGTGAGCGCCTGAAGTTCCGACTCATCAAGCTCCAGATGTCCACCGGGAACGTCCCATAGATCTGGGTACGCGCGAGCGGCCGGCTCGGTGTACGAGTTGACCGTTGCCGCTCTCAACCATTGCCCCGGTAGTGACGACATGCATGAAGGGCAGTAGAGCAGTTGCGCCAAGGAGATCAAGGGCCTACAGGGTCAAGCCCTCTGCCGCTGCTGAGCGATGGTGGAGGGACTCGCTCCTACGTCGCTTTCCATACCGATACGTCGTGGGCGAGGACGACCCGTCCCGGGTCGAAATACCAGCACGGGTGCCATCCAGATCAGTGCCGTGGGTAGGGGTCGGCGTGGGCCGGGCAACAAGCGGATTGCCGATAGGTTGACCGTATGCCGGAGACGATCGAGGACTACTACGAGCGAGTCGAGGCCGCTGCCGACGACGAGGGCCGCCTGGCGACCAACGCCGAGATCCAGGCCTGGGAGGTCTTTCCCTTTGAGTCAGAAGGCTTGCGGCTCAAACCCCTTGAGCCTCTCGCCCAGGCAGAGGCGCTCCGTCATGGCGAGGGCGGGAAACCCTGTGGCGCCTGCGACTATGCCGACGAACCCACCTCGGTCGACGCCGAGG
>CABDZU010000324.1_pt1 | contig 10994 bp, 7 predicted proteins | sample 3421901 | NCBI WGS metagenome assembly CABDZU01 (sample SAMEA5534340, study PRJEB31848) | metagenome | biome: tundra; feature: field; material: soil | place: USA | collected 2013-05 | depth 0.45 m
GTCCTGGATGTCCTCAGCGTCAGCGTCATGACTCAGCCCAGGGATGGTGAACTTCTTGTGCTCCTTGCCGCTCTTGATCCGGCGTGCCTCGAGAGCCTTCTCGGCAGGCGATCCGGGGGCCGGCATGCGCCGAATGGTGTAGAACTGCTGGCCCATCGACCAGAGGTTTGTGGTCAGCCAGTAGAGCAGGACGCCGATCGGGAAGTTGATCCCGGAGAAAGCGAAGAACAACGGCATCAGGTACAGCAGGACCTTCTGCTGCTTGGCGAACGGGTTGTCCATGGCGTTCGCTGGCATGTTCTTCATCATCAGCTGGCGCTGGGTGGTGAACGTCGTAGCCGACATGAGCACGATCAGCACCACCGTGACGATCTGGGTGCTCAGTACCCCATTCGCGTGCACGAAGGTGGCAGAGAGAGGGGCGCCGAAGATCGTGGAGTTGTTAGCCTGCCCGGCCAGTACCGCGGTCATCGGACCGATCGGCGACTTCTTGCCAGTAGCAATGGGCTGGAGGCTGTTGAGCACCCGGAAGAGCGCGAAGAAGATCGGGGACTGCAGAAGGATCGGCAGACAGGACGAGAACGGGTTGGTACCCGTGCGCTTGTAGAGGGCCATCGTCTCCTGGGTCATCGCCTGTCGAGACTCTGGATCGGTCTTGCCCTTGTACTTCTTCTGGATCTTCTGCATCTCGGGCTGGATCAGCTGCATCCGGCGAGACGCGTGAATCTGCTTGACAAACAAGGGGATCAGGATGATCCGGATCACGATCACCAGGCCCACGATCGATAACGCCCAGGTGAACCCGGACGCTTCGGGAAGGCCAATAAAGGTGAAGATCTGATGGAAACCGACCATCAACCAGGCGACGACCCACTCCAGTGGGTGGAGCACGGTATCTATCCATACCGACATATCGGGTCCTCTGTCATGGGGTGGGCTGGTCGCTCACCGCGGGCTGCGAATGGGATCAACCGGTATGCGGGCCGATCGCCATCGTGGTCAAGTCTGATGGGTGGGCTGTCCGGACATATGTTCGGGATGCGGGTGCGGAACGTGGTCGACTCCGCCGGGGTTCCATGGGTGACAGCGCAGCAAGCGGCGGGCCGCAAGCCAGGAGCCGCGAAAGAGTCCAAATCGCTCGATGGCGGTCAGTGCGTAGGCGGAGCAGGAGGGGTAGAACCGGCAGGCCGGCGGCCGCATCGGTGACCAGACCAGCTGATAGGCCCTGATCAGCCAGATCGCCGGAGCTGCCACCACTGAGCGCACCGATGGAAACGCCATAAGGCTTCAGTGTCCTTTCTGCGGGACGACCCGGCGCAGCACGGTGGACAGCAACCTGTCCAGGTCCTGTGCCAGCGTTGCCGTTGGCGTACCAGGCAGATCAGTCTTCGCACGGATGATCACATCAACGCCATCGGGAAGCTGACTGATCCGCGTGCTCATGAGAGCCCGCAGGATCCGCTTGGTGCGGTTGCGAACCACCGCGTTGCCCACGGTCTTAGAGACGACAAGACCGACCCGCGGCGGTTGACCCGCACGCGCGTCGGTCGAGTTGGCATGTACCACGATGAAGCGGCTACCTGAACGAGATCCACCTGCTCCGCGTGCCCCCCGAAATACTTCGGCGAAATCGGTGCTGCTTCGCAGACGATGACGCGCTGGAAGCACGCGTCGAGCCTCAGGCGGACAGTTCGGAGCGACCCTTGACGCGACGAGCAGCCAGGATGGCGCGGCCGGCGCGGGTACGCATGCGCAGACGGAAGCCGTGGGTCTTGGCCCGCCGACGGTTGTTCGGCTGGAAAGTACGCTTGCTCACGAGGTTCTCCGTTACTGCACAGCCATCCGGGGATCTGTGCTGAAGGTGGTGCGGGGTACAGGGTGCGACGAGTCAACTGGTGCGACGGGGCAATATCTGCCCACTGCTTTCGAGGCGCTGATCGGCCACAATCGGAAGCCCGCGGCCACGAAATACTCGAGTGAAAACACGGGCATGCGAAAAGGGCCCTCAACACAGGCATGGTCTAACGTACGGGAGCCAGCGGCGCACGGTCAAACTCGTGCGGTTTGCCCCGTCACTGTGCCACCAAATCGGCGGAAAACGGCCTATGGTGGTCCGGCGGGGCATCCCTGTCAGGCGACACGCCGATTAACAGTCGATGGTGTGAACATGAACACTACGATTTTGACCCTCGTACGGCTCCCCGTGAGGGCGGAACGCTCATAGGTATCGCGCGCCACACCCTCTTTCCACAGCGTATGCACAGTCTGTGGACAACCGTGTGGAGAAACGGACATACGATTCTCGGGCGTCGAGTGGGCCGATGCCGCTGGATCATGACAACGGGAGTGGAGATGTACCGATCGTGACGCAAGTACAGGTTGATTTCGGGCACGTCTGGCACAACACGTTGACCGCTCTGGACGCCAACGGACTACCACCAACCCAGCGTGCGTTCCTGCGCCAGGCCAAGTTCGTGGGCCTGCTGGAGAACACGGCACTGCTGGCCGTCCCAGACGAGTACACCAAGGACATCGTCGAGACCCGGATCCGCCAACAGGTCGTGATGGCGCTGTCCAGTCAGCTCGACATGGAGATCCGGCTCGCGGTCACCGTCGACCCGGCGTTGCGCGCAGAGAATGCAGCCGAAAATCCCACCGAACCCGAGGCCGTCGCCGATCTGGCCAGCCTGACCGAGCTCGAAGCCGACGAGTTGCCGGACCTGAGCTCACCGTTCAGCACGATCCGGTCGACCGCCGCGAGCGGCCAGTCCAGTCGGCCGCGGATTGCCGACCGTGATGCCACCGAGGTCGAGGCCACCCGACTCAACCCCAAGTACACGTTCGACACGTTCGTCATCGGCGCCAGCAACCGCTTCGCCCACGCAGCCGCGGTGGCAGTGGCCGAGGCGCCGGCCAAGGCCTACAACCCTCTGTTCGTCTACGGCCAGTCCGGACTCGGTAAAACCCACCTGCTCCACGCGATCGGCCACTACGCGCGCAACCTGTATCCGAACGTGCGAGTGCGATACGTGAACTCCGAGGAGTTCACCAACGACTTCATCAACAGCATCCGTGACGACAAGGCCTCGGCTTTCCAGAGCCGGTACCGCAACGTTGACGTCCTCCTCATCGATGACATTCAGTTCTTGCAAGGCAAGGTGCAGACCCAGGAAGAGTTCTTCCACACCTTCAACACGCTGCACAATGCGAACAAACAGGTCGTGATCACCTCCGACCTGCCGCCCAAGCAACTGGGTGGCTTCGAAGAGCGGATGCGCAGCCGTTTCGAATGGGGTCTGCTCACCGACGTTCAGCCGCCCGACCTGGAGACCCGGATCGCCATCCTTCGCAAGAAGGCAATCCAGGACAAGATGACCACCCCCGATGAGGTGCTGGAGTTCATCGCCAGCCGGATCACGACGAACATTCGTGAGCTCGAGGGGGCGCTCATCCGGGTCACCGCGTTCGCCAGCCTCAACAGACAGTCCGTCGACCTCAATCTGGCCGAGATCGTGCTCAAGGACATCTTCCCGCAGGATCAGGGCAACCAGATCACGTCAGCGACGATCATGGCCCAGACCGCGGACTACTTCGGCCTGACCATGGAGGACCTGTGTGGCGCGTCGCGCTCCAGGGTCCTGGTCACCGCCAGACAAATCGCGATGTACCTCTGTCGTGAGCTCACCGAGCTGTCCCTACCCAAGATCGGCCAGCTGTTCGGGGGACGCGACCACACGACCGTCATGCACGCCGATCGCAAGATCCGTCAGCTGATGTCCGAACGCCGAGCGATCTACAACCAGGTCACCGAGCTGACCAACCGGATCCGCAACCAGTCTCGTTAGCAACACCGATTTTCATGCACAGGGTTGTGCACAACCCTGTGGCCTTGTTATCGGCCCGTGACCAGCCATACATCCCTACGTCATCTCCATCGTCCACAGCCTGGGGATAACTCTGTGGACGTTCGTTCCGCGCACTCACACACAGGCCCGTGAACTCAGGGAGGACAAGGTGTGGATGACATCCCTTCAGCTGTTAGTAACCGCACTGTCGCGCCAGCCGTCCTGTGGACGGCTGGCGCTGGTGCACAAGGAGGTCCAGTTGTCCACAGCTCCTGTCCACGGGCCATCCACAGGGCTCCCGCGGCGTCACCAGCCACGACATGAGTTGTCCACACAATCCACAGGCCCTATGACGATGACGAGACCTGGAAGATATGAGTTCCGCCCCGAGTACCTGGGGACAAAAGACTCAGGATCGAGCCCCATGCCCTCAACCCCAAGAATCACAACCAACTCCAGACGCCAGATGTTGGCGCAGAGTCAAGGTGGCACTAGGGTCGATCCGCACCTGCGTAAAACGCAATACTGTGTCGCTGTCAACACCCATGCATGTCGAAGGGCGGGTTACCGATGAAGTTTCGGGTTGAGCGCGATGTTCTGGCCGAGGCCGTGACGTGGGTCGCTCGCGGCCTGCCGAACCATCCACCCGTCCCCGTTTTGGCCGGTGTCCTGATCGAGGCCAACGACGAGGGAACCCTCACCCTGTCGGCCTTCGACTATGAGGTCTCGGCCAAGATCACAGTTGCCGCCGAAGTGGGCGAGTCCGGTACCGTACTGGTGCTCGGACGCCTCCTGACCGATATCTCGCGTAACCTGCCAGACCGCCCGATAGATGTGGTCACCGAAGGCACCAAGGTCCAGGTCACTTGCGGTTCTACGCGTTTCAGCCTCTTAATGATGCCGGCTGACGACTACCCGACCTTGCCCACCGCCCCCGCTGCGAGCGGCACGATCGCAGGTGACGTCTTCACCCAGGCTGTGGCTCAGGTCTCGATCGCGGCTGATCGAGGCGACACGTTGCCCATCCTTACTGGCGTCCGAGTCGAGATCGAGGGTGACAAGATCACCCTTCTAGCGACTGACCGCTACCGCCTCGCGATGCGTGAGCTGACCTGGAACCCAGAGGCCACCGACGCAAGCCACGTCGCCTTGGTCCCAGCCCGGACTCTTTCCGATACCGCCAAAGCACTGGGCGCTCTGGGCTCAATTGAGATCCACCTCGGTACCGGTTCCACAGGCGAGGGTCTGATCGGTTTCGAGGCTGGGCAGCGCCTCGCAACCACCCGCCTGCTTGATGGCGCGTACCCAAAGGTCACTTCGATCTTCCCCTCCAGCGCAGACACCGAGGCGGTGATCGAGACAGCCCCACTTGTCGAGGCGGTCAAGCGGGTGGCGCTGGTTGCCGAGCGCAACACCCCTATCCGTTTGCGCTTCAGTGACGGTCAGGTGGCCATCGAAGCCGGCACCGGCGACGGCGCCCAGGCCAGTGAAGCGGTCGAGGCGATCCTTACCGGTCCCGAGATCGAGATCGCGTTCAACCCGCAGTTCCTGCTGGACGGGCTGGGAGCGGTGGGGACGACGTACAGCCGGCTGTCCTTCACCCAGAGCAGCCGCCCGGCGGTCCTCTCAGGTCAGGCCGAGCTCGACGGGCCTGCTGACACGTCCTACCGTTACGTTCTGATGCCGGTCCGCTTCGCCAGCTGAGTCGCATTTGCTGCGGCACACCGAACTGCACACCCACGCCGGCTAGACACACATCGCTATACATTCACTGCAACGGGAGCTATGCCATGCATATCGGACTCATCGGCCTCGGCAAGATGGGCGCCCACATGCGAGAGCGGATCCGGGCGGCAGGTCACGAGGTCAGCGGCTACAGCCGCACGTCACCCGACCGCGACGTCACGAGCCTCGTAGAACTGGTCGCTGCCCTGCCGACCCCCCGCATCGTCATCGTCATGGTGCCCGCCGGTGCTGCCACGGCCCAGACCATCACCGATCTGGGGGAGCTTCTCTCCGCGGGAGACCTGGTCGTCGATGGTGGCAACAGCAAGTTCACCGACGACATCGTGCACGCCCGCGAGCTCAAAGCCAAAGGCATCGGATTTGTAGACTGTGGCATCAGTGGCGGCGTTTGGGGCCAGGAGAACGGCTACGGTCTAATGTGTGGCGGTGATGACGAGCACGTCAAGATGGTCATGCCGATCTTTGACGCCCTTCGCCCAGAGGGCCCTCGCGACGAAGGCTTCGTGCACGCCGGCGAGGTTGGGTCCGGGCACTACGTCAAAATGGTCCACAACGGTATCGAGTACGGCCTCATGCAGGCCTACGCTGAGGGCTTCGAGCTGCTCCTGGCCAAGGATAGCGTCAAGGATGTGCCGGGCAGCTTCAAGGCATGGACCCGCGGCACCGTCGTGCGTTCTTGGCTGCTCGATCTCATGGTCAAGGCACTCGAGGAGGACCACGACCTCGGCCAGATCAGGGGCTATGTCAACGACTCGGGGGAGGGCCGCTGGACCGTTGAGGAAGGCATCGCACACGCCGTGCCGATGCCGGTCATCACGGCCTCACTGTTCGCCCGGTTCTCCTCGCGCCAGGACGACTCTCCCCAGATGAAGGCCGTGGCCGCGTTGCGAAACCAGTTCGGTGGTCACGCAGTCACCAAAGCCGGCGAGTCCGGTGTACTGACCGATCACTGACATCGTGCCGCCGTGCACCTGAGGCACCTGAGCGTCACCGACTTTCGAAGCTACCCAAGCGCCGAACTGCCGCTGACACCAGGGGTCACCACGCTGATCGGGCTCAACGGTCAGGGCAAGACGAACCTTGTCGAGGCCGCTGGCTATCTGGCAACGCTCGGTTCACATCGGGTGGCAGCCGACGCGCCGCTGGTCCGTGCCGGCACCCAGCAGGCGATCATCCGCGGTGTCGTCATCCGTGACGGACGCGAGACGCTGATCGAGCTCGAGATCAACACCGGACGGGCAAGCGGCCGCAACAGGGCTCGACTCAACCACTCACCGGCCTCGCGCCCCCGAGAGGTTCTTGGGACACTACGCACGGTGTTGTTTGCCCCCGAGGACCTTGGGCTGGTCAAGGGGGATCCATCCGAGCGCCGCAGGTTCCTGGATGAGCTGCTCGTGGCCCGTCAGCCGCGGTGGGCAGGTGTCCGGTCCGAATATGACAAGGTGCTCAAACAGCGCAATGCACTGCTGAAGTCTGCAGCGCCGGTGTTGCGGCGCGGCGTCCGGCGTCCACACAGGCCGTCCACATCTTTATCCACAGGCACTGTGGATAAAGATGTGGACGCGACCGACAGAGCCGTGCACACCTTGGACGTGTGGAACAGCCACCTCGCCATGGTTGGCGCCCAGCTGCTGTATGCACGACTGCGACTTATGCGCGACCTCACTCCCTATCTCACCAGGGCGTATGACGAGGTCAGTGCTGCGCAGTCCGATGCGCACATCTCCTACAAGTCCTCACTTCGCGAAGAGACGTCCCTCGCCATCGCGGCCGGCGCGGTTCCCGAGATGCAGGAGCTGCATGACGAGCTCTTGGCTTCCCTCGCAGAGGTGCGGGTCAACGAGATCGAGCGTGGTATCTCACTGGTGGGCCCGCATCGCGATGATGTGGTGCTCACCCTGGGCGAGCTGCCGGCAAAGGGCTACGCGAGCCACGGCGAGTCTTGGTCCTTCGCGCTGGGCCTGCGGTTGGCTGCCTACCAGCTCCTGCGGCACGACCTTGGCGAGGACCCGGTGCTGATCCTGGACGACGTCTTCGCTGAGCTCGACTCGGGTCGCCGCGAACGGCTGGCCACGCTGATCGCCGACTGTGAGCAGGTGCTGATCACTGCTGCTTTCCCCGGCGACGTACCCACCGTTCTGTCAGACTACGGTACGACGTATCGAGTAACCCTGGGGAAGGTGGTTCGTGCCGACTAACCAGAGCGATGACGAAGGCGCCGGAGACGAAGTCGACAGCGACGTCTCGGACGAATTGGCATCGGATGACATGGGGATCAGCCATCCGGCGGCGGACAACGCAGATACGGCAGCGGCATCGGCACTGGCGCGGGCGCGTGCAGCCGCACGGGTCAAGGGTCTGCGCCCGGGTAGCCGGCCAATGCGCAAACGAAACCAGAATGGTCAACCCGGCAGTGATCTGACTGGCTCGGGCCGCGACGGCCGCGACCCGTCGCTGCTTGGTGACCAGATGGACCGGCTGCTGCTCGATCGCGGGTGGAACGTTGACGTGGCAGTCGGATCAGTCATGGGCCGGTGGCCGGCGATCGTGGGCGTCGAAGTCGCCGCACACTGCACGCCGCTGACGTTCAGCGATGGAGTTCTGATTGTTCGGGCGGAATCGACGGCATGGGCCACCCAGTTGCGGTTGATGTCGTCGACGATCCTCGGGCGGCTCGAGATCGAGGTCGGAAAGGACGCGGTGACCGACCTTCGGGTGCAGGGCCCGAGCGCGCCATCGTGGTCCCGGGGACTCCGAAAGTCGACCGGGCCTGGTCCGCGCGACACGTATGGATGATCTTGGATGACATCTCGTACATAGCGGCCATCTCCGGGCCGTGAGATACCCAGCCGCGTGGGGGGAGTAGGAACTGGCCACCTTTTTGCCGGGAAATGCCACTGACGGGCCTCCTGAGCACTTTCTTGTCGTTGCCGACAGGTAGACTGGGCAAAGATTCGGCGGCCTGCCTGATGAGGTGCCCGGGGGTTGCTTCACGTGAAACATCACGGAAGCTTCTTGGGAACACCTGACGTCTGGCGTGGCCGCTTCCATTGCCCGACCTTGGCCGATAGTCCCGCGATGCAGGTCCCGGGCCGCACTGACCACGGGATCACTGTATGAAAGCCAAAGGAGCACCGTGTCCGAGGTCAGCCCACAAAACGTGCCCGAACCCACATCAACGGCGAAAGCACTCAGACCAGCTGAACCGGCCTACGATGCGAGCGCGATCACCGTCCTCGAGGGTCTTGAGGCGGTCCGTAAACGCCCCAGCATGTACATCGGCTCCACCGGTGAGCGCGGTCTGCACCACCTGGTCTGGGAGGTTGTCGACAACTCGATCGATGAGGCACTGGCCGGGCACGCCGATCACATCGAGGTTACCCTGCAGTCTGACGGTGGGGTCAAGGTGGTGGACAACGGCCGTGGCATCCCGACGGACGTCATGGTCGGGGAGGGGAAGCCGGCCGTCGAGGTCGTGCTCACCCAACTACACGCCGGAGGCAAGTTCGGCGGCGGAGGCTACTCGGTCTCCGGTGGGTTGCACGGAGTTGGTATCTCTGTGGTCAACGCGCTCTCGGACAAGGTCGAGGTCGAGGTCCGCCAGCTCGGACACGTCTTCCGTCAGACATTCTTGGTGGGTGTGCCCGCGGCCGACCTGTCCAAGGACGAGGCCACCGACGAGACCGGCACCACGGTTACCTTCTGGGCCAGCCCCGACATCTTCGAAACCACGACGTATGAGTACGAGACTATACGTGCCCGGTTCCAGCAGATGGCTTTCCTGAACAAGGGCCTGACGATCACGCTGACCGACCAGCGCCCCCGAGCCATCGAGGCGGCCGACGAAGCCGATTCGGCCGAGGAACTAGACGAAGCTGAAGTCGACGTCAAGCCGGTCAAGCCACGCACGGTTGCCTACCGATACGAAGATGGCCTGGTCGACTATGTGAAGCACCTTGTCTCTTCCAAGCGCGCCGAACCGGTGCACCCGGAGGTCATCTCTTTCGAGCTCGAGGACAGCACAAAGCACATGTCGCTCGAGGTGGCGTTGCAGTGGACCAGTGCCTACTCCGAGTCGGTTCATACGTACGCCAACACCATCAACACGCACGAGGGCGGCACCCACGAAGAGGGCTTCCGGGCGGCGATGACCAAGCTGGTCAACGACTTCGCAAGAGGCCAGAAGCTGCTCAAGGAGAAGGATGACAACCTCACCGGGGACGACATCCGTGAGGGTCTGACCGCGGTCATCTCGGTCAAGCTTGGTGAGCCCCAGTTCGAAGGCCAGACCAAGACGAAGCTCGGCAACTCCGAGGTCAAGGGGTTCGTCCAAAGGGCCATGACCGACGAACTCGGCCACTGGCTGAGTGCGCACCCGACCGAGGGGCGCGACATCGTCCGTAAGTCCGTGCAGGCGGCAGCAGCCAGGATGGCGGCACGGAAGGCTCGCGAGGCCACCCGTCGGAAGGGGCTGTTGGAGTCCGGCGGTCTGCCGGGCAAGCTGCGGGACTGCCAGAGCAGTGATCCCACCATCAGCGAGGTCTTCATCGTCGAGGGTGACTCCGCTGGTGGTTCGGCAGTGCGCGGCCGCAACCCACACAACCAAGCGATCCTGCCGATTCGGGGCAAGATCCTCAACGTCGAAAAAGCTCGGATCGACAAGGTTCTGGCCAACAACGAGGTTCAGGCTCTGATCTCAGGCTTTGGCACCGGCATCGGCGAGGACTTCGACCTGGCTAAGGCGCGATACCACAAGATCGTGCTCATGGCAGATGCCGACGTCGACGGTCTGCATATCCGGACGCTGTTGCTGACGCTGTTGTTCCGCTTCATGCGCCCGCTGATCGAGGCCGGCTATGTCTACCTGGCGCAGCCGCCGCTCTACCGTCTCAAGTGGAGCAACCACCCACACGAGTACGCCTACTCCGATCGCGAACGCGACGTCATGATCACGGCCGGCCAGAGCCATGGATGGCGGCTACCCAAGGAAGCCGGCATCCAGCGCTACAAGGGTCTGGGCGAGATGGACTACCAAGAGCTGTGGGAGACCACGATGGACCCCCATCACCGCATCCTGCTCCAGGTCACCCTCGACGACGCTGCAGCCGCGGACGAGATCTTCGCGATTCTTATGGGCGAGGACGTGGAGAGTCGCCGCAGCTTCATCCAGCGCAACGCCCGCGACGTTCGCTTCCTTGACATCTAGCACCTACCCGCACCGCGGGTTTCCTGCCATACAGAACTGGCTGTGCGCCAAACAGACAGAAGCATCGGAAAGTAAGGACAGCGCGTGACTGAGCAGCCACCGATCATTGAGCACGACCGTATCGAGCCGGTCGACATCAACCTGGAGATGCAGCGCAGCTACATCGACTACGCGATGACGGTCATCGTCAGCCGGGC
>CABDZU010000353.1_pt1 | contig 10609 bp, 8 predicted proteins | sample 3421901 | NCBI WGS metagenome assembly CABDZU01 (sample SAMEA5534340, study PRJEB31848) | metagenome | biome: tundra; feature: field; material: soil | place: USA | collected 2013-05 | depth 0.45 m
TGGAAAGGTTCTCGGGCAAGTTCGCGGATGCGCCGATCTGTCTGACCTGTGGCACCAAGATGCGGCCTTCCGGTTCGTGTTACGTGTGCGAGGGATGCGGCAGCACTAGCGGCTGCAGCTGAAACCCTCCGCTATTGCATCTGATGCAACATAGGGAGCACGCACCTTCAGCGTGAAAAGGCCAGGTCTCAGGGCGGTTCCGGAGAGTTCCGGGACCGCCCTCGGCGTGTCCGACCTGCAACAGCGCCTCCGGGACGCGAACAGATGCAATGATGTTGCATCTGGCACAACACGATTCTGGAGGGGTTGATCAGCGTCACCGTCCCGTGGTCGAGGTGGCCGCGCTGGCGACGCCTTCGGGCTGCGGCCGGGTGAGTTGTTCGAGTAGGAACACGAACGACTCGTACGGACGGCCGGTGGCGTGTCGCATGCCCATCTCGCAGGTTCGGTTGGCCGAGAGGTACGCCTGCGCTGGTGTCGCGTCCAGGGCGGCTTTCTCCTCGCGGGTGGCGGAGACGACCAGTTCGGGGTGCAGCAGTCCGCGGTCTCCGGCGGTGCCGCAGCACGTGGTACCGACCGGGACGAGCACTTCGGTGGCTAGCTGTCCGGCGATTTTCTCCAGCGTCTTGGTCAGCCCGAGATCCGTGGTGGAGCAGGTGGGGTGCACCGCGACTCGCTCCAGGGTGCCGCTGACGGTGAGCGCGGGGAGCAGGTCGTGGCACCAGACGATGGAGTCGAGGATGGCGATCTGGTCCAGGCGGGCGCGGTGCTCGTCGTCGAGGTAGTTCTTGACATCGTCGAGCAGGCCGTTCGTGCACGATGCCGCGTCGATCACGACGGGTATGGTGCCGTGCTCGCTCCACTGCCACAGGGCATCGCTCGTTTTGGCGGCCATCCATTCGTGACCGCGTTTGTAGCCCTTGCTGCTCCATGGCGTCGAGCAGCACTTGCCTGCGACGTCGTCGGGTATCCACAACGGCTTACCGGCCCGAGCGGAGACATCGACGAGCGCTTGGGGCAAGGACGGGTGCTGCGGCTGGTCGGGGTCGCGGCCGAAGATGCGGTTGATGCAGGCGGGGAAGTACACCGCTGCCGCGCCCTCGCGAGTCGTCGCTGGGAGCTTGCGTGGCGCGGAACGGGGCATCGGACCAGGGACAGAGGGAACCAGGTCCTTGCTGATCGCCAGTCGGGCGCTGGCGGTCAGTCCGGTCAGCGCCTTCACACCGATGGTGCGCTGGATGATGTCGGCGGCGCCCATCGCGGTGCGGGCGAGCTTCTCCACCGTCGCCCACTGCTTCGCGACCTTCAACGCGACCTTCTCCCGTGCCTCGGTGGACTCGGCGCGGCGGAAGCCTTTGATGAGCGTGCCGGTGTTGATCGAGACCGGGCAGGGGATGGCGCAGGCGCCGTCGACCGCGCACGTCTCGATGCTGTCGTACTCGTATTCGTGCTGTAGCTGGGCGAGCACCGGTGACCCCTCGGGCTGACGCGCCATCTCGCGGCGCAGCAGGATCCGCTGCCGCGGGGTGGTGGTCACGTTGCGGCTGGGGCACGCCGCCTCGCAGAACCCGCACTCGATGCAGTGAGTGGCGACGTCCTCGATAGCGGGCGTGGACTTGAACGCCTTGAGATGGATGCCGTCGTCGCGGGTGAGCACGATGTTCGGGCCCAGCACGTTGTGCGGGTCGGCGAGGGCCTTGATGCGCCACATCATGTCGGTGGCCTTCTCGCCCCATTCGTGGCTGACGAACGGCGCCATGTTCAGGCCGGTGCCGTGCTCGGCCTTGAGCGAGCCGTCGTACTTGTCGATGACGAGCTCGACGAGCTCGGACATGAACGCGGCGTACCGGTCTCGGTCAGCGGGGTCGGCGAGCTTCGGGGTGAGGATGAAATGCAGGTTGCCGTAGGCGGCGTGGCCGGCCACACCGGGCAGGAACCCGTGCTTGGCCAACAGCGCCTGCAGGTCGAGGGCGCCTTCGGCGATGCGGGCCGGGGGGAAGCAGACGTCCTCGGTGACGAGGGCTGTGCCTTCGGGGCGCAGCTTGCCGATGATGCCCAGCAGCCCTTCCCGCACACGCCAGTGGAGTGCGATGAGCTCCTCGTCGCGGGTGAAGTCCAGCGGGTGCAGCAGGTTGGCGTCGGCAACGAGTTTGGTGACCTGCTCCTCGGCGGCGTCGAGTTCGGCGTCGTTGTTCGCGCCGAACTCGACCAGCAGTGCGGCCGCGCCCGCACCGAGGGTCTTCCAGTACTCGGGGGTGCCGGGGAAGAAATACGCGGCGGCGGTCAACGCGGGGGCGACCATCAACTCGACCGCTTCCGCGCCGAGCGCGACCAGGTCAGGCACCAGCGCGACAGCCTCGTTGATCGACGGCAGCGCGATCCAGCTGACCGTCGTCGCCGCGGGCGCCGGCAAAGTGTCGATGACCGCCTCGGCCACGAACGCCAGCGTCCCTTCAGAGCCAACGATCAGGCGCCGAAAGATGCCCAGGGGCGTGTCGCCGTCCAGCAACGCCGCCAGAGAGTACCCGGTCGTGTTGCGGATGGAGAACTTGTGCCGCACGCGCGCGCTGAGCTCCTCGTCGGCAAGCATCTCGGCACGTAGCTGCATCAGGCCGGCGGCAAGCTCGGGTTCTGCGGTGGCGAACTGTGCCCCGGCGTCGGATGCGCCGGTGTCGATGACGGTGCCCGACGGCAACACGAGCGTCATCGCGGACACCATGTGGTAGGCGTTACGTTCCAGCCTGCAGCGCATGCCGCCGGCGTTGTTGGCGATGACCCCGCCGATCGTGGCGACATCGGCCGAGGCAGGGTCCGGTCCCAGTCGGCGGCCGTGGCGACGCAGAACAGTCGTGGCGTGGGCGAGGATCGTGCCCGGCCGGGCCCGCAGTCGCGCGCCGTCGTCCTCCACAACCATGCCGTTCCAGTGCTGGCGGACCTCGATGAGGATGTCGTCGGACTGCGACTGGCCGTTGAGGCTGGTGCCGGCGGCGCGGAAGGTCGCGTGTCGGCCGTTCCGGCGGCAGTAGTCGAGGATCGCGACCACGTCCGCGACATCGCGGGGCACGACGACGACCTGGGGCAGGTATCGGTATGGGCTGGCGTCGGAGGCGTACCGGACCAGGTCGGACAATCGATACAGGACCTGGTCCTTGCCGAGCAGGCCGACCATGTCGTGCTTGAGCTGGTCGGGCGTGCCGTTGAGGTGGGCTTCGTCGACGGCGTCGTCGTGAGCCGGCCCGTCCGGGCGACCGATGCGGGCCGCGTTCGGGGTCGCGAGCTTCTGCATGGCGGACCAGCCTTTCAAGAGATGAAAACCTTCAAGAGGTGAAAACGCTGTCGAGGGCAACGGCGAGGCGCGGCGGTGCGGGGTTAAACGATCGGGGGGACGATGGCCTCGATCAGGTGCGGGCCGGGTTCGGCGTAAGCGGCGATGAGAGCACCCACGAGTTCCTCGGCTGTGTGGACGCGGCTCGCCGGCACGCCGAACCCGGTCGCGATGTCGACGAAGTTCAATGTGGGATCGGACAGATCCAGCATTCGCGCGGACTGGGCGCCGGGCTTGTCGCCAGCGCCGGTGCGGGCGAGTTCCATCCGCAGGATCGCGTACGCGGAGTTGTTGACCAGGACCGTGGTGACGTTCGAGTTCTCCCGCGCCTGGGTCCACAGGGACTGGATCGTGTACAGCGCGCTGCCGTCGGCCTCGATCGACAAAACGGGCCGGTTCGGCGCCGCCACGGCTGCGCCGGTCGCGACCGGCATGCCTTGCCCGATCGCGCCACCGGTCAGGGTCAGCAGCGTGTGCCGCGCCGCGGTGGTCAGCGCCGCGGGCAGCGCAAGTCCGGAGGTGTTGGCCTCATCGACGACGATGGCGTCCTGCGGGAGGGTCGCGGCGATCGCTGCGGCGAGGTTGACGATGGTGAGCGGACCAGGTTCCGGCGTGGCCGGGGCGTGCTCGGACGGCTCCGCCTCGGTGACGGGAGCGACCTGCTCGGCGAGCGCTGCGAGCGCGGCCTCGACATCCTGGCCGGTGTCCGCGAGCTCCACTACTTCACAGCCGTCGGGGACGAGGTCGCTTTCCTTGCCGGGGTAGGCGAAGAACGACACCGGTGAACGGGCGCCGGCGAGCACGAGGGTCGTCACCCCGCTCAGCTGTTGCGCGGCCATCTCCGACAGGTAGGCAAGCCGCCCGACGGCGGGGACACCGGCACCGCATTCCATCCGGGCCGGGAATGTCTCGACGATTATCTGCGCGCCGGTCGCTGCCGCGATGCGGCTGGCCGCGTTCAGTCCCTGCTCGGACAGGGCGTGCCCGCCGAGCAGGAACAGGGTCTGCTTCCCGCGCTTCGCCATGGCCGCTGCAGCGGTGACGACGTCATCGCTCACGGGTATGGGAGCGGTCATCGCGCGCGGCGCCGAACGGTGAGCGCCGTCGGTCCAGGAGACGTCAGCAGGCAGGATCAGAGTCGCAATCTGGCCGCCGTTAGCTCCGGTCGCGGCAAGCGCGCGCATCGCGTCGGCGGCGACATCGCGCGTCAACCCGCACGTGTGGACCCAGCCGGACACGGTTCGCGCGACCGCTTCGATATCGGACTGCAACGGCGAGTCGTAGCGGACGTGGCCCGTGGCGTGTGCACCGACGATGCACAGCAGCGGGGTGTTCGCGCGGAACGCGTTGTGCAGGTTCGCCAAGCCGTTGCCCAGACCGGGACCCAAATGCAGCAGCACGGCCGCCGGCCGGCCCGCGATGCGCCCATAGCCGTCGGCGGCGCCCGTGGCGACGCCTTCGAACAGGGCCAGCACACCGTGCATGTCCGGGACGGAGTCCAGAGCGTGCACGAAGTGCATCTCCGACGTGCCCGGGTTCATGAAACACACGTCGACATCGGCGTCGACGAGGCTGGAGATCAACGCCTGCGCGCCGTTGAGGGGCTGGTCGTCGCGGTCGCTGGCGGTGTCATGCTCGGACGTGGTCACGAGGGTGCCTTCTTTGCTGGATCGGTTCGGGTCGCTCATGAGGTCAGGACGCTGTCAAAAGCGTTGCCAGGCATACCGCGGCGCTGCCGCAGTCGGCTGGCTTGGATGGCGATGATCGCGCCGGCCACAGCGTAGATCGCAATCACGATCAGGTGTCCGGTGATGTCATGGCTGTGGAACTGCCGGATGCACCGCAGGGTGTCAAGGTAGCGGCTCGGATCCGGGATCAGGTTGACCCTTGTCGGTATCACCCACATGCGCGGCGGCCTCCGGGACGAGATCGTAAGACCGCCGGTAGGTCTGGAGGATCGATACTCCGGCCGCCGCGAGCGGGATGCCGATGAGTGCCCCGAGGGGACCCCAGATGGCTGCACCGACGAAGACCGCGGCGAGCGCGATCGCGGGATTGACATCCATCGTCTTCGCGCTCACTCGGGGGGTGAAGTAGTAGCTCTCGATCTGCTGGTAGACCGTCGCGAACGCGATGATGGCGATGGCCTTCCACGGGCTGACGAACACGGTGGCCAGGACTGGCAACGCGATACCGATGTAGGTCCCGATCATGGGGACGAACTGGGCAGTCACACCGACCAGCAGCGCGAACGGGAGCCAGTAGGGCACGCCGATCACCGCGAAGAAGATCCCGTGGAAGAGCGCGGAGAGCCCGGCAAGAGCGATCTTCGATGCGACGTAGCCCCCGGTTTTTGCGGTCGTGATGTCGGTGATGGTGACGAACACCTTCTGATGGCGTGGGGACATCCCGGTGGCCAGGGTGCGGAAGAAGTTCGGCCCGTCCCCGGCGAAGTAGAAGCCGAACACCACGACCGTCAAGAGATCGAAGACCACGGACGCCAACGAACCCACGACGCTGAGGACCCCTCCGGACAGGGTTCCGGCCCAAGTCTGGATGTTCGACTGACTCAGGTTCAACTTGGACGTGAGGCTCGCGGTATCGAGCTTTGTGCCGAATCTGCCGTTGACCCATTGGATCAACGACGTTGCTGTCTCAGGCACGCTTTTCACGAACGAGGCGATCTGGTCGAAGAACAGCTTGCCGAAGATGATGGCGAGCAGCAGACCGACCAGGAGGGTGCCGCCGCCCACGATTGCGGCCGAGATTCCACGTGAGCGCCCCCGAGCGATGAGCACCCGGATGCCGGGTTCCAGGGCGACCGCAAACAACCAAGCGAGCAGGATCAGGAACAGGAAATGCCGAGTTACGGAGAACAGCCACAACCCCAGCAGCAGCGCAGCTGTAAGGGTCATCAGGATGACTCCGGAGCGACGAACGGATCCTGGATCGAACTTGATGCCCGTGTCGCCCTGCCCTGACGGACTCAGTAGAGCCGAGGTGACACGTTGCATCTCGGGCTCAGTGACACGTTGCTGATCGGGCTCACTAGGTTCATTCGGGTGCGTCCTCACGTCAGGTCCTTCCGATGAGAAGTGCTCGGCGAAAGAGTCTCGCAGTGGCTAGACGCCAGTCTCCGCGGACAGACGTCCAGCCGCACGCTGCGACACGCCCCGCAGCACTGACCTGCCGGGGGCAAGCGCCGTGGTGTGCTGGCCGCCTCGCCGACCAAAACCATGACCCGCAGCCGAGAGGAAGCCACCATGACCGCATGACGACCGAGGAGCTCACCCGTATAGGGACCGCCGAGGAGCTCGAGATCACCACACTCTCAGGCAACGACACGCTGGGCAGTCCAAGAACGATCTGGGTCGTCCCCCACGGCGACGACCTCTACGTGAGGTCGGTGAACGGGCCCACCTCCGCTTGGTACCGCGGCACCCGGGCACGCCACGAGAGCCACATCCAGGCCGGCGGCGTCGACCGTGACGTCACGTTCGTCGACGCCGCCCCCGACATCAACGATGAGCTCGACGCCGTCTACCGCGACAAGTACCGGCGCCACAGCCCCCACACCCTCGACCGGATCACCAGCCCCGCGGCCCGCTCCACCACGATCGAACTGATCCCACGCTGAACGAGGGTCTTCACGCGAGCGCGCTCTTCGGCATCTGCGCGCGTAGGCCGGGCCCACCGCACCTGAGCGAGGCCTGGGGTCACCGCGGAGAATTCGACTCAGCATCCACCCTCGAAGCCTCTTAAGCTCGCCTCGGGGCGGTTACGGGTCGTCGCCTCCCCCAAGAGAAAGAGTCGACGATGACGATTGAGTCTGCGGCCGAGTTCGACGTGCGTTTGCGGCGAGAGGCGATGGCCTGGCTGACCGTGAGGACAAACGATGGGCTGGATCCGATCTCGACCAGAGACTTACTGGACTTCAGCATTGATGGTCGCCGCTTTCGGCTTATGGACGCTCAGAGGGGGATCAGGAAGCCGGCGGAGCTCGACGCTGCTCTCTCGATCCGCACAGTCTTCCGGTCAGAGGGTGCGACGCGACCATATGAGGACTCGGCTGGACCTGAGGGTCTGATCCGCTACAAGTGGCGAGGTGACGAAGCAGACCACCCTGAGAACCGGGCACTGCGGGCCGCGATGGTAGCCGGGCTCCCACTGATCTGGTTCTTCGGCGTTGGGCCGGGGATGTACCAACCAGTGTTCCCCGTCTTCTTGCTCAATGAGGAACAGGAGTCACAGCAATTCGTCGTGGACCCCAACGTGGCACACGGACTGGTTAGGGCGGACAGTCCTGTGGAGGATGCGGTGCGCCGCTACATCCTGCGCGAGACTAAACAGCGCGTACACCAGCCCGTGTTCCGCGCGACGATCATGCGCGCGTACGGAACGCGGTGTGCAGTCTGCGCGCTCGCACATACGCAGCTCTTGGACGCGGCGCACATAATCCCGGATAGCCTGGAGGGAGGGATCGCCTCGGTGCGTAATGGCTTGGCGCTGTGCAAGATCCATCACGCTGCTTACGACAGCAACATTCTTGGCATCCGGCCGGACCTAGTCGTGCAGATCAAGTCTGATTTGCTTGATGAGGTGGACGGACCGATGTTGCAGTACGGCTTGAAGGAGCGTCACAACCAGAGACTGATGGTCCTGCCCAAAGTGAGGACTGAACGACCCGGGGCGGAATTCCTAGAGTTTCGGTATGAACTGTTCCAGGGTGCGTGACCCCGAGACTGATGAGGTCTTGGACTGCGATGAGGAGTGCATCCAGGGTTCGGCGAATACTCCACCGACGATGCTTGGCGGCGTCCCTCTGGGCAGGTAGCTGACAGCGGCGAGATGCGGCGCGGCCCGGCCCGACTTCCCAATACCTTGCCGGGCTTGAAAGTGACATGAACGCAGAATTCGGAGGAGTCGACGCACCGGGGATGGAGCCAGCTGTGATCGGTCAACTGGGGTCTGTCAGGCGATTTCGCCGGCGGCAGGTCACCAAAGACCCGCGCCACGTTGGCGGTGTCATCGTGGCTGTTGGGTGCACATCCCCGGGTCGGCCAGGCGGGCCAGGTCCATTGATTTGAGGAGGTGCTCCTACGCGGGCGCGTCATCGCGTAGCCGGCGGCGGCACCAAGGAAGGCCGGAGACGCAGATTGCCCCCGGCGATCCGCAGTGCGTCCGAACTGCTCAACGCGAGCTGAACTGAAGGATTGCGTGCCGGATCAGCCGACCCGGCTCGCAATCCTCAAGGACCTTCGGCCGGGTCAGCGGACCCGGCCGAAGACGACGTGGGTGCTCCAGATCCGTTCTTTCCTCACACGCGCGCCTGCACGCGGTGCGTCGACCATGTACCAGTTCCCGGCGTAGACCCCTACGTGGTAGACCGTTCGGCCGGAGTAGAAGAAGACGAGGTCGCCCATCTTGCGGCCGTTCCAGGGAATCCGGATCGTGGCGTTGTACTGCTGCTGGGCCGTGCGCGACACATACCTGCCCACCCGGGCGTAGGAGTACTGGGTCAGGCCGGAGCAGTCGAACCCCGTGCGAGGGCTCGTTCCCCCGTAGCGGTAGGGGACACCTGTCTGGGCGGTGGCCGCCCGCAGAGCACTGAGGCTGACAGTGAGGGGTACGGCCGCCTCGGCCTTCGGGGCGGACATCGGGTTCAGGGCCAGGGTGAGGCCGAGCAGGGCCACAAACAGCATGGAGACGAGGCGGCGGGGCATGACGGAGCCGAGCAGGGTGGTGGACACGTTAGAACCCAATCTTTCGAGCCGCCTGCGAAAGATGACCTGTCGGGTTCGGACTCGAAGATGCCCGGCCGCGGTTCGCGGCTTCACCCCAAGGGACACACGTGTGTCCCGTCCCACCTGGGTCTTCCGTTCCCGTCACCGTCGGCAAGAGAGTGCCTTGCCATTCGCGCGGGTGACGGGATTCGGCGACCGCACGGATCGCCCTGCCTGGCTGGCAGGGACTCGTATTGACCCTTGACGGGCCGGGCCGTGACGTTGACTCCGGACAGGCCGCCTCAGGCGGTTCGTCCGGGGCGCTGTCTCGTCCCAAATTCACGCTATGTCCCCGGCGGCACGAGATCTGGGCTTTACGTCGATATCACCCGAATGGGGGAGGGAAAGCCATCCGGATGAGGGAGGAGGAAATCGCTAGATCTCCCCGGAAGCCAGAGATGTGGGTCATAAGCCAAACGCACCTTGCTTGAGGGCGAAGGGTGCGTTGCCTCGCTCAGGACTCCGACCTCGCCGATATCGACAGATCGAGGCTCTTCAGGAGCATTCGCTGCCTCACCAGCATGGGAATTCCCTGCCTGGCGGCGGTCCTCAGTGTGGTCGGGCTGTCCTCGGTTGCGACTGTGGCCCCCAATGACGTTGTCCTTGTCGGACAGGGTTGGGGCCATGGGCGCGGGAGGGGCCAGTAACGGGCGGCATTGACCGACGGGCCAGCGCCGGCTCACTCTCGGGCGCCCGAGCCGCGCAACGACGGACCAGCGCAGCCGAGGTGGCACGCTGTCGACCCGGTTGGTGCCCGGAGGTCTCGAGGACGTACTTGAGTCGATCTTTCCGGCAAGTTGCCGCAGCCCTATGTGGATTTCGGGGGGGAGAGCGTAGCCAGGATCTGTTGGATGGCTTCGTCCTGGACCTTCAGGTGCTCCTGGATCTGTTTGGCCTCCTCCAGTACCGCCGACGCGTCGTTGTATGTCGCCAGGGACCGCGCATCGGCCGCCACGGCCTGAACGTTCTGCCCGACGATGATGATCGGGAGCAGCACGAGCTGCAGGAACGTCTGGGCGATCCACGCGACAATGACGATCCTGTCGCCACTCTGGAAGGCCGCCGGTGCGCTCACGAGGGCGAGCAGCGTGAAGATGTACGCCGTCCACATGGTGCCCACGATCAGGGTGATCTTCAGCCCGAACTTGGCGTTGAACCGCCCGATCGGTCCGGGACCGTGTAGTGATGCAGCCGCCTGCGCGACCTTGGGTGGTCCGGTCTCCTTTCGCTGGCCCACATGGGGGTGCTGGACGTAGTCAAAGAGATCGAGCATGCGCGTCAGCCTGTCACGACTATCCCGCGCAGAGCGCGCCGACGCACGAAGGTCCCATCAGCGGTGTGGTCACTGCACCTACTGGAAGATGCACCATCTGATGTGCCTAGTGCTCTGTCTGCGAAATAGTGCGGTAGTCTTTGACCATGCCAGTGATGACCGCACCGGCGTTGTCGGTGACCCAGACACAACGGGCCCAGTTGCAGAAGATGGCTGCGTCCACGACGT
>CABDZU010000407.1_pt1 | contig 9625 bp, 8 predicted proteins | sample 3421901 | NCBI WGS metagenome assembly CABDZU01 (sample SAMEA5534340, study PRJEB31848) | metagenome | biome: tundra; feature: field; material: soil | place: USA | collected 2013-05 | depth 0.45 m
CCGGCGGACGACCCCGCGCCCGACGGATGCTCACCGAGATGACCCCGACCCAACAACAGCTATACGAGATCTTCAACCTCGACCAATACGCACCCACCCGCTGACCCACTTAGGTAATACACCCAGCAACCACCAAAATGGCACCTGACCTGCACAAACACCAGTCAAGAACGCACTAGCCAGGAAGGTCCCGCTAGGTGAGGTGTCCTGATCAATAAAACCGATAAAATTGAGATAGTCCGATTATTCCTTGACATATAGAGCATCTGGTAGAAGTCTGCCGGCTAACCAATCAGCTCGCGCATCAGTCGAGCGGTGGACGCAGCGACAGAGATGAGATGGCACCGGCGTGAGGCTCGCAACGATCCGTACCAGTCAGGGACCCAGGCTCCATGTGCGAGGCACGTCCGGCTATGTCGACGTAGCCGCCGAATCCGGGCGGCCTGATCTCGCCTCGCTGTCAGCTCTCCTAGCCGGTGGCCCGGCAGCTTTCGACATCGCCGTTGGCCTGTCCGCGCGTGAGGGACGAGAGTACGCAGACTCGGACCTGGATCCGGCGGTCCCGGCCCCGAATAGGGTTCTGTGCGTTGGCGTCAACTACTCAGCGCACGCGCTCGAAGGTGGCCGGGACGCGAACCCGGGCTGGCCGGAGTCGTTCATGCGCAGCGCCTCCAGCGTCCTGGCCCCCTACGCCGACCTGGTTCGACCCTCGTTGAGCACAGGGTTCGACTACGAAGGCGAGCTGGCGGTCGTCATCGGCGCTGGAGGGCGGTACATCTCTCGTGAAGACGCCCTGTCGGCCGTGGCCGGCTTCACCGTGCTCAACGACGCGTCGGCCCGCGAATGGCAGCGGGCGGCTACCCAGTGGACGCCAGGCAAGAACTTCGACGCGACTATGCCGATTGGCCCCGAGCTCGTAACACCCGATGAGGTCTCTGTCGAGGACCTCGCCATCACGACCACGCTCAACGGGGCCGTCATGCAGTCAGCTCGCACTTCGCAGATGATCGTGGATGTCGCTAGCTGTATTGAGTTCTTCTCCTCCTTCACCACGCTGCTGCCCGGTGACGTCATCGCGACCGGGACCCCCGGCGGCGTCGGGTTCGCCCGCACACCACCGGTTTGGCTCACCCCGGGCGACGTCATCCAGGTCACCGTGGAGGGCATCGGCACGATCCGCAACACCGTCGTCGAAGACAAGCCGGCCCCTGCCGGATGGCGCTGGAGACCAGCCGCCTCGGCCACGGGCTCGCTGTGAGCTCCCCGATGCGCCTGGAACGCCGCACGACCTCAGGTTTCTCATCGACGTCACACTCAACGGAGGATCCGACATGAACGCTCAAGAGGGGCCGGCGGCTGCCATGGGCCCAGGCGCGACCAGGCGAGTCATGGCGACCCTGCCGACCAGGCGAGGGGTGAGGCTGCTGGCCGCGTGTGCGGTGGTCAGCCTTGCCACTGCCGCTTGCTCGTCGGGTTCAACCGGCAGCGGCGCGTCCTCGAGCGGGGGCACGATCACCATCGCGGACGTCGCACCCTTCACTGGCGCCGATGCGGCGCTGGGTCCGATCTACCTCGCTTCCTGTCTGGGGGCAGCTCAGGCCATCAAGAACGCCGGTGGCGTCATGGGAAAGACGGTCAACTGCAGCTCTGTTGACACCCGTGGTGACCCTGCTGACGCGGTTCCGGCTGTTCGCAAGATGTTCGCCACGACACCCGACCTCGCCCTGGTCATCGGGCTGACCTCGGACGAAGCAGCGTCGGTGGTACCGGTCGTCAACAGCAATAAGATGGTGATGTTCGGGATGACCGGCCAGTCGGAATTCGACAGCACGCACTTCGACTACTTCTACCGTCTCGTGGCCCCCGACCTGGCCGAGTCCTATGCCATGGTCGCGATTGCCAAGAAGAAGGGTTACCAGCGGGTTGCTCTGGCGTTCGGCAACGACATCGGTTCGCAGACGTTCGTCCAGCCCGCGGTCTCAGCGCTGGGGAAGGCCGGAATCCAGATCGCGGACAACGAGACCCTCGACCTGAAGGCCAGCACGTTCCGGACGGAGGCGAGCAAGATCGTGGCCGCCCACCCGGATGCCATCTTCACCGAGGCCCTCGGCCCGGCGGCGGCGAGCTTCCTGTCGGAGGTCAAGCAGCTCAATGGGGGCAAGTCCATCCCCATCGTCGCGACCGCGGCGTGCATAGACCCATCCTGGTTCAAGGCGGTCTCGGCCGCGATCGGCGCTAAGGACCTGGCCGCAAACTTCCTGGCCGACAACACGGTAATCGACACGACCGGGCCGGCGTACCAGACGTTCAAGGCGAGCCTGCTGTCGCAGAAGTCCAAGGTCGGCAACACCGGCAACTTCGCCACCTACCTGACAGCACCAGGCGCCGTCCACCTGTACGACGGGATCAACCTGGCGGCCTTGGCCATGCTCACGGCCAAGAGCACAGATCCCAAGGTCTACCGGCCCTTCGTGGAGAAGATCGGCAACGGGACGCCCGGAGCGGTCGAGGTGCACTCCTTCGCCGAAGGCGCCGCCGCGATCAAGACAGGCAAAACAGTTCACTACACAGGTCCTGGCGGTCCGACGAACTTCGACAGCTTCCACGACTCCACCGGCCTGTTCGAGATCGATGGCTACGACGCGGCCGGCAACGTGACGGTGGTGGGCAAGCTCACTCCCGCAGAGATCAGGGCGTTCGCGTGAGCCTGCTGCTCTCATCGATCTCCTTCGGGCTCATCACGGCGGCGGTCCTCTCGATCGCCGCCGTGGGGTTCACCCTGCAGTTCGCGGTCACCGACGTCCTCAACCTCGCTTTCGGCGCCGTGATGATCGTGAGCGCATATGTGGCATACGCCATCAACTCACTGGGCGTCAGCGTCTGGGTGGGCGTCGTTGCGGCCGCCATGACCGGCGCCGTCGTGTCGCTCGCGCTCAACCGTGGCGTCTACACGCCCTTCAAACGCCGAGGGATCTCCCCCATCGCCATGGTGATTGTCGCTTTGGGCATGACCCTGATCCTCGAGTTCGGTCTGCAGGCGATCGTGGGCGCCGACAGTGTCTCCTACCGGCTCAACCAGGGGCCGAACATCGGTCTCGGCAGCTTTCGGTTCTCGCTCGTGCAGCTCGTGATCCTGAGCCTGGCTTTGGTGATCATGACGGCGGTGCACGCCTTGCTGCGCTACAGCCGGCTGGGCAAAGCGATGAGGGCGACCGCGGCGAACCCATCCCTGGCACGCAACTCGGGCATCCGAACCGACCAGGTTGTGACAGTGACCTGGGCGATTTCCGGGGCGCTGTGTGGCATCGCTGGTTCAATCTTCGCCATTGATGCCGGTAGCTTCGGGGCCACCAGCACTGACCTGTTCCTGGTGCTCATCCTCGCCGCTGTCTTTCTGGGCGGCCCGGGCCAGGCGTACGGCGCCATGCTCGGCGCGGCGATCATCGGGCTCAGCACCGAGGTCGGTGCGGCGTACATCACCCCTGCCTACAAGGACGTCATTGCCTTCGTCCTGCTACTTGGGATGCTCGCGCTGCGTCCGACCGGCCTCCTCGGCAACCGAACCTAACCCGGGACTGACATCGTGGGACACAACGCTGCGATCTTCTACATCATCACGCTGCTCGTCTACGGAGGCGTCGACGCACTGGCCTGCCTCGGGCTGAGCATTCAGTTCGGGGTGGCCGGAGTCACGAACTTCGGGTTCATCATCTTCCAGGCGGCGGGGGCTTATGCGGCCGGCGTGCTCTCGATGCCAGGCGATTCTGCCAACGGCGGGTTCCAGAGCTACATCGCAGGTTTGAACCTCCCGTTCCCGCTGCCGTGGATCGGTGCGGCAGTCGTCGGCGGGCTGTTGGCACTGCCGTTCACGCTTCTGGTGGGCAAGCGTCTGCGAGGGGACTTCGCCGCCGTCGGTCTGTTGGTGGCTGCCGTCATGGCGAACCTGCTGGTGACGAACTACCGTCCCCTGTTCAACGGCAGCGCCGGTCTGTCGCTGGTGCCGGCGCCGTTGCAGGACAGCTTCGACCCGCAGTCCACCGGATACCAGTGGGGATATTGCGGGGCCGTCATCCTGCTGGCGGCTCTGGTCTACTACCTTCTTCACCGGCTAACCGAGTCGCCATACGGGCGAACGCTTCGGGCGATGCGCGACAACGACGTCGTCGCCGACTCGCTCGGCAAGAACGTCCTCTCGCTGCGCCTGTCCATGCTCGTCCTTGGCGGAGCTATCGCCGGTCTGAGCGGTGGCATCCTCGTCGGTTTCATCAACCTCTGGGCACCGTCCGGGTGGGGTTATGCCGAGACGGTGGTGCTGTTTGCCGCGGTCATCATCGGCGGTGCCGGCAATCACAAGGGTGCGATTCTCGGGGCGATCCTGGTGCCACTCGGTTTCCTGGAGGCCAGCCGGTTTATCCCACCGTTCGGCTCACCAGGGCTGATCCCTGCGCTGCAGTGGGTCGCCATCGGCTTGTTGATCATCGGCTTCATCTGGTTCCGGCCCCAAGGAATCCTGCCGGAGAAGCGGCGGGTGAACATCGGCTTCGTTCTCCCGCCGGCCACAGCGGGCAGAGAGGCTGCCGGGGTCATCGACGAAGGTAGCGACGCTGTGCCGACGTTGCCGGGTGCCGCCGGCCCCGCAACCAAGACTGAGGGGCCCGGGCGTCCGGTGCTTCGCCTCGACCCGCGTCTCTCCACGCTTTCACCACAACACCGGGACGGCGAGGTGACAGTGCTCGAAGCCGTCGAGCTGACCCGCCACTTCAACGGCGTCCCTGCTGTCGCGGGGGTGAGCTTCCCCCTGGTCAATGGGCGTCTCACCGGCTTGATCGGTCCCAACGGCGCGGGAAAGTCCACCACCCTGGCCATGTTGGCCGGGACCCTTCCGGTGAGCTCGGGCAGCATCCGTTACCTCGGTCAGGACATCACCGCGATGCCGGCGTACAAGCGAGCACGTCGTGGCCTGGTCCGTACCTTCCAGCTGGCCAGTGAGTTCAAGAGGCTCACGGTCCTGGAGAATCTCCTGAGCGCCGTCCCGTCCCAGCCGGGCGACTCGATGCGTGGTGCACTGCTGGGACGACGCTACTGGAGCGCAGGAGAGGAACAGGCGATAGCAGAAGCGACCACCATGCTGGAGCGGTTCGATCTGACGAAGTACGCCAACCACTACGCAGGCGACCTCAGCGGCGGACAACGGCGTCTGGTCGAGATCATGCGCGCCCTCATGGCCGCCCCGACCGTACTCCTGCTTGACGAGCCCATGGCCGGTGTTCACCCGCACCTGGCTCGCGAGATCGGCCACCAGCTCGTTGCTCTGTGCGAGGAAGGGATGACGATCCTGATGGTTGAGCACGAGCTGTCGATCATGGATGAGTTTTGTGACCCGGTCGTCGTGATGGCCGAGGGCGCCGTGCTGGCCCAAGGCACGATGGGCGAGCTGCGCAACCGTTCTGAGGTTGTGGAGGCCTACCTTGTCGGCTGATCTGAGCAACAAGATGTCGACCGGCCACAAGCGGGCCGGGGCAACGTTGTGCACCGTCGGCCTCACCGCCGGCTATGGCGGCCGCCCGGTCGTCCACGGCGTCTCCATCAACGTCGAGCCGGGACGGGTCGTGTCCATTGTCGGGCCCAACGGCAGCGGCAAGTCGACGATGCTCAAAAGCATCGTCGGGGTCGTGAAGGTTCTGTCCGGCTCGGTGATCCTGGATGACGTCGACATCACCAACCAGGCCCCTGAGGACACCGCCCGTGTCGGCGTCGGCTACGTGCCGCAGGTCGACGACGTCTTCGGCCCGCTGTCGGTCAAGGAGAACCTGGAGATGGGGGGCTACCTCCTACCCTCCGGTGAAGTGCCGGGCCGTATCGACAAGGTGCTGACGTACTTCCCGCGACTGGCCACCATGCTGACTCGCAGAGCCGCCCAGCTCAGCGGCGGCGAGCGCAAGATGCTGGCGATGGGGCGCGTCCTGATGCTCCAGCCCGCCCTGTACGTACTCGACGAGCCAACTGCGAACCTAGCCCCAGCCATCGCTATGGAACTGCTCCATGAGCATGTCCGACAGCTCGCCGTCGACGGGGCCTCGGTCCTCATCGTCGAACAGCGGGCGAAGGCCGTCCTGGGGATCTCCGACCACACCTACGTCCTGGCCGGCGGCCGGCTGCGCATGCAGGGCAGCCCCACGGAGCTGGCGTCCAGTCCCGACTTCGTCGACTCCTTCCTCGGTGGTGGCCATGGCAACGCCAAGTTCGGCTCCCCGTGACCCCCAGAAGGGTCTCCGTGGCCACGCTCGGTGGAACGATCACCATGACATCCCCCAGCCCCGGCGCGAGTGTCGTGCCCACCCAGTCAGCACAGGAGCTCTTGGCGGCAACACCCGAACTTGCCGGACTCGCCGACCTCACAGTTGAAACGCTCTTCACAAAGCCAGGAGCTTCCCTCAGGTTCGGCGAGCTGCTCGGCGTGCTGGACTGGGGTGAGCAGCGCGTCCGTCAGGGGGCTGATGGCATCGTTGTTGTGCAGGGCACCGACACGCTCGAGGAGTCGGCCTACCTGCTCGACCTGCTCTGGCCTCACGAGGAACCGCTCGTGCTGACCGGTGCGATGCGCACCCCGGACCAGGCGTCACCAGATGGCCCGGCGAACTTGACGGCGGCCATCGTGGTGGCCTGTGCTCAAGCGTCGCGTGGGCTCGGAGCCGTCGTCGTCATCAACGACGAGATACACGCCGCGCGCCGCGTTCGCAAGCAAGACTCCATCGCGTTGGGCGCGTTCTCCTCCGGTCTCTTCGGACCGCTCGGCCGCTTCCACGAGAACCACGTCACCATCGCCAACCACATCCAGCGGGCCCCGATCCTGGGGCCGCTCACCCGCACGGACGTCTGCGTCACTCTCCTGGAGGCGACCCTCGGAGACCAAGGCGACGTCATCCGCATGCTGACCCAGTCATCCACGGTTGATGGTCTGGTGATCGCCGGGTTCGGCGCCGGGCACGTGTCGGAGTCCGCGGCCGAAGCCGTCACCGCGGCGGCAGCAGTGATGCCGGTCGTTCTGTGCAGTCGTACCGCAGACGGTCCGGTTCTGGAGGCCACCTACGGCTTCCCAGGCTCTGAAAGCGACCTCATCGATCGCGGAGCCATCCCGGCAGGTTGGCTTGAGGCACGCAAGTCGCGGATTCTTCTGTCGCTGCTGCTTGCCACCGGACAGCGTGGCGACGAGATCTGCAAGGCTTTCAATGTCCACGGGGCTGCTCCATGACTATCGGACAGACACTCGCAGCACCATCCGCCTCGTGCGGACGGGGTGTTTACACCACAGTTACATAATGCGAACGGGGGGAAGGCCGATGACTAAGATCGCACGCATGCACCCGAAAGTCAGAAAGACGCTCAACGGAGAGATCTTCGCTCGGGTGCGATCCGATATTCTGGCCGGCCACCTGAGCCCGGGAACACGCTTGCGGCCGGCGGAACTAGCCCAAGAGCACTCCGTGAGCATGAGCGTTGTCCGCGAGGCGCTGGCTCGACTGGCCGAGCAGGAGCTCGTCGACTGGGTGCCGCTGACCGGGTTCCGAGTTGCACCGCTGTCGCTGGAGGACCTCACGGACCTGACCGATGCCCGACTCGGCATCGAAGTGCTCACCCTGCGGCATGCCGTCCAACGGGGGGACGTCACCTGGGAAGGCCGCGTCCTGGCTGCCCACCACACGCTGGAAAGGACCCAGCAGTTCGACCCGGACGACCCTGATCGGTTCACTGAGGAGTGGGCGGAGGCCCACGCGGACTTTCACAACTCGCTGCTCGAGGGCTGCAACAGCAAAAGGCTCATCGACATCGCAGCTGGGCTTCGCGACGGGGCTGAACTGTATCGACGGTGGTCTCATGCGCTCGCTCACGACTCCGAGCGTGACATCCCGAGCGAGCACCGAGCGCTCCTGAAGGCAGTTCTGGAACGGGACGAGGCTGCCGCAGCGCAGGCTCTGGAGAGCCACATCAGGCACACCACCGATGTACTGCTCACGCACCTGCAGCCAGAAAAGGTCTAAGCCGAAGTTACGTGGCCTCTGGTGGTCAATCCGTGCCCTGACGTGCGTAGATAGGTTTGAAATGGGTGCGGCTCTCCTGAAGTGACGCCGTTGCTGGGCCCCGTGTGTGCGGCGCGACGGTCTGACTGACGCGTGATCCCCCAACTCAAGCTGTCGTTGTGATGGACTCTTCTGTAGTGATATGCCCCTACAGAGAGGATGTGTGATGTCGACTAAACCTCGCCGTGGCAAGGATTCGTTGCTGCGTGGCACCCTGACCACGTTCCGCCGCCGGTGTGGCAAGCCCACCTGCCACTGCGCCGCCGGCGAGCCGCACGAGAGCCCAGCGTTGACCTATACCGAGGGTGGACGGACCAAGACGCTCACCCTGTCCGATGCCGAAGTAGCCGAAGTGACCGCCGCGTTAGCCCGCTTCGAAGCTGCCAGTGCAGAGCTGACGCGAGCAGCCGACGCTGGCATCGCAACGTTGCGCGCCCGACGTGGCCGGTGAGCAACCAACCCGCGCCGGCGCAGCCCGATGGTTTCGCAGGGACCCGTGAGCGTTTCGAGACCATCTTGAGCTGGTTGGACGGTGACCAGCCCGCCCTGCTCGACCATGGCGAGCTGGAGCGTCAACTCGACATCGAAGGACGCCAGTTGCTTCGCCAACTGCTCCAAGACCACCTGGACCTGCGCGGCATGCGGGAGATGCGGGTTGAGGTTCTCGACGCCGGCGGGAACCGTCGAAGTCGAGTCGAGGCTGGTCACACCCGCGGGCTCGCCACCATCTTCGGCCAGGTAACGGTGACCCGGCTGGCCTACCGCGGACCTTGTCGCACGAACCTGCACCCAGCCGACGCGGTGTTGAACCTGCCTACGGAGAAACACTCCCACGGGCTACGACAGCTGGCCGCCATCGAGAGCTCCAGGGGTTCATTCGACGGCACCGTAGAAGCCATCGAACGCAGCACCGGCCAGCACCTCGGTAAACGCCAGGTCGAGGACCTCGCCAGCGGGGCCGCCGTCGACTTCGACGACTTCTACGCGCAACGGCAGGCACCCACCGGCCAGGTCGGCGACGTCCTGGTGCTGTCCTGCGACGGCAAAGGCGTCGTCATGCGTCCCGACGGGCTACGCCCGGCGACCGCCAAGGCCGCCACGACGACCAACCCGAAGCTGGCGACCCGCCTGTCCAAGGGCGAGAAACGAGGCCGCAAGCGGATGGCCGAGGTCGGCGCCGTCTACGACGCGACACCAGCCCCGCGCACCCCGGCCGACATCCTGCCGGGCAACGACACCCAACGCCGCGACGCCACCAAGGGACCGACCGCACGCAACAAGTGGCTGACCGCCAGCGTCGTGGACGACGCCGCGACCGTCGTCGCCCAGATCTTCGACGAGGCCGACCGGCGCGACCCCGACCATGCCCGCACCTGGGTCGCACTGGTGGACGGCAACAACCACCAGATCGACCGGATCCACGCCGAAGCCCACGCCCGCAAGGTGGCGGTGCCGATCATCATCGACTTCGTCCATGTCCTGGAATACCTGTGGAAGGCTGCCTGGTGCTTCCACGCCGAAGGTGACCCGGCCGCCGAGGCATGGGT
>CABDZU010000410.1_pt1 | contig 9571 bp, 9 predicted proteins | sample 3421901 | NCBI WGS metagenome assembly CABDZU01 (sample SAMEA5534340, study PRJEB31848) | metagenome | biome: tundra; feature: field; material: soil | place: USA | collected 2013-05 | depth 0.45 m
GGCCAGTCGGCAGGTTCGATTGGGCCACTACTGGCAGTGCTCGGCCTACCCATCAGAGGGCCTTGACCTTGGCTGAGAACATGTCTCGCTGATAGACGCCAGAGTCAAGCTCCTGAGCGATGAGGCGGGCGCGACGGGCAGCCCGACGACGGTTGAGACGTCGTTGCTCGGCGACGTCGTCAGGGACAACGACCGGCAGAGGCTTGCCCATCACACACCGGCTTGTCGACGTGCCTGAGTCTCGCGCAACTGGTCGCGCCGGTCCCACCGCGCCCGGGCAGCCCTGACCTTCGCCGGATGCTTGCCGGCACCGCCCGCAGTGCTGTCCCCGACGATGATGGCGGCAAGCACCCGCGGCACTGTCGCGGCAAGCTGACGGTGCTCAACAACGGCAGGGTGGACGCGCACCACGCCCGTACTACTGGTCAGCAACGCGCCGTCCTTGGCGATGACCTGCTCAAGCGCATCGAGGTGGTCAACCAACTGGCGAGCCGTGGCGAGCAACGCGACCTCCTTCGCATCAGGCTGCACACCTGCCTCGGTCATCTCGGCCAGGATCTCAGAGACCATCCGCTCACCTGGGGACTGTGCCGGTTGCTTCCTTGCAGCCATGATGCTGCCTCCAATCTGCTAGTCGTTACAACGGGATTCGGCCTGTAAGCCGTTCTGTGGGGGTGGGATTCGTGAGGGTCTGAAGATGGTCTCTACAGGGGTGTTCGTGGCCCTGTGCGGCCCCTGAGTGGTCCTGTGGTGCCCCAAAACCCGTTTGTTTGTGCATTTCACGGAAGGGCGACAGCAGCGCGCTCCGGGCGCTCAAGTCCGCGGCGACCAAGACGGGGATGACTGGCGTCGGACTGCACACCCTGAGGCACTCGGCCGCTACGGCGATGCTGACCAACGGCGTCCCGCTCAAGGTCGTCTCGGAGATCCTGGGGCACGCCTCCATCGTCATCACTGCCGACATCTACGGGCACGTCTCCCCCGACGTATCCCGTGAGGCGCTGGCGACCCTGAGCGCGTCTCTGCTGGCGTAATGGTGGTCAGTAAAGGTGGTCAAACCGCCTCGGAGACACAAGAGAGGCGGCCCCGGATCTCTCCGAAACCGCCTCTGACCTGCTGTTATGTCCCGTCGGGATGACAGGATTTGAACCTGCGACCCCTTGACCCCCAGTCAAGTGCGCTACCAAGCTGCGCCACATCCCGGGACTCTCACCTGTGTGATGCGCAGGTGAGGCGAACGAAACCCTAGCGTACGAACGCTCTCTGCTCAGAATCGCCATGCCTGCGGCCGGCGCTTCGCGCAGGTCCTACGCGCTGCGAGCTTGCCCCGAGGATGCCGAGCGACCTATTTCTTGCGACGCTTCTCGCGCACCCGCACCGAGACCTCGATGGGAGTGCCCTCGAAGCCGAACTCTTCTCTCAGGCGGCGCTCGATGAAGCGCCGGTAGCCGGCCTCTAGGAAGCCGCTGGCGAAGATCACGAAGCGTGGCGGACGGGTGGAGGCCTGAGTGGCGAAGAGGATTCGCGGCTGCTTGCCTGAGCGCACAGGGTGCGGGTTGGCCGCGGTCACGGTGCCCAGGAAGGCATTGAGGCGACCCGTCGACACGCGGGTGTCCCAGGAGGCGAGGGCGATCTCGAGTGCGGGGACAAGACGGTCCATGTGGCGACCGGTGAGCGCGGAGATGTTCACTCTGGGTGCCCAGGGGATCTGGACTAGCTCTTTCTCGATCTCACGTTCGAGGTAGGAGCGGCGCTCCTCATCGAGGGTGTCCCACTTGTTGTAGGCCACCACCAGGGCGCGTCCTGCGTCCACGACCTGCTGGACGACGCGGATGTCCTGCTCGGCAATGGCCTCCTCGGCGTCGATCAGCACGACGGCGACCTCGGCCTTCTCCAGCGCAGTCTGGGTACGCAGCGAAGCGTAGAAATCGGCTCCGCGGGTCTGGTGGACCCGGCGACGGATACCGGCAGTGTCAACGAAGCGCCACGTCTTGCCGCCGAGCTCGATCAGCTCGTCGACGGGGTCACGGGTGGTTCCGGCAACCTTGTCGACGACCACCCGGTCCTCGCCTGCGAGCCTGTTGAGCAGACTGGACTTGCCCACATTGGGACGGCCCACCAATGCCACTCGACGCGGACCGCCGCGAGCGTAGGCGTCGCCGACCGCAGAGAACGTGGGCAGGACCTCGAGAACGGCGTCCAGGACGTCACCGCTGCCTCTACCGTGCAGGGCCGAGACGGGCCACGGCTGGCCGAGACCGAAAGACCACAACATCGCCGCGTCCGCTTCCGCGCGCTGGTCATCGACCTTGTTGGCCACCAGGATGACCGGCTTGCCGGACCTGCGTAGCAGCTTGACCACCGCGTCGTCGGTGTCGGTCGCGCCGACGGTCGCGTCGACGACGAACATCACGACGTCAGCAAGCTCGATGGCGATTTCGGCCTGCTCGGCGACGCGCAGGTGAATACCCGTGGCGTCGACCTCCCAGCCGCCGGTGTCCACGAGGGTGAACCGGGTGCCAGTCCACTCGGCGTCGTAGGCGACACGGTCGCGAGTCACTCCGGGCACATCCTCGACCACTGCTTCGCGACGGCCCAGGATCCGGTTTACCAGCGTGGATTTGCCGACGTTGGGCCGGCCGATGATCGCCACGACCGGCACCGGGCCCGTCTGCTCGCCATCGGCGTCCGGCTCGCCCTCGCGTTCGAGCAGCGACACGTCCTCGTCGTCGAGCTCGAACTCGTCCAGGCCCACGCGCAGGGCACGCTCAACCGACTGGTCGTCGACCTCGTTGCGGTCGACGGTCTCGGGGTGCTCGCTCACGGCAGGGTCCTTCAGTCTTCAGAGGGCGTCAGCGATTGGCCACGCTGGGAACTATTCATTATCCCTTAGTTTGGGCCAGGCCCCGTCCGCGAGCCCGAGTAGAGCTGCTGACCGGTCGCCCGGAGGAGCCTTTCGTCACTCACGCTGGAGGGCAGGCTGGGCGCGGACCACATCCAGCACTGCCTCCACCGACTGCCGCAGGTCGAGGTCTGAGGTGTCGACCAACGTCACGCCCGGAGCTGCGTGCATGAACTCCGAAACGGTCGAGTCATCCCTGTCGCGGCGCACGATCTGGTCATGGGTGGCACTGACCGCGGTGTGGCCGGCCTCACCGTGGAGCTCCTTGGCTCGCCGTGCCAAGCGGGCTTCCTGGTTGGCCGACAACAGGATTCGCACCTGCGCATCGGGTGCGACCACAGTGGTGATATCGCGGCCCTCGGCCACGACTCCCCCGGCGCTCTTCACGGACTCGGCGATCAGGGCTCGCTGGCGGTTGCACAGCTCATCGCGCACGTCGAGATTAACTGCGACCTTGGAGACTGACTCAGAGATCACGCTCTCCCGGATGGCCTCGTCGATCAGCACGCCGCCGACCTGTACCGATGGGCTCCGCGGGTCGGTGCCCATGACCAGCGGAAGACTCTTGGCGGCTGCGGTCACCGATGGCTGGTCATCCAGATCGACCTCCTGTTGGATACACCACCAGGTCAAGGCTCGAAACATGGCGCCGGTGTCGAGGTAGGCGAGGTCGAGGCGTTGCGCGACGGCTCGCGAGACGCTGGACTTGCCTGAGCCGGATGGGCCGTCGATGGCGATGACAAGGGGCATGCGTGGGACGGTCACTTGATAGACCTTAGGCCGTGGGCGGGGAGCTGGGTTCCCTGCGCGAGTGGGCCCGCGCGCGCGTGCCCACCGGCTCCTTGGGTCCGATGCGCGGCGGCAGTGCCCCCACGCCGCCGACGGGGCCTGTCAGGTAGTGCTGGAGCACGGGTCCTATCGCGACAACCAGCTGCTCCGGCGTCGCGTCCTGTATAGCAGGTAGCCCCAGCACGTACCGGCCGAGTAGGAGCCCGCCCATCTGCGTGCCCACGAGCGCGGCGCGCAGCGGCCGGTGGTCATCGGCGACCACGCGCGCCACAGCGGCGAGGATGGTGCGGCCCAGTAGGTCGCGCACTACGCCCGCGGCGTACTCGTGCGACAGGCCGACGCGCATCAGTCCCAACAGCCGCCGACGGGTCTCCGGATCCGCCTCCCAGAACCCCAGCACCCGGCGCACGAGCGCCTCGCCGGCGTGCTCGGGGTCCTCATCGAGACCGGCCAACAGCGAAGCCGGGTCCACCGGCAGGACGAGGGCCGCCGCGAGCAGGCCTTCCTTGTTGCCGAAGTAGTGATGGATGAGGGCTGGGTCGACGTCGGCTCTGGCGGCCACCGCCCGCATCGTGGTGCGTTCGAATCCGAGCTCGGCGAACAGCTCGCCGGCCGCGGTGAGGATCTCATCTCGGGTATCGGAGCTGCCGGCGGGACGTCGCCCGCGAGGTGGCATTAGGGCCCCTCCGGGGCGCGGGCGAGCACCATCATCCGTTCTTCGATGGTGGCCGGTACCCCGACGACGTCGGCCGTGACCCCCGCATGGGCCAGGACCGTGCGGACCTGATCGGCGTCGGCGCCAGCGACGCGCACGTCGCGCCCAGCCAGCATCACGGGCTGGCCGGCCTCGTTGAGCACCGCGAACGCCCTCGCCCAGTCGTTGGTTCTGACAGCGACGGCGGTGGTGGAGCCGATGATGTCGGCCTCGCTACCCTGCGCCACCAGGCGAGCCTGCGACATCAGCAGTAGGCGGTCGCACTGTTCGGCCTCGGCCATGTTGTGCGTCGTCACAAGTACGCCGACCCCCTTCTCGGCCTGTTCGTGGATGGTGTCCCACAGTGCTGCCCGGGCGAGCGCGTCGACCCCGGAGGTGGGCTCGTCCAGTACCAACACCTGCGGATCGTGGGCGAGCGCGGCGAGAAAGGCCAGCTGTCGCTGGAGGCCGAGAGGGAGCTCCGCGACGAGCCGGTCGGCGACCTGGCGCAGAGACTCGGGCAGATCCGGCGGAGCAGCACCGTACGCCTGCGAGGTGAACGCGAGGTTCTCCCGCACAGTCAGGTCTCGGTACAGCCCGAGGCCTTGTGGTACGTAGCCGAGACGTCGACGCAGCTCCCTGTCGGGCGGACCGCCGAGCAGCTCCACGTCACCCACGGTCATCGCGAGCAGACCGAGCAGCATGCGGATCAGCGTCGTCTTGCCCGCGCCGTTGGCGCCGAGCAGACCGACGACCTCGCCGGGCCCGACGCGCATCGTGACGTCCTCGACCGCGGTGAAGGCCCCGAACCTGCGGCTGACCCGGTCGGCCCGAAGCAGGACGGCGGGTTGGACCTCGACGGCGCCCTCGGGAGTCAAGACGCGGGCTCTTTGTCGCGTCGCTTGAGCAGCGACAGGGTGATGACCACGTCCTCGAGGTCCGGGGTAACGACCACCGCGTCGAGAGGTACGTCGGCGGTGGTGGGCCAGTATTCGTGGTACTCGCGCCCACGCCGCCACGCCCACGCCGGCCTGTGTGGCGTGGGTGTGCGCGCGACGGTGCCGTCGAACGAGTCGAGTACCTGCTGCAGCGTCCCGTGGGCCAGGGTTCGGCCGCCGTCCAGGGCCAGCAGGCTTGCGGCCCGCTCGGCCTCGTCGAGGTACGTCGTGGACATAACGACCGCAGCGCCCGCAGCGGCTGCCTCGGACACCAGCCGCCACAGGTCGACCCGGCTCACGGGGTCGATGCCGGTGCTGGGCTCGTCGAGCACCAACAGCGGCGGGTTGTGCAGCATCGCCATGCTGAAGCCGAGCTTGCGGCGCATGCCGCCCGATAGCTGTGAGGCCAGCCGGCCGACGGAGTGCAGCAGTGAGGCGCGGTCGAGAAGCTCGTCGCGGCGGGACGCCAAGGCGTCGCCCGACAGGCCATAGATGCCGCCGACGAAGTCCATGTTCTGCGCGACCGAAAGCGACGGCCAGCTGCCGGCGGTCGCCGGCATGTAGCCGATTGCCTGGGGCGGTGGGGCGTCGACCTGGCCCCGCTCGAGCTGCACCTGCCCAACCAGGCTGCGCAGCAGTGTGGTTTTGCCCGCCCCGTCGCCGCCTACGACGGCGACAACCGATCCTGGCTCGACTTGGAGGCTTACGTCGTCCAGGGCGAGGGTGTCGCCGAACCGCACGACGGCGGAGCGCACGGCGAAGCTCATGACCCCCTCCTGGCCTCGGTGCCGGCTTGCCCGGTGGCTCGCTCGGTGGCAGGTTCGAGGGCGACAGTGCCGCGATGCCGCCGCCGGCCCGGCGCGAGGTCGCGGCGGAACCGAAGCGTGGCGCCGCTGAACACCACGACGGCCATCACGGTGAGCATGAGGAACGGCAACCAGAGCGAAGCCAGCGACGCACCCCGGAGCATCACGCCCTGCGAGATCATCGTGAAGTACGTGAGAGGCAGCAGATAGCCGATCCACCGGACCCCCGCCGCCATCGAGTCGAGCGGAAAGATCACCCCTGACAGGAGGATCTGCGGCAGCAGGAACATGAACGCGGTCTGGATGGCCTGGCCAGCGGTGTGCGAGACGGTCGAGATGAAGACGCCAAGCCCGAGCACTACGAACAGGAACAGCGCGGCTCCGAGCATGAACACGAACGCGTTGCCGTTGAATGGCACGCCGAAGAGCAGCATGCCAAGCCCCGTGATGATGGTCATATCGATCGACGCCACCAGGAAATACGGCGAGATCTTGCCAAGGATCACAGTGCTGGGCTTGATCGGCATGACGGCCAACTGCTCGAGGGTGCCCGTCTCGCGCTCGCGCACCAAGCCAATGCTGGTGACGATCGTGCCGATGAACGTGAGGATGAGTCCGATGATGGCCGGGATCATCACCCAGGAGGTCTTGAGTTCGGGGTTGAACAGGATCCGCGTGCTGACCCTGTCGCCGGCTTTGTTGAGCACCGAGACGATCGACTGGGAAGCGAAGAGGTTCGAGCCGTCGACCAGGGCAAGCACCGGCTTCGCGCCGGTGACGATGGCGACGTTGACCGTTCTGTCCTGCAGCAACCGCTCAGCGTCGGCCTGGTTGTCCGCCGGCTTGGTCACCGTGACGTCGAAGAACGAGGACGGCAACGTCGCGGCGAACTGGGTAGCCTGCGGTCCCACTACAGCAGCTTTGACGGTCTTGACCTCGAAGTTGGCCGCGTAGCCGAAGATCACCAGTAGCAGCAGCGGCATCGCGATCAACATGGCCAGGGTGCGCCTGTCGCGGCGTAGCTCACGGAACTCTTTGACGATCATTGCGCGCATGGTGGCGATGCTAGTTCGAGCCGATAGCTAATGCAACGGTTGGTGAATTCGCCCGGACCCACGTGGGCATCGGCTCGCGATGGTGGGTCAGCTGGGTGCCCGGCCCTGCCACCACGCCAGGACCCGAAGGGCACGTAGGGTCGCCCAACGGCTGGGTCCGGGCGGTTCCATCCGAAACCACGTCCTGCCAGGGTGAGCCCGGTGCACGGGCCAGGTCCCATCCGCGCGCCGTCTGGCACGGATGACGTCGACGGCATCCCCCAGCCGGGGGTCTGCGGTCGCGCCGGTCGCTCTGAAGTGCTCGAGTCCCCGGAGCACGTCAAAGTGCCATTGAGGGGGAAAGGGGAATCGGGTGAATGCCGCGTTCACCACTTCGCCGGTGCGCTGCGAGCGATACAGCTGGTGATCCAGGAAGAACGCGCGACCGCGGTCCAAACTGCCCGACACCAGGAGCCCGCCACCGGACTGCTGGTATTCAAGCAGCGCCTCGAGCGCCGAGATGGACGTGTTGAACGAGCCGTGTCGCGATCCCGAACGGATCGACTCGCAGTTCCAGCCCCCATCTGCCAGTTGTTGGTCACACAGCCATCGGACCGCGGGATCCAGTCGGTCGTCACCGAGGCCGAATGAAGACGCCAGCAGAATGAGCATTCCCGTGATGCACGTCTCAGGCTCTCGGATGCTCTTTGCGAGAGTGAGGCCGCCATCGAAGAACCTGGCCCCGTCCCATACCTGTCGACAGCCGGCGATTGCCTGCGGGTGGCCTCGCGGGAGACCAAGCCAGTGCAGCAGAAGCAGGGTGTATGTGGTCGAGGTCCACTTTGGGCTGTAGAGAGCATCCGCCCAACGCCCGTCGTCGGACTGGGCCGCGAGCAGGCGGGCACCCCAGCCCTGGACGCCAACCTGGGCTCGTTCGGCGTCGATCTCGTCCTGCGAGGCACCCACGAGATCAGCAAGGACTTGCCAGCTGATCGACGGGTCGCCCTCGAGCAGCCACCTCAGCACAGCTGCGTCGTTCTCGTCGGACCTGGATACCCGCCCGCCGCCACCGGCCGCGTTCATGTCCTCATCGTCGCAAGCCTCACGGACTTTCAGTAGTCCGTTCGGCTAAAAGATGCGGGCTGTTTGTCCCACTTTGGCTTGATCCAACTGCGGTCTGTCAGCGCCGATGCAAGCGTGGACTGGAGCGGCCCGAGAGCCGGGCAAGCAGGGTTGGCCAGAGAGCCCAGCCCTAGAAACAGCCAAAAGGGATGCAGATGATGAATCGGCACAGGGACACCTCCTCGCAAGCCCGGCAGGCTTCCAAGGCGGGTTTGCTGGTCAGGCGGGGGCGGGTTGTCGCCATGGCCAGCGTGCTGGCGGTGGCGCCGATGGTCACCGGCTTCCCGCAGGTCTCCTCGCCGGCCAGGCCACACCCGGTCACCAGCCACGTTCGCCATGTGTCCTTCGCCAAGTCCTCCGTGGCGGCGATGCGGACCGCCTCGAACGCCACCGGCTCAACGGTGAGCACACCCGGTGTGCCGGATCCGATCACCACCGCCAAGGTCGGCGCCATGACCCCGGTCCAGGACGTGGCTGGCGCCGTGACCGTGGTGGGGGTGACCTGGCCCAAGGGCGCCTCTTCATCCAAGAACACGTACCAGATCCGCACCTTCTCGGGTGAGAAGTGGAGCCAGTGGGAGCCGATGGGGGTCATTGACGACGGCCCAGGAACGGCCGCTTCGGCCACCACAGGGACCGACCCTTACGTCGTAAGCGGCGCCACCAAGTACGAAGTGCGGTCTCTGACCACTGATGCAAAGGCCCCGACCACTGCCACGGTCCAGGCCATCGACCCAGGAACCTCGAGCGCGGACAACCTCCAGCAGGCACCGGGCGCGGCTTCGGCGGCAACCGCCAAACCCGCCATCTTCACGCGGGCCCAGTGGGGCGCCAACGAGAAACTGATGACCTGGAACCCTTCCTACGGGAAGGTGGTGGTTGGCTTCGTCCACCACACCGACAGCTCCAACAACTACACCTCCGGCGAGGTGCCCGGCATACTGCGCGGTATCTACGCCTACCACGCGCAGACCCTGGGCTGGGGCGACATCGGGTACAACTTCCTCGTAGACCGCTTCGGCCGCATCTTCGAGGGTCGCTACGGCGGGATGGACAAGGCGGTCATCGGCGGTCACGTCTACAACTACAACACGGTATCCACCGGTGTTGCGGGCATCGGCACCTTCACCTCCGCGACCGTTCCGCAGGCCATGACCGATGCGTTCAAGCGGGTCTTGGCGTGGAAGATGTCCCTGGCCGGCGTCCCGGCCACCGGTGCAAGCCCAGTGGCGGCGCCGTGGGGCACGCATATCCAACGTATTTCCGGTCACCGAGATGTAGGCGGA
>CABDZU010000414.1_pt1 | contig 9519 bp, 5 predicted proteins | sample 3421901 | NCBI WGS metagenome assembly CABDZU01 (sample SAMEA5534340, study PRJEB31848) | metagenome | biome: tundra; feature: field; material: soil | place: USA | collected 2013-05 | depth 0.45 m
GATCGCGTACACGTTGGGCTCACTCTCTTACGTTTGTTCGGGGAGGTGGCCACTGGCAACCGGCACATAGTCTCCGAGGAGACACGAGCACGGTGGGCGCACCGAGGAGTCAGACTACTTGCTTTGGAGCCTATGAACCAAACTCACCGCTGCCCGACTCAGGTTGGTCGGCGCCACGCGGAGGCCCCGCGGGTGCCACAACGCGAGGACGCTTGCGTCGACCGCGCGCGGCGGGCGCGCTCACGACGGCCACCTGGGCATCCTGGGTCGCCTCATTGGTCGAAGTGTGCTCGGCTGTCGTCGTCGGTGGTTCGAAGGAATACCGCTCGAGCGCGGGCTCGACGACAACAGCCTGGACGGTTATCGGAGCGGCAGCCGGATCCACCGAGAAAGCAGGCGACTTGGCCGACCGGGAAGAGCGGCGCCTGGACTTCTTGGGCGCAGCCACCTCCATCGGAGCGTCCGGAAGCCGGTCCATCTCCTGTTCGCTGGACGGCTCAACCGCAGGGGACGACCCAGCCTCGCTGGACTGCTCGGTCTCGTTGGACTGCTCAGTCTCACTGGATGACCCAGCCTCGCTGGACGGCTCAACCGTCTCCTCCCGCGACTTCACATGGATGGCTGCGGCGTGTGCCGCAGCAGCTATCTGGGCGGGCGTCGGGCCACCGGCGGTCGTTGGGGGCTCGGGCGCAACGAGAACATCGCGTCCGGTCCCGCGGGCTCGACGGCCCCGGGTGCCGCGTCCGCTGCCGCCATCGCCACCGCTCTTGTCTGCGCCGCTGTTCCCGCCACCGCCGTTGCCGCCGCCGCCGCTAGAGCCGTCGCCGGCCGGCCGGTCGATCGGGTCGGCGCTGACGATGATGCCCCGGCCGTTGCAGTGCTCACAGTCCTCCGAGAAGACCTCGATCAGACCAGCGCCCACGCGCTTGCGGGTCATCTGGACCAGACCCAGCGAAGTCACCTCTGCAACCTGGTGCTTGGTCCGGTCGCGTCCCAGGCATTCCAGCAGTCGACGCACGACCAGGTCGCGGTTGCTCTCCAGCACCATGTCGATGAAGTCGATAACGATGATGCCGCCGATGTCACGCAGCCGTAGCTGGCGAACGACCTCTTCGGCTGCCTCGATGTTGTTCTTGGTGACGGTCTCCTCGAGGTTGCCGCCCGAGCCGACGAACTTGCCGGTGTTGACGTCGACCACGGTCATCGCCTCGGTGCGGTCAATGACCAGCGTTCCGCCCGAGGGCAGCCAGACCTTGCGGTCCATCGCCTTGGCGATCTGTTCGTCGACGCGGTAGTGCGTGAACAGATCCTGCTCGCCGGTCCACTTCTGGACACGGTTGGCCAGGTCCGGTGCCACCGTGTTCACGTAGCCGCTGACGGCATCCCATGCGGGGTCGCCAGCGACAACCAGCTTGTCAAAGTCTTCGTTGAAGACGTCGCGGATGACACGGACCGTGAGATCGGGCTCACCGTGCAGCAGAGCCGGGGCGTTGGCGCTCTTGCTCTTGGCCTGTATCTCGTTCCACGCAGCGGTCAGTCGCGTCACGTCGGCGCGCAGCTCATCCTCGCTGGCGCCCTCGGCCGCCGTGCGCACGATAACCCCGGCGTTCTCAGGGACAACCTCGCGCAGGATCTTCTTCAGTCGGGCCCTCTCGGTGTCCGGGAGCTTGCGCGAGATGCCCATCATGTTGCCGTCCGGCACGTAGACCAGGTAGCGACCGGGCAGCGAGACCTGCGAAGTCAGGCGGGCACCCTTGTGCCCGATCGGGTCCTTGGTGACCTGCACGAGAACACTCTGGCCCGAGCTCAGCGCGTTCTCGATGCGCTTGGCGCGGTTGTCCAGGCCCGCAGCATCCCAGTTGACCTCACCTGCGTACAGCACGGCGTTGCGGCCCTTGCCGATGTCGACAAACGCTGCCTCCATGCTTGGCAGGACGTTCTGGATTCGCCCGAGGTAGACGTTTCCGGCCATCGAGACATTGCTCTCGCGGGACACATAGTGCTCCACCAGAACGCCGTCCTCAAGGACACCGATCTGGGTGCGGTCCTGCTTGTGGCACACGACCATGACTCGCTGGACGCTCTCGCGCCGAGCCAGGAACTCCGCCTCGGTGATGACCGTGCGACGACGCCCTGCCTCACGACCCTCGCGGCGACGCAGCTTCTTCGCCTCCAGCCGGGTCGAACCTTTGACCGACATGACCTCGTCACGCTTCGGACGCGGCTCACGCGCCCGGGTGGTCGTGCCGGGCTGGTCGTCGCCGTCCTCGGCGGAGCCACGGCGCCGGCGACGGGTGCGACGGCGGCTCTCACCGCCCTCGCCCGACTCGTTGTCCTCAGCAACGGACGGGCCCGACGATGTCGTCTCAGCACTGACCTGGTCTTCGTTGGTCGCCGACTCATCGCCGCCACCCTCGCCGGTGGCACGTCCCCGGCGGCCCTTGCCGCCGCGGCGCCGGCGCCGTGGCGCGCCCTCGGCTCCTGACTCCTCCGGCCCCTTGGGGCTGTCCTGACGCGCCCCATCACCTTGTTCGGCAACGGCAGGTGAGGCAGTCTGCTGGGTCTGCTGAGTCTGCTGAGTCTGCTGAGTCGCAGCCTGCTCGGTCTGCTGGGTCTGCTGGGTCTGCTCGGGCGCAGGTGCTGCCGCCGGAGCGGTCGCCCTGCGCCGACGAGGCGCCTCGGTGGGTGCCGGCGGCTGGAAGAACAGCCCGAAGGTCTCGACCGCAGGGGCCTTCACAGCCTCAGGCTCCGGTGCATGATCCAGCGGTGCGGAATCGATCTGCGCGGGGGCGCCCTGGGCAGACTCCAGATCAAACGGTGCGGCTACGGACTTCTTGGCGGACTTGCGCGGAGCACGCTTAGCCGTCTTTCGAGCCGGAGCTGCGTTGCCCTCAGCGGTGGCTGAGCTCACCTCAGCGGTCGCCTCTGTCGTAGCGCTGGAGACACCATCGGGCGTCAGCTGGGGTGCGCTGGCCTTCTTGGTGGCCTTACGTGGTGCACGCTTGGCGGCGGCCTTCTTGATCGGTGCTGCGGCCTCGGCGGGCACATCAGGTGCGATGCCGGTGCTGGAGATGTTGTCGTCCTCGGATGCCATTTGGGCGTCTTCCCGTCAGCCACGTGGCGAGGACCACACCCAGGCCAGTTGGCCCTCATCGCCGCATGGTGCGCGGTTGTGGTCGTCTCCCGCGCTGAATGCGGGCGGGACGAAAGTCGTATCGCTACATCTTGTGGCTCGCGCTGTCTTGCGCGTCACCGCTCAGATGCCGTTAACGTCCTGGTCGGCAGCCAATGGATCGGTCACCGTCGCGGTTGCAGGGTGCAGCGGCCCCTGCGCCAGCCGAGTCACCAGGGGTGGTGTCGGCGGCGTGAGTGCGGCCACTGACTGCAGCGCGGTTAGAACATCATCGGGTCGTACGGCGGGTGTGGTATGCCGTACGACCACCCTCAGTATCGCACATGTGCCGTCCTGGGCGGGCGAAGCGGCCAGCGACACGACCGCGCCGCGGACATCGAAGGTCCGCGGACCGTTCTTCATGACCCGGGTGACCTCCACCCGCTCCAGAGCAAGGAACCGTGCGGAGGCCTCCAAAAGGCTGTCGACCCGCATGCCCCTGAACTCCATCATCCAGTCGCTGGCCTGTAGTCGATCCGCTAGGGCCCCCACACCGGCCTCCACCACCTCAAGCACGTCCAGCCCAGCAGGCAGTGCCTCATCGAGCGCTGCTCGCACCCGCTCCGGGTCGACCCGCTCGGTCACCGAGATCTCGAAGTACTCCGCCTCACTGGCCGTTCCGGTCGGCGCTGCGTTCGCGTAGGAGATCTTGGGGTGAGGATGGAAGCCCGCAGAGAAAGCCATGGGGACAGCAGCCCGGCGCAACGCCCGCTCGAGGGCGCGCTGGAAGTCGCGCGTCGAGGAGAAGCGCAGCCGCCCGCGCTTGGCATAGCGAACCCGCAGCTTCTGGACGGCAGGGGCCGGAGGGGGACCGTCGGGAGTGCGTGCCATGACGGCGACCTTACGGGGCCGATGACAACTGGACCGGCCCGATGACAACCACCAGGGGTCCGGCGTACCGTCGATCGATGGACCACTTCAGGGTGAAGCGGTCCCCGGATCGGAGGCTTGTGAGATGTTTGTTCAGATCATTCAGGGCACCTGCCGCGACTCTGAGGCCCTGCGCCGCCAGATCGACGTGTGGCGCCGGGAGCTGGGACCGAAGGCGCAGGGCTGGCTGGGTGGCACGTACGGCGTGACCGACGACAACACTTTTGTCGGCTTGGTGCGCTTCGACTCCAAGGAGGCCGCAGCCCGCAACTCGACCCGCCCAGAGCAGGGCGCGTGGTGGGCGCAGACCGAGAAGTGTTTCGAGGGCGAAGTGACTTTCCACGACTGCGACGACGCCATGACGTTCCTGGATGGCGGCGCTGACGACGCCGGGTTCGTCCAGGTCATCCAGGGCCGGCTAACAGATCCCGAGCGTTTCAGCAGGTTCATGGAGCTACCCATGGACATGCTGCACGAGGCCCGGCCCGAGATCATCGGCGGCCTGATCGCGATGGAGCCGGACGGACGGTTCACCGAGACTGTCGCCTTCCGCAGCGAGGAGGCTGCCCGTGAGGGTGAGCGCAAAGAGATGCCCGCCGAGATGGGCCAGGTCTGGGAGAACGAGCTGGCCCAGATGCAGGACGTGACCTACCTGGACCTGCGTCACCCCTGGTTCGCCAGCAGGGGGTAACCGGCAAAGGCAAGACAGCGGGAAGCCAGACTAGGGGGCCTCCAGCAGGTCGCCCTTGCCGGCAGTCAGCACGGTCAGTGGCAGGAGGCGTTTTCCGGTGGGCCCGATCTCGATTGCGGTGTCCATCTGCGGGCAGACGCCACAGTCGAAGCACGGGGTCCAGCGGCAGTCCTCGACCTCTACGTCGCTCAGGGCGTCCTGCCAGTCCTGCCAGAGCCAGTCCTTGTCCAGACCGGAGTCGAGGTGGTCCCAGGGCAGCACCTCGTTCTGCTCGCGCTCGCGGGTGGTGTACCAGGCAACATCGACGGGCTCGTCGGCCAGAGCGCTCTGGGCACACCGCATCCATCGTTCATAGCTGAAGTGCTCGCTCCAGCCGTCGAACCGGGCACCGTCACGCCATGCTGCCTCGATGACCTTGCCGACGCGGCGGTCACCTCGGGACAGCAGGCCCTCGACGATGCCGGGCTCACCGTCGTGGTAGCGGAACCCGATGGCCGAGGCGAACCGCTTGTCGGCCCGGATCGCGTCGCGCAGCTTCTGCAGCCGCGCGTCGGTCTCCGGCGCGCCAAGCTGGGCACACCACTGGAACGGGGTGTGCGGCTTGGGGATGAACCCTCCGATCGAGACGGTGCAACGGATGTCCCGCAGGCCGGTGACCCGTCGCCCCGTCTCGATGACCCGCTTGGCGAGGTCGGCGATCTGAAGCACGTCCTCGTCGGTCTCGGTCGGCAGACCACACATGAAGTACAGCTTCACCTGGCGCCAGCCGGCCGAGTAGGCGGCGGTGACAGTGTTGATCAGGTCCTGCTCGCTGACCATCTTGTTGATGACCTTGCGAATGCGCTCTGATCCGCCCTCAGGGGCGAACGTGAGGCCGGAGCGGCGCCCGCCCCGGGTCAGCTCGTTGGCCAGGTCGATGTTGAAGGCATCCACGCGGGTCGACGGCAGGGACAGACCCGTCTGGGTGCCTTCGTAGCGGTCGGCCAGACCCTTGGCGATCTCGGCAATCTCCGAATGGTCGGCGCTCGACAGCGAGAGGAGACCCACCTCGTCGAATCCCGTTGCTGCCAAACCTGTTTCGATCATCTCGCCGATACCGGTGATGGATCGCTCGCGAACCGGGCGGGTGATCATGCCGGCCTGGCAGAAGCGGCAACCGCGGGTGCAGCCGCGGAAGATCTCGACCGACATCCGCTCGTGCACGCTCTCAGCCAACGGCACCAGCGGCTTCTTCGGGTATGGCCAGGCGTCCAGATCCATCACCGTGTGCTTGGAGACGCGCCACGGCACCCCGGACGCACTGGCCGCCGGGGCGACGCGCTTGATCCGGCCGTCGGGCAGGTAGTCGACGTCGTAGAACGCCGGCACGTAGACCCCACCGGTGCGCGCCAGTCGAAGGAGCAGCTCGTGCCGGCCCCCAGGGCGACCCTGCGCCTTCCATGTCGTCACCAGCTCCGTCACCTCAAGAACTGCCTGTTCGCCGTCGCCCACGACCACCGCGTCGATGAAGTCCGCCACCGGCTCGGGGTTGAACGCCGCGTGTCCCCCGGCGATGACGATCGGGTCAGCCTCGCCCCGCTCACGCGCGTGCAGCGGTATGCCGGCCAGATCGAGGGCGGTAAGCAGGTTGGTGTAGCCGAGCTCGGTGGAGAAGGAGACGCCGAGCAGGTCGAAGTCACGCACCGCCCGGTGTCCGTCAACGGTGAACTGCGAGACGCCCTCGCCCCGCAGCAGCGCCTCCATGTCCGGCCACACGGAATACGTGCGTTCGGCAAGGGCATCGCGTCGTTCGTTGATGACCTCGTACAGGATCATGACGCCCTGATTGGGCAGCGCGACCTCGTAGGCGTCGGGGTACATCAGGGCCCAGCGTGCGGTCAGCTCCTGGCCCTGCGGGCCGAACCCGCCGCAGTTCCAGTCCTTGACCGTGGAGTTGAGCTCACCGCCGACGTACTGGATCGGTTTGCTCACCTGCTCCAGCAGCGGCTCCAGGCGTGAGAACAGGGAAGCGCCGGTGGGTCCGGTATCGCGAGCGCCTTCGAGCATGGGTTTAAGCGTAGAGGGAGTCCAGCTCTTTCTTGTACTTGTCGGCGACGACCCGGCGCTTGAGCTTCATGCTCGGGGTGAACTCGCCCTCTTCGATGGACAGATCCCGATCAAGGATGACGAACTTCTTGATCGTCTCCCAGTGGTTGAGCTTGGCGTTGAGCTCGTCGATGTAGCCCTGAATCAGCTGGTGAACCGCGGGCGAGCCGACGAGCTCGCCGTAGGGCAGGCCGGCCATACCGTTGGTCGCCGCCCAGCCCGCCATGGCGTCAGGGTCAAGGGCGACCAGCGCGGACACGAAGGTGCGCCCCTCACCCTCGACGATCAGCTGACTGACGTACGGGCACACCCCCTGGAAGATCGACTCGATGGCGGAGGGGGCCACATGCTTGCCGTTGGAGGTCTTGAACAGGTCCTTCTTGCGGTCGGTGATGCGCAGGAAACCGCGTTCATCCAGATTGCCGATGTCCCCGGAGTGCAGCCAGCCGTCCGGGTCCACAGCCTCGGCAGTGTCCTGCGGCAGGTTGTGATAGCCCGCCATGACGCCCGGTCCCCTGAGCAGGATCTCCCCGTCGGGGGCGATCCGGACCTCGGTGCCCGGCAACGTCCAACCGACGCTTCCGAAGGCGTATGAGCCCGGCCGGTTGACAAAGGACGCGGCGCTGGACTCGGTCAGCCCGTAGCCCTCCAGGATGAGCATGCCGGCAGCGTCGAACCACCGGGCCACATCGGCGTTGAGTGCAGCCGACCCGGAGATGAAGAACCTGATCCTGCCGCCGAACCGCGCCTGGATCTTGTGCAGCACCAGCCGATCCGCGATCACGAACTCAGCGGCCAGCAAGGGAGAGGCCGAGCGCCCTTCTGCGCGCAGGGCGGCGACCCGACCACCGACCCCGACAGCCCACTGGAAGAGCTTGGCCTTCGCGCCACCCTCGGCGCTCATGGTGGTCGAGATCCGGGCGTAGGCCTTCTCGAAGATGCGTGGAGCCGCACCCATGAACGTCGGCGAGACGACGGCCAGGTTTTCCACGATCTTGTCCACCCGCCCGTCGAGCACGGTGGGAAATCCGATCTGCAGCGGGAGGGTGAGCAGCACCTTGCCCAGGACGTGGGCCAGCGGCAGCCAGAGGTACTGCAGGTCGTCCTTGTTCAGCAGGCCGATCGCGTCGACCGCTGCAGCCTCATAGGTCCAGCAGTCATGGGAGAGGCGGACTCCCTTGGGGCGCCCCGTGGTCCCGGAGGTGTAGATGAGCGTGGCCAGATGCTGCGGCTCGATGGCTTCAATCCGTTCGTGCAGAACCGACGGCGCCTGTGCCAGGTGCGCTGCGCCCAGCTGTTCCAGATCGTCAAGGGAGATGACCCAGTCCCCATCGGCCGTTCCGTCGAAGGTGACAACCTTGACCAGCTCGGGCAGCGCCGAGCGGTTGGCGCGAAGCTTGGCGATCTGTGCGTCATCCTCAGCGAACACGATGCGACTCTGGGAGTCGGCCACGATGTAGATCACGTCGGACTCGGCGGTCGAAGGATAGATGGCGGTCGTCGCAGCGCCGGCCAGCATCACGGCCAGGTCGGCGGCCACCCACTCGTACCGAGTGCTGGAGGCTATTGCCACACGCTGTTCGGACTCGATCCCCAAGGCCACCAGACCCGCTGCTATCTGGCGCACGCGGGCATCAACCTGGCCCCAGGTGACCGACTCCCAAGCGGCGCCCCGGGGGAACCGGAAGGCTTCTTGTTCCGGAGTCCTGGCAACTCGGTCGACGAACAGGTGGGCCACCGAACGTGCCCGATGCTCGATGAGGGAGAGGTCGTTGTGCTCATCGCTCGCCGAGAAGGCCATTCTTCACTCCTGATGTGTGATCTGGGCAGACATCGGATGATGTCAGCGCTTGCGTTGTTCGTAAAGTCCGGACAAATGGGCGTTGTTGACCAGGCCCAGGGCCAGCCAGCAGGCGAACATGCTGGAGCCACCGTAGGACACGAACGGCAATGGAAGACCAGTCACCGGCATTATGCCCAGGTTCATCCCCACGTTCTCGAAGATCTGGACGGTAAACCAACAGGCGACGCCAAGGGCGACAAGTCGGCTGAAGACGTCTTTGGCCCTCACCGCGATCATCAGCGTGCGCACTATCAGGAAACCCAGGATCAGCAGCAGACCCACGCTGCCCACGAACCCCAGCTCCTCTCCGGCCACCGAAAAGACAAAGTCGGTCTGCTGGTAGGGGATGAAGCCACCTTGGGTCTGACGCCCCTGAAAAAGCCCCTGGCCCTGCCACCCACCCGAACCGATCGCGATACTGACCTGGTGGGACTGGTAGCCAATGCCCTGCGGATCCGCTGATGAGTTGGCGAAGGTGGTGAGCCGGTCCCGCTGGTACTGGCTCAGGACCGGGGTCGTCCAGGCGACGGCAATGCCGATGAGCACGACCGCCATCACGGCGACCACCCAGCGTTTCGGGGCCCCCGACACCGCGATCACCCCGAGGGCCAGTGCTGCCAGGACGACTGCCGAGCCCAGGTCGGGCTGCAGCAGCACGAGGCCAATCGGTATGCCGGCCACGACCCAGGCGAGCGCGACATCGCGATGGGCCGGTGGCTGTCCTCGCTCTCCGCGCTCCGCGAGGATGACCGCCAGGCCGACGCACAGGGCTACCTTGGCGAACTCCGAGGGTTGGACGGAGAAGCCACCGGGCAGCTGGATCCACGAGTGTGATCCGTTGATGGTCGAGCCGACCGG